>Ga0079226_10000239_pt1 | contig 36901 bp, 39 predicted proteins | sample Poulit2014_FD_76345 | JGI IMG/M metagenome (GOLD analysis project Ga0079226, IMG submission 76345) | Agricultural soil microbial communities from Georgia to study Nitrogen management - Poultry litter 2014 | ecosystem: Environmental > Terrestrial > Soil > Agricultural land | place: USA: Georgia...
CTGTAAGTTGGGCTTAAACCGGCGCCTCGTTCTGTTGTTCGCGTGAGACACGCGGTTACCTGTAATAGGACGCTTACCGGTAACTTGGCAAACTTTGGACATTATCTTGCTCCAGAGAATTACGTATACGAGGGCCTTGCCTCAATTTCAGGTGGCGATTTATACCAAATTCCACCGCAACACACAATAGCTTTGGCCAAAAAAACACAAAAAAAAGCCAAAAATGATCTTTTTCTGTGTTTTCTCAGTGCTATTGCTAATTAGCGCCAACCTCTTTCCGCCATGGAAACCCAACCGCCATCGCCAATAATTAGGTGGTCTAACACTCTAACTTCAACCAAACCCAATGCATCAATCAGGCGCTCGGTAACTGATACATCGGCAGCACTTGGTTCGGCTACACCAGAAGGATGATTATGGGCAAAAATAATGGCAGCAGCTCCATGGGCGAGGCATTTTACCACCACTTCGCGCGGATAAACAGCAGCAGCGTTCAAAGTGCCGCGAAATAACTCCTCATAGGCAAGCACACGGTGGCGCTGATCTAAAAATATGGCGCTAAACACCTCATAAGAGTAACCACGTAGTTTTGCCACTAAAAAATCACCTGCCTCGGTGGCGCTACTTAACCCTTCTTGGCGTTCAAGCTCCTCAATTAAATAACGCTGGCCGAGCTCCAAAGATGCTTTTAGCAACGCCACCTTAGCCTGCCCCAAACCTGGCTTTTGGCGCAATTCCACTACACTGGCATCAAGCAACTTGCGCAACCCTCCCGCTTCGTAAAGCAAATAACGAGCCAGCTCCACAGCATTCATACCTTGCACACCACTGCCCAAAAAAATAGCGAGCAACTCAACATCGCTCAAAGCATCTGCCCCCTTGCGCAATAAACGTTCTCTCGGCCTATCCTGCAAACGCCATGTTCTAATACTCATACCTCCTCCTGAGCTACCATTGCGGTTATCGCAAATCGCTTTTACATTACAGCATGACTCATTGGTGCTAACCTATAGCGCTTTGCAGGGCCGTAGGGCCCCTCCATAATAACGTTCTCGCACTAGCCAACGAGGTGCACAGTCACGTCACAAGGGTTGAAACTATGGATAGATTAGTTAACAAACGCATTTTGCTTGGTGTTACAGGCGGCATTGCAGCATACAAAAGCGCTATTTTATTACGCCGCTTACAAGATGCTGGGGCAGAAGTGCGTGTGGTTATGACCTCGGGCGCACAAGAATTTATTACTCCGCTTACAATGCAAGCCCTCTCTGGCAACCCTGTGCATACAGATTTATTAGACACACGCGCCGAGGCCGCCATGGGCCACATTGAATTAGCTCGCTGGGCCGACCTTATTTTAATCGCTCCTGCATCGGCAAACTTTATTGCGCGCATGGCACATGGCCACGGTGCCGATTTATTAAGCACCCTGTGTTTAGCTACAGACTCCCCTATTGCAGTGGCTCCCGCCATGAACCAACAAATGTGGGCCGACCCAGCCACCCAAACCAACCTGCTCTTGCTTGAAGACCGCGGCGTGCGTATTTTCGGCCCAGCCTCTGGCACCCAAGCTTGCGGTGAAACTGGCTTAGGGCGCATGCTTGAGCCCGAAGAAATCGCCGCCTTCGCAGCGGATGTTTTCCAACGTGGCCTGCTCACTGGCAAGCACATTATTATTAATGCTGGCCCAACGCGCGAAGCCATTGACCCTGTGCGTTACATTACCAACCAGAGCTCTGGCAAGATGGGTTTCGCCATCGCCGCTGCTGCCGTAGAGGCAGGCGCCAAAGTAACGCTGGTTAGCGGCCCCGTAAACCTGCCTACCCCAGCACGGGTGAAACGCATCGACGTTACAAGCGCCCTTGAAATGCACCAAGCATGCCTAAATGCAGTGGCTGAAGGTTGCGACATATTTATCGCTACTGCAGCGGTGGCCGATTACCGCGCCACCGAGGTGTCGGATAAGAAAATTAAAAAATCCACTGGTGAGGTTCACCTCACCTTAGTGAAAAACCCCGACATTGTGGCCGATGTGGCACGCCACTCTAAACGCCCCTTTACCGTAGGGTTTGCCGCCGAAACCCATGACGTGGTGAATTATGCACGCGGCAAACTCACCGACAAAAACCTTGATATGATAGCCACGAACGATGTGTCGGGCGCCGATGTTGGCTTTAATAGCGACAACAATGCCCTCACTGTTATCTGGCCAGGCGGGCACAAAGTGCTGCCTCTTGCTGGCAAATTACAAATTGCGCATCAGCTCATCGAGCTCATCGCCATCCGTTACAAAAAATAAGGTATTCCATGCGGTTACAATATAAAATCCTCAACCACCGCCTAGGCAGCGAGTTTCCTTTACCTAGCTACGCCACCGACGGCTCTGCGGGGTTAGACTTGCGCGCATTGATTGACACTCCACTCACTGTGCACCCTGGCCAAGCAGAGCTTATCCACACGGGCCTTGCCATTTATATTGCCGATCCAGGCTACGCTGGTATGATCCTGCCACGTTCGGGCCTAGGCCATAAACACGGCTTAGTGTTAGGTAATTTAGTAGGCCTAATCGATGCCGATTATCAAGGCGAGCTGAAGATTTCTTGCTGGAACCGTGGTAACGAGCCTTACACCATAGAACCCGGCGAACGTATCGCCCAACTCGTTATCGTGCCAGTGCAGCAAGTAAAGCTTGAAGCAGTAACCGAGTTTGCAGTCAGCGAGCGCCAAGAAGGCGGCTTTGGCCATACCGGCACGCACTAAACCTGTTTTAGGAGCCTTTATGCAAAACGAACAAGCCCATGTGGCGGCCCATATTTTAACGGAAGCGCTCCCTTATATTCAGCGCTTTGCTGGCGCCACCATTGTGATTAAATATGGCGGTAACGCCATGGAAAACGACGAGCTAAAAAACTCCTTTGCGCGTGATATCGTACTGATGAAAGCCGTGGGCATGCACCCTGTGGTTGTGCACGGTGGCGGCCCGCAAATTGCCCAACTGCTTGATCGCTTAGGCAAAGAATCACAATTCATTCAAGGCATGCGAGTAACCGATGGAGAAACCATGTCGGTGGTGGAAATGGTGCTCGGTGGCTTGGTGAACAAAGAAATTGTCAGCCTCATTCAAAGCAATGGCGGCAAAGCTATTGGCCTTACTGGTAAAGATGGCGGCCTCATTAAAGCGCGCAAAATGGAACTGCCTACCCCTAGTGGTGATACGCTAGACATCGGCCAAGTGGGCGAAGTAACAACGGTGAATACTGAAGTGCTTGAAATGCTCGCAGCAAGCGACGTCATTCCAGTAATAGCCCCAATTGGTGCAGACGACAACGGCGTAGCGTATAACATCAATGCGGATTTCGTGGCCGGTGCTGTTGCCGAAGTGCTAAACGCAGAGAAGCTTATTTTGCTAACCAACGTGGCTGGCCTAGAAGATAAATCAGGGCAAGTACTCACGGGCTTAACTGCTGAGCGCGTACAGGCGCTGATTGCTGACGGCACCATTTACGGTGGCATGCTACCCAAAATTGAATGCGCTCTGAGCGCGGTGAAAAACGGCGTGGCCAGTTCACACATTATTGACGGCCGCGTGCCACACGCGGTGTTGCTTGAAGTACTTACCGATAAAGGCGTGGGCACTTTGATTACAAAATAATCAGCTAAACCACCACACACTTACAACGCTATCCACGGTAATAGTAATTGCACAACAGCGGTTGCTATTACCGTTGTCACGTAACTTTTAACTTATACTCGGTTGCCATGACTAACACACCACTTTCACGTAAAGACCAAATCCTACAAGCCTTAGCGCATAAACTAGAGGCTGATCCAAGTGGGCGCATTACCACAGCGGGGTTAGCCCGCGAAGTGGGCGTTTCAGAGGCGGCACTGTATCGGCATTTCCCAAGTAAAGCGCGCATTTTTGAAGGCTTAATTGAATTTGCCGAAGATACCGTGTTTGCCATTACCAACCAAATTACGGCAAGCGACGAAAGCGCCCTTATACAAACCGAGCGCATCGTGCTGCTATTACTTAGCTTTATGGAGCGCAACCCAGGCATCACCCGCCTGTTAACTGGCGATGCCTTAGCGGGTGAAAATGAGCGTTTACGCCAACGTATTAATCAATTCTTTGATCGTATTGAAAGCGAACTACGCAAAGTGCTGCGCCACGCCGAACTGAAAGAAGGCTTACGCACACAGGCTACCGTTAGTGCAACAGCAAACATGTTAATGGCTTATGCAGAAGGAAAAATAGCACAGTTTGTACGTAGTGGTTTCGCTAGCCCACCTAGCGAGCACTGGCAAACACAGTGGGAGCTGCTTGCGCCTACGCTATTCCGTTAATTTTCGTTTTCTTTGGCCGCCTCGATTTCAACGAGGCGCTCAATCATGGGGGTAAAGACTGTACGAATATTAGCCATTTCACGCTCGTAGCTTTCAAGTTCAGAAGCTAATCTTATCAAGCGCTCCTCGTACACGCCTAACGCATTCAGCACACTACTGGGAATCGGTTCACCGCGCCTTTCATAATCTTGAAACTTTTTCTTTTCATTATCACGGCTTTTCTTCGTTTTGCTTAAACTAATAAGGGCATAGTCTAAACTCGCTCGAACGCTAGTTAGTTGGCGCTCCATGGCGTTTTCTGCAGCGTCAGCGGTGGAGTACAGCCGCAAAATATCCCTATCCTTGCGCGCTTGCTCTTCGGAAACTTGTTGCACCACTGCTTTGCGCCTATTGCGTTTATCTTGCTCGGCTGAGGCCACACGGCCCCTTACCGAGAGCAGCACACGCCCGTAGCGATCTAGCACAGCATAACCGCCATTCACTCCATCCACGGTTAGTGTACGGCTAAACACCGTGCTGCCTTCTTCATTGTGAAAACGATACAAATGCCCAGGGGGCAAAGGATCCAATCCTTTTACTTCTCTTTTTATGGCCAAGGCGGTGCTAGGTGACAACATAGCAACCGCCAAAAAAACAGCGAGAATCCTTCTCGTCATAGTGTTATACACCGTATTGTTGTCGATATTCTGTCATAGCCTTGTGCTGCTGCAGCGCAGAGGTTTCGTTAAGATACGCAATAATATCGCCTAAACCAACAATGCTTGCCACTGGTATTTGCAAATGCTGCTCAACCTCTTGGATAGCGGAGAGCTCCCGCTGGCCTTTTTCTTGACGATCCAAAGCCACCACCACCCCACTCATTTTGGCAGGTGTTTCGGCTAGCATAGTAGCCACTTCGCGAATTGCAGTGCCTGCGGTAATCACATCATCAATAACTAGCACACGGCCTTTTAATGGTGCACCCACAAGCCAGCCGCCTTCACCATGGTTCTTAGCCTCTTTACGGTTGAAAGCCCAAGGAACGTCCATATCATGGTGCTCTGCAAGGGCCACAGCCACCGCAGCAACCAAGGGGATACCCTTATATGCGGGCCCAAACAACATATCAAATTGAATACCAGAGGCCACAATGGCCTCGGCATAAAAACGCCCTAATTGCGCTAAGGTTTTGCCACTACTAAAAGTGCCCGCATTAAAAAAATAAGGGCTTTGGCGGCCAGATTTCAGCGTAAACTGGCCAAATTTTAATGCCTCTTGCTGTAGTGCAAACTGAATAAAATCACGTTGATACGGCTGCATGATTACCACCCTAGCACTTCTTCTTGTTTAACAATCAGTTCACGAATGCCTTTCTGCGCCAGCGCTAACATTTGTTGCTGCTGTTCAAAAGTAAACGGCTCTTCTTCTGCGGTGCCCTGAATTTCTACAAAACCACCTTGTTGTGTCATCACCACGTTCATGTCGGTGTCCGCGTTCACATCTTCGTCATAATCGAGGTCTAACACTGGCTCACCCTTATATAGCCCTACCGACACCGAGCCCACCAAACCAAGCAAAGGGTCCTCGCTCACCATTTTCTTTTCGAGCATATAAGTGAGTGCATCTACCAAAGCCACGCAGGCACCGGTAATGGAGGCTGTACGGGTACCGCCATCCGCTTGGATCACATCGCAATCGATCATAATGGTGTTTTCACCAAGCTTCTTCATATCCACAGCAGCACGCAAAGACCGGCCGATTAGGCGCTGAATCTCTAACGTTCGGCCACCTTGCTTACCACGTGCAGCTTCGCGGCCATTACGGGTATGGGTGGAACGGGGCAACATACCGTACTCTGCCGTAATCCAACCTTGCCCTTGGCCACGCAAAAACCGGGGCACCCCTGCTTCTACAGAAGCGGTACACAGCACCTTGGTGTTACCAAATTCCACTAACACACTGCCCTCAGCATGCATGGTGTATTGGCGGGTGAAACGAATATCTCTCAACTGATCTGTGGCACGGCCAGATGGGCGCATATACAACTCCTTGCAGAATACGATGCCGAAAAGCGGCAAAAATTAAGCGGCTATGTTATCAGGCGAGGCACCAAAGGGTAACGGTAACTCTCACCCTTGTCGGCACGCAGCGCAGCTAACACCACCACAGCCAGCATAAAAATCCACGCCAACGCATAAAATAAAAAACCCACCAATATCACCATCAAGGCGCTATTTATGGCTTGCACTATGGCCATCACCAAGTGGAAATTCAGTGCTTCTTTACTATGTTCTGCCACATAAGGGCTTGTGTTTTTACGCCAAAGCCAAAACGCCAAGGTGGCGCACAAACCACCCACATAAGGCACCAACACAAACAACAGGCCAGATAAATGGCCGAACATCGCCCATTTTCGTTCCTTATCACTAACCAATACCTGCTCCGTATTTTGCTCCATTACCCTACCTTTCACTCATTAATCACTTAAAAAAACAGCCTATAACTCTGCTAAGATAACGCCGTTAAGCCGCTGAGCCCATGGCTTTTTTAACAGCCGCTACTTTTTACCACTGCACAAAGAGACGCCTTATGATCCACAGCATGACGGCTTTTGCCCGCTGCGATGCCCACCACGGCAATATTACCCTTATTTGGGAAATAAAATCCGTAAACCAACGCTATCTAGATTTACATTTTCGCCTGCCCGATGGGTTTAAATTTTTAGAAGGTGCAGTGCGTGAGCAATGCCGCCAACATCTAAACCGTGGCAAACTAGAACTTACACTACGCTACCAACAAGACGATAGTGAACAATCACTAACACTTAACAATGACCTAGTTCAACAGCTGCAAAAACTGCTTGTGCAGCTCGGCGAAACAATGCCTAATGCAACCCCCGCTACTTTGGCGGACATCCTTAAACACCCAGGCGTGCTACAGCAGCAAGAAGTGGATTTTAATAGCTTAACAAAACCTGCTTTAGCCTTACTGCAACAGGCACTGAGTGAACTAAACGCAGCGCGCGCCCGCGAAGGTGCGGCCATGGCAGCAGCCATTCAGGAACGTTTACAAGGCATAACCACACAAGTTGCCATTATAGAAGCAGCCTTGCCCGAAATTCAGGCAACCCAACAACAACGCCTGCGCGACCGCGTGGCCGAGGCGGCTAATGAAATTAACCAAGAGCGCCTAGAACAAGAGCTTGTAATGCTTGCCCATCGCATGGATGTTGCTGAAGAAATAGATCGCTTAAAAGCGCACCAACAAGAAGCAGAACGCATCCTACAGCAAGGAGGCGCCGTGGGCAGGCGCCTCGATTTTTTAATGCAAGAATTTAACCGTGAAGCCAACACCCTAGCCTCTAAATCCATTGATGCCATTACCACAGCGGCAGCGATAGAGCTCAAGGTGTTAATTGAGCAAATGCGCGAGCAGGTGCAAAACATCGAATAACCAAACTAGGCAAAGCAGCATTAACATGTTGTACTGAACCAGACGATTATTATCCATCCAATACCAAAGGGAGTATTCCATGAAAAAAAAGCTACTCACCGCCATTGCCTGCTGTGCAGCGCTTGCTAGCGCCGCGCCAACTTTCGCAGCCAACAACACGCCCAACGAGCTTATTGTGCCCATGGAAGTGTTAGATGTGGAAGAAGGCAATCGCGATGCCGGCAACGTGCACATTATGATGACCGAGTACGGCGCTTTATTTGTGGCGGCTTTAAACGATGTTGAACCTGGCGTTTATGGTTTCCACGTGCATGAAAACGGCAGCTGCGATGCCAAAGAAGTGGACGGCAAGCTAACAGCTGGCATGGCCGCAGGCGGCCACTGGGACCCAGATAACACCGGCCAACACCGTGGCCCATGGAGCAACGAAGGCCATAAGGGCGATCTACCAGCCCTTGCCATTGATGCCGACGGCACTTCTTACGCTGTGCTTGCACCACGCTTACAAAGTTTAGATGAACTCAAAGGCCATGCTCTCATGATCCATGAAGGTGGCGATAACTACAGCGATAGCCCTGCCCCATTAGGCGGTGGTGGCGCGCGCATGATTTGCGGCGTCATCGAATAAGCGCAAGGCCAAGTGGTAACCCCCCACTTGGCCTTATTTTTCCCACACTACAAACACACAATCTTCTGCAAACCCCTCCGAACCTGCCCCTATCTTCTTAGCTTTGCATACTAAAAACCATTTCGTGTCAATAGCTCCAGATCAACTTATTGTGCTTTTACTGGAAAATTTAATGCTAATCGGTAAAGATAGTGGCTGACTTACCCAAATTGGGCACAGCCCCAACGCAAACTTCCAGCGCATACTGCTGCTTGTTTTCTTTCCACCTTGAGAGAGGCGACCATGCAAACTCAGGAAACCTATAACGACCAAATTGTAAGGCAGTTCCTACTAGCCTCTATGGTCTGGGCAATTATCGGTATGTCTGTCGGTGTTTTTATCGCCGCCGAACTATACTGGCCCAATATCGACCTCAACATTCCCGCACTCACCTTCAGCCGCTTAAGGCCCAACCATACTTTCGGTATTATTTTTGGCTTTGGTGGCTCGGCACTCATTGGTACCAGCTTTTACGTACTACAACGCACGGGGCATGTGCGGCTCGCCTTTTCCAACCTGGCGCAATTTGTTTTCTGGGGTTGGCAAACGGCCCTTTTTCTCGCCATCTTCACCATGCCCCTCGGTATCACGCAAAGTAAAGAATACGCCGAACCCGAGTGGTGGATTGATATTCTGATCGCCGTAGTATGGGTAAGTTACGCCACCATCTTCTTTGGCACGTTAGCGCGCCGCCGCATCCGCCATATTTATGTGGCCAACTGGTACTACGGCGCCTTTATTATTGCCGTGGGCATGATGCACGTTGTCAACAACCTAGCCCTGCCTGTGTCGCTCACCCGCTCCATTCCTATTTATTCCGGTGTGGTAGATGCCATGGTGCAGTGGTGGTACGGGCATAACGCGGTAGCCTTTATTCTTACAGCAGGCTTTTTAGGCATGATGTACTACTTTGTGCCACGCCAAGCACAACAACCTCTGTGGAGTTACCGTTTCTCCATCGTCAACTTCTGGGCGCTCATTTCAGTGTACATGTGGGCCGGTGCGCACCACTTGATGTACACCGCATTGCCCGACTGGGTGCAATCCGTGGGCATGGCCTTCTCAATTATTCTTGTAATTCCTAGCTGGGGCTCCGCTGCTAACGGCTTAATGACCTTCAACGGCGTGTGGCACCGTTTAAAAGAAGATGCCGCCGCCAAATTTATGGTGATTTCGCTGATTTTTTACGGCGCTGCCACGATGGAAGGCTCCATTATGGCCGATAAAACCGTCAACTCTCTTTCCCACTACACCGAATGGACAGTGGCTCACGTGCACTCAGGCTCTTTAGGTTGGGTAGCAATGATTACTATTGGTTCTTTGTATGCCATGGCACCACGTGTATTAGGCCAAGAAATGCATTCAAAGAAAGCTATGGAAGCACACTTCTGGCTGCATCTACTCGGCACCTTGCTTTATGTTATTTCCATGTGGGCTGCCGGTATCATCGAAGGGCTTATGTGGCGCGAAGTGCATGCCGATGGCTCTCTTGTGCACTCTTTCTTAGCTAGTTTCGAAACCATTAAACCACTGTACGTGGCGCGTTGGTTGGGCGGCTGTTTAGTGCTTGCAGGGATGCTCACCATGGTATGGAACATGTGGCACACTGCCGCTTTCGCCAGGAAGAACCGGGTAACCCCTATCCCTGTGCCCATCCCAGAACCCACTCGCAAACAATCGCCAGCACCCATGCCCGCAGCGGACCACTAGGAGGAGCCAAATATGACAACCCGTTACCGGTATTTTGAAGCCATCGAAAAACGTGCTTGGTTGCTCGGCATTATGACGGCTGTCTTCCTTTCCTTTGGTGGTTTAGCTGAAATTGTACCGCTGTTTGTGGCCGCCAATAACGTGGAAGCACCAGAAGACATAAAACCATACGAGCCACTACGCTTAGCCGGTTTCGAAACCTATGTGCAAAGTGGCTGCTACACCTGCCACTCGCAAATGGTGCGCCACTTAAGCTTCGAAACCCAACGTTATGGCAAGCATTCCACCGCGGTGGAATCTGTTTATGATCGCCCTATGCAGTGGGGCTCGAAGCGCACAGGGCCCGATTTGGCCCGCATTGGCGGCAAATACTCTGACGACTGGCAGCGGCAGCATTTGATCGATCCACGCAGCCTAGTGCCAAGCTCTAACATGCCTCGCTATAACTGGCTCGAGGATCGCGAAATCGACGCCAAACGCCTGCAAGGCAGCATGCGCGCCATGCAGCGCTTAGGCACACCTTACACCGATGAAGACATCGCCAATGCAGCCGAAGCTGTAAAAGGCAAAACACAAATGGATGCCATCATCGCTTACCTACAAGGCCTAGGCATCGACAACGTTACTGAAGATAACGATGCCGACCGGGAGGTACCCACATCATGAGTCCATTTTGGGGTAACGCCATTGGCGTCATCACTGTGCTATTGATGCTAACTTTTATTGGCATTTGGATTTGGCTGTGGCGTAAACGCCACAAAAAAGTTTTCGATCGCATGTCGCGCCTACCTATGGAAGACGAAATAGGTAGCCAACCAACCCACAACAGGGAGAGCAACCGCGATGAATAGTTTTTGGTCTAGCTGGGTTATGGCTCTGATTATTATCAACTATGTGGCTATTCTAGTGTTATTCCTGTGGGCACCACGGGCAAAGATCCCAACAAAACCTGATGGCACTACCGGCCACGCGTGGGCCAATGGCACCATCCGTGAAGGCATGGGGCGCTTACCCATGTGGTGGCTATTGCTATCCACAGCAGCTTTTGTCTCCGCTTTTATTTACCTAGTGCGCTACCCTGGCTTTGGTTCTTACGAAGGCACCCTTCAGTGGACCTCAGAAAAACAAATGCAAGAACGCCAAGCAGCCACCGAGGAAAAGCTGCAAGGAGTATGGGAACGCATTGAAAACACACCCGTCCTAGAGCTTAACGAGGACGAGCAAGCCATGCGCATGGCTAAACGCTTGTTCGACGACAACTGCGCCGCCTGCCATGGCTATGACGGCAAAGGCATGGCCGCCGTTGGTGCGCCCAACTTAACCGACAACGTGTGGCAATTTGGTGGTAGTGTTGATGCCGTGGTGAAAAGTATCACCGATGGACGCAAAGGCAACATGCCACCACTAGGCAACACACTTAACTACGGCCAAATTAAAAACGTGGCCCACTATGTCATGAGCCTTGCCGGGCGCTCCCACGAAGCCCCCTCGGCCACAGCGGGGGAAAAAGTGTTTAAACAACACTGCTTTGCTTGCCACGGTATGGATGGCAAGGGTAACCAAGCCCTTGGTGCACCCAACCTAACCGACGACGTGTGGAAGTTTGGTGATAGCTTAACTGATGTGATGACCGCTGTGGAGAAAGGCCGTACGGGCGACATGCCTGCTTGGAAAGGCCGCCTTGAAGAACGGGAAATCAAGCTACTTGCCGGTTGGGTATTTAGCCACGACAACACCAAAGAAGCAGAAGGGCAGTAACCATGGCACAAGAAAAACCTCTTCCCTGGTACAAAGCACCCATTGTTTGGTTAGGGGTTTTTCTTACTTTGTTAGTACTGGCTGGCTGCATCCACATGATTATGGTGGGCCATCAAGCTAGCACTAGAAAAGCAAGTACTAGCTCTAGCAAAAAAGATGAGAAAGCGTTGACCCATATTCTTGGCATGCCGCTGAGCCGAGACGCTTCCAACCACGACAACACAGCGGAGGATAACTCAACCAGTTCATCTGCCACAGAAGAGTAAATGTGACCACAATCACCTCACACCAAGAGCGCTGCTACCACTGTGGCTCTGCCATTCCAGAAGGCAGCAACATTCACGCTCATATCGCAGAGCGCCAGCGCTCTTTTTGCAGCGACAACTGCTGCGCCACCGCTAGCTGGATTAACACCCACGGCCTCAGTGATTTTTACCGCCTACGTGAAGGCGCCTCGCCCCGCCCTGCGGCAGCTACACACACCACCCACTGGGACCAAGAAAACCTGCAACGCCATGTAGTGAGGCAAAACAAAGCAGGCTTTGACGAAGTGAGCTTATTGATTGATGGCATGCATTGTGCCGGCTGCGTGTGGCTTATTGAGCGCGTGTTATTGCAACTCACGGGCGTGCAAGAAGTACAGCAAAACCCCATCACACGCCGTGCACGGGTAACCTTTAACAGCAACGAAGTGCACCTGAGCACTATTTTAAGCACGATTGCCCGCGCAGGTTACCAACCTAGGCCCTTAGATAGCAGCGCCCTAGACGATGCCCGCAGCCACGAAAGCCGCGACTTATTAAAACGTTTGCTAGTGGCCGGCTTTGCCATGATGCAAGTAATGACTTATGCCTTTGTGCTGTACATGGGCAATTTCGAAACATTACCGCATGCCACGAGTGAATTGTTCCGCTGGTTAGGCTTTTTGCTTGCCACCCCAGTGGTGTTTTACTCGGCAATACCCTTTTACCGAGGGGCCAAACAAGCCCTAGTGCACCGCACCCTTAACATGGACGTACCCATCGCCATTGCCATTACCGCGGTGTACGTAAGCAGCGCCTATCAAGCCATAGCCATGCAAGGTGAAGTGTATTTTGAATCCGTCACCATGCTAGTGTTTTTTTTACTCACAGGCCGCTATTTAGAAATGCGTGCCCGCCACCATGCGGTAGACAACGCCGATGCCTTGATCCGCCTCACCCCTACCTTTGCTGAACGCCGCCTAACCAATGGCACGCTTGAACAAGTGGCAGTAATGGAACTTGTTCCAGGTGATATCGTGCAAGTGGCTGAAGGGGCACACGTGCCTGCCGATGGCACTTTATTAAACAAACACACCTTGCTCGATGAATCCCTGTTATCAGGCGAAGCCAGTGCCCGCCGCCGCCAACAAAACGATACGATAATTGCCGGCAGCTTAGTATTAGAAGGGCCCATTGAAATTGCTGTCACCCAAGTGGGGCAAAACACTTTCTTAGCTAACCTAGCTAGCCTCTCTACCCAAGCCCAAACCCAACGCCCGCGCTACGCCCTTGCTAGCGAAAACATCACCGCACGGTTTGTGCGCCGCGTGCTTATTTTCACCACCTTCACCCTTGCCGCATGGCTTTGGTACGACCCATCACAAGCCCTTACTGCCACCATTGCCTTGCTCGTGGTGGCCTGCCCTTGCGCACTCGGGCTAGCAGCGCCAGCTGCTGTTACCCGCGCCCTAGGCGTGCTAGCACGGCACAACATTTTAGTGGTTAACCCTGATGCCTTAGAAAACCTTACTTTTACGCACACCGCGGTGTTTGATAAAACAGGCACACTCACCGAACCCACGCTAATAACCGAGCAAGTGAATAAAGCCACCTTACAGCTAGCAGCAAGCTTAGCGCGGGAAAGCCAACACCCCTTGTCACGTGCCTTAGTAGCGGCCAACACACTACCCTTGCTCGCCGTTACCGATGCTGCCTCTTTCCCAGGCTTGGGCCTTGAGGGCACCGTAGCAGGCCGCCGTTTACGCCTTGGCCAACCAGCCTTTGTGCTGCACAACCATGCAACAGCACCCGACGAAGCTAGCTTGGTGTTAGGTGAAGAAGGCGTGCTGCTCGGCGCTTTCCACATGGATGAAAAGCTACGTGCCGATGCCCTCATTACCATCAATGCGCTAAAAGCGCTGGGCATGGAGTGCATCATCTTAAGCGGCGACACCTCCACGCGGGTGGCACACATAGCACAGCAGTTAGGCATTAAGCACTGGCAAGGGCGGCAAATGCCAGCAGACAAGCTTACGCACTTGCAAGCACTACAAACAGCAAACCAACGAGTGGTAATGGTGGGCGATGGCAGCAATGATGCACCTGTGCTAGCAGGTGCTGATGTATCCATTGCACTAACTTCAGGTGCAGAGCTCGCCCAAGCCAATGCCGACATTTTACTGTGCTCTGGGCAGCTTTCTGGCGTGCTGGAAACCCATGCCGTGGCTAAACAAACTCAACAAATCTTGGCGCAAAACCAGCGTTGGGCCTTCACCTACAACACGGTAGCTATGCCAGTGGCAGCCCTTGGCTTCATTCCACCCTGGCTTGCCGCTATTTTTATGTCGGCCAGTTCTTTGCTGGTGGTGTTAAACGCCTTGCGTATCGGTAGGCCAACCAAGCACACTGGTAGGCAGCAACCCCAAAAGGTGAAAACATGAGCATCATTATCATTATGATCCCCATATCACTGCTAATGTTAACCATCGGCGTGGTGGCGTTTTTCTGGGCTACCAACAGCGGCCAGTTCGACGACATGCAATCGCCTGGGCTAACGCCTGTTAGCGATAATTTACCTGAAGAAAAAGATAACTTAACCACGGATAAAGAAGACGAAAAAGAATGATCCACAACACAACAGGGGCCACCATTTTTCCCTAGCCTCATCTCCACGAAGCATGGTGCCGCCCCACACTAAGGAGCAAGCCATGACCACCTACGATCTAAACCAACGCCCCGACTACGATGACGTATTACAGCGCATCGCCGATTACACCCTCGATTACTCCATTGATAGCCCAGAGGCTTGGCGTATTGCCCGCTACTGCTTAATGGATAGCCTTGGCTGCGCCATTCTTGCCCTACGCTTTCCTGAATGCACGAAATTACTAGGCCCTGTGGTGCCCGGCACCATTGTGCCCCATGGCGCACATGTACCAGGCACCCCCTACCGCCTCGATCCAATCAAGGCAGCCTGGGATATCGGCTGCACTATTCGTTGGCTAGACTATAACGACACTTGGCTCGCTGCTGAGTGGGGGCACCCCTCAGATAACCTCGGTGCTATTTTAGCCACAGCCGATCATTTAGCTCAGCAGCGCCTAGCCCAAGGAGCGGCACCTTTCACCATGCGTGATGTGCTAGAAGCCATGATCATGGCTCACGAAATACAAGGGGTGCTGGCCCTCGAAAACGCCTTTAATCGCGTGGGCTTAGACCACGTTATCTTAGTAAAAGTAGCCTCTACAGCCGTGGCAGCCAAGCTCATGGGCGCCAACCGTGAACAAATGCTCGCCGCCCTTTCCCATGCTTGGGTGGATGGCCAAGCCTTGCGCACCTACCGCCATGCCCCCAATGCGGGCAGCCGCAAATCTTGGGCCGCCGGCGACGCCACCTCCCGTGCGGTGCAGCTCGCAAGCATCGCCATGAGCGGCGAAATGGGCATTCCCAGTGCGCTAACTGCAAAACAATGGGGTTTTTACGATGTGTCGTTTGCTCACACCGTGGCCACACAGCAAAACAAAACTGAACAAGAGCGCCAATTTTCTTTGCCCCAACCCTTTGGCACTTATGTGATGGAAAACATCCTCTTTAAAATTGCCTACCCTGCTGAATTTCATGCGCAAACTGCTGTGGAAGCAGCCATTGCATTATATGAACAAGTACAAGATCGCTGGCAAGACATCGAAAAAATTGTGCTTACCACCCATGAATCAGCCATTCGCATTATTTCTAAGCAGGGCCCTCTAAACAACCCAGCTGACCGCGACCACTGCTTGCAATATATGGTGGCTGTGCCTTTGCTCTTTGGCCGTTTAACAGCCGAACACTATGAGGATAGCTTTCATGCCGAACACCCCATGCTAGACACCCTGCGTGAAAAAATGGAAGTGGTGGAAGATGCGGGCTATAGCGAGGATTATCTCAACCCAAACAAACGCTCCATTGCAAACGCTGTACAAGTGTTTTTTAAGGATGGCAGCAGCACCAACAAAGTGGCAGTGGAATACCCCCTTGGCCACCGCCGGCGCCGCGATGAAGCTATTCCTTTGCTAAAACAAAAGTTCCAACAGCATCTTGCCACGCGCTTTAGCGAGCAGCGCTGCGAGCAAATTCATGCCTTGTTTAGCCAACCCGACACTTTTGCCGCAACGCCTGTTAACCAATTCATGGCACTGTTTTACTTATAATTTTCAGGGCCCAGGGTGGCCCTGTTATAACAACTTGCCATCGAAATCGGCACTGCTATGGCGCTCTGGCACGCGTTCATTATCCGGCCCTGTGCCTTTGTTCACCATACGGCCACGGCGCACAGCGGGGCGTTCTAATATATCCTTTGCCCAACGCATTAGGTGAGGGTAACTTTCTGCATGCAAAAATTCAGCGGCATCATACACGCTGCCAAGCACCACACCGCCGTACCAAGGCCAAATGGCAATGTCAGCAATAGTGTATTCATCACCCACCATAAAAGCATGTTCTGCTAAGTGGCGATCTAGCACATCGAGCTGGCGCTTCGCTTCCATGGTGTAACGGTTAATGGGGTACTCAAATTTTTCTGGTGCATAAGCATAAAAATGGCCAAAACCACCACCGAGTATTGGGGCGCTAGCCATTTGCCAAAATAGCCAACTCATCATTTCAGTGCGTTTGCCGGCATCTTGGGGAATAAAAACATTATATTTTTCAACCAGATATAACAAAATGGCACCCGATTCAAACACACGTGTGGGTGGCGTAGTGCTAGTATCCAGCAAAGCAGGTATTTTTGAATTGGGATTGATCTCAACAAAACCACTGCCAAACTGATCGCCTTTGCCAATATTAATGAGATAAGCATCGTATTCGGCATCGGTGATGCCTAGCTCAAGCAACTCTTCCAATAAAATGGTTACCTTCTGCCCATTAGGCGTGGCTAGTGAATAGAGCTGTAAAGCGTGCTCACCTTGGGGTAGCACTTGGTCATGGGTAGCCCCAGCAATTGGGCGGTTAATATTGGCAAAAGCACCACCATTACTGTTTGGCTCCCATTGCCACACTTTCGGTAATTCATACTTCTCACTCATTGCCCTCTCCTCAGTATCAATGTAAACATGGCCCCCTTTTAACAGAAACAGGGATTTTATGCGTGCTTAGCCAGTTACCGGTTTGAACTCGGCCCCCTCCTCGCCGTAGAATTGATTCTTTTTACTAACCACCTAACAGAGGTTCCCATGGACGCTGATTACATGCGTATTACCATTAATTTAGTTGCTGCCCTCGCTGCGGGCGGTGTGATTGGTATCGAACGCAGTTTCCACGGCCGCCCCGCCGGCTTCCGCACCCACGCTTTGGTGTGCTTAACCTCAAGTTTGCTAATGATGGTGACGTATTATCAATGGAAATGGTTACCTGATGACGATATCTTTGCCACCGTGCGCACCGACCCCACGCGTATGGCGCAAGGGATTATGACGGGGATTGGCTTTTTAGGGGCTGGAGTAATTTTTAAAGAGGGCCTAACAGTGCGCGGGCTTACCACCGCGGCTTCCATTTGGATTACGGCTGGCATTGGCATTCTTATCGGCGTGGGCTTTCTTTACCCTGCCGTCATCAGCATTGTGCTTACCCTTGGTGTGCTCTCGGTATTTCGCTGGATTGAAAACCGTTTACCATCGCACTTTTATGCGCACCACCTTATTCGCTTTGCCCGCGATAATGCTGGCAGTGAAGAAGAGCTACGTGATTTCATTCACCAATATGGCTTCACCATCGCCAACATGAGTTACCGGCTAACAGATGATGGCGAACACTTTGAATATTTCATGGTAATCCGCACCAACAAGCTGGGTAACATGTCGCGCTTAGCCAATGCTTTGCGTGAAAACGATGCTGTGAAAGTGTTTCGCATTTCACCCACCGGGAACTAGCAACACTTAGTTAATGAGCTTATCCACCCCGATGGACATCTTGGCTTGGCTAGGCCGGCCGCCATCGTAACGGCCTACCACCTCACCCGTGGGGGCCAGTACATAAGCTCTTTCTTCAGCGTAGAAAAACAAATAAGCATCGATAGTACCCCACACCGGTAGCTCGCCAAAAGTATCATGCCAATGGCTACACACCGCCTCTTGCGCCTCTTCTAGCTGAATCGCTAATGGGTAGCGCCAAAGGTCATCGCGCAACATTAAATGGCGATGCCCCTCCATTGCCGCCAGCACAAACACAGGCTCGCTAGTGCGCACAAACTGCGTGTCTACCCACAGGTATGGTTTAAAAGCCACGCGTTTAGCTTCTAAATCGGCCTTAACCGCTGCCACCACATTGTTTAGCGAACTTTCACCCACGCCCAATACACTGCACAACTTGCGCAAAAACTCTTCGCTGCTGTATTTCATATCAAACATGCTTTGGTGCAAGCCAAAATACGGAGGTTGCAACGCAGCATAATAACGCTCGGTGTTTTTTGCGGTTACCGCACGGTAACCCATGGCACGTAACGTATCTTCCATGGGGTTAGCTTCTGCTAAAAACTGCAATTCATTGGTAAAGTTCCTGTTCATTTTTACCTCCCCCTTTTGCCCTGTTAGCGCCACACTGTTGTGCTTGGCCTATTAGGTAATTATACCCTCGGCACAGCCACGAACACAGCGCTAACTTGCACTAGCGCTTTACTGTGTGGCTACTAGAGTGATGACGCCACTTGGCGGCTGTGTTACACCTTAGCGCCCCTTTCGATCACTTAAATAGGCTTTGCTGTGCGTGTATTAATAGCGTTTCTTTTCTGTGGGCTCAGTGCTTGTGCTAGTACCACCACCCTGATGGTGCCACAACCCGTTGTGCCCAGCGGCAACACCACCGTAACCCATGCCACTGCAGGCGCCACCACGGTGGATATTACCCCACCTCCTGGCATGCCCATGGGAGGTTATTCGGTAATGGCCAACCGCGGCCAAGGTTTTCGCACGCGCATTAAGGCGCGCATTATTTACCTAAATGACGGCCAAGGCGATGCCATGGCCATTGTGCAAACCGACCTCACTGCCGGGTCGCTGCTACTACACCACCAAGTAGCAAGCCTAGTGGCCGAGGAAACAGGCCTTGCCCCTGGCAACATTGCCATCACCGCATCGCATAGCCACTCGGCACCGGTAAATTTCTTCGATAATGATTTTTACAACAAGCACATGTCGAGCGGCAAATGGCTTGAAGAAAAGTTTTTAGCATTCACCGTGGAACGCATTAGCGCCGGCATTAAACAAGCCTATCGCGAACGCCGGCCAGCAAAAATAGCTACTGGCAAGCAAGACATTTATGGCTTCCAACGCAACCGTTCTTTAACCGCCTATTTAGCTAATGAAGGGGTTGAACTTGAACGCACCGATGACGCTCACTTTACAGCGGTGGACCCAGCGTTACACATGGTGCGTATTGATGTGCAAGATGACAATGGTACCTTTAAGCCACTCGCCGCCTTCTCTAGCTTCTCCATTCACGCCACCGCACTTACCCCTAAGGTGCAAGTGTATAACGCTGATTTGTTTGCCTATGTACAAAAAAGCCTAGAATGGCAGGTGCAGCAACAACAGGATACGCCTTGGCCCGTGGTGCATGCATTTGCCACTGCAAACCAGGGCGACATGGCGCCAGCATTGCCCGATAAGGGCAACAACAATATAAGCCAACATCCAGTGGATTGGCCTGCAGCTAAAGCCCTAGGCAAACGTTTAGGTGCCGAAGCCACTGCTTTATTTAACCACCTTGAAAGCGAATTAAGCCCTGATCTTACCCTAGCCAGTGCCGCCCGCGAACTTAACATTCGCGATACCAACGAAGCGCAAGGCATTGCCATTTGCACTGATGCAGCAGTGGGTAGCCCCGTGGCTGCGGGTGCCTATGAACGGCGCACGCCCTGGCTCACCCTAGTGCCTTTGCTGCATGGCGGCAATGTGTTTGCCCGCCGTTGGCTGCTTACCAACGGCTGCCAAGGCAATAAAAGCCAGCTTGGCGGTGCCTGGCTGCAGCCTTTGTTAGAGCCTAAAGATAGTTTCCCTAACACCGTCATGTTCCAATTATTGCGCATTAACGATATGGCCATCTTACCTTTACCCTTTGAGGTAACGATTGAGGCAGGCCGGCGCATGCGTAATGCCGTGGCTGAGGTATTCACCGCCCATGGCGAAGCCTTGCAATACACCTGGGTGGCAAGCAATGCCAATGGCTATTTTGGTTACACCACCACACCAGAAGAATATGCTACGCAGCACTATGAGGGCGGCCATACTTTATACGGCAAAAATAGCTCGCCCTACCTAAGCGCCCAGCTGAGCACACTGGCTGAAGACTTCTTGCGCCAAGGCAAGGTGCATGAAATGGCCCCAACTTGGGAATATACGCTGAAAACCAACCAGTTTTTGCCCGTGCCACAAAACAGCACACACCAACGCCAGTGGCTCACACAACCACATAAGGTGGCACCTAAACGCAGCACCGACGAAGCTTACGTGGCCGTACGTTGGCAAGATGTTGCCCCAAGCAACATTGGTTGGCACGAACGCTTGGTGAGCGTAGAAACCAAAGTAACGGGTGATTGGCAGCCCTTAGTGGTGAATGGCGAGCCGATTCACGACGACGGCTATGATATCGAAGTGCGCTTTGTGCGCGCGCACAAACAAGGCATGGGGGAATACGAAGCCCGCTGGTACAACCCTGTACAAGGGGGCGAATATCGTTTTGTCATCTCGCCTCGCCCTGGCCACCCCACCCTGCACTCTTCCGTGTTTCACTAACACGGGTTTATGGAGGCAAAAAAAAGCGGAGCCTAAAGCAAAGGCTCCGCAATAAGTTTCAACCAAGGGGGAATGAAACTTACTTAACTTTTTACAACTGTTGGCGCAATTCGTTGTAGCCACCCACGTACTGCTGCTCGCCATCCTTCATAAAAAAGATCTGTGGCACTGAGGCTACTTGGGTGCCCACCTGCTCAACAAGTTGCTCATGAGTGATATCACTGCCCACGGTAAGATATTCAAAATCCACCGATTTCATTTGGCATAGCAACTTTGCCTTATTGCAATCCACGCAACCTTCTTTACCGTAAATGACTACGTTCATATTATGCTCCTCATTACCTTATTTTCTTATCAAAACTGTTCTATTAGAAAAAATCGTCATCAAAAATAACGCCTTCGTCGGTGCGCTGTAGCACACCCACTTTATATGCCGCAATATCTTGCTCTTGTGGCGACGCCTGGGTTTTACTGATATTCAGCCACTTTTCCATGAAACGCAGTGGGTTTTCTTGCGGGAAGTTATATTTATCTGTGCTTAAGCCCAAGGTGTTATACACGTCTTTAGCACAGTAAAGTGTCCAAGCTGCCAAGCGATCCGCATTCATACCTACCAATTCACGGCCTTCAGAAAAGAGGTATTCGATCCACGTGATTTCGCTATCGATCACTTCTTCGATCATGGCTTCGATATCTTCACGGCACTGCTCAAATGCTGTGCGGCCACGCTCGGTTTGCATTTCTAACTGCAACACCACCTTATCGAGCTCAGCGTGCACCTCTAGCTCATCTTGGGCAATTTTCTGAATAGCCTTACCAATGGGCTGGAACATACCGGTATCACAAATGGCAAATGTCACCGCAAAAGAGGCGAGGAACTGAATACGCTCCATGCAGTACAACGCCACCACCATCATAAACACCTTGTTATAGGTATCTTGATTATTAGGGATCTGGCCTAGCGCATACTCATGGGAGGCCGTGAACGCCTCATCGAACGCCTTAATAACACGGCTTAAACGCGCATGTGCTTCTTCAACACGTAAAATCTCATCCAAAATTACAGAGGGGTCATCAAAGGAGTTACGCACAATTTCCGAATAGGTGGCGGCGTGAATCACTTCATTATCCGAAATGCGCTGCCATGCAGCCCACAGCTCTGAAGAGGTGATAAAAGGCGCCAACACTGGCGCAATGTTGCGTGAAGCCACGCTGTCTGCTTCCCACTGCCAAGCAAGAGTTTTGATCATCATGTCGTAGGTGGAACGGTCTGCTTTTTTAAAGTCAGCGTTACACGAGGTGTAATCAAACTCGTTTTCATCCCAGTCTAGGGATTTCTGGGTTTTATAAATTTCCCAAACTTTCGGGTAATGCTTGTTGATGGTGTCGAACAAGCCCTGTTTTTCACCCATAAAAAGCTTTGGCTTTTCATAGTCAGTTTTATCGTAATTAAAAACGTTATCTGTCATGGCATTAATTACCTAAATAAACGTATGTGAGTTGCGTAGCTACACGCTTATAGCGTGCAGCCCTCGCAATTGGCGTCGTCTTCGTCGGCAAAGAAGCCCATATCGGCTTGGTTATCACCTACCGGTTGCATACCACGAGACGTTCGTTGGTTCATGTAGTACTTAGTTTTTAGCCCCATGCGCACGCGGTACAAGTAATCACGAATCATTTCGGTGGATTCGATAAAGGTGTCGCCAATTACTTCGCGGTAAAAATCTGCAGAAATAGCTTGGTCGGTCCACTTTTGCACGATGGCGTACATATCAGCCATATCTTGCGCGGGAATGGTCCACGCCGACTGGTAATAACGGCCTAGCTCGTCGCTATTGGGTGCTGCCCAGTAGTTCACGCGCTGGTTATCCGTTTTAATCATGGTGAGCTCGCGGATCGGGTACAAACCATTGGTGGTGCCCGATGCGTTGGCCGAGGTTTCGGTAGGCATGTGTGCTGCTAACACCGAGTTACGAATACCGCCATTAGCTACAATTTCAGCACGCAGGGCTTGCCAATCATACTGGTTCTTAAACGGCGCAATACCATCCACATTTTTATTATAAGTATCGAGTGGCAACCAGCCTTCAGGCCACTTAGTTTTATGCATCCAGGGCGCATTGCCTAGCTCTTTGCCCAAGCGCAAGCTAGCTCTCAGCAAGTAGTAGTAATGGCGCTCAGCCACTTGGTGGATAAACTTCTTGCCATCCATATCGGTGTAACGCAATTTGTTTTTCGCCATGGCATGGGCTAAACCAAGAATCCCCACCCCAGCATTCAAACGAGCTTTTGATGTCACTCCAATGTGTGGCAGTTCGTAATGCGCTAAGTGAATGCACTTATCGATCATTAGCAACACATAGTAAGCAACTTCTTCGTACTGCTCTTCTGATTCAATCTTATCGATGCAAATGCCGCCCAAGTTACAGGTGGCCACCTCACCCTCAACATTTTCTTCTTCAGAATAAAGATCCATCATGTCTTGGTAAGGCTTAGTGGGCAGTGCAATTTCAGCGCATAGGTTGGAGCTGTAAATTTTATCGTTAAAGGGCGTGTGGTGGTTAATTTCATAAATATTGTGTTCGTACACACGGCCCGTTTCGTTCCACTCGTTTTCCGCCACAATCAGCAATTCACGAGCATTCACATAGGTTTTCTTGAAGTTTTCATCGGCCTCATATTTTTCATACAGCTCGGCAAAACGTGCTTCATCGGCACTGTAAAGCGCATCGTATAAATCAGGTGCTGTGAAGCAGTTAAACAAGAACACCTCTTCGTTGCGCGCCACCTTGCGGGCAAAGAAACGGTTGCCACCCCAAGAATAATCAAGCCCTCGGATACGGCGATCCTCAGTAGACATGGGGTTTTTCAGGCGCAGTAAGGTTTCCACCTCTGGGTCAAAAATAGGGAAATAAGTGGTACATGCACCCCCTCGCCCATTCTGTAAGTTAGCTTTCACTTCGCCCACAATAGCGCGATAGTAAGGCAACTTACCTTGGTGGCGAATCACTCCACCACGCACGGGATCGTTCAGCGAACGAATTTGCATATAAGCCCCAATGCCCGCACTCATGTATGTCATGGTGTTGGCAATATGGTTACCAATAGCAATAGATTTAGCGTTGTCATCGGCTGCGTACAAACAACAGCTAGCGTAACCGCGTAAGGGCGTACCCAAGTTCACGTGGTTAGGCGTGGGGGCGTTAATGCGGCCCATGCTAAGGTGTTCGTAAAACTTCGCCACGTCGGTCATGCGCCGCTCACGTGGTTGATCTACTGATAACGCCATGGCCATACGCATGTAAATAAACTGCGGCGTTTCGTAAAAAATATCGTTAACGCGATCTGAAATAGCGTATTTGGTTAAATGCGTATGGATTTGATAATGAGCGTAGGTGAAATCGCGCTCATGGTCGATCATCTCTTCCACTTGAGCATACTCTTCATCGGAGTAATCTAAGCGCTCCATATAACCCAGCTCTTGCAGCTTGGTGTGCAGGTCCTTCACCTTTGGCAGGCCCTTACCTTCGTAAAGGTCTTTACGAATAATAGTGGCATATAAACGCCCCGCCATGCGGTTATAGGCCCAGGAATCAAAATCTAAACAGGTTCTGATCAAACGGTCCTGCAAAAAAGCAGATGTACATTCACCGTTTAAACCAGACACGGTTTCTAATACAACGGAAGGCCAATCGACATAATCCCCCAACGTGTTCGCCGCCCACTCACCCCATTGGTTAAGTTTGGAAGGGGTGAAAGGCTCCTTCTGGCCATCACGTTTAATAATCGTCTCAATCATCTAAGCGCCAACATTATTTAAGTGGATAAGAGTGCAGCTAAGTGCTTGCAAATAGTAATTTTTACGGCAGAAACAGGCTGTGGATAACTTGTGGGCAAGTTGTTGAAAAACACACCATATAGGGATAAACGGCTTTGCCGACACAATATCTAGTATTTCCGCATGGGTTGAATACTAGATGCCACCACCCTATTGGTCAACCCTAGCACAGCTTTACCAACGCTATTTTGGCCGCATTAGTAAACCATAAAACAGCGCAACACACGGCCCCGCAAGCACACCCTAGGGTTACGCAATAAATGTTAAATTTAGCAGGCGCTGTGGTTTTGACTATCGGTTTCTTAGGTTAAGCACAAAGAGCAATGAAGAAACAAACCTTGATATGGGTAAAGTGCCACACGGGGTGAAAAAGTGTACTATGCAGCTCTTTTATAGCACTCGGCCCATCTTCTAGGTTAGTAGGCACAAAATGAAACGTTACCTCTTATTCCTTCTCCTGCTACCTGCAGTAACCCACGCGCACTTCACTATTGGTGGCACACCTATTTCTGTTTATGGCGGTGCCTATGCAGCCAAAGTGGCCCTTAAGGGCACTGCAGGGCCAAGCAATAGCCCCGCCGGCAAACCTGGTGCGCCGATTCAGGCCAACTTGAATCGTTTTGATGTGAAAGATGAACTAGGGCTCGACCGCGCTAACCAGTGGGTGTTTTGGGTGGGCTTCGAGCACAATAATTCCCCTTGGCCGAAGCTGCAGATCCACCATTCAAGCCTGTCAGAATCAGGGCATGGCAGCGCCACGCGCGGAATAAAGTACAGCAGCTTTCCAGAACTGGATGTTGATATTTCGCTAACCAACAAACTCAGTATTCACGCCACCGATATTGTGGGCTACTACACCATTCCCAATGTGCCCATGCGGCTTGATTTAGGGGGTGGCTTTAGGCGCTTACAAGTGGCTTATACAATGGCCATCGATAACATGGATATAAACTTTCCTTCTTTCTTTCCTCCGCACATGCAGGGCCAAGTAGAAGGCACCATTGCAGAAAACATGCCTGAAGGCATTTCTAAAAAAACCACCCAACACATTCCTATTTTCTACGCAAACTTCTATAAGCAACTGCCCCTACGCGGCACCTACGCTAACATTTCTACTGTGGCCTCTCGTTTTAAAGATAGGAAGTTGTACACCAACCGTTTTGCACTCGGCTGGCGTTCCGATTACAACCTCGGCATTGAGGCAGGTTATAGCCACCAACGCCACCGCTTTAAGGGCGACGACACCGTGGATATTGACATTAAAATTGGCGGCCCGTATGCAGCCATATCGTTAAGTTTCTAGCCTCACCTGAGCCGGTTTTCACCAGCTCTTTTGCTTCTCCCCCTGCCCTATACCCACCGCTTAAGAGGCGCTACTCTATTCCCACACAACACGGCTTAGCCGCAAATAATAACAATAATAAGGAGGCAACATGGCCCCCACAGCAGTACTTCCTAAGATCCTTGAAATTGGTGCTGGCGCCATCGAGAAACTACCACACATCGTGCATGCCCTTGGCGCACAGCGCCCGCTGATCATTACCGACCAAACCATGGTGCAACTAGGGTATGTTGCTAAATTAAAAAAGCTATTGGCCAATGCCGGCTTTACCGCCCACGTATTTGCCAACACCGAGCCCGAGCCCACGGCGGCCTCCCTTGCACCCTGTGTTAAGCAAGTGCAGCAACACCAGTTTGATGTGTTAATCGCTCTAGGCGGTGGCAGCCCTATTGATAGCGCCAAAGCCATTAGCCAGCTGGGCCGTTACGGTGGCCGCATTGACGATTACAAATTTCCGCGGCAAGTAAACGAAACTGGCATCCCTTTGGTTGCCATTCCCACCACTGCAGGCACTGGCAGTGAAGTTACCCGCTTCACCATCATCACCGACGAAAGCACGCATGAAAAAATGCTTTGCGTGGGCACAGGCTTTACCCCTGTTGCAGCCATTGTGGATGTGGAGCTCACCTTAAGTGTGCCGCCACGCACCACGGCCGACACAGGCATCGATGCCCTCACCCATGCCATTGAAGCGTATATTAGCCGCCGCGCGAACCCATTTAGCGACAGCCAAGCCCTCGCCGCAATGCGCCTTATTGGCCCACACTTAGAGCGCGCCTACCAGGATGGCAAGGATATAACCGCACGGGAAGCCATGATGCTAGGCTCCACCCTCGCCGGTATCGCCTTTTCAAGCGCTTCAGTGGCCTTAGTGCATGGCATGAGCCGCCCGATTGGCGCTTTTTTTAACGTGCCCCACGGCTTATCTAACGCCATGCTTTTACCCATAGTTACCCGTTATTCCATTGCCGCCGCCCCCGAACGCTATGCTGCTTGCGCCCGTGCCATGGGCGTGGCCAGCGCCACCGATAGCACCGCCGCCGCCCAAGGAAAGCTGCTTACTGCATTGCACGATATCAACGAGCGTCTAGCCGTGCCCACGCTTGAGGCTTTTGGCGCTAGCAAAGAGCGTTTCATGGCTTTGTTGCCCACCATGGCCGAGCAAGCGTTAGCCTCGGGCTCACCCGCTAACAACCCACGGGTGCCAAGCCACGCCGAACTACTCGCTTTATATCAACAATTGTGGCCTTAAGGTGTTAATAAAATAGGGCGGGCACTGTTAGGTTGGTACAGCGGGTGGGCTGGCTCGCCACTGTTATTAACCTTTAAACAATGCATAGGCGGCAACAGGCTACGCACCGCCGCCGAACGGCCCAAATAAGCACCATCATTGCCCCAAGCCGCAACAATAATGCCTGCCTGTTCAGCTACTTGCAGCAGCCAACGGTCGTTATCAGGACCAATGGGCGCCGCAGCTTGGCGCAGCCTAGGCGGCGTGTCAGCGCGGTAAGCAAACAGGTTCATCAACGCAATGCCGCCATAACCCCATGCTTTAGCAAAGTTCACACAACGGCGAATGGTGGCGTTGTTTTCCCCTGCTGGCGTGGTGGATGGGTTTAAACCAATGAACAAAGCCGCCGGCTGTTGTGGCTGCCACAGGCGCCACAATGCGTAGCGGTATTGCTCACAGGGCGAAAACACGCATTCGCCATATTGCTGCTGCAGTACCTGCATGGTTACACCGCCTGCGCCTGTTGCGCTTGATAATCTGCGCGCCACTTCAGCCACCCCACCACTATCATTACTAAATACACCACCATGAGCAGTGCCGTTAAATACAGATCCCGTTGTACGTATAAATACAGCGCAGCACTATCGATCACTAGCCAGTAATACCAATTTTCCAGCACCTTGCGGGCCACCAACCAAGTGGTTACCACTGCCCCCCATGTGGTAAAAGAATCAAGGTATGGTAGTGCTGCATAGGTGTACTGGCTAAGCCAGTAGCCACTCGCTGCAGTAAGTATCAGCACGAGCGCAATAATGCCTACATGCCACACAAGGGGTAAACGCTGAATGGGCAGCGGCTGATACGCTAGCCCGCCACGCCATGCCCACCAGCCATACACCGCCATCAGTAAATAGTACACATTCAGCGCCGATTCCATCAGCAAGCTAGCGTCCCAAAACAACCAAATAAAAATGCTTGTGCTACCCAAAGCAGCGTACCAACCAAGGCGGTTGTGGCGCATAATTAACGCCAAATAAACCACGCTTAATAACACAGCAATGAGTTCCCATGGGCTCATAGCCGCCAAAGTGGCACTAACATCCTGGTAAATAGTTGCGAGCATAGTTAGCCGTGTGGGTTCAAGGATGGATCTAGGTTGCGGCCAATAAACTTGCACACAAAAACGCTACGGCCAAAGTTTTCCCAGCTAGTACGAATTTCTTCCGTTAACACCTTCATCACCACATCGTACTCGCCAAAAATTTGTGTGCTCATGGTGTTGCCCACAGCGGTAATGCCTGGGGTGGCATGCAGGCGGTCGATGAAATTTTTGATGTATGGCAGGTAGTCATCTGCCAAGGGGTACATACTGATATCAACAGATATTTCCATGGTTTTCCTTGTAGGTAATGGCTTCAGCCAATAATGAGAAAACCCGGTTACGCGCAGGAAGAAGAAATAAGCAAATGCGATGGCCAAATGAACGGCTAGCGCCCCTATTCCTACGCCGGTATTAACCGGATCAGGTTCAAGGGGTTTGCCATGCATCTCAGGCTAGCTTTGCTAACCACCCCCTGGGACAACGCCTATTGTACTGGTTTAACGTTAAAAACCTAGCCATCGCACGGGCTATTGTTCATTATCTTCCTCTGCAAATTTGCTCGCGTGAATGTTTTCATAACGGTCTTTAAGTTCTTCACGCAACTGGCGGCGTAATTTTGCTTGGTGAAAGCGACGCTTACGATCATAGGTATCAAGTGTTAGCGCTGGCACCTCGGTGGGCTGCTGGTTTTCATCCACGGCCACCATAGTAAAAAAACTGCTGTTAGTGTGGCGCATGCTGCGCTCATAGGTGTTTTCGGTAATCACCTTAATGCCCACCTCCATGGAGCTACGGCCGGTGTAGTTCACCGATGCTAAAAAAGTGACCAATTCACCCACGTGCACAGGTTCGCGGAACACCACTTGGTCCACCGAGATGGTGACCACATAACTGCCCGAATAGCGGCTAGCACAGGCATAGGCCACTTGGTCCATATATTTCAATAGAGTACCGCCGTGGATGTTGCCTGAAAAATTAGCCATTTCAGGTGTCATCAACACGGTCATCGATAACTCGGGTTTTCCAGGGGCCATTTTATTTCCTCACACAATGGAGCCATTACTGGGCAAAACACAGATTATACCGCCTTGGCTGCCGTTGGCCTAAGGCTCTTGCACGCGGATAAGGGTTTGCTGGCCCACGGCCACTAAGGTTTTTTCGTTGCCCACTACACCAAACACCTCTAAACCACACACCGTAAGGGTGCGCCCAGAACGTACCACTTTGCCCACCGCCTCAAGATAATCACCTTGTGCTGGGGCTATCAGGTTAATTTTAAATTCCACCGTTAGCACAGTGCTGCCTTTAGGGAACAGCGTTACGCCAGCAAAACCACCCGCTGGATCAGCAATAGAGCTAGTGGCACCGGCATGGAAATAGCCCATATGTTGGGTAAGCTCCTCGCGATAAGGCAGCTCGATACGTGCCTCACCTGGTTTTAACACGGTTAGCTTTGCCCCTAAGTGGCTCATAAGGCCTTGGGCATCAAAGCTGGCACGAATGCGTTGCTGTGTCTTCACATCAACTTGGTTATTACTCATTCCTCATCCTTAATTATTGTTATGTCGTCATGCTTTGCCATTTGCGGCGTGGGTATATAACGGCGGAATAGGGCTGTCCGTTAGCAAACACACCAACCGTAGTAACTCTAGTTCTGCCACCTCTATTTTGTTATCCGCCAAAATAATATCGCTGCACACATCTAACACCACCTGTTTTAAAAAAGAGGTGAGGGCACGTATTTCTTCTAACGCACCACTTAATGCTTTTAGCCCGCAAGAGGAGTGAGGCAATAATGTGTAGCCAACAGGCAGCAGGGGTGCCGCATGATGGCTAAACAGCGCCTGTTGCTCCTCTGCCACTTGGCTGCTTTGGTAAATTAATGTGGAAAACAGCAAGGCTAGGCTTGGCGCCACATCGTGCAAAGCTGTGTATTGCTGTGTGGGCGCAACCAATGGATACAAGCGTAAATACACTAACTGGCGCAACAAATACTCAAACAGCGTCACACGCCCATCCGCACGGATCAAGTGGTCGATGGTGCGCAAAAACTGCCGATGCTGTTCACTCGGCATGGTTTGAATAACGGGCAGGGCGAGATCAAGCAAAGGAATGCGCGTACGCCGCCCCATGGCACGCACCTGAGCCATTAGCTCAGGCAAGTACTCGCGCTCTTCTTTACTAAGCTCGGCAGGTGCTGCAATAAGGCGTTCACTACCGGCCATAACCAGGGCGTAAAGCACTAAGCGTGCACCTTGTACGTGGCTCAACAGATGGGTAATAGGGGCGGGCAAAGATGCCACTAGGGAGTGCGCATAACCCATGGCTTCGCTAGTAAACCCGAGCGCACCTTCTGGCTGTGCGGCCTTGGCCTGTTGCTGTTGGCGCACCCGTGCTCGCACCTGCCAGCCACCACCTAAGCGGCGCAAACGGGTGTCTATATCAGGATGAGTGGCTAATAGGCGGGCAAAACGCACCCTAATGGTTTCAGCAAAACACATATGGCTTACATCTTCTGCATAAGGGTTTTGCAGCTGTGAGCCTGCGCCATTGCGAATTTTAATTAACGCGCCAGCAAGCCCCGCCGAATTACGGGTAAACTGCACCGCGGAAGCATCCGCAAGCAATTCACGCTGGCGGCTTACGCTAGCCTTAATAATGCGGCCTAAAAACAAGCCAGCGTAGCCCGCCACCACCAGCAACACACCTAAGGCGAGTAGGGCGCTAGCTTCTCTACCACGCCCCGAATAATAAGCGGGGCGCGGCCCGCGGTTGGTGCTAGAACGTATGCACCCGTGCCCCACACGGGCCACCGCTAATAGCCCTGCTAACATAGCGAGCAGGTTTAAATTAAGGCCAACATCACCATTTAACAAATGGCTAAATTCATGGCCAATAACACCTTGCAGCTCGTCGCGGGTTAACTGTTCTAGTGCCCCTTGGGTGAGCACTAGGCTATAGGCTCCCAGCTTGCCAGTAACAAAGGCATTAATGGTAAGCTCGCGGCGCATAATAAATAAGCGGGGCGCAGGCACACCAGAGGCCACAGCCATTTCTTCCACCACATTGGTAAATTCTTTTTCTTTGGCGGTTAATGGGGTGCCTGTTATTTCTTCGGCAGCCATTAATTCGGCAAGGGCAATAGTACTGCGCTGCAGTTGTAAAAAACGCTGCACAGTGCCTGCGGAGAACACCAACAAGGTGGCCAGCGACACCCACCAGGGCAAACTAGTGCCCAGATAATCGTCGGCATATAAAGCCAAAGTGGGGCGGGGCGGAGCTGCCAGCATCCAGGCACTGAACACACCAGCATTTACTAGCAACACCAAGCACATAAGCGACAACAGGAACAGCATCAATAAACGCCGGCTGGCACGCTTCGCTTGTTCTTGTTGTTCGAAGAAATCCATGGGATCAGAAGCTGATTTTGACGTTTTCCCGTGCTGCTGGGTGCACGAGTTCTAAGGTGTGGGCAGCATGGAAAGTACCAAAACCCGCCACGAGGTTATGGGGGAACTGTTCCCGGTAAGTGTTGTAGTACATCACGCCATCATTATAGGCTTGGCGAGCAAAACCGATACGGTTCTCGGTGCTAGTTAACTCCTCCATAAGCTGGCGCATGGTTTCACTAGCTTTTAACTCGGGGTAATTTTCTACCACAGCATTGAAATTCATTAACGCACCAGCTAAAGCACCTTCAGCTTGGCCAAGCAGCGCCATCGCCGCGCCGTCATCACCTGCACCACTACGGGCCTGCTCTGTGGCGGCCACAGCCTGCTTGCGTGCTTGGATCACTTGGGTGAGTGTTTCTTCTTCATGCTGTAAGTATTTTTTTGCCGTTGCCACTAAATTAGGAATGAGATCGTAGCGGCGCTGTAGCTGCACATCAATTTGCGCAAACGCATTCTGGTAGCGGTTTTTTAACGCCACCAGATGGTTATAAACCTTTACCCCATAAAACAGTAGTAGCACCGCCAAGGCCACCAGCACTAATATTGCAAGCATTGCTTTCTCCAACCTAGCCAACTATTTATTACGGATTACATTACCACCTTGGTGGCCATAGGTAATATGTTTTAACAGAAAAAACCCCAAGAAGCGGCTGTGCTTCTTGGGGTTTATTTAACAACGCTTGGGGGGCAACGCCTTAATACTGGCTAATATTTGCTAAACGCTCTTTTGCCGCACGGTATTCTTGCTGCATACGCGCCACCATTGCGCTCACTGGCTGCACCTCTTTTACTGCAGCAATACCTTGGCCACAACCCCAAATATCGCGCCAAGCTTTTGCATCTTCGCCATCTTTGCTACCAAAATTCATTTGGCTCACATCGCCCTCAGGCAGGTTGTTTGGATCCATTCCTGCTGCACGAATACTAGGTGCAAGATAGTTACCACTGACACCGGTGAAGTAGCTTGAATACACAATATCATCAGAGGTGCTATCCACGATGGCTTGCTTATACTCTTCATCTGCACGTGCCTCTTCGGTGGCAATAAAGGGCGAACCAATGTAGGCAAAATCAGCACCCATGGCTTGCGCAGAAAGAATAGAACGGCCCGTGGCAATAGAACCCGATAAAGCCAAAGGGCCATCAAACCATTCACGAATCTCTTGAATAAGGGCAAAGGGGCTTTTGTCACCCGCGTGGCCACCCGCACCGGCCGCCACCGCCACTAAACCATCAGCACCTTTACTAATAGCTGATTTAGCAAAACGATTATTGATCACATCATGAAACACAAACCCACCGTAGCTATGCGCACTATCATTCACCTCTTGGCGAGCACCGAGAGAAGTAATGATGATAGGTACTTTATATTTTTCGGTCAGCGCCATATCTTGCTCTAAGCGTGTGTTACTGCGGTGCACAATTTGGTTAATAGCGAAAGGAGCCGCTGGCTTATCTGGATTTTTCGCATTGTAATCAGCAAGTGTTTCGGTAATTTCGGCAAGCCAATCATCAAGTAGCTCCACAGGGCGCGCGTTCAGTGCAGGCATTGAACCCACAATGCCTGCTTTACACTGCTCTATGACTAATTTGGGCGTGCTAATAATAAACATCGGCGAACCAATTACTGGCAGGCGAAGTGAATCAAATACTGGGGGTAATGTGCTCATACAAGCCTCTTATTCGTCAATTGTTTTATGCAACTTGTTGCACAACTTAAACTTAAAACTGCACCAATGCAACCACTAGGTAACATCCTTAGAATGCTGCGCTAATACTGCAATGGCTTGTTCGATCGTTTCTATCCAATAACGCTCCAATTGAATGCCCGAATTCAAGATCATTAGCTGCACTAGCTCCGTGGAGCTCCCTTGGCAACGCGCCTCATCACGTGCTTGTAAGGCTAGGTAATGGGTAAGCTTTTCTTGATGCAAGCGCAAATGGCGGCGCAACTCGGGCACCACACCTTGGGTGCCCACCACCGCGGCAGCACGCATACGCACCATTAATGGGCTACGCACCGGCAGTGGCGGCTCTTCTGTGGCTAGCCAGCGCTTCAGTTCTTCACGCCCTGCTGCAAGCACCCGGTAGGTTTTCTTTTTGCGCTCTCCTTCCTCGGCAAAAAAAGATTCTACCCAACCTGCTTTTTCTAACTTGGCAAGCTCACGGTAAATTTGCTGATGGGTAGCATGCCAAAAGTGGCCGATGGAACGATCAAAACGTGCCGATAATTCAGAACCCGAACTTGGACGCTCGATTAACGACGTTAATAACGCATGAGGTAACGACATAAACTCACATTTTTTGCTAACAATTTTGCCACCGTTATACCAGAGTTATTGAGCCATTGTAGGTTTTTGCCAATACTTCATAATACGCGCTGCTAAAAAAGCATCACAGAAACCACCCTACGCTTTTGGTTTCTTGCTAACATGCATTACCACCCAAACCACAACAGAGAACAGCACTATGTACCCCACTAGCAAACACGGTAATTTATTTATCATCTCAGCCCCCTCCGGTGCTGGGAAAACCAGCCTGCTTGCCGCTTTGCTAGATAAAATGCAGGGCCTGCGCCTCTCTGTATCACATACCACCCGGCCCATTCGCCCAGGCGAAGAGGATGGCATCAACTATCACTTTACCGATCGCCACACCTTTGTAAGCCAAGTGGAAGCAGGGCGCTTTCTTGAATACGCCGAGGTGTTTGGCAACCTCTATGGCACTTCTGCCGATTGGGTGGCGGAACAACAGCAGCAGGGGTTAGATGTGATCTTAGAAATTGATTGGCAGGGCGCCCAACAAGTGCGCCGCTTAGTGCCCGAAGCCATTGGCGTGTTTATTTTGCCACCAAGCATTAGTGAATTAGAAAAACGCTTGCGCAGCCGTGGCCAAGATAGCGACGAAGTGATCCAACAACGGGTTGCAGGTGCCCAAGAAGAAATTACTCACTATGGAGAATACGATTACCTAGTGGTGAATGATGATTTCGACACCAGCGTAAACGATTTAGCTGCCATTATTCATGCTAGCCGTTTGCAACAAGAGGCCCAGCAAAAAACCCAACTTGAAACTCTGATGAACTTGCTCGGCACAGCATAATCGTTGATAAAACAAGCGCGTTTCAGTATGCTCTGGCGCCTATGGCTGCTTTTCCAGCCGTTTTTATTTCATTCCATAGAGGTACCCACACAATGGCACGAGTGACCGTTGAAGATTGTCTAGAAAAATTAGATAACCGCTTTGAGTTAGTGCTAGTGGCTAGCAAACGCGCCCACGCTCTGCAATCTGGTGCAAAAGAGCCGCGTGTGCCCTGGGACAACGATAAGCCCACTGTGGTAGCACTACGCGAAATTGCCGAAGGCTTAGTTACCGCAGATAGCCTAGATAACGATTTACTTGATGGCGCTAGCGAAATCGACGAACTCGCTTTGCTCACAGAATCTTTTGGCGGTTAAACCGCCCCCTGCCTTTTTCCCTTCTGCGGAGATAGACAGAAGGCGCGCTAAACCTTAGTCTAAGAGGCTCCCTCTTAAGACTTTGTGAATGGTTGGCGCGCCTTGGCTTCTATCAGAAATTTAGAAAAACGGTTATCCAGTTATTTAAGCGAAGAACAGATCGCCCAAGTGGTGCGCGCCTATGAATATGCAAAGGTGGCTCACGATGGCCAGTATCGCCGCACCGGCGATCCTTACATCACCCATCCCCTAGCGGTAGCGCATATTCTTACCGATATGCACATGGACCATGAAAGCCTTCAGGCGGCCATGCTGCACGACGTTATTGAAGACACCGGCATTAGCAAAGAACAACTCGCCGAAGAGTTTAGCCCAGAGGTGGCCGAGCTAGTGGATGGTGTTTCTAAAATTGCGCAAATTAAGTTCGAATCAAAAGCCGAGCAACAGGCGGAAAACCTGCGCAAAATGATTCTTGCCATGACACGCGACATCCGTGTTATTTTGGTAAAATTGGCCGACCGCTTGCATAACATGCGCACTTTGCATGTGATGCGTGCCGAAAAACGCGCCCGCATTGCCGTGGAAACCCTCGAAGTATACGCCCCCATAGCCAACCGCCTAGGCATGTATAACATGCGCGTAGAATTCGAAGATTTAGGTTTTATTGCCATTCACCCCATGCGCTCGCGGCTAATTGCCAACGCCGTTAAAGCCGCCCGCGGTAACCGCCGAGAATTTCTTAACACCTTAAAAGACACCATTGAAAATTGCTTAGCAGAAGAAGGCATCGAGGCCCGCTTACTTGCCCGCGAAAAACACCTGTATAGCATCTACACCAAAATGAAGGAGGAAAACAAAGCCTTCGATGAAATTATGGATATTTATGGTTTCCGTATTTTGGTGGATAAGGTGGATACCTGTTACCGCGTGCTAGGGGCGGTACATAACTACTTCACACCTATCCCTGGGCGCTTTAAAGATTACATCGCCATTCCCAAAGCAAACGGCTATCAAAGCCTACACACCACACTAAAAGCACGCAGTGGTGTGCCCATTGAGATTCAAATCCGCACCGAGGAAATGGAAGCCATGGCCAGCAATGGTATTGCCGCCCACTGGTTGTATAAATCCGATGAAGGCGAAAGCGCCGCGCGCTCTAACAGCCGTGCGCAAGCATGGATGGGCCGCCTGTTAGAAATGCAACAAAAAGCCGGCGACTCCATGGAGTTTATTGAAAACGTAAAAGTAGACCTCTTCCCCGATGAGATTTACATCTTTACCCCCAACGGCGAAATTAAAGAACTGCCCGTGGACGCCACACCTGTGGATTTTGCCTATGCCGTGCACACCAAAGTGGGTAACACCTGCACCAGTGCGTTGATCGACGGCAACCCAGCCACCCTGTCCACACGCCTGCAATCGGGCCAAACCGTGCGCATCCTTACCGATAAAGCCGCCACGCCCAACCCCACTTGGCTTAACTTTGTGGTTACCGGCAAAGCACGCTCTAACATCCGCCACCACTTAAAAAACCAACAACGGGAAGATTCCATC
>Ga0079226_10000240_pt1 | contig 36708 bp, 35 predicted proteins | sample Poulit2014_FD_76345 | JGI IMG/M metagenome (GOLD analysis project Ga0079226, IMG submission 76345) | Agricultural soil microbial communities from Georgia to study Nitrogen management - Poultry litter 2014 | ecosystem: Environmental > Terrestrial > Soil > Agricultural land | place: USA: Georgia...
AGCCATGAGGCTACTTGTCCACGGGTTGATGCTGTGTCTGTTTTGCTGGATACCCATGCGGGTGGTGGCCGATACACCCGTCTCGTTGGTCATGCAGGTCGGGGAAGTGCGTGTACTGGATGTCCCTGACGTCGCCCGGGTAGCGGTAGGGGATGGCCACGTGCTGAACGCCGTGACCACCAGTGAAAAAGAAGTCATTGTCTTTGCGCGCAATGAGGGCTCCAGTGCCCTGCAGGTATGGTCGGAAAGTGGCCAGCGGCTGGCCTACCTGATTGACGTGGCTCCGGAGGGCGCCCGTCAGGTGCAACATGAATTGCGCACCGTCCTTGAACGCATTCCCAACCTCGAGGTTTCTGTCATTGGCGACAAACTCCTGGTTGAGGGAGATGAATTGTCTGATGCCGACAGGGAGCGAGTCGTTGAACTGGCCAAGCGTTATCCGCAGTTGCTGGACTTCACGGGGGTGGTCGGATGGGACAGCATGGTCATGCTGGACGTTCAGGTGCTGGAGTTGCCGCGCTCCTACCTGCGCGAGGTGGGAGTGAGGTGGAGTCCGACTGCCGAGGGCGGATTGAACGCCGGTCTTGCCTGGGATGGTGGCACGAAACGTCTTGCAGAACGACCGGGACAGCAGGTTGTTGCAGCCGCCTATCCGCTTTCGCCCATGGCCGGCTATCTGGGCGTCAATGCGCTTCTGTCAGCCCAGCTTGACGCCATGATCCAGACGGGTCAGGCAACGGTATTGGCCCAGCCGCAACTGCTGGCACGCAGTGGCAGTCCTGCCGAATTTCTGGCTGGTGGCGAAGTTCCCTACTCCACGACAGACGCCAATGGAAACCCGAACACCGAATTCAAGCCTTACGGGGTGTCGCTGAGCATTGTTCCCCAGATCGAGCGTAATCGTCGCGTGCGCTCACGCGTGGAAGTCGAGGTCAGTGCCGTTGACACGACCTACAGCATGGTCAATGGCCCCGCGCTCAAGACACGGCGGGCGGCGACGGAATTCAATGTGCAATCAGGCGAAACGTTGGTCCTGGCTGGCTTTGTATCGCGAGACGATGCTCGCAACAGCCACAGCGTGCCGGGCTTGGCAAACATTCCGATACTGGGTGAACTGTTTCGATCCCGGCGTTTTCAGCGCAACGAGACCGAGCTGGCCATCTTTGTTACCCCTGTTGTGGTATCAGCCTCGCATCCGGGCATGCGCGAGCGTGTACAACGTGGCCGTGCCCTCATGGATGTCAGTCTGGGTTCTGATCGCCAGGTGAATGTCGACATGACCGAGCGAGATGTTGATATCGTCGGAGGCATTTCCGCCTCCGTGCATGAGCAGGCAGGGTGGAACCCGTGGCGCACCCATGGTTCCCAGTGGCGTTCGAATCAGCACGATCAGCAAGGAGACTAATCATGGTGGCATTTGAAATCGAATACGAAGATGGTGCAACCCAGCATTTCAAGGGAACACCGCCCGTAACCATCGGGCGGGGAGAAGATTGTGATCTTCGCATCCGGGCGTGGCGGGTTGCAAGGCACCATGCCACGGTGGTGCAGCGGCGCGCCGGGCTGTTCATTGATGACCATGGGGCACTGACCGGTACCTTTGTCAATAACAAACGGGTGGCGGAATACGGGCCGCTGCAGTCCTCGGATGCCATCGTGATCGGACCGTGTCGCATTCATGTGCAGCCGCCATCCACACGCTCGGCCAGCCCTGTGCCCATCACAGGCGCCGGCAACTCGACCGAGGTGGCGACGCCATCAGCAACAGGCGTGGCTGGTATCACCGGGAGCCTTGAACCCCCTGACGATTTCAGCCAGCCAGCCTCGGTCTCGGAGACTGAGCCGGCCATGGGGGCATGGCAGGCAGACAAGGCTGTGTCAAGCACCAGGCATGAGGCGGATATCCTGCGTGCACGGCACCGGCAACGCCTGCACGCGGCGCTGCTTGATGCGCTCAATCTGCGGCGGCGTGATATTGCCACGCTTACTGACGATGACCTGCGCAAGGAGGCGGGGGAGCGGCTGGCCGAGATTGTTGCGGCCGATACCATGTTGCCACCGGACCTGGATCGCGCACAATTGTGCCAGGAGGTCATCGACGAGGCCGTGGGCCTGGGCCCGCTGGAGCCCTTGCTGGCCGATCCGGACATTACCGAAATCATGGTCAATCACCACGATGAGATATTCATCGAAGTGCAGGGCAGGTTGCAGCGTCATCCGGTGGGGTTCAGCAGTGAGCAGGCTGTCTTGGGTGTGATCGAACGCATTGTTTCACCCATTGGCCGGCGAATTGACGAGAGTTCTCCCATGGTCGACGCGCGTCTTCGGGATGGTTCCCGCGTCAATGCCATCATCCCGCCACTGGCCCTGCGAGGTGCCAGCCTGACCATACGCAAGTTTCCGGCCCGACGGCTGTCCATGACTGACTTGTTGAGCGTCGGCGCACTGGATGCCCCCATGAAGCGTTTTCTGGAAGCGTGTGTGGTGCAGCGCAAAAATATTATTGTTTCCGGTGGTACGGGATCAGGCAAGACAACCCTGCTCAATATCTTGTCCAATTGCATCCCTGCCGGCGAGCGCATTATTACCATCGAAGACGCTGCCGAGTTGCAACTGGCCCATGAGCACAGGGTGGCGCTGGAAGCCCGACCGTCCAATCTTGAGGGGCGTGGTGCCGTCACGATACGTGATCTGGTTCGCAATGCACTGCGGATGCGACCCGATCGCATTGTGGTCGGCGAGTGCCGGGGCGGTGAAGCCTTCGATATGCTGGCGGCCATGAATACCGGTCACGAGGGTTCGTTGACCACACTCCATGCCAACAGCCCGCGTGATGCGCTGGGTCGTCTGGAAACCATGATTCTGATGGCTGGCATGGATTTGCCTCTGACAGCGGTACGTGAACACGTTGCGTCGGGTATTGATGTCATCGTCCAGCAGGCGCGTCTGCCTAGCGGTCATCGGGTGATCACATCCATTGTCCAGATCACCGGTCAGGAATCTGGCCGCATTCAGCTGCAGGAGCTGTTTTGCTATTGTGCTGAAGATGGCGAAGCCATGTTTGTGGGTTGCGGATTGATTCCCGACAACTTTGACATGAACATGGCAGGGCTGGCCATGGACATGTTTGCCCAGCGCAACCCCGTAGTGCGTGCGGCAGTCGGTTGGCAGCAGTCAGGAGCAGCAGAATGACAACCATACTTTTTGTCCTGACAGTTTTCACGGGTACGGCCGCACTGGGGTGGCTGGCGCTTCACTGGACTTCGCGACGAGTCGATCAGCACCGGGAGGTTTTTGAGCAGGAAGCAGGGCAGGGCCTGGCCGAAATGTTCCTGTTTCTGGACCCTGCGCGGATATGGGGTGCCGGCCTGGCAGGGGGTGTGCTTCTGGCGGTCTTTGCGCTGGTTCTTGGTGGGCCCTGGTGGGTGGCCATCGTGATGATGTTGATGGCTGTTGGGCTACTGCAATTTGGCCTGCGCTGGTTGCGATACAGACGGCTGAGGCGACTGGACGAGCAATTGCCCGATTTGCTGCTGGCACTGGCCGGTTCACTGCGCGCGGGAACCGGTATTCAATCGGCATTGCAGCACGTCAGTCAGCATATTGCTGCGCCCTTGGCGCACGAACTGGCGCTGGTCCGGCGCGAACAGCGCATGGGCGTACCGCTGGAGCAGGCCCTGCAAAGTTTCGCCGGACGCGTGCCCACCGAAGGTGCGCGCCTGGTCGTGTCTGCCTTGCGAATTGCCATGCAGACGGGTGGCAGTCTGGCGCAGACGTTGGAACGTATCGCCAAGACCCTCCGGGCACGGCTCTATCTCCAGGGCCGGGTGCGAGCGCTTACGGCGCAGGGCCGCATGCAGGCGTGGGTCATGGCTGTTCTGCCGGCAATGCTGGCCGGGGTACTGACATGGCTGGATCCCGAAGCCATGGAAAAACTCTGGACCACGCCGGCGGGCTGGCTGGTCACGGGTCTGGTCGTCGGGCTGGAAGTGGCCGGATTGCTGCTGATTCGGCGCATTGTCTCCATAACCGTCTGACCGCCCAGGTAAAAGGATAGGTAATGTGGCTGTTTCTTAGCGTCGTGTGCACGGGCGGGGCATTGTTTGCCTGCCTCTGGGCAGTAGCCCGGCCCGCTGCGTTATATTCGGTATCGCCTGCAGTGCCAGAGGCCCACAGACAAGCATTGTGGTGGCTGTGGCCTTGGGTCAGGGCCCTGACACCCCTGTGCGAGCCTTTTCTGCCCTGGACGGTGCGTGCACGAATGTCGAGACAACTGCAGTTGGCCGGTCTGGCCGACAGCTGGAGCGTTGCCCAGTTCGCGGCCCTGCAGGTGGTGGCCGGACTGGCTTCCGTCTTGTTTTTGATGCCGTTGTTGGGCATGGGCACGAAACTGGGGCTGATTACAGGGCTGAGCTGGGCGTTGCTGGCAGGCGGGCTCGTGGCCTGGTGGCCACGCCAGGTGCTGCGCCAGCGAGGCCGGCAGCGTCAGCTGTCCATGCTGCGTGATATGCCGTTCCTGCTTGACATGACCACGCTTTGTGTGGAGGCAGGGCTCAATCTGCAGGGCGCGCTGCATCAGGCGGCACACCACGGTCCGCCAGGGCCCTTGCGTGATGAACTGAACCGGGCACTGGCTGATATCCGCGCGGGCAAGGCCAGGCTGGAAGCGTTGGCCGATATGGCCAGTCGCACACAACTGGCTCCCATGGCCAGCCTGGTGGCCGCGCTGGCGCAGGCCGATCAGCTGGGGGTCAGCCTGGGCCCCCTGTTGCGTGCACAATCGGATCAACGCCGCTCCGAGCGCTTTCTGCGTGCCGAAGAGCAGGCGCTGAAAGCACCGGTAAAGATGCTTTTTCCGTTGGTGGTGTGCATCTTTCCCTGCACATTTCTTGTCATCGGGTTTCCCGTCATGCATCACCTGCTCGATGGCCTGGCCTGATCTGCAGCTCGTCCTGGCACACACGTTTGTCCAGCGCCTGTGCGGTTTGTGGTTGCATCCACCGCTCGCACTGAACCAGGGCTTGTGTCTGATGCCCTGCAACGCGATTCATACGGTGGGCATGCGCCATGCCATTGACGTGGTGTTTCTGGATGCGCGCGGGCAGTTACGCAAGCGTGTGGACGGTCTTGCACCGATGCGTTGGGCGGTCTGCAACAAGGCGCGTTATGCGGTGGAGCTGGCCGCCGGTTACTGCTGCAGGCATCCGGACCATGCTGACCGTATCAGGCAGGCCCTGAAGGGGGCATTGGCGCAGCATCGTCGCTGGGATGATTGGCGCCAAATACCCTGACGTACGCCGGGTAGAAGCTGCAATACAGTACCGCAGCCATGATCAGGTTCAGTGGTGTCATGGCCAGGTGGGCACCGGCAGGGCTGAAGCCGGCCTGGACGAGAATGCCGCCCAGCATTTGCAGGCCGATGAACAGGGCCGCCCAGCTGCTGCCATAAGCCAGAAAGGGAAGCTTGTTGCGCCAGCAAGCCACCATGGAATAAAACATGGCCTGCGTCATCTTGATTCGATGCCAGCCGATCAGGGCGGGTGCGTGCCAGAAGAGTGCCGAAACCAGAATGTACAGGATGCCGAAGGTAATCAGGGGTGCGCGGATGGCCGTAGCAAAGTTGGCCGGATCAATTTGGCCGTCAGCATCGATGGCGTTGGCAATATGCTGCGTGTAGGGCAGGGTGGCCAGCAGTGCAGCAACCAGGCAGAAGATGAAATACACGACGCCCAGCTTGAGCAGGCCCGAACGGATATCAGGACGTCCGCGAAGGGGTTCCAGCCACAGCCCCATGGACATGGCTTCGTCACGCGCAATGCGCCGACAGGCTGACAGTGTGATGAAGGTCAGAATAGGCGTAATGATGATCAGCATGGCCTGGCCGATGATCAGCAGGATGTAGCTCAGGTTGATGAGTATGGCTGTCATCAGGGCCCACATGGTCATGGGCAGGGGCTGGCGCCGGTACAAGGCCCAGCCGTCCAGTATCCATTGCCATCCAGCCGTGATGGGAAGTTTTGCAGCTTGCATAGGAACGCTCGAATCGGGTTGTGTGGCTTGCCGTCAGGGCAGGGGTGGCAGGTCATCCTGATGCCGGCGCTGAAGGATCCGCTCGAAATGACGCGGATCGTGTGGCTTGAGGGTCTGGGCTGGCCGGGGACGATGGTAATCGTTCAGCCGCGACACCCAGAAGCGCAGGGCCGCAGCCCGGAGCATGGCCGGCCAGCAGTGTCTTTCAGCGTCAGTAAAGGGCCGCTCCTGTGCATACGCGCCCAGCCAGGCGTTGAGTTCTGGCAGCTTGAATGCACCCGTATCCCGGTTTATGCACCAATCGTTGATGCTGACGGCGACGTCAAACAGCCATGTATCGCAGCCGGCAAAGTAAAAGTCAATGAAACCACCCATGCGGGGCTGGTCAAAAGTGCCATCAAACAGCACATTGTCGCGGAACAGGTCGCAGTGCGCCGGTCCGGTGGGCAGTGCCTGATACACCGGCTGGACGGCCAGCACTTCCTGTTCGGCCAGGCTGGCGTCAATCAGCTGGCGCTGGTCAGCATCCAGAAACTCGTAGAGCTGCGGCACCGTACGTTGCCACCAGTTCAGGCCGCGCAGATTGGGCTGCTTGATGGAAAAGTCTCTTGCAATGCGGTGCATGCGTGCCAGGGTCTGGCCGGTCAGTTCGCAATGTCGCGGGCCGGGTTCGGGCTCGTAACCGCCGTTCAGACGTGTAACAATGCTGGTGGGCTTGGCGTGCAGGGTGGTCAGACGCTTGCCATTGTGCATGGTCTGGGGCTGAGGCACCGGAACACCGCTAGCCGCCAGGTGATGCATCAATTCGATATAAAATGGTAGCTGGCCGTGGGTGAGAACTTCAAACAGCGTCAGAACGTACTCGCCCTGTGTGGTGGTCAGAAAGTAGTTGGTGTTTTCTATGCCGGCTGCAATGCCTTGCAGGGACACCAGCTCGCCAAGCGGGTAGTGTTTGAGCAATTCGCGGGCATCGTGCTCACTGACAGGGGTAAAAACGGCCATGCCTGATACAAATACAGCGTCGAGTTGTTGGTTTGGAAAATGCCAGATCTGAAGATGTGCATTCTAGCCCAGTATACGTGTTACCGGTTACGCTTCAGCCTCCTTGAGTATCCATGAGTTCTCATCAATCAGTCCGTGCTGCTTCATCGCTACTGCCGCTGGCTGCGGCGAACTCGCCGTGGCAGCTGTGTGTGGCGCCCATGATAGACGTCACTGACAGACATTGCCGGTTCTTTCACCGGCAGCTGGCGCCGCACGCGCGTCTATACACCGAAATGATCGCAACCGGGGCGTTGTTGCACGGTCAGCCCGATCACCATCTCCAATTCAACGAGCTCGAGCATCCCGTCGCGTTGCAACTGGGTGGCAGCGTGCCCGATGAACTGGCCCGGGCTGCACGCCTGGGCGAGCAATGGGGGTATGACGAGATCAACCTGAACTGCGGCTGTCCATCGGCCAGGGTACAGCGGGGGGCCTTCGGGGCTTGTCTCATGGCGCAGCCCACGCTGGTGGCCGCCTGCGTGCGAGCCATGCTGGATGCCATATCGGTTCCGGTTACCGTCAAGCACCGGCTGGGTCTGGACGACAATACCGACTATGCTCCCTTGCGTGATTTTGTCGGAGAACTCTTCGATGCCGGGGTGCGCCAGTTTATCGTGCATGCACGCAATGCTGTCCTGGGGGGGTTGTCCCCCAAGGAAAACCGTCAGATTCCGCCGTTGCGTTACGCAGTGGCGGCGCAACTGAAGACTGACTTTCCCGAGGCCACCTTTGTGCTGAATGGCGGCATCACGGAAGCGAGCCAGGCACAGGCGCTGCTGAAGCAATTTGATGGCGTCATGCTTGGCCGTGCGGCCTGGCATGCGCCTGCCGTCCTGGGGCAGTTGCATCGCTTGTTTTGGCCCGACGCCTCCACGGCGTCACCTGAAGAAGTGATTCTTGCCATGGCAGACTATGCTCGCGCCGAGCAGGCCAGGGGGACGCCAGCCCGATTCATTACTCGCGCCATGCTGGGCTGGCCGAGCGGGCAGGTGGGCGCACGTCAGTGGCGCCGCCTGTTGTCTGACGCCCATGCGCTTCAACGCCATGGGGCGGACATCATCGAGATGGCCTGGGAACAGCTGCAAAATCGTCAGGCCCAGGCAGCCCAGGCCACCGAACCCATTTAATACTGGTTGACGGAGTCTGCCGGCCAGTCGCGAATGTATGCCTTGAGCATGCTGTTTTCAAACTGCTGGGCGGCGACCGGGGCGCGTGCCATGTCAAAGAAGGAAATGACCCCCATGAGGGTAGGCCCATCCATGACAGGAATATAGCGGGCGTGGTTTTCAAGCATCAGGCGCTGTACTTCGTGTGCACTGGTGTTGGGCGACACACTGACGGGGGCATCGTCCATGATGCTGCGTATGGTGTTGCTGCCCACTTTGCCGCCGTTGCTGTGCATGTACAGGATGAGCTCGCGAAACGTCAGCATGCCGACCAGCTCGCCATGTGCCATGATGACCAATGAGCCAATGTCGTGCTCGCTCATGGTAGCCAGCGCCTGGGATATCGGTGCGTCCGGGCTGGCCGTGAAAAGGGTGTCTCCTTTTACCCGCAGGATCTCGCTAACTTTCAACATGATGAACCTCCGTGGTGGCTGTTGTTTTGGTGCTGCTGGGTTCATTTTGCCTGATGTGGCTGATTTGCGATAGTGCATCGGGCGATTCAAACAGCTCCTGCAGGGTGGTGGATTCGCCGGCCAGAACCAGTGACACTGCGTGGGCCAGTGCGCGCTGACCGGATCGGACCGATTGCTGTGGATGCAGCAGCAGGTGCTCGACCAGCGGTCGCAGTTGGGCCTGGCGCCGGTCGGCCGCAAACACCCAGCGCTCATTCTTGTCCGTATCCGTGGTGACGACATAACCCAGTGTGTGCAGTTCGTACAGGGCATCAGTCAGGGCGCGCTGGCGCAGCCCGGTTTCCAGCCGCAGGGTTTCCTGCGTGCAGCCTGGCGGAATATTGTCCGGCTTGTGCCACAAGACACTCAGCACCCGGATGGTGTCGGCAAACTCGTTGCCAGCGTAGGCCGTGATTTGCCAGTCCCGGTGACGAATGGCAGGCAGCACCGCCGCCAGCGTGGCACCGGACAGCACGGCTATCCACGACAGATAGATCCACAGCAGAAAGATGGGAATGGTGGCAAAGGCACCATAAATGATCGTGTAAGAAGGAAATTGACTCAGATAAAAGGCAAAGCCGGCCCGCATGCCCGCCAGCGCCAGGGCAGTGAGCAGGCCCCCCAGCAGCGCGTCGCGTGCCCTCACGTGACAATTGGGCACAAAGAAAAAGAGGGCGGCAAAGCCCAGTATGGAAGCCAGCAGGGGCGCAAGCGTGAGGATAAAGCTCAGTCCCAGCGGCAGTTGCTCGATATAACCCGCCGAATAGCTGGCCATGACGGAGGTGGCCCACAGACTGGCGCCTGTCAGGATGGGGCCCAGCGTCAGCACGGCCCAGTAGACGAGAATGCGCTGCCGTATGGGCCGCTGTTGCCGCACTTGCCAGATGGTGTTGAAGGCGTCATCAATGGTGCGAAACAGCAGGATGGAGGTCACCATCAGTGCCACGCTGCCAATGGTGGTCAGCCCGGAGGCCTTGGTGGCGAACAGATTCAAATATCCCATGACCGTGCTGGACACGGCCGGTGGCATCAGGTTGTCCGTCAGAAAACCTTCCAGCGCTTCCTGAAACTCGGCAAACAGGGGGAAGGCAGTAAACAGTGCCAGCACAACGGCCAGCAGGGGAACAATGCCCAGTACGGACGTGAAGGTCAGGCTGGAGGCGACCTGCGTGATGTTCTTGTCGAGCGCATGGTTGAGCGAAAACCGGACGGCCGAGAAAAACTGCCGCATGGAGAGTCGTGAATTTGACACAGGTGTTTGTCCCCTGAGTTCGGTAGCGAGCACGGCCACTTCAAGCGAAGTGTGGTTTCAGGCGATAATACCAGTATGTCTGACGTACATTTGAACCCGTGGCTGAAGTGGGGTGCCAAACTGTCACTGGTCGCCCTTATCGTATTGTGCCTGTTTTGGGAGCTCTTCTGGGCACCTTTGCGTCCGGGGGGCTCGTTTCTGGCGCTCAAGGCCCTGCCTCTGTTGCTGCCACTGCGCGGTGTCTGGCGAGGCAGTCTCTATACCATGCAGTGGGCTGCCATGCTCATTTTGCTGTATTTCATGGAAGGCCTGGTGCGCGTCTGGTCCGACCCGCAGCCCCTGTCACAGATTCTGGCTGGCGTTGAAACCGCGCTGGCCCTGGTCTTTTATCTGTGCGCCATTTTTTATTTGTGGCCGGCAAAAAAAGCAGCAAAGAAACGTGCCCGCAAGGAGGTCAACGCATGATGGACACGTTCTCAACCCTGTCTCCCAGCAATCCCTGGGCCGGCTTTCCGGCCGAGTTCTACACGCAGGTCAAGCCACAACCCTTGCAGCAACATCCGCGCATCCTGCATCTCAATCAGGCACTGGCCGCCGAGTGGGGCTGGCCATCCGAGCGGCTTGCCGATCCGGCGTGGCTGGACATCATGGCTGGCCGGCTGCCGCTGCCTGGCGTGGATCCCATCGCCACCGTCTATAGCGGCCATCAGTTTGGCGTCTGGGCCGGGCAGCTTGGCGATGGGCGTGCCCATCTGCTGGGTGAAATCTCCACCCCCGAAGGTCCGGTCGAGCTGCAGCTGAAAGGTTCGGGACGCACGCCTTATTCCCGCATGGGCGATGGCCGGGCCGTATTGCGTTCGACAGTCAGGGAGTACCTGGCCAGTGAAGCCATGCACGGCCTGGGCATACCCACCACCCGCGCCCTGGGCATGGTGGTGTCTGATGATCCCGTCTACCGGGAAACGGTGGAGACGGCCGCCATCATATTGCGTACCTCGCCTTCGTTTGTTCGCTTCGGAACGTTCGAGCACTTTGCCCGTCAGCCTGATCACCTGAAGGTGTTGCTGGATCACGTCATTGACCGCTTCTATCCGGATTGTCGACGTACCGCTGCCGGGGATGCGGCCAGCCAGCCGGATGTGGTGTTGTGCTTCCTGGAGCAAGTGGCCAGGCGGACGGCGCGTCTCATTGCCCAGTGGCTGACCGTCGGCTTTTGCCATGGTGTCATGAATACCGACAACATGTCCGTGCTGGGTCTGACCATAGACTACGGCCCTTACGGGTTCATGGATGCCTTCCAGGCCAACCATATCTGCAACCTGACCGACACCCAGGGACGCTACGCCTGGCATGCACAGGCCTCGGTGGCCTACTGGAACCTGCATCGCCTGGCCGGCAGCCTGATGGCACTGGGCCCGTCGTCTGACGAGCTCAAGCAGGCCATCACACCCTATGAGGCCGAGTTTCTGGACAGCTATCGTCAGCGCATGCTGGCCAAGCTGGGTCTGCAGCACTGGCAACCTGATGACGACACGCTGATGGACAACTGGTGGCGGCTGCTGCACGAGAACCGGTCGGACTTCACCCTGAGCTTCTTGCGTCTTGCCGAAGCGCCCGAGCACCCGGATACGTTTATTTCGTATTTTGATGATGGCGAGGCAGCGCGCAACTGGCTGGATGCCTATCGGGCAAGGGTCGATGCCGAAGGGCAGCCCATATCGCAACGGCGCCAGCAGATGCAGGCGGTCAATCCCGTCTATGTCTTGCGCAATCATCTTGCCCAGCAGGCCATTGATGCGGCCGAGCAGGGGGACGCTTCCGAAATCGACACACTGCTGTCCCTGCTGCGCTACCCGTTTGCAGCCCGGCCCGGTTTCGAGGCGTATGCGCAGCCGCCTGCGCCCGACGAGGCAGTGGCGGCCTTGAGCTGTTCCTCCTGAAAGCAGGCAGATAATGCGATAATCGAGCAGGTGGCGGTTTTTGGCCGTACCCTCACTGACCAACCGGAATGAACGCAAGAACATGTCAGGCAATACTTTTGGAACCCTGTTTCGTGTGACCAATTTTGGTGAATCACACGGCCCGGCCATCGGCGCCGTTGTTGACGGCTGTCCACCCGGGCTGGCGCTGTCACCACAAGATATTCAGGCCGAGCTGGATCGTCGCCGGCCAGGTACCTCACGCCATGTAACCCAGCGCCGCGAGCCCGATCAGGTCGAAATCCTGTCCGGACTCTATCAGGGTCAGACCACGGGTACGCCCATTGCCTTGCTGATCCGCAACACAGATGCCCGCAGCAACGATTACGACAATATCAGCCAGGCGTTTCGACCCGGTCATGCCGATTACACCTATTGGAAGAAATATGGCCGGCGCGATCCCCATGGCGGGGGCCGCTCGTCGGCGCGCCTGACGGCACCCACCGTCGCCGCTGGCGCCATCGCCAAGAAATGGCTGTCCATGCAGTATCAGACGCAAATCCGCGGTTACATGAGCCAGCTTGGCCCGATTGTCATCCCTTTTGAGTCATGGGAGCCGGTTTCCAACAACCCGTTTTATGCTCCCAATGCCAGTGTGGTGGCCGAGCTTGAAGCCTTCATGGACGACCTGCGTCGTCGGGGCGACTCTATCGGAGCACGTCTGGAAGTGATTGCCGAGAACCTGCCTGCGGGCTGGGGGCAGCCGATCTACGACAGGCTGGACGCCAGCCTTGCGCATGCACTCATGGGTCTGAACGCCGTCAAGGGGGTATCCATCGGCAGTGGTTTTGGCGCTGTCTCGCAACATGGATCCGAACATGGTGATACCATGACGCCCGATGGCTTTCTCAGCAACCATGCAGGGGGTGTGCTGGGAGGCATCTCCACTGGCCAGCCCATCCGGGCGTCGGTGGCCATCAAGCCCACTTCAAGCATTCGTCTGGCACGGCCCTCCGTCAACACCGAGAACGAAGCCGTCGAGGTACAAACCTTTGGCCGTCATGATCCCTGTGTCGGCATACGTGCCACACCCATCATCGAAGCGCTGGTGGCGCTGGTGCTCATGGATCATGCGCTCAGGCACCGCGCACAGTGCGGGCAAGGATAAGGACAAACATTATGTTGAAGCGTCAATATCTGTGTAGGGCGGCCGCTGTGGGGCTGATTGGTGTGGCGGGTCTTCTCACGGCGTGCGCACCCGTCCAGACCACCCAGTCCGGTTCCGTCGGCATCGAGCGCAAGCAATACATGTCAGGGCTGGTCTCCGAATCTGCGCTCAGGGAAACCGCGGTCCAGCAATATAGCCAGACACTGTCCCAGGCACGCTCCAAGGGGCAGCTGGATGCCAGCTCCGCGCAAGTCAGTCGTGTTCAGGACATTACCCGCCGTCTGGTGGCGCAGGTCGGCGCCTTTCGTCCGGATGCGGCGCAGTGGCCCTGGGAAATCCATGTGCTGAATGATGACAGCATCAACGCCTGGTGCATGCCCGGCGGAAAAATGGCCATCCACAGCGGCCTCATCGAAAAGCTGGAGCCCACCGATGCCGAGCTGGCTGCAGTACTGGGTCACGAAATTGCTCATGCGCTGCGCGAGCACGCCCGCGAGCAGGTTTCGCAGCAGATGGCAACCAGCATGGGTCTGTCGGTATTGGCTGCGGTCACAGGCATGCCTGCCACGGCCGATCTGGGCGGTCAGTTGAGCAAGGTGATGTTTACCCTGCCCAACAGCCGCAGCCACGAAGCCGAAGCCGATCGCATTGGTGTCGAACTGGCCGCTCGTGCCGGCTATGATCCACGCGCTGCGCTTACACTCTGGCAAAAAATGTCAGAAGCAGGGGGCGCAGGCCAGCCCGAGTTTTTATCGACGCACCCCTCGCCGGCCAGTCGCATGGCCGATCTGCGTCAGGCCATCGACCGCGTGATGCCCCTGTATGAGCAGGGACGCCATTGAGTATCCTCTGCATGCGCGGTCACTGGCATAATAGAATAGTGTTCTTTCCTTACGTGTATTAACTGAAATCTTCTATGGCACAAACTCTGTACGACAAACTGTGGGACGCCCACGTGGTGCATCAGGATGCCGATGGCACCTGTCTGCTTTATATCGACAAGCATCTGCTGCATGAAGTCACAAGCCCTCAGGCATTTGAAGGGCTGGAGCTGGCAGGTCGCCAGCCGTGGCGTATCAGTGCCAATCTGGCGGTGTCGGATCACAACGTTCCCACGCTAGGTCGTGCCCAGGGCATTGACGACCCTATTGCCAAGCTGCAGGTCGACACCCTGGACGAAAACTGTGCCAAATATGGCATTACCCAGTTCCGCATGACGGACTTGCGTCAGGGCATCGTACATATCATCGGGCCCGAGCAGGGCGCTACCCTGCCTGGCATGACGGTGGTCTGCGGTGACTCCCACACCAGCACGCACGGCGCCATGGGTGCATTGGCCTTTGGCATTGGCACGTCCGAAGTCGAGCACGTGCTGGCCACACAAACCTTGCTCATGAAAAAGAGCAAGAACATGCTGGTCCGCGTGGATGGAAAGCTGCCTTTTGGCTGCACTGCCAAAGACCTCGTGCTCTACATCATCGGGCAGATTGGTACAGCCGGCGGCACAGGCTACGCCATCGAGTTCGGCGGCCCCACCATGCAGTCATTGTCCATGGAAGGGCGCATGACCGTCTGCAACATGGCCATCGAAGCCGGTGCACGTTCGGGCATGGTGGCCGTCGACGACAAGACCATCGAATACTTCCGTGGTCGTCCCTACGCCCCGTCTGGCGAGCTCTGGGATCAGGCCGTTGAATATTGGCGCACTCTGGTTTCCGACGACGGGGCCGCGTTTGATCGCGTCGTCGAGATTGATGCGACGCAGGTGACCCCTCAGGTCAGTTGGGGCACTTCTCCGGAAATGGTGGTCTCGGTCGAAGGCCGGGTGCCCGATCCGCAGAACGAAGCCGATCCCACCCGCCGGCACGGTATCGAGCGGGCCCTCGAATACATGGGTCTGACGGCCAATATGCCCATGTCCGATATCCATATCGACAAGGTATTCATCGGCTCCTGCACCAACGCTCGCATTGAAGACCTGCGCGCTGCTGCGGCGGTCGCCCGGGGCAAGAAAGTCGCCGACAACGTCACGCGGGCCATGGTGGTGCCCGGTTCGGGTCTGGTCCGGAAACAGGCCGAAGAAGAGGGTCTGGACAAAATCTTCGTGGAAGCGGGTTTCGAGTGGCGCGAACCGGGCTGCTCCATGTGCCTGGCCATGAATGCCGACCGCCTCGAGCCTGGCGAGCGCTGTGCGTCAACATCCAACCGCAACTTTGAAGGGCGTCAGGGCTACGGCGGCCGTACCCATCTGGTCAGCCCGGCCATGGCAGCAGCAGCGGCCATTGCCGGCCATTTCACCGACGTACGGAATTTAGCTTAGGAAGTCATCATGCAGGCATTTACTACTCACCAGGGCCTGGTTGCCCCGCTTGACCGTGCCAATGTGGACACGGATCTCATCATCCCCAAGCAGTTTCTCAAATCCATCAAGCGGACTGGTTTTGGACCCAACCTGTTCGATCCGCTGCGCTATCTGGATCATGGCGAACCCGGCATGGACAACAGCAAGCGCCCGCTCAACCCCGATTTCGTGCTCAATAAGCCACGCTATCAGGGCGCTTCCATTCTGCTGGCCCGACGCAACTTTGGTTGTGGTTCCAGCCGTGAACACGCCCCCTGGGCACTGACCCAGTTCGGTTTTCGTGCGGTCATTGCGCCATCGTTTGCCGACATCTTCTTCAACAACAGCTTCAAGAATGGCCTGCTGGCCATCGTGCTGCCCGAAGAAGAGGTCAACCAGCTGTTTGCTGATGTCGATGGTACAGAAGGGTATTCCCTGTCCATCGATCTGCCGTCCCAGCACGTCATCACGCCTGATGGCCGCAAGCTGCCGTTCGAGATTACCACCTATCGCAAGCACAGCTTGCTGAACGGCCTGGATGACATCGGCCAGACCCTGCAGCACGCTGACAAGATCCGCGCATTTGAAGAACAACGCCTGGCACAGCATCCATGGCTGGTGTCCGGCCCGGCTGGCGCCTGAACCAGGGCGGGCAACACAAACCTATGACCTATCAAATTGCAGTATTGCCCGGTGACGGCATCGGGCCCGAAATTGTCGAGCAGGCCGTGCGCGTATTGCAGGCCCTGCCCATTGACCTGACCTTCCAGACCGCCGCCGTCGGCGGGACGGCATACGATGCCCACGGCCATCCCCTGCCGCCCGAGACGCTGGCACTGGCCAAGTCATCGCACGCCGTTTTGTTTGGCGCCGTCGGTGACTGGAAATACGACCAGCTGGAACGCGCCCTGCGGCCCGAGCAAGCCATACTGGGCTTGCGTCGCGAAATGGGCCTGTTTGCCAATTTCCGGCCAGCCATGCTGTTTCCGGAGCTGGCCGATGCCTCGTCGCTCAAGCCTGACCTCGTGGCCGGGCTGGACATCCTGATCGTACGCGAACTGACTGGCGACATCTATTTCGGCCAGCCTCGTGGCATACGCACCTTGTCCGAGGGGCCCTTTACTGGAGACAAGCAGGGCTTTGACACCATGCACTACGCCGAAAGCGAAATCCGGCGCATTGCCGAGGTCGCCTTTCAGGCGGCGGGCAAGCGCGGTGGCCGGTTGTGCAGTGTGGACAAGGCCAATGTGCTTGAAACCTCCCAGTTGTGGCGCGATGTCGTTACTGACGTGGCCAAGAACTACCCTGGCATCGAGTTGTCTCACATGTATGTAGACAACGCCGCCATGCAACTGGTGCGCGCGCCCAAGGCGTTTGATGTCATCGTGACGGGCAACCTGTTCGGAGACATACTGTCTGACGCGGCTGCCATGCTGACTGGCTCCATCGGCATGCTGCCTTCCGCGTCCCTGAATGCCTCCAGCCAGGGGCTGTATGAGCCCATTCATGGCTCGGCCCCCGACATTGCCGGTCAGGGCAGCGCCAATCCGCTGGCCACCATTTTGTCGGCCGCCATGATGCTGCGTTACTCTCTGGATGCAGGCGTGCTGGCTGATCGGATCGAGGCCGCCGTGGCAGATGTGCTGGCACAAGGACTGCGCACCGCCGATCTGGCCGATGACTCGACGCAGCCCGTATCTACCTCCGAAATGGGCGACGCTGTCCTGAAAGCATTAAAATAGCGATAATTCTTTGAATTTTCTTATGGAATTGACATGAGCCAAACAGTTGGACTCGTTGGCTGGCGCGGCATGGTTGGATCTGTGCTGATGCAGCGCATGCGTGATGAAAACGATTTTTCCCTGTTCCAGCCCGTTTTCTTCTCTACCAGCAATGCAGGCGGGCAGGCGCCCGAATGGGCCGATGGCAGCGGCCCGCTGCAAGATGCCTACGATATTGAAACGCTCAAGAAGCTGCCCATCATCATGACCGCCCAAGGGGGTGACTACACCTCGGCGGTCTATCCCAAGTTGCGTGACGCCGGCTGGTCCGGCATCTGGATTGACGCAGCCAGCACGCTGCGCATGGATGAGGACGCCCTCATTGTCCTGGACCCCATCAACCGACCCATCATTGATGCAGGCATCAAGCGCGGCATCAAGGCGTTTGTCGGCGGCAACTGCACGGTGAGTTGCATGCTCATGGGGCTGGGTGGGCTGTTCGTGCACGACCACATCGAGTGGATGAGCTCCATGACGTATCAGGCGGCATCGGGCGGTGGCGCCCAGCACATGCGCGAACTGCTCACCCAGTTCGGCCTGGTCAATCAGGCGATCAAGCCACTGCTGGATGATCCCGCCTCCGCCATTCTGGATATTGACCGTGGCGTCCTGGCGGCCCAGCAGGACAGCAGCCTGCCGCACGAGCACTTTGGTGTGCCGCTGGCCGGCAACCTCATCCCCTGGATTGATTCCCAGCTGGATGACGGCGTGTCCCGTGAAGAATGGAAGGGCTCCGTCGAAACCAACCGTATCCTGGGCCGTGGCCCCGGCTTTGACAAGGATGCCATCCCCATCGATGGCCTGTGCGTGCGTATCGGTGCCATGCGCAGCCACAGCCAGGCGCTGACCATCAAGCTGCGTCAGAATCTGCCCCTGGATGAAATCACGGACATCATCCGCGAGGGCTCGGCGTGGGCCAAAGTCGTCCCCAACGAGAAAGAAGCCACCATGGAACAGCTCACGCCCGTAGCCGTGACAGGCACCATGGACATCCCGGTTGGCCGCTTGCGCAAGCTTTCCATGGGCAATGAGTATCTCAGTGCCTTCACGGTTGGCGATCAGCTGCTGTGGGGGGCGGCCGAGCCCATCCGCCGCATGCTCCGCATCGTCCTGGGCGAGCTCTAGCCATGTCTGGCATCCGTCACGCTTCCGCCTCCCGTCCACCCGTACAAGCGGCTGCAGGGCTGGCGATCGTGGCGGCTTTGCTGGCCGTGTCCGCACCGCACGCGGCACAACTCGGGCATTCTCGCCTGGTGTCGCAGGCCGGGCAGCCCCTGCATATCGAAATCCCCGTTGCGGACCTGTCTGCAACGGAGGCCGACACCCTGCATGCCGAGCCCGCACGGGCCACTGCCTGGCAGGATGCCGGTCTGACTCCCCCGGTACCACTGGATAGCCTGGACATTCAACTCGTCCCCGGTCCCGCAGGGGCCGGCCATGTACTGCAGGTCAGTTCGGCAGAAGTGTTCAATCAGCCAGTGGCTGATCTTCTCCTTGACGTACGTTCTGCGGCGGGCGAACAGCGCTATCAGGTCAGCCTGCTTGCGCAAACCGATTCGGCAGTGGTGCGTACGCCTGCCGCAACCCCTGCATCCGGGGTCCAGAGGCGGCCTGCGGCAGGCGCTGGAGCCAGCGTCGCGGCGTCCTCCGCGTCGGCGGTTACCGTGCGTCCAGGCGACACCATGTTCGCCATTGCCCAGCGTCATGCCGTGGCAGGCATTTCCGAATATCAGCTGATGATGGCCTTGTTGCGGGCCAACCCGCAAGCCTTCATTGATGACAACGTCAACCTGGTTCGGGCGGGTGCCACACTCGCCATGCCCGACAGCGAGGCGCTCAGTGCGCTGTCTGATCGTGCCGCCCGACGGCTGTTTCATCAGCATGTGGTGGCGTTTGAGCAGGGGCGTCGCGTCGATGACGTCATCGACGATGACCCTCAGGCCATCGATACCGGGGAGGGCGCTGCCCGGCAAGATACATCCGGGCCAGCCCCGCAACCTGATGAGGCGGCTGAAGCCGATGCTTCTACCCCGGACGATACCGATGTCGACACAACAGACGATGCATTGATTGACTCCCGGCCCCCGTCAGAGGACGCCTCCGAATCTGCCGAAGCGGATAACGCCCCGGCTGCTGACGATGCCGCTGTGCCCGACGGTTCCGTACCGTTGGACGAACCACAGACAACGGACAATTCCGCCGGCCCGTCTGCTGCTACCGAGCCCACCGCACCGGCCCAGACTCAGGATCAGCTCCGATTGTCCAGCGCGCCAGCACCCCACCAGGCAGAGGCAGCCGGCAGTCGCTCATCCACAGAAACGGTCTCCGGTGATGCCGGGGCCACCCCCGTGCCAGACGCGCCCGTTGATATCGCCGGCGTTCAAAGTCATGCAGAAGTGCAAGAGGGCGGATCCGGTTCACTGGGGGTCATGTCCGAGGCCAACGCGGCTGAGACACCCGAGTCAGAGGCCCAGCGCAGCGGTGCTGACGTGGACAACGGCAGCAGTAGTACCGACATGCCCGCCGGAGGCACTGATGACGATAGGGTGGCTGAATCAAAGGCCATTGCTGACGCCCAGGAGCGGGTTTCCCAGCTGGAAGAGAACGTAAAAAATCTGAACCGGGCCCTGCAATCACAAGGTGAGGCAGCCAAGGACCTGGTCCTGGATGGTGCACAAGAGTTGCGTCAATCCCTCAGTGATGTGGCGACGGCGGTGTCCGAAGCCACCAAGGGGGACGAAGAGGAGGAGGGCGAGACGCCCGCCGAGCAAGGTCAGGCTTCCTCTGACGAAGCATCCGAAGAAGCCCGCGTGGGTGACGATGCACCGCCTGCAACCGCCGAGCCAGCAGAGGTTGACCCCGGTGCGTCGGAGGTGCGCGAGCCGAGCACGCCAGAAACGCCCACTATGGCGTCCACTGCTGAAGACAGGGATACCGATTCATCCACCCCATCTGCTGCGGCGCCATCTGACAAGGCTGACGCATCCGATCAGAAGGATGCCGCCGACGCTTCCGAGAAATCTTCACCTTCGGCCCTGTCGCCCGCGCCGGCAGCTGTTCAGAGTCTTGAACCCCAAGGCTTGGGGGGCTGGCTCTGGAAACACATTTATGCCGTGCTGGCGGTCGGACTGGGTCTGGTCGTCGCCCTGATGGCATGGATGTTCTGGCTTGCCAGCCGGCGTCAGGCCAACCAGGCTTCGGCCATCACACCAGAAATGGTGCAGGAAAAGCTTGATCAGATCAATCTTGATCTGAACCCACCCACGGGCGGCAATGGCCCACGATCTTCCTGAAGGCCATACCAGAATAACCCTGGGTCTGGGTTACGAAGGCAGCCTCTACCGTGGCTGGCAGACCCAGCCTTGTGGTCAAACCATCCAGGACACCTTGCAGCAGGCGCTGCACCATTTTGTCGGTCGTCCCTGCATGGCGGTCTGTGCTGGCCGAACCGATACGGGTGTGCACGCACTGCAGCAGGTGGTGCATATTGACACCCCGGTGCAACGCAGTCAGCAGTCCTGGGTGCGCGGGTTGAACAGCGCGTTGCCGGACACCATCCGGGTGCAGTGGGCGCATCCTGTTTCAGAAGGGTTTCATGCACGTTTCAGCGCCCGTTCCCGGACTTACTTGTATGTGGTCAGAAATCATCCCATAGCCAGCCCATTCATGGCCAAGCGCGTGGGCTGGGTGTATCGGCCATTGCAGCTGGCTCCCATGCAGGCAGCGGCCCGATCTCTGGTGGGCCATCATGATTTCAGCAGCTTTCGTTCGTCGCAATGTCAGGCAGCTCATCCCAACCGTACCTTGCATCAGCTTGACATCATCGAGCAGGCTCCATATTTCTTGTTTGTCTTTCACGCCAACGCTTTTTTGCACCATATGGTGCGCAATATCATGGGGGCCTTGATCAGCATCGGGCAGGCCAGGCACTCTCCTGAGTGGATATCCGACTTGCTTGAGCAGCGTGATCGGCGTCTTGCCGCACCCACATTTGCTGCCAGTGGCCTGTATCTGGCTGATGTGAATTATCCGGCCGACCACGGATTGCCCCGGCAGCCATGGTCAGAGCGATTGCACGCCCTGACGGGAATATCCATTGATGCCCCGCGCATATAGGGGCATGTCCTAACATGCCCCAAACGATGCGATACGGTAGAATCTTTCTGTTTCATCCTCCATTATTTCTGCTCCATCCACTCCGCCTTCCTCATGAAACTACTCTTGCGGCTGTCTCACTGGATTGACACGCTCAACAGCATGGTCGGGCGTGCCGTCACCTGGCTGACACTGGTTGTCGTGCTGGTCAGCGCCACCAATGCGGTGATCCGAAAAACCTTCCACATCAGCTCCAACGCCTGGCTGGAGCTGCAATGGTACCTGTTCGGGGCCATCTTTCTGCTGGCATCGGGCTATACCTTTCTGAAGAATGAACACGTCCGGGTCGATGTGGTATCCCAGATGTTTTCACGCCGCACGCAGATCATCATAGAAATCATCGGCATCGTGTTCTTTCTGCTGCCTGCCTTTGGCCTCGTGCTGTGGCTGTCGGTTCCGTTTTTCTATAAATCCGTGGTGTTCATGGAGCAGTCATCCAACACCGGCGGGCTGATACGCTGGCCCGTCAAATTGTTGCTGCCCGTGGGGTTTTCACTCCTCATCCTGGCAGGCGTATCCCACCTGATCAAGTGCATCGCCTTTCTGACGGGCGCAGGGCCTGATCCTCTGGCCCGCCCCAGCGGCGCCTCAGCCGAAGAGCAGCTCGCTGAAGAGATCCGTGAAATGGCTGATGCCAGCCCGGACACCCCATCCGTCGAACCGGACAACAAGGTGCAATCATGATGGTCTTCATCATTGATAACCTCGCACCGATCATGTTTGCCAACCTGATCCTGTTTCTGCTGCTGGGTTTCCCGGTTGCGTTCACGCTGGCGGCTACCGGTATTTTGTACGGGCTGGTGGCCATCAACTTTGACCTCATGCAGCCCTCGCTGTTTCAGGCCTTGCCGCAACGCATCTACGGCATTGTTTCCAACGATACCCTGCTGGCAGTGCCGTTTTTTACCCTGATGGGGCTTATTCTCGAGCGCTCCGGCATGGCCGAAGATCTCCTCGAAACCATTGGTCAGCTGTTTGGTGCGCTGCGCGGCGGGCTGGCCATTGCCGTGGTCGTGGTCGGCGCCATGCTGGCGGCAACCACGGGCGTGGTCTCGGCTTCCGTCATCTCCATGGGGTTGATCTCACTGCCCATCATGCTGCGGTATGGCTATGATCGCCGGCTTGCCACCGGGGTCATCGCAGCCTCCGGCACACTGTCGCAAATCATCCCGCCCTCGCTGGTGCTCATCATCCTGGCCGACCAGCTCAGCCGCTCCATCGGCGACATGTATCGTGCAGCCATGGTGCCCGGCATTCTCCTGGCGGGAAGCTACATCCTGTATGTCGTGCTGTTGTCATTGTTGCGCCCCGGCAGCGCACCCGCGCTACCCCCCGAAGCCCGTGTCTACGAAAAGCCCGACGGCACGCGCGGGCTCAAGTCGCTGACTGTACTCACGCTGGTAGCGTCGGCCATTGCCTGGTTCAGCACCCAGCATTATTTCAGTTCGCACACCCAGGTGCCTGTTGACGAAAGGGTTGTGGTCACGCTGCTCATATGGGGCATGGCGGCGTGGATCATGGCGCTTGTCAACCGCTATGCCGGCCTGGGGCTGCTGTCGCCCATTGCCGAACGCGTCACCTTTGTCATGATTCCGCCCCTGTTTCTGATCTTTCTGGTGCTGGGGACCATCTTCATCGGCCTGGCCACGCCCACCGAAGGTGGCGCCATGGGGGCCGTCGGGGCCCTTGTCATGGCCATCTCCCGTGGCCGTTTCAGCCTGACACTGCTGCGTCAGGCCATGGACACCACCACCAAGCTGTCGTGTTTTGTGGTGTTCATTCTCGTGGGCTCCACCATTTTCAGCCTGAGCTTTCGCGGCATCAACGGTGATCTCTGGGTCAAGGACCTGCTCATTGGCGTCCCTGGTGGGCAATGGGGTTTTCTTATTGTCGTCAGCATCCTCACCTTCTTGCTGGCCTTTTTCCTGGACTTCTTCGAACTCGCCTTCATCATCGTGCCATTGCTGGCCCCCGCAGCCGATGCCCTGGGTATTGACCTTATCTGGTTCGGTATTCTGCTTGCCGTCAACATGCAGACTTCCTTTGTACACCCGCCATTTGGCTTTGCACTGTTCTACCTGCGCTCGGTGGCGCCCCGCGACGATTACCGTGATCGCGTCACCGGCAAGCTCATCCCGCGTATTACCACCGGCCAGATCTACTGGGGTTCCGTCCCCTTCATCGTCATTCAGCTGGCCATGGTTGCTGCGGTCATGATCTTCCCCGGCATGGTCACGCACTACAAGCAGACGGGCACCCAGGTGGATCCGGCCACTGTGGACTTTGGCACGGGCAGCGCCTATGGATCGGATTCCTACGGTTACGGTGATGATGACGGAGGCTTTGGTTTTGAATAATCGCACTCGCATCAAGGTGTGTGGCCTGACCCGTTCCCAGGACATCATGGCGGCTGCCCGGGTGGGCGCTGATGCCATCGGTCTGGTGTTCTATCCCGCCAGCAAGCGGGCAGTCACCATCGAACAAGCCGTTGCATTGCGTCAGCATGTCCCGGCCTTTGTAAGCGTAACGGCCCTGTTTGTGAATGCATCACCGGCTGAGGTAGAAGCTGTGGTCAACGCCGTCCAGCCTGATCTCCTTCAGTTTCATGGTGATGAAACCCCCGATCAATGCCGTCAATACGGTCGTCCCTACATGCGGGCCATCCGCGTGGGTGGCCTCGGCACCGATACCCCTGAAAATGTCCTGACGGCGGCCAGTGCTTATGGCGATGCGGCAGCGTGGCTGTTCGATACCCACAGTCAGGCTTATGGCGGTACCGGAACGGCGTTTGATCACCAATTGCTGGAAGCGGTTGCCGCGTCCCCCCACGCGCGTCCGTGGGTGCTCGCAGGCGGTCTGGCACCGGATACCGTCAGTGATGTCATCGTCCGTCAGCAGCCCTACGCTGTTGATGTCAGCAGCGGGGTCGAAGAGGCGCCTGGTATCAAGTCTGCCGCGCGCATGGCGCAGTTCGTGCAAGCCGTCAAGGATGCTGACGCCATCCGGAGCAGGGCTTGACAACAAGCCCAGGTTTTTCTATAGTCTTGTTTCTTTTCTGCGGCAGGCGGTTAGCTCAGTTGGTTAGAGCGCTACGTTGACATCGTAGAGGTCGCTGGTTCGAATCCAGTACTGCCTACCACGCATCTTCGGGTTTCTCGCCCATCGTGGCACGCGCCACCAATTCCCCCACATAGGCATCAAAAAGCGTTTCGGGTTGCTGTCCGAACATGCGCATGCGCCCGCTATGGCCCAGCAGCAGCAAGCCCACGATATGCGCAAACAAGGCAGTGACCTCAGCCTGCGCCTGCTCGGGCACCATGCCCAGGGCTTCCAGGGCCTGTTGCGAGGGCTGCAGGGCGGCATGCAGCTTGGCGTTAAGCTGCCGGTTCAGTGCAGGCGTCAGGCCGCGGGGCTGAACGCCTTGAAACAGATAAAAGCCCAGGTCGAGATCTTGCGGGTTGTGATGATAGAAGTCAAAAAATGCCCGGGCGGCACGCTGGAGGCGGGATGCATGATTGGCATCCGGGCTCAGCGCCTGCTGAACCTGAGTGTTCAGTCGTTCCAGTGACTCATCCAGGAGGGCACCATACAAGGCGTCCTTGCCATCAAAGTAGCTGTAAATGGCACCGGCTGTGTAGCCGGCCCGACGCGCAATTTCCCGGATGCTGGCCTTGTCCATGCCAAGTTCCATGAACGCGGAACGCGCCGCCTCCAGGATGAGCTCCCGGCGCCGGTCAGCCAGGGCTTCGTGCCGGATGTGGCGGGGATCAGGGGTGACTGTGTCTTTCATGACGACAGTATAGTCATCTTCCACTTGCTTCCCAGGTGCGGTTGTGTGCATTGTGTATGGGGGATAGTCGCACATTGACATCATGATTGAACAGTGTTCAAATTTGCGCGTTACTGTTCAATATTCACGTGGCAGAGTACAAGATGTCTTCCGAAAATCAGTCTGAATCTCCCGTTTCCCGCGTCAACCTCATGTCAGGCGATGATTATCGCGAGTCGCTGCGCCAGTATCGGCCCACCGTGTATGTCAACGGCCGCCAGATAGAAAGTGTGGTGGATGATCCGGTCTTTCGGCCGGGTGTCAATGCACTGGCCTATACCTATGACTATGCGTTGCAACCCGAGCTGGAACCCGTCGCGCTGGCTACCCAGCATTTTCGTAGTCGTGTGGTCAGCCGCATGCTGCATATCAATGAGTCCGCCGGTGACTTGCTGAACAAGCTGGAGGCGGTCCGGGTCTTGTGTCAGGAGACCGGCTGTGCCCAGCGGTATCTGGCTCATGACGCGCTCAATGGCATCTACCAGGCCGTGGCGCATATTGACGATGCACGCGGCACGACCGAGCACCGTGATCGCTTCGCCGCCTACCTGGCTGATGTCCAGGATCGCGATCTGTCGCTTGGGGTTGCCATGACCGACGCCAAGGGGGATCGCAGCAAAAAGCCCCATCAGCAGGCCAACCCGGACACCTATGTGCACGTGGTAGAAGAAAATGCCCAGGGCATCTTCATCAGCGGCACCAAGGCCATTGTCACGGGTGCGCCCTACATGCACGAGCTTCTGGTCATGCCGGGGCGCAACATGGGCCCCGAGGACAAGGCGTTTGCCGTGTGCTGTGCCGTGCCTGTCGATGCTGACGGCATCACCATCGTGGCCCGGCCTGCCGGCCGCCCCGGAGAAGCGCTGGAGCACGGCGATGCGCTGTTTTCTCGCAAATACGGTCAAACCACAGCAGTGGTGATGTTTGATCGGGTCTTTGTGCCCTGGGAGCGCGTGTTCTATGCCAACGAATGGGAACACAGCGGGGTGCTTACCTACAGCTACGCCACCCATCATCGGCAAAGCTGCATTGCGGCCCGTGCCGGCTTTGGTGATCTGCTCATCGGTGCCGGTGCCCTCATGTGCGAAGCTAATGGCCTCGATATTGACACCAAGAGCAATCTGCGCGAACCCATGGTCGAGCTCATCAAGATTACCGAAGGGTTCTTCGCCTGTGGGGTGGCCGCCAGTGTCTATGCCGTACAGGATGAGCACAGCGGCTCGTTCATGCCAGAGCCGGTATTCAGCAACATTGGCAAACTGTTGCTGTCGACCCAGATATACGACATGCATCGCATCGCCCACGAGGTATCCGGCGGGCTGGTGGTGGCCCTTCCCGGGCCCGATGAAGACCATAACCCCATGACCGCGGCGTCGCTGTCCGAAGTGTTGCAGGCCAACCCCGCCGTTCCCTATGACAAGCGCATCGAGACGGCCCGGTTTATTGAAGACCTGACGGCTTCCTATCAGGGGGGCTGGTATTCCGTGATCAGTCTGCATGGCGGTGGCTCGCCAGCAGCGATGAAGCAGGAAATCTGGCGCAACTACCCGGTGGGCTCCAAGGTCGAGTTGGTCGAGCGTTTGCTGGACCGCGGATTGTTGCACGACGAGAATCGGAAAATCACCAGGAATCGTCAGCCAGGACGTTGCTGTGATGCGGGTTGCACCGTACCGGGGCAACCAGTCATGGTTCCGCTGCCCCAAACTACCCACAAGCAATAAAGGTTTTCCAGTATTTTGAGTTGTAAATGCACAACATGTGGAGGAGATGGTCCCGGTTTTGCTGCAAGTTGCCCTTGTATTTTCCTATAATGTCTGCATCTATTGATTAAACAGGCAATTATTGGTGTCCACGCGGGCAGGGCAGTTGGCCATCGCCAGCGCCCATTCAGGCAGCTACATGGTCGTCTTTTTCACGTCATCACGAACTATCACTCGGCGCTCTTCGTAGTCAGCCGCGTTCAGTTCTGTCTGCCACACAGTCATTGTGTCGTACCAAGTAACGCGGCTTGTCAGCCGCGTTTTTTGTTTGAATACAGGAAACCCTCATTTATGCTTCAAATCACTTTGCCCGATGGTTCTCAGCGTGACTTTCCGGGGCCGGTCTCCGTTGGCGAGGTTGCGCATGCCATCGGGGCCGGCCTGGGCAAGGCTGCGCTGGCTGGACGCGTCCGGCTCGACGGTCAGCCCGAGCAGTTGGTCGACACTTCCCATGTCCTGGAAAAAGATGCCGAGCTTGCCATCGTCACGGCACGCGACCCCGAAGGCCTGGAGCTTATCCGCCACTCCACCGCACACTTGCTGGCCTACGCGGTCAAAGAGCTCTTCCCGGAAGCCCAGGTCACCATCGGGCCTGTCATTGACAACGGCTTTTATTACGACTTTTCATTCCATCGTCCGTTTACCCCCGAAGACCTGGAAGCCATAGAAAAGAAAATGGCCGAACTGGCCCGCAAGGACGAAGTCGTCACCCGCGAGGTCTGGGATCGTGACGAGGCCGTTGATCTGTTCCGCAACATGGGCGAAGAATACAAGGCCGAAATCATTGCCTCCATCCCTGATGATCAGGCCATTACCCTGTATCGCGAGGGGGATTTCGTTGATCTGTGTCGCGGGCCGCACGTACCCTCTACCGGCCACCTCAAGGTATTCAAGCTGCTGAACGTGGCCGGTGCCTACTGGCGCGGTGACAGCGACAACGAAATGCTGCAGCGCATATATGGTACGGCCTGGGCCACCAAAGATGAACAAAAGGCCTACCTCACCATGATTGAAGAGGCCGCAAAACGCGATCACCGCAAGCTGGGTCGCGAGCTCGATCTCTTCCACTTCCAGGAAGAGGCCCCAGGTCTCATCTTCTGGCATCCCAAGGGTTGGGTGATCTGGCAAGAAATCGAACAGTACATGCGGGCGGTCTATCGTGACAACGGCTACCAGGAGGTCAAGGCCCCGCAAATTCTGGATTTGTCACTATGGAAGCGCACCGGCCACTGGGAAAACTACGCTGAGCATATCTTCACGACCGAGTCCGAAAACCGGACTTACGGCATCAAGCCGATGAACTGTCCCGGACACATCCAGATTTTCAATGCCGGACTGCACTCCTACCGCGAACTTCCCATTCGCTATGGCGAATTTGGCATGTGTCACCGCAACGAGCCCAGCGGGGCGTTGCATGGTGCCATGCGCGTGCGCGGCTTTACCCAGGATGATGGCCATATCTTCTGCACCGAAGAGCAGCTGCAACAGGAATGCGCCGACTTTACCCGTCTGCTGCAAAACGTTTACGCTGATTTTGGCTTCACCAAGATTCTCTACAAGATGGCCACGCGCCCTGAAAAACGCATAGGCAGTGACGCCGTCTGGGACAAGGCCGAGCAGGCGCTCATTCAAAGTCTCGAGGAGACAGGCTGCGAGTACGAGCTGTCGCCAGGCGAGGGTGCCTTCTATGGCCCCAAGATCGAATACACCCTGACGGATGCCATTGGTCGCCACTGGCAGTGTGGCACCATTCAGGTTGATTTCTCCATGCCTGAGCGGCTGGGTGCCGAATACGTTGATGCCAACGACCAGCGTCAGGTGCCCGTCATGCTTCACCGGGCCATTCTCGGGTCATTCGAGCGTTTCATCGGCATCCTCATTGAAAACCACGCTGGCGCCATGCCTGCCTGGCTGGCCCCTGAACATGCCGTGGTCTGTTCCATTTCCGAACCCTCGGCCGACTATGCTCACCAAGTGGCTCAACGCCTGCAGGATCAGGGTTTCCGCGTGCGTTCAGATTTGCGTGCGGAAAAGATCAACCGTAAAATTCGAGAGCACAGCATGCAAAAGCTGCCGTATATACTGGTCGTTGGCGAGAAGGAGCGCGAAGCCGGTCAGATTGCTGTCAGAGCACGTGGGGGTGAAAACCTTGGCGTCATGTCAATGGATGCCTTCATCGACCGCCTGCAGCAGCAAATTGATTCACGTGATCCGCGTTAATCCGCATCGTCAATGCCTATTCCATTTACACACTTTCAGGAGTCCTAGACATCGCAACTAGTAAAACTCATCGCATCAACGGGGAAATCCGCGTACCCGAGGTGCGACTTATCGGTATGGACGGCGAGCAGATTGGTATTGTCAAGCTTGCCGAAGCCCTCCGCCAATCAGAAGAACACGAAGTTGATCTGGTAGAAATAGCGCCCGACGCCCGCCCACCCGTATGCCGGCTGATGGACTACGGCAAGTTCCGCTACCAGGAACAAAAGCGTCAGCAGGAAGCTCGCGCCCGGCAAAAGATCATACAGGTCAAGGAAGTCAAGTTCCGGCCAGCCACTGACGAAGGAGACTATCAAGTCAAGATGCGCAACGTGCACCGGTTTATTGACGAAGGCGACAAGGTCAAGGTCACCCTCCGGTTCCGCGGACGCGAAATGGCTCACCAGGAGTTGGGCATGCGTGTACTCGAAAGGGTGCGCGACGACATGGAAGAAACCGCTCAGGTCGAATCCATGCCCAAGCTGGAAGGCCGTCAGATGGTCATGGTGCTGGCACCTCGGAAAAAATGAACAGCGGCCGCCAGGCCTTCAACGGTAGATCGCAATCATGCATGTCCTGTTTATCATCGATCCTCTGCCTGGCCTGGCAGCTTACAAGGATACGTCCGTATCCATGATGCACGCGCTGGTCGCCCGTGGCCACCGGCTCAGCGTGGCCCAGCAGAATCAGCTCTACATTGATATTGACGAAGTCAAGGTGGCAGCGCGCCCCATCGAACTGGTGCCAGGTGCCGACCTGCATGGCCAGGAATGGTGGCAGTGGGGCGGGGATGCAACCGATCAACCGCTGCAGGCCTTTGATGCCGTGCTCATGCGCAAAGACCCTCCCTTTGACATGGAGTACGTCTATGCCACCCATCTGGCCGATTACGCGGTCAGGCAGGGCGCACGGGTATTCAATTCCGGACAGGCCATGCGTGACCATCCCGAAAAGCTCGCTATCATCGAGTTTGCCCGGTTTACGGCGCCCACGCTGGTTACCAGCGAGCTGGCGCGCCTGCGGGCGTTTCACGGTCGTCACGAAGACATTGTCGTCAAGCCGCTTGATGGCATGGGCGGAGCCGGCGTGTTTCGCATTCAGCCCGATGACCATAACATCGGCTCCATTCTTGAAACGCTCACGGACAACGGTCGTGTCACCATCATGGCGCAACGTTATCTGCCCGATATTCTCCAGGGCGACAAGCGCATCATCATCATCAATGGGGAGGTCGTTCCCCATGCGCTTGCGCGTGTCCCGCTGGCGGGCGAGCTGCGCGGCAATCTGGCTGCCGGTGGCCGGGGCGTCGCCCAGCCACTCACCCAGCGCGACCGCGACATTGCCGAGGCACTCGGCCCCGAACTGGCCCGTCGTGGCCTGCTGCTGGTTGGTCTGGACGTCATTGGCGACTACCTCACCGAGGTCAACGTCACCAGCCCCACCGGTTTCGTGGAAATCACCGCACAGACAGACGTCAATGTGGCCGACCTGTTCGCCCGGGCGCTGGAGTCGGCCGTGGGGCACTGAATGCTGCATACGGTTCTGGTCATGCACCAGCCGCTGGCTTCGGCCTTCTCGCGGTGTGCCACGCATGTGCTCGGAAACGCCCCCGCATTAACAGTTTTCGATATCCCGGCTGATGCAGATATTGATCACTGGTGCAGTCAGCTGGCTGATGCCTTGATTCGGCATCCGGCCGATGGCTTGCTGGTATTGTGCGATCTGTATGGGGCCACACCATTCAATATCGCCTGTCGGGCGGCTGATAATGCCAGACAGGCCGGAAAGGCCGTGCAGGTCCTTTCAGGGGCCAACCTGAATATGGTGCTCAAGAGCCTGACCGATCCGCTCCATGAGCTGGATTCCCTGGCTGCCAGTGTCAGGCAGGGCGGAATACGGGGTTTGCGTTGAAGTCGATCAACATCATCATCACCAACAAACTGGGGCTGCATGCGCGTGCAGCGGCAAAGCTCACTCAGCTGGCCGGCCAGTTTGCGAGCGAAATCTACATTGCCCGGGAAGGGCAGCGCGTCAATGCCAAGAGCATCATGGGTGTGATGATGCTGGCCGCAGCCAGGGGGGCGACCGTCACTCTGGATGCCACGGGTGATGACGCGGCGCAGGCGCTTGTTGCCATCGAGCAGCTGTTTGCCGATAATTTCGGCGAAGCCGAATAAGCGGCACGCCACACAGAGCTTTTCATGTCACAGACCATGTTTTCTTCCTCGGCAGACGGCCCCATGCTGAACATGCAGGGGCAGGGCGTGGCTCGCGGCATCGCCATCGGCAAGGCCGTGGTGATGGGTGCCGCTGCGCTGGATGTTGCCCATTACCACGTGGCAGACTCGGAAACCGCGCAAGAGTGTCAGCGTCTGCATGACGCCATGGCGACGGCGCGTGCCGAGCTGCAATCGCTGGTGGCTGATCTTCCGGTTGATACGCCCCGCGAACTCGGCGCGTTGCTCAATGTCCATAGCCTGTTGCTGGAGGACCCGCAACTGATCGAGCCCGTCAGCAGGCTGATTATCGAACAGCGGTACAACGCCGAGTGGGCGCTTACCACCCACGGCCAGACGCTTCTGGAGCAGTTTGCCACCATGGCAGACGAATATTTGCGCGAACGCGGCGCCGATATTCGCCAGGTCATTGAACGTGTCTTGCGTGTCCTGGCCGGTTCGCCCGTGTTGCTGCCCGACCCGGCATTGCTGGATGACGAAGAAGCGTTGATTGTCGTGGCCAGGGATATTTCTCCTGCCGACATGTTGCGGCTGCGCGACCGTGCTTTCGGTGCGTTTCTGACTGATCTGGGCGGGCCCACGTCGCATACCGCCATTGTGGCGCGCAGCATGAATGTACCGGCTGTCGTGGGGCTGGGTGACTGCCGCCGTCTGGTGCGTGACGGTGATGTCCTTGTTGTTGATGGCGACAGTGGTGCCGTGCTCGTGAATCCTTCTGCGGCCATCCTGCAAGAATTCCGTCAATTGCAGCAGACCATCGAATCCGAACGTCGTGCGCTGGCCCGTTTGCGTGACAGCCATGCCATTACCCGCGATGGCGAGCGTATTCATCTCGAAGCCAATATCGAGCTGCCCGACGAGGTCGGTGCCGCACTGGAAGCTGGTGCCGAGGGAATAGGCCTGTTTCGCACCGAATTTTTGTTCATGGGACGCCGGCACCTGCCTTCCGAGCAAGAGCAATACGAAGCCTATGCGGAAGTGGTTGCTGCCATGGGCGGCCGGCCCGTGACCATACGCACGCTGGATATTGGCGCAGACAAGACCCTGGACGATGATATTGCCGTGGCGACGAATCCGGCACTGGGCCTGCGGGCCATCCGGTATTGTCTGGCGGAACCCGAACTGTTTGCCACACAGCTTCGGGCCCTGCTCAGGGCATCTCGCCATGGGCACGTACGAATACTCATTCCCATGCTCACCAGCCTGCAGGAACTGGCCGCCGTGCGGCTGGCCATCAATCGGGCTCGCGAAGCCCTGCGGGACAGCCACGGAGGTCAGGAGCACAACTTCACGCTGGGCGCCATGGTCGAGACGCCAGCCGTTGCCATTGCCATTCAGCCCTTTGCCCAGGCGCTGGATTTCCTCTCCATCGGCACCAATGATCTCATCCAGTACACCCTGGCTGTTGATCGTACTGATCCTGATGTCGCGGATATGTATGATCCCATGCACCCCGCTGTACTGAGCCTGATCGCCCATGTCATTCGTGCAGGCAAGGCGCTTGGCAAGCCAGTGGCCATGTGTGGTGAAATGGCGGGCAGCGCTCAGGTCACGAAATTGCTTCTGGGTCTTGGCCTGAAGAATTTCTCCATGCACCCCCAGCAGTTGCCAGATGTGAAAAATGAGATCCTGCACGCCCATTTTGATGAGCTGCACCAGACCGTTCTGTCCTCGATAGCGCAGGGCACCCTGTTTTCCGATGATGGATCTTTTGGGAATGCTTTTGATGCACAAGCGTAACTTAACCCTACGCTTATCATGGCTTTGTCACGCTTTTCATTGGGAAAGGGCATTTTGCAACAGGCGTTTACGTTGGGTGTTGTTGTCGCAGATTAATGCTTTGTAGACTGGCTTCAGGATATTTCATTTTCTTTAACCAGAGAGGAGCATGATGTCAACAGTTCGCAAGATTCTCGGTCTGTCTATCGTCGCCATGTCGCTGATATTTTCTGTCGGGTGTTCTGATGGAGATGGTGGTGGCGGAGCCCCTGCCGGTGGCGCAGGAGGCGGTGGTGCGGCAGCACCAGGTGCTGGTGGTTGATCACCATCCGGCTTTTCAGAAAAACGGGCCCACGGGCCCGTTTCTTGTTTACACTACGTGTGTAACCCGATCCGGCTTGCTGCTACCATGACTCAAAGTTTCCCAGGGATTTCCGGAGTATCCGATGAACACACGTGGTGAATGGTTTGAAGAGTTTCAACGCAACATGTCCGAGTTGCTGGCCAAAAGCCCGGCGGCAGACATTGAACGCAACGTCAAGGCACTGATGTCGCAAACCTTTTCGCGACTTGACCTCGTCACACGCGAAGAGTTTGATATCCAGAAGCAACTGCTCGAACGGGCGCTGGCGCGCTTGTCGGCACTTGAAAAACGGGTAGCGGCACTGGAAGCCGGCGAGCCCGTCGACAGTGCATCGCCTTCTGCCGACCAGGGCGGCGACCAATAAGCATCAGCATCAGCGTGGCGCCAGGCTGATATTTTTATCCTGGCCGGCCTTGCATGCGCATCTGCTCCCACCCATACTTGATGCATCCATTCATCATTTTCGGGTGTTGGCATCATGTCGCTTGCCATTGTGGCCAGTCAGGCACTGGTGGGGTCGGTGGCCCATCGGGTTCAGGTAGAAATCCACATTGCGCCCGGATTGCCTTCCTTTCATATTGTGGGCCTGCCCGATGCTGGCGTCAGGGAGAGCCGTGACCGCGTCCGGGCGGCGCTGACAAGCAGCGGTTTTGGCTTTCCACCTGGCCGGGTAACTGTCAATCTCGCCCCAGCTGACCTCCCCAAGGATTCGGGTCGCTTTGATCTGCCCATTGCGCTTGGCATTATGCTGGCAACGGGGCAGGTCGCGGATGCCTTGCCGCCTTCGCTCTCATTGTCCCGAACCGTGTTTGCCGGCGAGTAGTCGGTGAAATGCGTGATCACGCCCGTCAAGGAGCCCCTGTCGCTGGCATTGGGGGTGGCAGAAGCCCAGCCTGGTGCCGTGCTTGTCCTTCCCGTGCAGGGGGCGGCACTGGCGGCCCATATACCCGGTTTGCGAGTCCTGGCTGCTGGCACGTTGACTCAGGTGGCCAGGCATGTGTCCGGTCTGGCCAGCCTGCCACGGGCAACGCCGGCGGCATGGGTAAAGCAGGATAGCCAGATTCCCTGCATGGCTGATGTAGCGGGCCAGCATACGGCCCGGAGGGTGCTCGAAATTGCCGCCAGCGGGGGGCATAGTGTGCTGTTCAGCGGCCCGCCAGGAACGGGCAAGAGCATGCTGGCGCACCGCTTGCCGGGCTTGCTGCCGCCTCTTGATCACACGCAGCGATTGCAGGTGGCAGCCATTGCTGGTCTGTGTGGTGATGAATCCTCAGGCATCGGGTGCGAGGCGCCTTTCCGGGCACCCCATCATTCCATTTCGGTTGCCGCCCTGGTCGGAGGGGGCGCCCGGCCGCGACCGGGCGAGATCACGCGTGCCCATCATGGGGTGCTGTTTCTTGACGAGTTGCCCCAGTTTTCGCGTGTTGCCATCGATGCCCTGCGCGAACCACTGGAAACCGGGCAGGTTGTCATCGCACGGTCGCGTCTGACAGCCGTGTTTGATGCGCGCTTTCAATTGATTGCCGCCATGAATCCGTGCCCCTGCGGCTGGCACGGTCATACGGTGCGCCATTGCCGCTGCACGCCCGATCAGATCGCCCGCTATCTTCAGCGGGTGTCCGGCCCCTTTATTGACCGGGTGGATATGCACTACCCGTTTCCGGCTGTCGACAGTGACTGGCTGAGTGCACCGCGGGGCGAACCCTCCAGTGCAATTCATCCGCGTGTCATGGCATGCCGGCAGCGGCAAATGGACAGGCAGGCATGCGTGAATGCGGCGCTGGGCGCCCCGGCGCTTGCAGAGCATGCCACGCCGGACAAGCCGGGCCAGTTGCTGCTGCGTCAGGCGGTAGAACGCTGGGGATGGTCGGCACGTGCCATCCATCGCCGTCTGCGGGTGGCCCGTACATTGGCGGACATGGCAGCCAGCAAGGGCGTTACTGCCGAACATGTGGCTGAAGCGCTCCAGTACGGACAGCGTTAGCCGGCACGAGGCAGGGTCAACGACATTTCTGGCAAAATTCAGCAAAACGTCATATAATCTATGGCTTTGCCGGGCCTGGGGCAATAACACAGGCATCAAAACCATTTCGAACCAAGTGGTGCCGGGGCTTTCAAAGCCAGAGCCTTCAGAGCGGTATTGCTCAAGCGGGCAGACGGGCTGCCTTTGCGCCATCCAATCAAGAGTCAGTAACATGCCAAAGATGAAAACCAAACGGGGTGCTGCCAAGCGCTTCAAGGTTCGCGGCAGCGGATCCATCAAGCGGGGTCAGGCTTTCAAGCGCCATATCCTCACCAAGAAAACCACCAAGAACAAGCGCCAGCTGCGCGGTACCGTCGGTGTGCATCCCGCCGATGCGCCAGCGGTCAAATCCATGCTTCCTTACGCCTGATGGGGGTCTGAATCATGCCAAGAGTCAAGGGCGGCATCACCAGCCGCAATCGTCATAAAAAGGTTCTCGCTCAGGCCAAGGGCTTTCGGGGGCGTCGCAAAAATACCTTCCGGGTAGCCAAACAGGCCGTCATGAAGGCGGGGCAGTATGCCTACCGCGACCGCCGCGCTCGCAAGCGCGAGTTCCGTGCGCTCTGGATCACACGCATCAACGCTGCGTGTCGCGAGCAGGGGCTCAGCTACAGTGCCTTCATCGCCGGCACGAAAAAAGCGTCCATCGAACTCGACAGAAAAATCCTGGCTGATATGGCCGTCAACGACAAGGCCGCCTTTGCAGCCATCGTTGAACAGGCAAAATCGGCCCTGGCAGCCTGAATTTCATCGGCTGTCCAGTTGTCATTGATTGCAAAACGGGGCTCCACGGGGCTCCGTTTCTGTTTGGAATGCCACCATCATGAATGCTCCCGTTGAACACCTGGTCGATCAGGCACAAGCCGACTTTGCGCAAGCCTCCGATCTGGCCACCCTGGAAAATGCCAAGGCCCGCTATCTGGGCCGTCAGGGTGCTGTCACAACGCTTCTGAAGGGGCTGGCGGGCGTTGACCCTGCCCAGCGTCGCGAGCAGGGCGCGCATATCAACCAGATAAAAAAGCAGATAGAAACCTTGTTGCAGCAGCGCCGCCAGGAACTCGCTGACGCAGCGCTTAATCAGCGCCTGGCCGCCGAGGCCATTGACGTCACCTTGCCGGGGCGTGGACAAGGTTTTGCAGGGGTTCATCCCGTTGTGCGGGCCTGGCAGCGGGTAGAGGCCATCTTTCGTTCCATCGGCTTTGATGTGGC
>Ga0079226_10000241_pt1 | contig 36518 bp, 27 predicted proteins | sample Poulit2014_FD_76345 | JGI IMG/M metagenome (GOLD analysis project Ga0079226, IMG submission 76345) | Agricultural soil microbial communities from Georgia to study Nitrogen management - Poultry litter 2014 | ecosystem: Environmental > Terrestrial > Soil > Agricultural land | place: USA: Georgia...
ATTCTGGCGGAATGATAAATAAATATTTGAGTTATTTTTACCAGATTATTTTTGCGATTTACAGGAAGTAAAAATGCGATAGGACCACACATTCCTACACAGTGTAAACTGCCTAATAATCCTAAAATAAAAGCTGTTGCTAACATTGATTTTTATTAAGTAAAGAACAGCCCAGTAGGGGAGGAAAACTCAAAATTAAAACCTCACCTTAGGGCCATTCTTTAAAATCTTGTTCTTGATTTATAAAAATATTCCTCTCCTTCATATTCCCAAAAAACGATGATATCCCACCTTCCTTCTACCAGTTTTTTATTGGGAATTAAGTATTCATTTTTAGAAAGAACTAAATCTTCTTCAAAATCTAATTTCTTATTAGAAGGACGATAAAGTGATATTTTTCCTGTAATTTTTTCAGGCTTAAATTCTGCTGGAAAAGTCAAAAGAAAACCTTCTTCAGTTTTTTTGCTTTTCAAGTTTACATTTAAATTATTTGCATTTGTTTCTCCATCTATTTGTCTTTGGAAAACCATTTCTTTTTCATAATAGTTTTCTGTAACCAACTCACTATCATATTTATCTTGAACGCTGATTCTGATAACGAATTGTAAAATAAAAATGATGAAAACCACCAACCATATCGCTAATCCTGTTCCCCAATTTATTTTCATAACTTCATTTTTTAATGTTTTACCTAAAGCTTCTTGGTCCCATAAATATTGCTTTTTGGGTGTCAATTCTTTGATCACCACTATAAACATCAATCAATATTTTGGTTTTTTCTCCTTCTAAAGCTGCTTCATTAATTTCAACAAAGATGGTTCCTTCAATATAATCTTGTGCAGGAACTCTTATTTCTCCTTGTTTTACACGTTTTACTTCTCCTTTAGGTGAGCTCAACTTAAAGCTGATATCTTCAAATTCTTTATTAGTTTTGTTAAGCAATTTAAAAGTAAATACATTGCTGATTGTGTGTTCATCTGCACGTTGATAAAGCTGACCTGGTAATCTTAAAATATTAGCTTGGACATCACTTCTTAAAAATAAAGTTCCCACTAAAAAGCTTACTAAAATAAAGAGAACAGCAGAATATCCTTTTAATCTTGGAGTAAATTTGAATTTTCTTTTTTTCTCAATATTTTCTTCGCTGGCAAATCTGATCAATCCTTTAGGAAGATCTACAGCTTCCATCATTGCATTACATGCATCAATACAAGCAGTACAGTTTATGCATTCTAATTGAGTTCCGTTTCTGATGTCAATTCCTGTGGGGCAAACTTGCACACACTGAGAACAGTCAATACAATCTCCTATTCCTAAAGCAGCTCTATCTTGATTTTTTCTAAATCTTGCTCTTCCTTTTTCTCTTTCTCCACGTTTGTGATCATAAGCAACAACAATGGATTTATTGTCTAAAAGAACACTTTGTAATCTTCCGTAAGGGCAAGCAATGATACAGACTTGTTCTCTAAACCAAGCAAAGATAAAGTAGAAAACTCCAGTAAAAATCAGTAAAGAACTAAAAGTAGCTAAGTTTTTTTGTGGGCCTTCAGAGATATATCTTAAAACAGTATCACTTCCGATTAAATAAGCTAAAAATACATTAGCTATAATAAAAGAAATCAAGAAAAATATCAGCCATTTTGTTCCTTTTTTTCTGATTTTTTCAGCATCCCATTTTTGTTTATCTAATCGCATTTGTTTTCCGCGGTCTCCTTCAATCCAGTATTCAATTCTTCTGAAAACCATTTCCATAAAGATGGTTTGCGGACAAATCCAACCACAGAAAATTCTTCCAAAAGCAGCGGTGAACAGAACGATAAAAACCACTCCGATAACCATAATGATTACAAAGATGTAAAAATCTTGTGGCCAGAAAGGCGCGCCAAAAATATTGAAGCGTCTCTCTAAGATATTAAACATCAAAAACTGTTGTCCATTTATTTTAATAAACGGAGAAACTAATAAAAAGGTAAGTAAGAAATAACTTACAATTTTACGAGCATTATAAAGTTTTCCAGAGGGTTTTCGCGGATAAACCCATTCCCTTTTTCCCTCTGCGCTAACAGTTGAAATACTGTCTCTAAATCTTTCATTTTCGGGGGTATCCATAATTATTTTGAGTTTTGTTTTTTTAGTAAATATTAATGAATTAATTCATCTCCACCTTCCCATTTATCTCCTTGTGGTTCTTTAGGATCTGCTGGTTCAGTATCTTGTAAAGAAATTACATAACTGGCAACCTGAGCAATTTCATTAGGTTTGAGTTCATCTTTCCAAGGAACCATTCCTTTTCCAGATCTTCCTCCTTCACTAATTGTGTGGTAAACATTTTTAATACCTCCTCCTAAAATCCAATATTCATCAGTAAGGTTTGGACCAATTCCACCTCCACCATCAGCTGCGTGACAAGCCAAACAGCTTTGGTCATAAATAGCTTTTCCGGCTTTTAAATCAGCAGGATCTTCTAATAATTCTACAGTACTGGCATCAACTAAATCTTTGTTTTCTGCTTTAAATTTTGCAATAGCAATTTCTGCTGCTGCTACTTCAGTTTCATATTCATCATATTGATTTGGACCACCCATGATTTCATAGTAAACTAAATACCAACCCGCAAAAACTATGGTTACATAAAATAAATATTTCCACCAAGGCGGGAGGTTGTTATCCAATTCTCGAATTCCATCATATTCATGGTCTAACATGATTTCTTCTTCGCTGGTAATTGGTTTAGAATCCAGCATAGCAGCATATTTTTTCTTAATCCAAGAAAATTGTTTTTCTTTTCTTTTTGCTTCAGCAAGATTATAACTTTCTTTTTGTTCAGGATTTAGCGTTTCATATAGAATTCTGTATAAAGCTGCGACCATCATTTCTGCAGCAACTACAAAAAGGATGAACACTAATAATATTAGCCAAAGAATAGGGTATTTACTATAAGCCCATTGATCTCCTGAATCGACAGAAAACTGTAAAATGAAAAACCCCAGAACAGAAAGTCCAATGACTCTTAATAAGGATGCGGTTGTTTTCATAGATATTTATTTTGTTTTTACAATCACTAAGTGATGAAATAATTAACTATATTTTTATGTTTAGAAATTAATTTCCTTTTCAGAATGAAAATCGTTTTCTAAAGGTATATGACTGATTTTATCAATTTCTTCTTTTTTTCTGGTGAAAACATAAATGAATAATCCCACAAAAAAAGAGAAGAAAATCAGTAATGAGATGATTGGAAAAATTTGCACATCGTGGATGTTTTCTAAATTTCCTTTAATGAATTTTAGCATAATTTAGTTTTTTTCAGTTTCGTCATCTTTTACTTTAATATCTGTTCCCAGTCTTTGTAGATAAGCAATCATTGCAGTGATTTCTCTATCTTTCATAGGAACGAAAGTCATTCCGTTGTCTTCTGCATATTTTCTATCTGCTTCATAAGATCTTCTAAAATCTGGATCTTCATGTAAGTTTTCTTCAATTTGAGAAGCTTGTTCATCCATCCATTCGTAAGCATTTTCGATTTCCTCTTCAGTATAAGGAACACCTAATCCTGCTAAAACACTCATCTTTTTTTGGATGTGTTTTTTATCTAATTTTGCAATCGTCAACCATTTATAAGATGGCATGATTGAACCTGAAGAAGTACTTTGTGGATCATACATGTGGTTGAAATGCCAGTTGTCTGAATATTTTCCACCAACTCTATGTAAATCTGGTCCCGTTCTTTTACTTCCCCATAAGAATGGATGATCGTAAACAAATTCTCCCGATTTTGAATATTCTCCATAGCGTTCTACTTCACTTCTGAAAGGACGAATACTTTGAGAGTGACAGTTTACACAACCTTCACGAATATATAAATCACGTCCTTCCAATTCTAAAGGTGTATAAGGTTTTACAGTTGAAATTACAGGTACATATTCATCAACTATTAAAGATGGAATAATTTGAACCATTCCTCCAATCAGAATAGCAATGGTAGTATAAATTGTAAATTTCACCGGACGACGCTCTAACCAAGAGTGCCAAGCTTCACTTTTAGTTCTACTGGTAGTAACTTTTGGTAATGCTGGTGCTTCTGCTAATTCATCTTCAACAGGAACTCCTGATTTAATAGTTTTTACAATATTATAAAGCAAGATAAATGCTCCTGTAATATATAAAGTTCCTCCCACAGCACGCATCATATACATCGGCATAATTTGCGTAACAGTTTCTAAGAAGTTAGGATAAGTTAAAGAACCATCAGGGTCAAACTGTTTCCACATAGAAGCTTGTGTAAATCCAGCAACATAAAGTGGAACAGTGTAAAGTACAATTCCTAAAGTTCCTACCCAGAAATGAGCGTTAGCTAATTTAGTAGAATATAATTTTGTTTTGAACATTCTTGGAATCATCCAGTAAATTACTCCAAATGCCATAAATCCGTTCCAAGCTAAAGCTCCTACGTGAACGTGTGCAACAATCCAATCAGTGTAGTGTGCAATAGCGTTTACGTTTTTTAAAGAAAGCATTGGTCCTTCAAAAGTTGCCATTCCATACCCGGTAATTGCAACAACCATAAATTTCAAAACAGGATCAGTTCTAACTTTATCCCAAGCTCCACGCAGGGTTAACAACCCGTTGATCATTCCTCCCCAAGATGGTGCTAAAAGCATTACTGAGAAAGCAACTCCTAAGTTTTGTGCCCACTCTGGTAAAGAAGTGTATAATAAGTGGTGAGGACCAGCCCAGATATAAATAAAAATTAAAGACCAGAAGTGAATAATTGATAATCGATAAGAATAAATCGGTCTGTTTGCTGCTTTAGGAATGTAATAATACATCAATCCTAAGAAAGGAGTGGTTAAGAAAAACGCTACTGCGTTGTGTCCATACCACCATTGGACTAATGCATCTTGAACTCCTGCATAAATAGAATAACTCTTAAAGAAATAAACAGGAACTTCTAAGTTATTTACAATATGAAGAACTGCAACAGTTACGAAAGTAGCTACATAAAACCATATTGCAACATAAATGTGTCTTTGTCTTCTTTTGACCATTGTCATAATCAAGTTGATTCCAAAGGCAAGCCAAACAATAGTAATTGCAATATCAATTGGCCATTCTAATTCAGCATATTCTTTTGTAGAAGTATAACCTAAAGGGAGGGAAATTGCTGCAGCTACAATAATAGCTTGCCAACCCCAGAAATTTAGTTTACTTAAAAAATCACTCCACATCCTGGTTTTTAACAACCGTTGAGAAGAGTAATATACTCCTGCAAAAATGGTATTTCCCACAAATGCAAAAATAGCTGCGTTGGTGTGTAAAGGCCTTAAACGACCAAAACTCAACCAAGAGATATTTTCTGTCATATTAGGAAAAATAAAAAGAAGGGCAAGATATAAACCAACCGCCATAGCGACAATCCCCCAAAAGATAGTTGCGTAAATAAAGTTCTTAACTATCTTATTATCATAGTAAAACTGTTCTAATTTCGTGTTCATTATGAATAATTATTCTGACTTATTTTTGTTTTTTACTGATTTTTGAGAAGAGTTTTCTTCTTTAACTAATTCATCTTCAAACAACATCCTAACAGAGGGCGTATAAGTATCATCAAATTGACCTCTTCTCACTGAAACGATAAAAGCGACAAAAAAGATCAGTGCGACACCTAAACTTAGCGTTAAAAGCACATATATTATAGACATAGTTTGAGTTTTGCGACAAAGCTAAGTGGAGAAGTTCTTTGAAAAAATGACAAATGTCAGTATTTGTTATTTATAGAGAATCTAAATAAAGTTCTTCTCTTCATTTAGCTGATTTTATTTCTGATTTTTAAAATATTTTTTACTTTTTAATTGTGTAGATAAAGTAGTGTAAACCACAATACTTATTGAACTTAACGGCATTAAAATAGCAGCCACAACAGGTCTTGAATGTCCAGTTACAGCAAATCCTAATCCTATAATATTATAAAGTAAAGACAGAAGAAAAGCCCACTTTATCACTTGAATTGATTTTTTTGAAAACTGTAAAAATTCAGGAATTTTATAAAATTCTTTTGCATCTAAAATTCCATCACAAGCTGGAGTAAAAACATTGGTATTTTCTGAAACTACCAATCCGACATCACTTTGTTTTAAAGCTCCTGCATCATTTAATCCATCTCCAATCATCATTACATTTTTTCCTTTTTCTTGTAGATCTTTAATGAAATTTAATTTGTCATCTGGTTTTTGGTTAAAATATAAAGCTGTTTTTTCAGGCAACATTTCTGTTAAAACTTTGCGTTCACCTTCATTATCTCCTGAAAGCACAATTAGTTTTTTTCGTTGAGCTAAGTTTTCAAAAACTTCAGAAATTCCTTTTCTGTATTCACTATTGAAAATATAACAACCTTTGTATTCTTCATTAATACTGATGTGAACAGAAGTTTTATTTTGAAAATCATCTTGTATTTCAGAAGGATTATTTTCAACTGAATTTTCAGAATTTACAAAGCTGAAAGAACCTACTTTTATAGTATTATTTTCATAAGAAGCAGTCATTCCTTTTCCAACTTTTTCTTCAAAATCATCTAAAAATCGAATGTTATTCTGATGTAAAATCTTATATAAAGCCCTACTTAAAGGATGATTTGACGCCCGTAAAGTTCCGACCAGTAAATCTTTTTCTTCTGAGTTGAGTTCTACTCCTTCATATTCAACTTTATTTTTTTGACTGGTGGTTAAGGTTCCAGTTTTATCAAAAACAACAGTATCTATTTGTGCCATTTTTTCGATGACAGTTGCTTCTTTAAGATAAAGATTTTTTCTGCCGAAAATTCGTAAAGTATTTCCTAAAGTGAAAGGAGCAGCTAAAGCAATTGCACAAGGACAAGCCACAATCAAAATGGCTGTGAAAACAAAAAATGCTTTTGAAGGATCTAACCACAACCAAATAAAAGTGGAAATCAAAGAAATGGAAAGAATTCCAATCGTGAAATTCTTACTGATTTTATTGGTTAAGTTTTGAAATAAACTTTCCTGTTTATCTTGAAAAACATCATTGCTCCACAACTGAGTTAAATAACTGGAAGCCACAGGTTTTAAAACTTCTACTTCAATAATTCCAGCTTGTTGTTTTCCGCCAGCAAATAAATCATCTCCACTTTTTTTAGGAATAGGTTCTGCTTCACCAGTTACAAAACTATAATCAATCAAAGCATTTCCTTTTATTAAAATAGCATCAACAGGAATAATTTCATTGTTTTTAATCAATAAACGATCGCCTTTCTCTACTTTATTGACTTCTACTTGTTCTTCTGTAAATTTTCCAGATTTATCTTTGAAAATTCGAGTAACTCCCAAAGGAAAATAAGATTTATAATCTCTTTCAAAAGAAAGGTAAGAATAAGTTTTCTGCTGAAAGAATTTTCCTAATAATAAGAAGAAAACCAAACCTGCTAAGCTGTCGAAATATCCTGTTCCGAAATCAAAAACAATATCAACTGTACTTCTGATAAAAAGTGCAGCAATTCCTAAAGCTAAAGGAATATCAATATTTAAATTTCCAGATTTAATTCCTTTATAGGCAGCAGTGAAATATCCTCTTCCAGAATAAAACACAACAGGAAGAGAAAAACCAAACATAATCCACCTGAAAAAAGGTTTAAACTGATCTAAAGAAAAATCAACTGTAGAAAAATATTCTGGCAAAGAAAGAAACATAATATTTCCAAAAGCAAAACCTGCAATGGTTACTTTATAAATAATGGAATGATCTATGTTTTTATCTTTTTTTTCAGCGTCTTCTAAAGAAATATAAGGTTCATACCCAATTTTAGAAAGTAATAATACCAGTTGTTTTAAAGATAATTCTTTCTGTTCTTCTGTAGAATGTGTAGAAAAAGTAATTCTAACTGTTTTTTTAGGAAAATTTACTTGTGCGGATTTAATAGCTGGATTGATTTTATGTAAATTTTCTAAAATCCAAATACAGCTGCTACAATGAATGGAAGGAATAGAAAAAGAAATTACTGCTGTTTTTCCATCATTAAATTCATATAGTTTTTTGCTGATTTCTTTATTGTCCAGAAAATCGAATTTTCCTTGAGTTTCTTCAGGTGAAATTCCTGGGTTTTTCTCTAAATTATAATAATATCCCAGATCATTTTCATGTAAAATTTCATAAACGGTTTTACAACCTTGACAGCAAAAAAAATTATCTCCACTTTTGATTTCCTTATCGAGACATGGGTCTCCACAATGAAAACAAGTAGTCATATATTTTGAGTTTGAGTTTTGGAAGGCAAATCTCAGCAGAAAAAACACTTTAAAAAATGATATATATCAGCTTCTTGTTTTCTGAGAAATTGAAATTTTTGGAAGAAGATAAAAATCTAATTCTAAATAAAAGATATATTTGCCGAATAAGTTAAAAAAAATAAAAATGAGCAATACTCCTAAAGAAGCTGTTATAGCTTTTATGAATTCCAGCTTTTCAAAAACTTCTTTATCTTTTTCAAAATTTGCTGTTTTAGCAATTTTAGGAGGAGCTTTTATCGCTTTAGGTGGATTATTATCTGTAATAGTTGCCGGAGGAATGTCAGGAATTGGCGCAGAAAATCCTGGATTGATAAAATTTATTGCTGGGGCAACTTTCCCAGTGGGTTTAATTATTGTGGCTTTGACAAAAACAGATTTATTTACCAGTGATTGTGCAGCTTTTACCATTCCTTTGTGGGAGAAAAAAATCAGTTTTATTACTTTTTTGAAATACTTATTTCTCTCTTATGTTTTTAATTTTATCGGGGTGCAATTCATCGCTTATTTTCTTTCTGCTCATTTGGGATATTTTTCTGAAGAACCTTGGCAAACTTATCTTCATTCTTTATCAACTGCAAAAGTTAACCAAAGCTGGGATATGATTTTTTATAAAGGAGTTGGCGCAAACTGGTTGGTTTGTTTGGCAATTTTCTTGGCTTTTATCGCAAAAGATATTGTAGGGAAAGTAATTGTCATCTGGATTCCGATTATGATGTTTGTAACTTTAGGATATGAACACTCTATTGCAAATATGTTTTTTATTCCAGCTGCCATTTATTCTGGAGTTTCCATAACTTGGAGTGAGTTTATTTTTCAAAATTTAATTCCTGCAACTTTAGGGAATATGGTGGGTGGTGGACTTTTAGTAGGAACTGCTTTTTGGTATTTATATTTATATAAAGCAGAAAAATAATTAAAAAAAATCCTCAAAAACTGAATTCTGAGGATTTTATAAGAAAATTAATATCTGTTTTTATTTATCAATTCCACCCTTTCTTTCTGGTTTAATTGGATCTGGCCATTCTTGTGGTTTTCCAGTTTTTTCATCAATAGGTAAAGTGATTTTTTCTCTTGAAGTGGTTTCTGGGTCTTCAGCAGCCATATAAGCTAAAACAGCAGTTAATAAAACGTTGTTTTTTACATCATCCCAAATGATTTTATCATAAGTATCTCTGTTGGTGTGCCAAGTATAATTCCAATAACTCCAGCTTAAAGCACTCAAGTTGAAAGCAGGTGCTCCAGCTCTTACAAAAGAAGCGTGGTCTGTTCCGCCCATTGCAGGATTTCCTGGGAAATCTGTTTTGATATCGCTTACCGTATTTGGAACTGCAGATAACCAACGAGAAAGATAATTATAAGAATTTAAAAATCCTGATCCGCTGATGTTTTTTACTCTTCCAGTTCCGTTGTCTTGGTTGAAAACTACTTGAATATTATCTACAATTTCAGGATGATCTTCAACAAAAGCAGAAGAACCGTTTAAACCTTGTTCTTCACTTCCCCAATGTCCTACAAGAATTGTTCTTTTCGGGTTTGGATAATGTTTTTTCAAGATTCTCATCACTTCCATCATCAAGATGGTTCCTGTTCCATTATCCGTAGCTCCTGTTCCTCCATCCCAAGAATCAAAATGTGCAGAGAGCATCACATATTCCTCAGGTTTTTCAGAACCTTCAATTTTTCCTATCGTATTAAAAGTTGGTGCTTCTCCTAAATCTTTTGCTTGTGCAACAATATGTAATTCTGGCGTAGTTCCATTTTCAATCATACGATAAAGCATAGTATAATCTTCAACTTCAATGTTTACACTTGGAATTTTTTTAGTTTCTGCCCAGAAAATTTTTTCTGTTCCAAAACCATTAGACCAATAGTTTCCAATAATTCCTGCTGCGCCAGCATCTTCTAAAGCAGTGATTAATTTTGTCATTCCTCTTAATCCAGGATTTTCAACTAAACCTGTTTTTTTAAGGTTTTCAGCCCAAGCTTTTTGCTGCTCAAGACGTTCTTTTTTCATCTTTTCAAAAGATTCTTCTGTTGCCCATTCTTCCCAATCGTGATCTGGTCTTCCAGTGGGTTGTTTCATATCAATCAATACGAATTTTCCTTTCACATTTGGCAACCACTTTTTGAAAGAAGCTTCATCTTTAATATCTGCTGGCAAAATAATAGCTTCTGCTTTAACTCCTCTTTTTGAAGTTCCAGGATTCCAAGCTAATTGTGTTCCTGCTAAAGATTTTACCCAAGGAGAAATCATATCTATGTGGGTGATTCCTCTTTCCCAAGCTCTCCATTTTCCATATTCATGATTTTCAGCTTTAATTCCATAGCTGTCATATTTTTTAATTGCCCAATCGTGTGCTTCTTTCATTTTGGGCGTTCCCACCAATCTTGGACCAATTAAATCTAATAATTCATGAGCGGTTTGTTTTAAGTGTTTTTCAGTGTTTTGCTCTACTTCTTCTGAAATGTTTTGAATGATTTGCTTTTGATCTTGTGCGAAAACAGAAAGAGAAAAAGAAATCAATAATAAAAACAAGAAGGATTTTCTCATAGTAAAAATGCTTTTTTGTTAGGTGAATTTTGAATTTCCCAAATATAGAGAAAAAGAAGACTAAAAAGAAACAGTTTTTAAGCAGGAAGATTTTGTGAAATAATTTTATTTTTCCCCAATCAAGTCAAAGTCTAAATTTCTTTTTACCAAATCAGTGTTTTTGACTTTTACATAAACTTCATCTCCTAATTGATATTTTTTTCCTGTGTGTCTGCCAATTATGGCATATTCTTTTTCAACATAATCGAAATGATCTTCTTTAATATCTCTTAATCTGACCATTCCTTCACATTTGTTTTCAATGATTTCTACGAAAATTCCAAAATCAGTTACTCCAGAGATAACTCCTAAAAAAGTTTCATTTTTGTATTGCTGCATATATTTCACTTGCATATATTTCACAGAATCTCTTTCTGCGTCAATTGCAAATCTTTCAGTTTCACTACAATGTTTACACTTTTCTTCAAATTTTTCTTGGGGAGCAGAAGGGTTTCCTTCTAAATAATGTGCTAATAATCGGTGTGCCATCACATCTGGATAACGACGAATAGGGGAGGTGAAATGAGAATAATCATCAAAAGCTAATCCATAATGCCCAATATTTACGGTGCTGTAATAAGCTTTGCTCATCGAGCGAATGGTTAGAGTATTGATGAGGTTTTCTTCTTTTGTTCCAGAAGATTTTTTTAATAATCCGTTTAAAGATTTAATAGTTGATTTTCTATCTTTTAAATTCAAATCATAGCCAAACTGCCCAACAAAAGTTCTTAAAGAAGCTAATTTTTCATCATCAGGTTTGTCATGACATCTGTAAATAAAAGTTTTATTTTTTTGTTTGTTTTTTATGAATTCTGCTACTTTTCTGTTGGTTAATAACATGAATTCTTCAATCAGATGATTGGCTTCTTTTTGGGTTTGAAAATAAATTCCTGTGGGTTCATTTTCTTTATCTAAATGAAATTTTACTTCTGTGGTGTCAAAACTTATCGCACCGTGTTGCATACGATTTGAACGTAAAATCTTAGCCAAATCATTCATTTTTAAAATAGCTTCCCCAATTTTTTCAGAAACTTGATAAGCTTTTCCAGCCATAGAAATATCTGCTGGAATTTTTGTGTTTTTCGTTTCTATAATATGTTGTGCTTCTGCATAACTAAAACGAGCATCACTTCTTGTGGCAGTTCTACCAAACCATTGGTTGATAACTTTTGCTTTTTTATCGATTTCAAAAATGGCAGAAAAAGTATATTTATCTTCATCAGGGCGTAAAGAACAAGCCATATTTGATAAAACTTCTGGCAACATCGGAATAGTTCTATCTACTAAATAAATAGAATTTCCTCTTTCAAAAGCTTCTTCATCTAAAATGCTGTTAGGTTTTACATAATGAGAAACATCAGCAATATGAATTCCTATTTCATAATTCCCATTTTCAAGTGTTTTAAAACTCAAAGCATCATCAAAATCTTTTGCATCATGCGGATCAATAGTAAAAGTTAATTCTTTTCTGAGATCTTTTCGTTTTTTGATTTCACTTTCTTTGATGGAAGTATCTATGTTTTTTACATATTCTTCTACTTCTTTAGAAAAATTACTGTTTGATAATCCACTGGAAGCTAAAATAGCTTGCATTTCTGTTTCATGTTTCCCAGGTTCTCCCAAAACTTTAGTGATTTTTCCTTCAGGAGAATCTGCTTTTACAGGCCATTTTTCAATTTCTACTTGAACGACTTCTCCATCTTTTGCACGTTTTACTTTATTGCGAGGAATAAAAATATCTGTGTACATTTTTGGATTGTTGATTTCTACAAATCCAAAAGTGGGTTGAAGTCTTAAAACTCCTACAAAAATTGAAGTGCGTCTATGAATAATTTTTACAATTTCTCCTTCTATTTTTTTCTTTTTAGAACTCCCAAAAATAAAAACTTCAACACGATCACCATGCAAAGCATGATTCAGTTTTTTATGAGGAATAAAAATATCTTGTTCTAATTCTTCAACAATTACATATCCCACACCAGTGGTAGTCATATCTAAAATTCCTTCTACATATTCAGGGTTATCAGCAATTTGGTATTTTCCGCGTCCAACAGGATCTATTTTACTTTTGCCAACAAGACTTGAAATGTTTTTTAAAATTTGATTTCTCGCACTGGGGTCATCAGCGCCAATTCGGGCTGAGATTTGTTTGTAGTTTAAAGGTTTATTAGGGCTTTTACGAAGTACAGAAAGAATTCTTTTAGAATAATTTGTTCTTTTCTTTGAAGATTTTCTTCGTCTTGATTTATTGTTTTTTGCCATATAGTTTTTTATTAATATAAAGAAGTTTTTTCGATTTTTCAACTTTAAAAATTATGAGAACAGGTTGAAAAACTGAAGTTTAAAAAAGATTTGCTTATTGGTTTTCAGCAAATAGAGAAGAATTTAAAACAAATGTAAGGAAAATTTGAAGTGTAAAAACAAAAACACTCAAAAAGTAACAAAAATTTAATCATGTAAGATTAAAAAAGGAATTTCTAAACGGTAAGAAATATCTTCTGATTTGGGTTGAAATAATAGTCTATGAACATAATTTACGTTTCTTCCCACAATGATAATCATATTGATATCAACTTTATCAACATAAGCTTGAAGAGATTTTTCAATTTCATCATTGGGTAAGGAATGAAGAGAATAATTTGTTTTTTTTACCAAATCAGTTAAAAAGCTTTTAGAATCTTCTTGAAAACTGGTCAGGTTTTGAAAAGTATTTTGAATTTGAAGAATATGTAATTTAGCTTTTTTTAGAAATAGAGTTTCATATAAGTTGATAAACATTCTGTTTTTATCCCAATGATTATAATCTGTTGGCAGCGCTATATTTTTAAAGTTTTTATAAACTGCTTTTCTGGGAACAACGATGGTGGGGCATTTTACTTTAGAAATTATTTCATAACTCACACTGCCAATATTTTTAGATTTTCTTTTAGAAGCTCCTCGAGTTCCCACTACAATATAATCGATTTTATTTTCTTTTACAGATTTTCTAACTGCTTCTACCAAAGGTTTATCAGAAATAAGCGCAGTGAAATTATGTAAAGGATTTTTAGAAATTTTCTTGCAGAATTCTATTTCTTTTTGAAGAGATTTTTGTGTTTCTGTTAAGGTTTTTGGACTTAAAGTCAGTGTGAAATTATCTTGTTCTTCCAATTCATTATTTTCAAAATGTTCTATGTGAAGAATATAAAAATTTACAGCTGTTTCAGGAAAATAAGCTAAAGCATAGCGAAGCGCATTTCTTGCATTTTGTGAAAAATCAGTTGGAATTAAAATATTTTTCATAGTTAAATTGAAAATATGGCCAAAAATGTGGCAAAAATTTCTTTCAAAAAATGATATAAGTCAATTTTCAAAAAATCAATTCATTTGTTGTAAAGCTTTTAAATCTAATATGCGAATAGTTCTTCCTTCAATCGCAATTAATTTTTTCTTTCTAAAATCAGACAAAGTTCTGATTAAACTTTCTGGGGCAATTCCTGCGTTTGCTGCCAAATCATTCCTTGAAATACGAATAGCCATTTCAGGATCTTTATCCATTAATTCTGCAAATCTGATTATAGTTGATGCTGTTTTTTTACGCACAGAACTATAAGCCATTTTCATGAGTTGGTTTTTTATTTCTGATAAATTTGCTGTCAATAAATTCATCAACTCTAAAGAAACTTTTTGGTTTTCTTGTAAGATGTTTTTTAAATATTCTTTAGAAATTCCTACAACTTCTGTTTTTTCTAAAGCAGTTGCAGATTCATTAAAAGGAATACTTTTATCAAAAGAAGTAAAACCTAAAAAATCTTCTGGTTTATATAACCCGGTGATTAATTCTTTTCCATTGATATCTATAATATGTGTTTTTACCAATCCTTTTAAAATGAGATAAAGCTGGTTAGACCGATCTCCTTTTTCATAAATAACTTCATTTTTTTTGAAGTTTTTTACTTTTCCTTCTGCGTGGAAGAAAGCCTTTAATTGGTCGATATCTTTGAGGTGTTCTTCCTCTTCTTTAGCATTTAGTTCTTGGCTTTTATTTAAAAAAAGCTGAGATTTTTCAATTCTACTCTCTATAGAACTCAACAAATCAACTTCATCAAAAGGTTTAGTGAGATAATCATCTGCCCCCATATCCATTCCTTTTCTAACTTCTTTATGCTTTGTTTTTGCAGATAAAAATATAAAGGGAATATATTTTGTGCTTTCATCTGCCGTTAAAGCTTCTAATACTTCATAACCATCAGTTTCTGGCATCATAATATCACAAATAATCAAATCAGGAATATGTTCTTTTGCTTTTTCAATTCCTAAAGCTCCATTTGCAGCAGTGATGACTTTATAATTTGATAACTCTAAAAGTTCTGCAGTATTTGACCTTAAGATTTCATCATCTTCTATAATTAGAATTGTTTTCATTGGGTGATTTTGTTTTTATGATAAGGAATATTAATTGTAAATATACTTCCTTTATTTTCTATACTTTTAAAATGAATTGTACTGTTTAAATTTTCTAAATGTCCTTTTACGATGTTTAATCCAATTCCAGTTCCTTGTTTATGTGTTACATTTTCGGCTCTAAAATAAGGATTGAAAATGTATTTTTGATCTTTTTCGGAAATTCCAATTCCTTGATCTGAAACGCTGATGTTTAATAGGTCATTTTTAATTTTAACAGCAATGTCTATAGTTGTGTTTTCTGGAGAATATTTTATTGCATTGTTAATAAGGTTTGTCAAACTTAACTCTAAAATCTTCTCGTCATAATGCACTACAATTTCATTTATGTTATCAGGATAATTGATGATTTGTCCTTTTTTAGACAACATATTTGCGTCATAAACTACATTGTTAACCACACGGCTTAAAGGAAAATATGCTATATTATAACTATTGTTGTCTGATTCAATTCTTTCAATAGATAAAAAATCATTCAATATATTATTGAGTGACCTTACTTTAAGCTTAATATTTTCTAAATGTTTCTCTCTTTTTTTCTGATGTTCTGTATCTGTATATTTTTTGGTAAGAGTAGCAGAGCTTAAAATTACGCTTAATGGTGTTTTAAATTCATGAGAAACCAAAGATAAAAATTTAGTTTTTAATTCATTTAATTCTTTTTCTTTATCCAAAGCTGCTTTTATTTTTGATTCAGCTTTTTTTCTTTTGCTGATTTCTTCTTTTAAATCAACAATAATTTCTCGAAGTTCTGTTGTTCTTTCATCAACTAACTTTCCAAGTTTTCGGTTGAGGTGTAAAATTTCTTCTTCTTGTTTTTTTCTTAAACTGATATCGTTGAAAAGAAACATTAAAAACTGCTTATCTTCTAATTGAAAAAGATTTAAACTCACTTCAATAGGAATTTTTTCTCCATTTTTTTTCAAAGCATGCAAATCTTTATCAGCTCCAAATTTAGCGGGTTTTTGATTTTTAAAGTACTTATCAAATTCAGCTGCAGCAGAAGATTGATGAGGTTTTGGAATCAAAAGATTTAAACTTTCTCCTGCTAATTCTTCTTCTTTATAACCAAACATAAGATGTGCAGCTTGGTTTGAAGCTGTAATTTTTAAATTTTCATCAACAATGATGATTCCCTCTGAAATGGTTTGGCATAGAATTTCAAATATATTAGGCTGATTGGAATTAAATTTTTTCATCTGACCAAAAATAATAATTTCAGCGAGTTTAGTTTAAATTAGGAGTTGAAAAAATAAAGAATTGTTTTTTGTTTTTTGAAAATAGACGTTTTTCATATAAAACTGGATAAAAGAATTATTTCGGAAAAATATAATACTTATTTTCAAATAATAAAAGAAGAAACTTTTAGTAAATTAGCCCCAAATAAATTTCTCAATGAATACAATACTTTTTGATGGTCCAGAACGAAAAAACTTTTTACCATTTACTTATACAAGGCCTGTTGCAGAATTGCGAATAGGAATTTTAACTTTAAGAGAAAAGTGGGAGAAATTTTTAAACTGTAAAACTTCAACAAAAACAGAAAAATATTTATCAGAAAAGTGGAGTTTAAAAACTGCAAAAGAAAATCTTTACATCAACCCAACTTTTTTACCTGATGAAAAATTAGTAAAACAGATAAAATCTTTAAAAACTGAAGAAAAATTAATCTGGGAAAATGCTGTTATTGCTTTTGTAGCAAAAGAAGAAAACTCTGATTTTACAGCATTTAAAAGTGTGGAAGCAAAGGAAAAACCTTTACATATTGCTTATTCACATGATTTATTTTCAAAAAATGAAGAAGCAATTTCAAGAGATTTTCAACTTTTAACTAAAGGAAGAAAATCAGCAGAAATTCCTGAAGATGTATTTGTGAAAAACAAAGAAAATATCTTTATAGAAGAAGGAGCTAAATTGACAAACTGTAGTTTAAATGCAGAAAACGGATTCATTTACATCGGTAAAAATGCAGAAGTGATGGAAGGAGTTTTAGTGAGAGGATCTTTAGCATTATGTAATAATTCCTATTTAAATATGGGAGCTAAGATTTATGGTGCTACCACAATAGGACCTTATAGTAAAGTAGGCGGAGAAGTAAATAATTCTGTTATTATCGGATATTCAAATAAAGGACATGAAGGATTTTTAGGAAATTCTGTTTTAGGAGAATGGTGTAATATTGGAGCAGATTCCAACACTTCAAATCTTAAAAATAATTATGCAGAAGTCAGAATTTGGGATTATGAAGCAGAGAGATTTTCTTCAACAGGATTACAATTTTGTGGTTTGATGATGGGAGATCATTCCAAATGCGGAATCAACACGATGTTTAACACAGGAACAGTAGTGGGCGTGAGTGCAAATATTTATGGTGCAGGATTTCCAAGAAATTTTATTCCGAGTTTCACTTGGGGAGGAAGCAGTAAAATGATTACTTACAGAATTAATAAAGTTTTTGAAGTTGCAGAAAAAGTAATGGCAAGAAGAGCTATTGATTTTTCAGAAAAAGATAAAAAAATACTTGAATATATTTTTGAAGAAACTCAAAAGTATAGAAGAGATTAATTAAAAAACAACTTATTTAAAAACCTGATTTTTCGGGATTTATTTAAAAATAAGATAGAATATTGAAAATATTTCTACTTTAGCGGTCATAAAAATCTGCTAAAACAGATAATCTAAAAAAGATATGGGTATAAAATTACGTCTGACTGTAATGAACTTTTTGCAATTTGCAGTCTGGGGAGCATATTTAACATCAATGGGAACCTATTTAGGGTCTATAGGATTAGGTTCAAAAATAGGGTTGTTTTATGCCATGCAAGGAATTGTTTCTATTTTTATGCCCGCAATTTTAGGAATTGTAGCAGATAGATGGATTCCCGCTCAGAAATTATTAGGAATTTGTCATGGATTGGCTGCACTCTTTTTAGGATTAGCAGGATATTACGGAATGACAACTGGAGGAGGAGCAGAATTTGGAACTTTATTTACTTTATATTCTCTTAGTGTAGCTTTTTATATGCCGACCATTGCTTTGTCAAACTCCACTGCATATAGTGTTTTGGTGAATTATGGTTATGACACCATCAAAGATTTTCCGCCCATTAGAACCATAGGAACAGTGGGTTTTATTGTGGCTATGTTGGTTGTTAATTTTATGGGGTTTAAAGAAGGAAGTTTGATGATTAATTTTTCTAATATAGAAGGATTTGAAAGTTTCCAAAATGGATATGAGCAGTTTTTTGTTTCCGCAATTTTAGGATTGATATTGTTTTTTTATGCTTTTACTTTACCAGAAGTTCCTGTCAATCAAAAAGGAGAAAAGAAAACACTTTACGATGCTTTAGGCTTAAAAGCTTTTTCTCTTTTTAAACAGAGAAAAATGGCTATATTTTTTATTTTTTCAATGTTGTTGGGAGTTTCTTTGCAAATCACCAATGGATATGCCAATCCTTTTGTGACAGATTTTAAAAATATTCCAGAATATGCCAGTTCTTGGGGAGCCAATAATGCCAATGCTTTGATTTCTTTATCTCAGATTTCAGAAACACTTTGTATATTATTAATTCCTTTTGTTTTAAGAAGATATGGAATTAAAAAAGTAATGCTGATGTCGATGGTTGCCTGGGTTTTAAGATTTGGATTATTCGGTGTTGGAAATCCTGGAGATGGTGTTTGGATGTTTGTACTTTCTATGATTGTTTATGGGGTAGCTTTTGATTTTTTCAATGTTTCAGGATCCTTGTTTGTAGATTTAGAAACCGATAAGAAAATCAGATCCAGCGCACAAGGTGTTTTTATGATGATGACCAATGGTTTGGGCGCAACAATAGGAATGTTAGCCGCTGGAGCTGTGGTAAATCATTATGTTTTTCCTTTTGAAGATGATCCTGTAGCAAGAATGGAAGGCTGGAATACTTCTTGGTTTATTTTTGCCGCTTATTCCTTAGTGGTAACTATTTTATTTGCTATTCTTTTTAAATATAAACACAAGCCTATTAAGGAAAAAGATATTCCTGCTTAAATTAATTATCTTTGCTTATTAAAGAATAGAAAATTTGAAAATTCCTCAAGGTAAAAAAATATATTTTTCCAGTGATAATCATTTAGGAGCGCCTACTTCTGCGGAAAGTAAACCCAGAGAAGAAAAGTTTTTGCGTTGGCTGAATGAAATTAAAAAAGATGCTTCAGCAGTTTTTTTACTTGGAGATTTATTTGACTTTTGGTTTGAATATAAACATGCAGTTCCCAAAGGATTTGTAAGGATTTTAGGGAAATTAGCAGAATTTACCGACGCGGGAATTCCAGTTTATTTCTTTGTAGGGAATCACGATTTGTGGATGAGAGATTATTTTGAAAAAGAATTAAATATTCCTGTTTATCATCAACCACAAGTTTTTACTTTTAATGATAAGAAATTTTTTATCGGACATGGAGATGGTTTAGGGCCTGGAGATAAAGGCTATAAACGCATGAAAAAGGTTTTTACCAATCCAGTTGCAAAATGGTTTTATCGTTGGCTGCATCCAGATATAGGAATTCCTTTAGGAAAATATATGTCTGTGAATAATAAACTGATTTCAGGAGATGAAGATGCTAAGTTTTTAGGAAAAAAAGAAGAGTGGTTGGTACAATATGCAGAACGAAAATTAGAAACTGAATTTTATGATTATTTCGTTTTTGGACATCGACATTTGCCTATGATTATCAATCTTTCAAAAAACTCTACTTATTTTAATTTAGGAGATTGGATTGCTTATTATACTTATGGCGTTTTTGATGGAGAAAACTTTGAAATCAAAATCTTTGAAGAAGGAAAATTATCAGCAGAAGAAATCATAAAAAAATAGCTGCTTCAAATGAAGAAACAGCTATTTTAAATTTTTAAAAGTTTAGAAAAATTAATCTACTTCTTTTACCAAATAAATATAAACTGGAAAGTGATCACTATATCCTCCTGTGAATTGTCCATCTGCGTAAGAACGATAAGGATAACCTTTCCAACGTCCAGTTTGATTGATTAAATAATTCGGATTATAAATTCCTGCTTTGTAATATCTGTAAGAGCTAAAGTCTTTTTCTAAAAGAGATTTTGTCACAATAATTTGATCGAATAAATCCCAAGAATCACGATAACCAATAGTTCCTAAACCTTTCTTTTTCAATAAATTTTCTGTAGGATTATAAAGACCTTTTGGTTTTACTTGGTCTTTTTCTCCTTCCGCTTGAAGAATGTTTTTTATACTTGAGTTGTAAGGACCGTCATTCATATCTCCCATAATGACAACCTTTGCATAAGGATCAACTTCTTGCAGAGAATCTACAATGCGTTTGTTTACAGCAGCGGCTTTTTCCCTGTTTCCACGGCTTTTTTTCTCTCCTCCATATCTGGAAGGCCAGTGGTTTACTAAAAAGTGCATTTCATCTCCATCTAAGTTTCCTGTAACCAATAAAACATCTCGGGTATAATATCTTTCATCGGGTTTATCTAAATTATAAATCACCACTTCATGAACAGAAGTTGAAGTGGGTTCAAAAATTTTCTCTTGATATAATAAAGCTACATCGATTCCTCTGGCATCAGGAGAATCATAATGAACAATTCCATAATCATTGTCTTTAAGATGAGAATCGTTTACCAAATCTTCTAAAACAGTTCGATTTTCAATTTCTGCAACTCCTACAATAACAGGTGCGTTTTTGGCTACATCTTCTCCAATTTCAGAAATAACTTTAGCCATATTTTCATTTTTCTTCCAATAGACTTCTCCTTGAATTTTTGGATCTAATTCCATAATAGGACTTTTTTCATCCATCGTATTTGGATCATCAATGGTGTCAAATAAATTCTCTAAGTTATAAAAAGCCACTGTGTTGACTTTATATTCCTTTTTTCCAGTAGTGCTGTTTGGGTTGGTTTGATTGTGTTTAGGAGAACAAGCAAACAAAAAACCGACTATTAATAAAAGACTAAAATTCCTCATCTTTAACAATTTCAATTTTAAAAAAACATTAACTTCATTCCTGCAAATTTATGTTTTTAAAATAAATAACGTACATTTGACCCGAGAAAAATAGGATTTTCTTAATTAAATCAATTCTTAAGAGATGCAAAAATTAAAAATTGGATTATTCACTTTTCTGAGTTTTTTAATGCCTTTAACACTTTTGGCACAAGAAACACAAGTAAAAGGAAAAGTACAAAAGTCTATTGATCAAACTCCCTTGCCGAATGTTCAGGTCAGTATTGAAAAATCAAACTTGACTACTGAAACAAATGCTTCTGGGGAATTTATTTTTCAAGAACAAGCTCTTCCGCTGGGAGAACAAGTATTAATTCTTGATTTAGAAGGATATCATATGAAGAGATATCCCATTATTATAAAAGAAGGAGAAAGCTTAGATTTAGGAGAATTAGAACTCGATGCTACACAAGATGAAGATTTAGGAATTGCACAAATCACCCTTTCTGATGATCAGTTGGATAGTGATATGAGTTCAGCATCAAACGTTTCTGGGTTATTATCTTCTTCAAAAGATACTTATTTCAGAGCTGCAGCTTATGATTTTAGTTCTACATTTTTCAGACCAAGAGGATTAGATAACGAGTACGGAAAAGTTTTAATCAACGGAATAGAAATGAATAAAGCAACCACAGGAAGACCTGAGTTTGCAAATTTCAGTGGATTAAACGACGTGAAAAGAAATGAAGTTTTCTATGAAGGAATGAGTGCTAATCCATACCAATTTGGAGGAATTGCTGGAACAACCAACAGCATTATGAGAGCTTCTAAATATTGGGCAGGAGGAAAAGTACAATATGCACAATCCAACAGAAGTTATAGAGGAAGTGTAAGCGGAACTTACAGTTCAGGATTATTATCAAATGGATGGGCTTATACGGTTTTAGCTTCAAGGCGTTTTGGAAATCACGGATTTCAAGAAGGAACAATGTATGATGCAAATTCTTTTTTCGCTTCAGTTGAAAAAGTTTTTAATGATAAGCACAGTTTAAACTTCACAGGATTTTATGCGCCAAATACGCGTGGAAAATCTTCAGCAATGACAGAAGAAGTAAAAGATTTAAAAGGAATTCATTACAATCCATATTGGGGAAATCAAGAAGGAGATGTTAGAAATGCCAGATTGAAAAGAGTAGAAGAACCAACATTTATGTTGAATCACTACTGGGATATTTCTCCAAAAGTTGAATTAAATACAAACGTTGCTTATCAGTTTGGAAAAATTGGAAATACCAGAATTGATAATGGAGGAACCAGAATAGAGCAAGGTCCTGACGGACAACAAGTATATATTGGAGGAGCTAAAAATCCTTCGCCAGATTATTATCAAAACTTGCCGAGTTATTTCTTGAGATATGATGATTTAGATGCTTCTAATTTTCATAAAGCTTATTTAGCACAACAAGATTTCATCAATGATGGACAATTAGATTGGGCTTCACTTTATGAAGCAAACGAAATTGCTAAAAGAAGTGGAGGACATTCTACTTATATTCTTCAAGAAGAAAGAGAAGACAATAAAACTTTAACAGCAAATACTATTTTAAGAGCTGACTTAACTGAAAATATCAAACTTAATGCAGCTTTAAATTATAGAAAACTCCACAGTGAAAACTTTGCCAGAGTAGATGATCTTTTAGGAGGTTCAGGATTTTTAGATGTTGATTTTTATGCAGATGAACCCAGCGAAGTCAGTGGATTGGTAACTGATTTAGCACAAAGTGACTTGAATAATCCAGATAGAATTGTACAGAAAGGAGATCGTTATAAATACAATTATAATATAGAATCCAATTATGCTTCCGCATTTGCACAAGCAGAATTTAACTATAAAATGGTTGACTTTTTTGTAGCAGGAGATATTTCAAACACTACTTACCAAAGAGATGGAAAATACCAAAACGGTCACTTTCCAACAAATAGTTATGGAAAAGGAGAAAAATTAGATTTTACAAACTTCAGTACAAAAGCTGGAGCCTTATTTAAAATCACAGGTCAACATATGCTTCGTGCAAATGGAGCTTATTTTACAAAAGCACCTACAATTAGAGCAGCTTATCCAAATGCTCGTCAGAGTGGAGAAACCACAATTGGTTTAAAATCAGAAAAAATTAGTTCAGCTGATTTGAGTTATATTTATCGTTCTCCAATTATTAAAGCCAGAGCAACAGGATTTTATTCAGGAATTAATGATGCAACAGAAATTGGTCATTATTTCACACAAGGTTTAGCTGGAATGGGAGAAGATAACGATGCCGGTTTAGTACACGAAGTAACCACTGGAATTGACAAAAGAAATCTTGGAATTGAATTTGGAATTGAAGCACAAGTTTTACCAACAGTAAAAGTAAAAGCAGCAGGATCTTTTAGCCAGTCTGTTTATACTAATAATCCAAACCTGTATTTAACCAGTGAAGATTTCAGTATGAAGAATCTACATGGAAAACAAAGAGCTTTTGCAGAACAGCATGAAGGAGTTCCTGTAACTTTTGGAGATGGAACTACAAAAATTAAAAATTACCACGTTGCTGGTGGACCAGAAAGAGCTTTCCAGATCGGATTAGAATATAACGATCCAAATTATTGGTTTGTAGGTGCAACAGCAAACTTCTTTTCACACGGATATGTAGATATCAACAAGTTGAAAAGAACAGCAAACTTCACCACAGATGTTGATGGAATGCCATTAGCAGATTATGATGAAGATCGCGCTCGTGAATTATTAAAACAAAGAAATTTAGGAAACTATTTCTTATTAAATATGATTGGTGGAAAATCCTGGAGAGTAGGAGATTATTTTGTAGGTGTTTTTGGAGTAGTAAGTAATTTACTAAACCAAGAATACAGAACAGGAGGTTTTGAATCAGGAAGAAAAGCTAATTTTACAAATTATAATCAGGATATGTCCAGCCCTTACGGTGAACAGTTTGGCGATATGCATTTTTATGGATATGGAACAACTTTTTACCTAAGCACTTATGTAAGGTTTTAAATAAAATAAAAAAGAACGACTAAATAATTGAGATAATGAAAACTAAAAAAATCAATTACGCATTTATACTTTTATTGATCTTTGGCGGATTGATGACCTCTTGCGTAAAGAGTGATGATTTTGATACGCCAGACGTTTCTATCGATCCTCCAGAAATTGATGGAGATACCATAAGCATTTCAGGAGTGAAAGCTATGTATATGCAAGAAGCAGGAGTAAATAGTCTTGAAGGATTTAACGGAAATGAACAACTCACTTTTGAAGGGACTAAATTATTCATGACTGGATATGTAATTTCTTCAGATGAAGCAGGAAATTTCCACCAAGAAATCATTTTACAAGACAAATCAGAAAATCCAACTTCTGGAATTAAAATGATGATTGAATCCAATCCACTTTTTACAAAATTTGAAGTAGGAAGAAAAGTTTATGTTGAATTAGATGGATTTACAATCGGTTTTTCTAATGGAACAATTGCTTTAGGAATTCCAACAGCAGGTAGTGATTTCGTAAATAAAGCACCAAAATCTTTTGACAGCAAAATTTTACGAACGCCAGAAAAAGATAGTATCGTTCCGTTGGAATTAAACATTTCTGATTTCCAGCGTAAATATGACAACTTATTTATAAAATTAAATAATGTAGAATTCCCAGCAAGTATTGCTGTAGGAGACAATGCAAAAACTTTTGCTGCAGAACCAGGAGAACAATATGATGCGGAAAGAACTTTAGAAAGCTGTGATGATAGTAATACTACAGCTTTAATGACCAGTACTTTTGCTGATTTTAAAGCCTTGAAATTACCAACAGGAAGTGGAAGTTTGCAAGCTATATTAACTAAAACTTTTAATGGTTCAGCTTATAGAGTAAAACTCAACACTTCTTCAGATATTGATTTCGGTCAAGAACGTTGTGATGGAGAAGAACCAGGAGATCCTTCTGACCCAGGAGATGGTGGAGATATGTTAGTAGTAGATTTACCATTCCATGAAGATTTTGATGCGCTTGTAGATTTTGAAAGCATTGCTTTAGAAGGATGGACAAATCAAGATGTTAGCGGAAGCTCACGTCTGTGGGAAGCAAGAAGTTTTGATAATAACGGATATGCACAATTAACAGCTTTTGGGGCAAATACACCTGTAGAAACTTGGTTGGTAACTCCAGGATTAGATTTATCTAACGCAAGTGATGCAGAACTTTCTTTTGAAACAAAAGATGGACATTATAATGGAGAAGCACTTTCTGTTTATATCTCAACAGATTTCAACGGAAATGCTGAAAGTGCAAACTGGACAGAATTAACTGATGTAACTATTTCTGAAGGACATTCAGGCGGATATGGAGATGATTTCATCTCGTCAGGAAATGTAGATTTATCTGCATACGAAGGAGAAGTTATTTTCGTAGGATTTAAATATGAAGGTTCTGATGATGGAATAAGCACGACTATTCAAATTGATAATGTTTCTGTAAGCGAAGATGGAAATGGAGACGGAGGAGACAACGGAGATGGAGGAAATGGTGAAGATCCTGAACCACCTACTGGTGATGCAACCTTAGCTTTTGCAGGAGCAGATTTTGAAGATTGGCAAGAATTCTTAGATGGATTAAATCAATATGGAGTCCAAGGATATGCAACACAAAGCTCAGGAACTGGAGTTGATGGAAGTGCATCTTTACATATTTCAACAGATCCAGGAACAACAGATTTTAATGATTATGTTTTCACAGCTAATGCAACCTCAGATTTGCCAAGTGATTACAGTAAAATTTCTTTTTATATGAAAGGAACTTCAGATAAATCTGTTTCTTTCAATGTTTATGATGATGAAGGAGGATATTATACTTTCAATTTGCAAGATTTAATTTCTGATGAAGTAATCTCTCAATCAGGAAATAATCAATATATCGGAACTATTGATACGGGAGGAGATTGGGTTTTAGTAAGCTTAGATTTATCAGGAATTTCTAATTTGAATATCGATGATACTTCTTCAGATTTCTTTGCCTTAAAGATTGGAAAGGAAGCAAACTATGACTTACATTTTGATAATTTTACTATTGAGTAAAATACATTCAAAATTATAAAATTGAAAAACCGTCTTATAAAAAATAATAAGACGGTTTTTTGATTTCTAAATTTTAAAAAAAATTATTTCTTCTTCTTTTTAACTTTAGGTTTTACAGTAATTACGGGCATTCTCAAATGTCGAGCAACTTTTTCTGTTGTCGATCCAATAAATAAATTGGAAACAGCTCCTCTTCCTCTTGTTGCCATAGTTACCAATTGATTATTTGCTAAAGCATATTCGATAATAGCTGCTTGAGAAGAAAAAGCCTTGACAGCTTGAAGGTAAATTTCAACTGTTTTTCCTTCGTCATTTTTGATTTTTATACTTTTATCAAGTGCAGGTTTTTCCAAAATTTCTAATTGATTAGAACTTTGACTAACAAATTCCTCTAAATTATTTAAAGTGAATTTTTTCATTTCATCCAAACTGTATTTTCCTGTATCTCCACCAATAGTTCTGGCAGCAAAACTTTCATATACATAAACGTTCAGCAAATCAATTACGGCATTATTTTTATGGGCAATAGTTAAAGCTAAAGGTAAAACCTCAAAAGAATTCAAAGATCCATCAGTAGGTACCAAAATTCTGTTTATTTCAGGATCATAACCTTTGTTGACACTTAAAACAGGGGTTGGTGAAAAACGAATTAATTTCTCTGTCACACTTCCTCTTTTAAAAATAGAATCTCCTCTACCTCTTGAAGCAATCATAATCAAATCATAAGCTGATCTTTCTGCATAATCAGAAATTGCCATCGCAGGTTTGTTATTATTCAAAACAAAAACTTCTCCTTGATGAGGTTTTTCAACATAAGTTGACATCAAGTTTTCTAATCTTTCTAATAAACGCGTTCTGATTTTTCCATATTGACCTTTATCTTTAAAAACATTTCCTAAAGGATCTCGGGTTACTTCAAAAAAAGGAGAGGCTTCAGGAAGAATATAAATTAAATCTACTTTAGCATCATAATTTTTTGCTGTTGTTTTTACAAAGTCGAAAACAGCTAAAGAGTTTTCTGAAAAATCAGTGGGAACTAAAATTTTTTTAATGGTAGCCATAAGTTTTTATATAATAATTCTGATTTTAATTTTACTAAAACATTAAAACTTTAGCGAAATTAAATATAAATTCTTAAAAATCAACGGAAATATAACTAATTAAGAAGAGAAATACGCCTTATGTAATGTTAATAATTCAAGATAAATCAACTATTTTTTATAAACTCTTCTTAAGTCTAATAAGTTTTGCGGATTTATTCCTAATCCTTTTACATTATTTCTGCTGAAACGCACAACTTCATCATAATATAATGGAATTACAGCAGCTTCATTCATCACGATAGAATCCATTTTTTTATATAAATTTACACGATTTTCTAATTCAGGAAGTGTTAAGGATTTTTGATATAATTCATCGTATTCAGCTGAAGAAAAACGAGTGTAATTCGGCCCATTTGGCGCAAAATTCTCACTATAAAAAAGCGATAAATAATTTTCAGCATCAGGATAATCAGCAATCCAACTGGCCCTAAAAGTTTGTAATTTTCCAGCAGATCTTTGTTGTAATAAAGTGGAAGCAGGCATAACTTCAACTTTTACTTCAACCCCGATTTTTTGCCATTCTCTTTGCAGAAATTCACAAATATCTAAATATTGAGCTGTAGTTGCTAAATTTATTTTAGGTCGAATTCCATTGTTTTCTTTTCTAAATTCTTTGACTAATTCTTTAGCTTTTTTCAAATTATAAGGGTAAACAGGTTTTTCAGAATGCCCCGGAAGTCCTTTAGGAATAAAACTATTTTCAGCAGGATAACCAATTCCATTGCGTAAATAAGCAATCATATTTTCTCTGCTAAAACCATAATTCAAAGCTTTTCTCAAGGTTTTAGAATCCACTTTTTGATCGCCTTGCAAAGAAATTCCAATATATTCCATATTGAGGTAAGGCGTTTTTTCTATTTGAATTTCCTTTTCATATTTAGGACGAAGATTTCCTGTTGAAGTTAATAATTCATCTTTATAAGCAGCGTCTAAACCACTCATGAAATCTAAATTTCCCAAAGTAAACTGCATAAATTCACTTTGTTTTTCAGGTAAAAAACTAATCGCAACCGCTTCCAAATAAGGTAAAGAATTTCCATTTTCATCTTTTTCAAAATAATTTTCATTTTTTCGAAAAACTAATTTTTCATTTGATTTCCATTTTTTTAAATAAAAAGGACCTGTTCCGATCGGATTTTTATGAAAATCTAATTTTTCCATTTCTTTAGGAAGAATTCCTGTATAATTCATAGATAATAATCCTAAAAAAGCAGGAAAAACTTTTTTCAATTCAATTTTAACTGTAAAATCATCAACAGCAGAAATATTTTTTACATTTCTCATAATCCAACTTCCCGGAGAAGCAATGTCTTCATCTGTTAAACGCTGAAAACTATAAACCACATCTTCAGCATTTAATAACCTGGTGGAATCTTTTCCGAAAACTTCATTTTTATGAAAAAAAACATCTTTTCTTAACTGAAAAGTATATTGCAAACCCGATTCAGAAATTTTCCAAGATTTTGCTAAATCAGGAATTATATTTAAGCTGTCATCCAGCTGAACCAGTTGATTATAAAGCTGATTCACTGCCCAAATATTTCTTTGGTCTTTTGCAAAAGCAGGATCTAAAGAAGTGATATTCGCATGTTCATTATACCTGAAAACTGATTTTTCCTGTTCAGCGGTTAATTCATTTTGACAAGAAAAACAGCAAAAAATAACAGTGAAAATTAAACAGCTATAAGTGATTTTTAAAATTGAGCTTTGCATTTAAAGATGAAAAAAATAAAAGTAGAGATTTAAATATAAATTCAAAGATAAAAACTTTTAAAATGAGAAAGTTAAGAATATGAAAACCATTTCTAACTTCTTGAGCAAATAAACTTTAACTTGTATCTTCGCAAAAATAAAACTGAAAATATTTTTTGAAATAAAGTATTGATTTTCAGTAAAAGTATTGGAATATGAGAGAGGAGAAAGATTTAAATAAAGTTGCTTTTTATACTTTAGGATGTAAGTTGAATTTTTCAGAAACCGCAACCATTGCGCGTTCTTTTGAAAATGAAGGTTTTCAGCGTGTTGATTTTTCTGAAGAAGCTGATATTTATGTCATCAACACTTGTAGTGTAACGCAAAATGCAGATAAAAAATTCAAATCTGTAGTAAAACAAGCCCGCAAATCAAACAAAGATGCTTTTGTGGTGGGAATTGGTTGTTATGCTCAGCTTCAACCTGAAGAATTAGCAGATATTGATGGTGTAGATTTGGTTTTAGGAGCTACAGAAAAATTTAAAGTCACCAATTATTTAAATGATTTACTTTCTCAACCCAAACTTGATGGAGAAAGAGGAATTGTTCATTCTTGTGAAATTGAAGATGCCAATTTTTATGTAGGTTCTTATTCTTTAGATGATAGAACGCGTGCATTTTTAAAAGTTCAAGATGGCTGTGATTATAAATGTACTTATTGCACCATTCCATTAGCCAGAGGAATTTCTCGTTCTGATACTTTAGAAAATGTGTTGAAAAACGCTAAAGAAATTGCAGATAGTGGAACAAAAGAAATTGTGCTCACTGGTGTAAACACAGGAGATTATGGAAAAGGAGAATTTGGAAATAAAAAACACGAACACACTTTTTTGGATATGATTCAAGCTTTAGATAAAGTTGAAGGCGTGGATAGAGTAAGAATTTCTTCTATAGAACCCAATCTTTTAAAAGATGATGCAATTGATTTTGTTGCAGAAAGTAAAAACTTTGTTCCGCATTTTCATATTCCTTTACAAAGTGGATGTAATGAAATTCTGAAATTAATGCGTCGTCGGTATATGCGTGAGTTATATGTGGAAAGAGTAAAACGCATTAAAGAAAAAATGCCAAATGCTTGTATTGGGGTTGATGTAATGGTTGGTTTTCCAGGAGAAACAGATGAATATTTCTTAGATACTTATAATTTCTTAAATGAATTAGATGTTTCTTATTTACATGTTTTCACTTATTCAGAAAGACCCAACACAGTTGCTGCAGAAATGCCAGGGGTAATTCCGCATAAAGTGCGTAAAAAAAGAAGCAAAATGTTAAGAGGACTTTCTGCTAAAAAACGCAGAGCATTTTATGAATCTCAATTAGGAAATACTTTAAATGTATTGTTTGAAAGAAAAAATAAAAATGGTTTTATAGAAGGTTATACAGAAAATTATGTTCGTGTAAAAATGCCTTGGGATGAAACTTATATCAATACTTTACATGAAATAAAACTCACTGAAATAGATGAAGATGGAGTAGTTTTATTTGATTTTACAGATGGTAGAAAACTTCCTGAAAGAGTAGAAAAAAATCCTTTGAAAGCAGAATATTTAGAAGCGGAAAAACAAATTGAAAAAGCAAGAGTCGAAGCCAAAGATTTTCAACGAACTACAGAAGAAGATAATAAGTTTGTGAGTGTTTTGAAATAAGCTTAATACAGTTTTTTGGTTTTTCTGTTAGGTTAAAGTTCAAAAGGAATAGAATTTATCTATTTTTGAAAAGCACAGATTTTTTAATCTATGAGAAAAAACAAACTGTTAAGTATATTTATTTTGCTGATTTTATTCGCTTGTGAAAGAGCAACACAAGAAGATAAAAACGTAAGAAAACCTTCTTATATCAGCACAAAAACCATCAAAGAATCAGAAAATAAAAAAGATACTTTAGATTTTATAGCTCCCATAGAACACGGATCTTTTGCAATAGAATTAAACCATAAAAAAATCTATATAGATCCGATGGGGAATTCAATGCTTTATGCTGATCAAAAACCAGCGGATATAATTGTAATCACCCATTATCATCCAGATTATTTAGTGCCAGGAGGAATAGAAAATTTAAGTCATGAAAAAACAAAGTTGATAATTCCTACTTCTGTAGAAGAAATTCTTCCAGGAGAATTAAAAGAAAAATCTATTGCATTAAAACCAGATCAAGATACTACAATAGCAGAAATAGATTTTAAATCCATCAGATTTCCAAATGCTGAAAAATCAAGATTAAAAGAAAATGGATTTCATATTAAAACTAAAAAAATCAATATATTAATCTCTGGAAAAAATCAGTATTTATCAGAAATTCCAATGATTAAAAACCTGGATGTATTATTGCTTCAAATGAATTTACAAGAAGAAAAAGCATTGGAAAAAACCATAGAAGAATTGGTGAGATTAAATCCAAAACAAATATATCCTTATTATTATGATGGAATTTTTACTTATAATTATGTAGCAAGATTAAAACATAAAATAGAAAATAGAAATCCAAAATCAGAAGTGAAAATATTAAATTGGTATAAAAATCAATTGAATTAAAATTAAAAACTAAAATGAAAATCTTAGTTGTAGAAGATGATAAAAATCTGGTAAAATCTTTAGCCAAAGGATTAACAGAAGAAGGATATATAGTTTATACAGAAAGCGATGGATTTAAAGCAAGAGATAAAGCTTTATCAGAAGATTGGGATTTATTTATTTTTGATTTGATGTTACCAGGATTAACGGGAATTCAGCTGTGTGAATTGATCAGATTTAAAAATATCAAAACTCCAATTTTGATGCTGAGTGCTTTAAGTGAAACAGAAGACAAAATAAAAGCATTAGATATTGGCGCAGATGATTATTTGACAAAACCTTTTCATTTTAGAGAATTAGTTTCGCGTATTAAAGCATTAATCCGTAGAAATAAAGAATATATTTCTGATAAATCACCACTTTTAACTTGTGGAGATTTGAGTTTGGATTATGCTAAAAACAAAGTAAAAAGAGCTGATAAAATCATAGAACTATCTTCTAAAGAATTTAAACTTTTACAAACTTTATTAGAAGACAAAGATCAAGTTGTAAGCAGAAATAAAATCTTACAAAAAGTGTGGAATACCAATCAAGATACTTATACCAATGTGATAGATGTTTATATTTCTTATTTAAGAAGTAAAATTGATGCTGAACATACTAAAAAATTAATTCACACCATAAAAGGTCGTGGATATATGATTTCTGAACAATGAAAATTCGTCATAAATTAACTTTTGTTTCCTCTGCTTTATTTGGCGTGGTTTTCATCATTGCTGCAGTGGTTATTTATTGGTCTTTTGACAAAAGTTCAAAAAATATTTTTTATGGAGAATTAGCAAGAACAGCAAAAATTGCTGGAATGTTTTATTTGGAAGAAGATGAATTGACAAAAGCACAATATCAGCCCATAGCAGATGCTTTTTATAATTTAAGTCCAGATCAGAAAATCAGTATTTATGATGAACAAGATTCTACAGCTTTTGACACCGAAAAAAATAAAAGTAAAACTATCATTCCAAGATTAGATGAAATTCGACAAAAAGGAATACTGAATTTTAAAAGAGGACAAGATTATTATCACGGATTATTTTATGAAGATAATCAAGGAGATTTTGTAGTTTTAGTAAAAGCGAAAAACCCTTTGATTCAAAGTCAATTGCAAAACTTAAGTTTAATTTTAGTATTGTCTTTTTTATTGGGAATGACTTTGCTGATTATGCTGACTTCTTGGTTTTCAAAACTGGCTTATAGTCCGGTGAGGCATACCATAAAACAAGTAAATTCGTTAGATCTTAATCAAAAACCTTTAAAACTTACTTACAGTCCAACAGGAGATGAATTAGAAGAACTTTTTGAAGCTTTTAATGCTTTGCTTTATGAAATAGAACAAACTTATGAACAGCAAAAAAACTTTGTTGATTATGCTTCTCATGAGTTGAAAACTCCTTTGTCTTCTATTATTAACTATTCAGAATTAAGCTTGCAAAGAGAAAGAAGTATTGAAGAACACAAAGAAACAGCAAAAGTAGTTTTAGAAGAATCTGAAAGATTACAAGGAATTTTAAAAAACCTATTGACTTTTTCAAGTTTGAACAGAGTGATTCATCAAAAAAATAAAGTTCGTATAGATGAATTAATCTGGAAAATAATGGATCAATTAGCTAAAAAATACAATCCACAAAGATTTAAAATTGAGCTGAATATCAATCCAGAAGATTTTAGTGTTTTAGAGTTTAAAGCAAATGAAACTTTATTAGCTATTGCTTTGTTTAATTTGATAGAAAATGCGGCTAAGTTTTCTAAAGAAAATCCTGTTCAGCTTAATTTTGAAAAAGAAGAAAATCATTTAAAACTTGAAATTCTTGATCAAGGAATAGGAATTAGCGCAGCAGATTTAAAAAAGATAGCGCAGCCTTTTTACAGATCTTCAAAAGTTTCTAATCTTGAAGGCAGCGGACTTGGCGTTAGTATTGCCATAAGAATTTTAGAACTTCATGAAATTGATTTTTCCATACAAAGTGAAGAAGGAAAAGGAACAAAAGTAGAGTTGAGGTTTTAATTTAAAAAGCAAAATTTTCCTAACATTAAAAAATTCTAATCCAGTTTTAATCCAATTTTAATTTCCTATAAAGTTTGTTTTAATCTTAGATGATTTGTTTTGTAAATCAATGAATTTAAGAGATGAATAAACTAAAAAACATCGTGGTTTTACTGCTGATGAGCACAGGTTTTATATTTGCTCAAGAAGTGGATACCTTACATTTTGACCTCTCTCAAGCAGAAAAACTTTTGTTAGAAAATAATCTTTCTCTATTAGCAGAACAGCTCAATTTAGATAAAGCTGAAGCAGAGAAAATTCAAGCTAAAGTTTGGCCAAATCCGATTTTGAGTATTGAAGAATTCAATCCTTACATTACTTCTTATCAAAAAAAGCATGCAGATAAACAAGCTTCTTTGTTTACAGAAAACTTTGGAAAATATCGTCAAGTAGAAGTTCAATTAGAACAAGTTTTCAATTTAGCAGGAGGAAGAAAAAAACAAAAAGCAATCGCTGATGTTTCAGCAGAGCAGGCAGAAGTTTATTTAGCAGATTTTTTACTGAATTTAAAAACCGAATTCAGAAAAACAATTTATGATTTTGCTTATCACCAAGAATATATTCAGCTGTTGAAACAACAAATAGTTTCTGTAAAAAATATTTTGAAAGCTTATGAAAATCAATATGAAAAAGGAAATGTAAACAAGATGGAACTCACCAGATTGCGTGTTTCAGAAATGAATCTTCGAGATGAAATTATTGATGAGCAAAACACTTTAAGCGAACTTCAAGCGGAGTTAATTATTGCGTTAAATCTGCCAGATGAAACAAATCTTAGTTTTGATGAGGTTTTTAAAGCAGATTATAATTACCAAGATTTTCAAACAGGATTAGCATTTTTACAAGAAAAAGCTTTAGAAAATAGACATGATATTAAGATTTCTGATTTGCAAAAAGAAATTGTTGAAAAAGAATATGCTTATGAAAAATCTTTGCGCACCCCTGAGTTGGGAGTTTCCGTAAATTATGATAGAGGAGGAGGGATTTATCCAGATTATTTTGGAGTAGGAGTTTCTATGGATTTGCCTTTTACCAACCCGAATAAAGGAAATATTCAGAAAGCAAAAATCAATATAGAACAACAAGAATATTTACACCAAGAACATTTGATAAAAGTAAAAACTGATATCAGAAAAAAATATGAACGCGTTAAATATTTCAGTGAGTTTTTTGAAGATATAGACGCAGAATATATTGAAGATTTAGATAAAACGATGAATGCTTACACAACATATTTTAAAAACAGAAATATAAATATCACAACTTATATGGATTTTTTAGAAGCTTATATAGAAAGTAAAGAATCAGTTTTTGACAATCAACGAGAGTTTCTCAATGCGGTAGAAGATTTAAAATATGCCACAGGATTAGAATCCTTAGAATTTTAAAAAAAGAGTTTTTATCAAAAATTCAGCAAGCAAAAAACATTTAAAATAAAACAAATGAAAGCTCAATTATATATTATCAGTTTACTGTTGATCAGTTTTTTCAGCTTATCATCTTGTAAAAATCAAGAAGAAAAAGAATCAGAAACAGCAAAAAAACAAGATTGTTTAACAGATCAACAATTCAAAGATTTACAACCTATTGAAGTAGAACTTTCTCCTGTGGTGGAGAAATTACGATTGAATGGAAAAGTAGATTACAATCCAAATGCAGTAGTGAATTATGTAAGTTTAGTCAGCGGTGTAATCAGTAATACTTTTGTTTCCCTTGGTGATAAAGTAAAAAAAGACCAAGTGCTTGCAGAGATAAAAAGCGCAGAGCTTTATGAAATGAAAACAGAAGTAAAACAATTACGCGCTAAACTTAAAGTTGCCAAACGTGAATTAGAATCCATAGAAAGTTTTTATGAAGATAATATCTCTTCAGAAAGAGAATTGATTGAAGCTCAAAGCGAAAAAGAAAACCTGGAATCTGCAGTAGAAAAACTGGAAAACAATTTACAGATGTACAGTTCTTCAGCAGAAAAAAATGTTTTTCAAATCAAAGCTCCTCAATCGGGATATATTGTAAATAATAGGTTGGTCAATGGAATGCAAATAGGAGCAGAAGGCGAACCTCTATTCACCATTTCAGATATGGATGAGGTTTGGGTAAATATGAATGTTTATGCAACAAATTTAGGATTTGTAAAAGAAGGAATGCCGATAGATATTAAAATCAATTCTTATCCACAACAGATTTTTGAAGGGAAAATATCTCGAATTTCTCATGTGATGGATCCTGATGAAAATGTTTTAAAAGCAAGAGTTGTGCTTGAAAACAAAGACTTATTATTAAAACCTGGTTTACAAGTAGAAGGAATTGTAAAATCAGAAACAGGTTTAGAAATGCCTCGTCTTTCTGATGAAGCAGTGGTTTATCACAACGATAAATATTATGTAGTCATCATTGAAGACCAGTGTAATCTACAAGAAAGAGAGGTAGAGCTTTATTCACAGGACGAACACACGATGTATATAAAAAATGGTTTAGATCCCGGAGAAAAAATAGTTTCAAAAAAAACACTGTTGGAGTTTGAACATATTCTTTCATCAAAATAAAATCAGAAAAAACAGATGAAAAAATTTACCGATAGTATAGTAGCTTTTTCCTTAAAAAATCCGCTGATAATTTTCTTTTTAGTAGG
>Ga0079226_10000242_pt1 | contig 36457 bp, 35 predicted proteins | sample Poulit2014_FD_76345 | JGI IMG/M metagenome (GOLD analysis project Ga0079226, IMG submission 76345) | Agricultural soil microbial communities from Georgia to study Nitrogen management - Poultry litter 2014 | ecosystem: Environmental > Terrestrial > Soil > Agricultural land | place: USA: Georgia...
CGGGCCGTATCTCTGCACCCGGTAGCCGTGTTGCTTGCCGTGACAGCGGGAACAATGGCCGCGGGAATCATTGGAGCGCTGTTCTCAGTGCCCATCGCAGCCGTGCTGAACACCGTGTTCCGATACCTGTATGGAACCGATCCATTCCCTGAGTTAGAGGAATATAAAGTAGGCGCCGGTTTACGCCGGGAGGCTACGAAGGCTGCTTCACAAACCGGGTCGAAGTAAACTGCTCGATATGATCGACCTCGCTGACATCCAAGCCGCACGAGAACTCCTAGGCGATGTCATCGCACCCACACCCATCGAGCATTCTCGAGCGCTGTCAGGTGTGCAGGGGGCACCAGTGCATTTAAAATGCGAAAACCTGCAGCACACCGGGTCGTTTAAACTGCGGGGCGCCTATGTACGTCTCGCGCGCCTAAGCGAAGAAGAACGCGCTCGTGGAGTCGTCGCGGCCAGCGCCGGTAACCACGCGCAGGGTGTGGCTTTGGCCGGATCGAAGCTGGGTATCAAGACCACGGTTTTCATGCCCGAAGACGCTGCCCTACCCAAGGTCGATGCCACGAGAAACTATGGCGCAGACGTTCGGTTAGAAGGCGAGACAGTTGCGGATGCTTTACAAAACGCCGCTCGATTCGCCCACCAGACCGGCGCGGTTTTCGTTCACCCCTTCGACCACCCCGACATTGTGGCGGGACAGGGAACCATTGGTCTAGAAATTCTCGAGCAGGTTCCCGACGTCCAAACGATATTGGTGCCCACCGGCGGGGGAGGACTCCTCGCGGGTGTGGCAGCAGCCGTAGCTGAAGCCGCTCCGCACGTGCAAGTCATTGGCGTGCAAACCGAGCGGGTCGCGAGTTTTCCGCCTTCCTTGCAAGCTCAAGAACCCGTCAGCATCCCCCCGGCCGGAACCATTGCGGACGGAATCGCGGTCACCCAACCAGGTGACGTGACCTTCGAAGTTGCGCGGCGACACAATCTGGAAGTTCTCACCGTTGGTGACGACGTCACAGCACGCGCACTCTTAGCGCTGGTTGAACGCGCCAAACTTGTCGTGGAACCCGCTGGAGCAGTCGGAGTCGGAGCGATCCTAGCGGAAAAATTCTCATTTCCAGGCCCCGTCGTATCCATACTCTCGGGCGGCAACATCGACCCCGTGGTGTTGATGCGAGTCATCCGCTACGGAATGTCCGTTGCCGGGCGGTTCATTCATCTGCGTCTGCACGTAACAGACAGCCCGGGCGTCCTCGCCGCGCTGTTAAAACGTCTCGCTGATTTGTCAGCAAACGTCATGCACGTCGAACACACCCGGGCTGGTGTTGATGTCAGTGTGGATGAAGTGGAAATCTCCATCCAGCTTGAAACGCGAGGCGATGAACACTGCGAAGAAGTCCTCGAAGCGCTCACCGCCGACGGTTATCGCGTTATGGGCAGACCTCAGCCGTCATAAGGTTTAGCGCTCTTAATCTTCACGGTGATGTCTTTACCGTTCGGAGCAGTGTAAGAAACCTCTGAACCGGTCTTTTCACCATTAACTGCGCCACCCAACGGTGAAGCGGTGGAGAACACGTCAACGTCAATCTCAGAAGACATCTCACGCGAAGCCAGCAGGAACGTCATCTCATTCCCAGCCAAATCCACCGTGACGATCATCCCCGGCTCGACCACGCCATCGTCGGCGGGTGCTTCACCAATCTCAGCCGTGCGCAGCAAATGCTGCACCTGTTCGATACGAGCCTCGAGTTTCGCCTGCTCTTCACGAGCAGCGTGATACCCGCCGTTTTCCTTCAAGTCGCCTTCTTGGCGCGCTTCTTCGATGCGATGGGCGATTTCAACGCGTTTAACATCGCGCATCTCATCCAGCTCACCCTGGAGCCGGTCAAAGGCCTCGCGGGTGAGCCACGTGACATTAGCGGTTTCGCTCACTGCATGACTCCTTAAAATTCGTCGTCCATCGATTCCCTCGCCACACGAAGAAACAGGGGTAGACGCACGGTGAACATCGGTGCCTCGAGCCCCGTTAGGCCGTGGGGCCCGGGCGATGCTTCAGTCTAGTGGAATAACGCTAGGTGCACTTACTGTTCCACTAAGGTACTTCGGGTTCAACAACGACACAGGTATCAACTATTCCCGTAACCGCCAACTCCTGCGTGGAAACGGTCACCGTGTGTCGAGTTGTGCCCACATCAGCAGGTGGAATATCGACGTCCACGACCCCGACCTGGGCGTAACGAGAATTGAGGGCCTCAATCGTGCAACGAGTAGCGTTCCCCGGCTCTGTAGAGACGGTGAAAGATACCTCAACCTCGCTGGAGTCCTTTACCGAATATCCCAGGTCCTTCCAGGTCACCGGCGCGTTTGTGAAATTCAATCCAGCCCACACAATGACCGCCAGGAACACTGCTCCACCTAAAACGAGCAGCGTCGTCCACAATTTGCGACGAGAAGAGAACCGCGCGGTGCCGTACCGAGCAGCTAACACAGCTGCCCGATCATCTTCACTACTCGAAGAACCCGCAAGAGGCTGGGGCTTGTTGGACATTGAACTCCACCTGAAAGAATAACGTACTAGTGAGACTAAGCCTACGAGTTCTATGGAGGACCTCGGGTGTCAGATAACAACCTGCGGTTAATGGCCGTGCACGCTCATCCAGACGATGAAGCGAGCAAGGGCGCAGCCACCATGGCCAAATACGCGGCCGACGGTGTAGAAGTCATGATCGTGACCTGCACCGGTGGCGAACGCGGCAGCATACTCAACCCACAACTAGAAAACGCCCCAGCAGTATTGCGCGACATCGCCCACTATCGGCGCCAAGAAATGGCAAACGCCGCGGCGGCCCTGGATGTCCAGCACCGCTGGCTAGGATTCGTCGACTCCGGATTACCTGAAGGTGACCCACTCCCACCCCTGCCCGAAGGATGCTTTGCACTCGAACCACTCGAAGTGGCAACCGAACCCCTCGTGCAACTAGTGCGCGAATTCAAACCCCACGTCATGACCACGTACGACGAAAACGGCGGATACCCCCACCCCGACCACATCATGACGCACAAAATTTCTATGGCCGCCTACGAAGCCGCCGCCGACGCAGACAAATACCCCGATGCGGGAGATCCGTGGGAAGTGAAAAAGCTGTATTACAACAACGGCTTCAACCCCAAACGCATTTTGGCGATTCACGAGGAGATGCTCAACCGCAGCATGGAATCACCATTTACAGAATGGATCGCGCGCTGGCAAGACCCGGAACGCCCCCATCGCACCCCGCGGGAAGTCACCAGTTTCATTGATGCTTCCGACTACTTCGATCAGCGCGACGCCGCACTTCGCGCCCACAAAACCCAGATCGACCCAGACGGCTTTTTCTTTGCAGTTCCACGTGAAATCGAAAAGGCCGTCTGGCCCACCGAAGAATTCGAACTTGCCAAGGCGCGCATCGAAGTCGAACTACCTGAATACGATCTCTTCACCGGAATCAGAGAGATGCAAAAGTGAATCCCCACCTACTGGCAATCAGCCTCGCGTCGAAGCGCTGGGTCGCTGAATCAGGCACCCCGTCACCGACAAACTCCGTTAACCCTGACGACGTCGCCCCCGGCATGGGAGCCTTCGTCATAGCGTTTTTGTTAGCGCTCGTCGTCATTGTGCTGATTTGGTCCATGACACGCCACCTGCGTCGAGTGCAACTTCGAGGTCAAGCCCAATCCCAGGACCTTGAAAACCACGAGGCAGCGGCGCCCCCTGAATCCGGTGATGCTGAAACCGGTGGCTCACAAAGTGACCCGGACGACCCGGAGCAGGGCGAAGATGTCAGCGAAAACGGAAAGGGCGACGAAGAATAACTCTCCGTCGCCCCAGGTCGTGTGACGTTTGTCGCGCCCAGCGCAACGAACGTCACATAGTCATTTAATTTTTAGGGAGCCCCGCTGCCCGAGCCATCGCCAGCGTGAGTTCCGCTTCCGCAGTGTCGCCATCAAACTCCCAGGCCATCATTCCGCGCAGACCCAGCTTCTTCACCACGTTGTCAGCTTTCGCCTCAATCACGCGAACCGAATCATAGGAGTAAAACTTCTTCGCCTCGGCGTCATAAAAGTAGCTACCCTGCCCCCGGTCATCCCATTGGGGCTCTAAGCCCTTATCGGCGGCCAGTTTCAGCAGGTCGCGGTAGGTGACCGGTTCCACACCTTCACCGGGAACGTTGATGACCTTGCCATCAGCATCGGGGGAGACGTTCTTCCAATGTGGGCCATAGAAGGGAATTCCAAGCACGATCTTGTCCGCCCCCGCTCCCGATTCGATGAGGTACGGGAAGAACTCTTCCACACCCACCGGCTGGGGTCCGGCGAAGTCTTTCAAAGGCGCACCGTGAGCCGTGTAAGGGTTCCATGTGCCGTGCATGTCGTAACTCATGATGCACAGCCAGTCCATGTATTTAGTGAGTTCGGCGTAATTGAAACCGTGGTCGCCTCGCCACGTGCCGGGGGTAGCCGCCGTGAGCAGCAGGTGGCGATCACCCGCAACAGCGTCCAGGGCTTCACGGAACTCTTTTGCTAGCAGAACATAGTTTTCGGCGTCATCGGCGCGTGAAATATTGTGTTCATGGCCGCGCTGAGTTCCCGGGATTTCTTTCCCATTATCGTCGAAGTCCGCTCCGGCGGGGAATTCCCAGTCAATATCAATACCGTCGAAGACTCCCGCGAAGTCAAGGTCTTCGTACTTGCCTTTGATCCACAGTTCAATGGCGGAATCAATCACGGCCTTGCGCCCTTCAGCCGTGGCGGCAGCGACGGCGAACCACTTCGAGAGCAGCCAACCACCCAGTGAAATAACCACCTTCAAATGGGGATGAACCTCTTTAAGAAGACGAACCTGGTTGATGTAGCCCTTAAGTTTCGCATCGTCAGAGTCAGCTTCACCGTTCACTGAATCTTCGGCGGTGAACGCGCGATAGAAGTCATCGTCCGGTTGGGAGGGGACGCAGCGAATCTCTCCGTGAATCTCTGGATCATAGGTGTCGGGGTCCAGGGCGAGAGATTCTTCTTCAGTGAGTTTATGGGGCCGGACGTCACCGAAGGCATAGTTCAACGTGGTGATGTAGTTGGCGGCGCCGCTGGTGTGGAGGCGCTTGACAGTGTCTAAGTCATTCCAGTCGGTGATGTAAATGACTAGTTCATTGGTGGGATTATTGGACGCGACGTCTTCCGCCACGGTTGCTCCTTTAAATTGGGGGTGTCATAGAGAAGGCCGGTTGGTGACAAAATTATGGTGTCACCAACCGGCCTGAGTACTACTTAACGGGAAGAATCAACCCGTGTAGCTGGGTTCTAGTGTTACAGCGCCAGCGGGTTCTTCATCGTCATCGTCGGATGAAGAGGCGCCATCGCCAGAAGTCGAGCCGTTATCGTCACCTGAGTCGCTGCCGCCTGAACTGTTATCGTCCCCATTATCGTCACCTGCATCGGGTAGAGGCACGGTGTCCACATAAGGAATGTTGAGGCCGTCAGCGAGAACGTGCGTCAATTCAGCGTCATTGGTGTCAGCATCGAATTCCCATGCCATAGCACCTCGCAAACCAAATTCATTGATTAGTTGATCAATCTTGGCGTTAAGAGCGCGGGGGTCATCGAAAGAATAAAACTTTTGATTCTCGTCATCGTAAATGAACGCCGCCTGATATTCGTCATCCCATTGAATTTCAAGGCCTTCATTTTCGACCAGGGCTTTGATCTCGCGCCAGTTGTAATCGCGATCCGGATCACCATCTACACCAAGCATGGCCGGTGCGCCCCAGAGTTCGCCTTCATAGAAAAATGAACCGTCATCTTCAGGTTCTACGCCATCCCAGGAGGGCCCGTAGAAGGGGACACCTAGAACGACCTTGCGCGGGTCAACTCCGTTGGCGTTGATATACATATCAACGGTGTCAGAAACGCCCCACTCTTTGTCTTCGATGCCGGCGCCGTAACCGACTTCGTCTTCCCAAGTTCCGTGTAGGTCGTAGGCCATCACTGCGTACCAGTCAAGATGTTCAGCCAGGGCGGGGAAGTCGTAACCGTCACCGGTCCATGGAGAAGCGGGTGTCGCGGCGGTTACCCAAGTTTCTCCGCCAAGCGCATCTTCAAGGGCTGGTCGAAACTCCTTAGCCAATAATGCGTAGTTCTCGGCGTCGTTCGCGCTGATGCTCAATTCGTTACCCGAACGATCTTCAGGCTCTCCGGTGTCTGGATCAACGTAGGCCGGGAATTCCCAGTCCAGGTCAACACCGTCGAAGACTCCGGCGAAGTTATCGGCTTCTCCTTCGTCCGCATCGGTGTAATTACCGTTGATCCACAGATCCACGCATGAGTCAATCAGCGTGGCTCGGGATTCTTCCGTCTGCGAAGCAATGGAGAACCACTTCGACAGGGTCGCGCCACCTAAAGATGGCAGGATTTTAATCTGAGGATGTTTTTCTTTCAGCAGTTCCAACTGACGGATCAAACCGCCTTCTTCTTCCTGGCCGCTGATGCTTTCTTCGGCTGAGAAGGTGCGGAAGAATTCGTCCTCAGCTTCGACGGGTTTACACACGATGGGGCCGTGTTCATCTTCGTCGTAGTCTTCCCAGTCCATTCCCAGCCCGGTTTCCGGGAAGTCGGGGTGGCCGGAAGCCTCTTCGCGGCTTAGGTCCCGTGGAGCCACATCACCAAAAGCGTAGTTAATGGTGGTGATGTGGTTTGCGGCTCCGGACGCATCTAAGCGCTTCACGGTGTCAATGGCATCCCAGTTGGTGACATACATAACCAGTTCATCGGAGTCATCGTCAGCGGCGTGTGCTGCCGTTGATGTTGTTACTGCGGCTCCGAGCATGAGCGCTGCCGCGGCGCCAGAAGCCAATCCGCGGCGAAAAGTAAACTTCATCGTTGCCCTTTTCGAGTAGTAGCAGGTGCGTGCACTGCGTCGAAACCCCCTCCAGAAGCGTTGCGGAGTCCCAACGCGCGCATTAGTAAACTAACTTTACTAATACTGTGGTTACCTTATCGGGAAATGAGAAGAAAATACAAGAGCAGGTATCGCCTGGTTGGCGCAACCAAGGCGGTCAAGCGCTAAGCCAAAACTTGCAGAGTCTGCCGAGCGATTTCACTTTCTTCATCGGTGGGAACGACAAATGTGCGCACCTTCGAGTTCGCCGCGGATATTTCTCGCTCCGGCTCCGAGCGATCCCGGTTGCGTTCCCCGTCAATAGAGATGCCCATGTGCTGCAGTCCGTCGAGTGCCTCCGCACGAACCCAAGAATCGTTTTCTCCCACACCGGCGGTGAAGGCGATCGCATCCAGTCGACCCATCTGTGCGTAGTACGCGCCGATGTAGTGCTTCAGGCGGTGAATGTAGACGTCTAATGCCAGTTTTGCGTCTTGCGCTTTCTCGTCATTCCCGGCCGCTATATCGTGCACGTCACGCAAATCATTAACCCCAGTCATTCCGAGCATCCCCGATTTCCTGTTCAGCAGCACGTCAATGTCGTCGGGGTTCATCCCGGCCACTCGCTGCAGGTGGAAAATCACAGCCGGATCAATATCGCCCGAGCGTGTGCCCATTACCAAGCCCTCTAGCGGAGTCAAACCCATTGATGTATCAACGGATTTCCCGCCCCGGACACCCGTGATCGAAGCGCCGTTACCCAGGTGCATCACAATCACGTTCACATCCGCCGGATCCTTATCCAGCAGGTGCGCAGTGCGACGAGCCACAAAATCATGAGACGTGCCGTGGAACCCGTAACGCCGAATTCCGTACTCTTTAGCGACCTCGCGGTTGATCGCATACGTATAGGCAGCAGGTTCGAGCGTGGAATGAAATGCGGTATCAAAAACCGCGACGTGCCCCACCTGCGGGAAAATGTCACGAGCTGCTTTAATCCCGGCCACGTTCGCCGGATTATGCAGCGGAGCTAGCGGAGAGAGTTCCTCGATACCTGAGACTACGTCGTCCGTAATTTTGGTGGGCTTGGTGAAACGGTCACCTCCTTGCACCACGCGGTGCCCGATCCCAGCCAATCCGTCCCCGTTTTCTAATGAGGGCCCCACTTCTTCAAATAACTTAAGGACGGCGCGCACCCCAGCCTGGTGGTCGGCAATCGGCTGTTCACGACTCACCCGACCAGCTGGGCCGTCATGGCGAAGCAGCCCGTCATGCACCTCACCGATACGCTCCACGAGCCCATTGGCTAACACCGTATTGGAATCGGAGCCGTTATCGCCCACGTCAATTAGTTGGTACTTAATGGATGACGAACCCGAATTAATAACAAGAACCCGACCGGTCACGAAGCATTCACCTGCTGAGCTTGAATTGCGGTAATCGCAACAGTATTCACAATGTCTTGAACTAAAGCGCCCCGCGAAAGATCATTCACCGGACGACGTAACCCCTGCAAAACAGGGCCCACAGCCACAGCACCCGCCGTGCGCTGCACCGCCTTATACGTGTTGTTACCCGTATTGAGGTCGGGGAAAATAAACACCGTTGCGTGCCCAGCGACCGCAGATTCGGGCAGTTTTGCGCTCGCAACAGAAACATCCACTGCCGCGTCATATTGAATCGGCCCCTCAACGGAGAGGTCACCGCGGCGCTCGCGAACTAATTCGGTGGCCGAGCGGACCTTGTCCACCCCGGCGCCCGTACCTGACTCACCCGTGGAATAGGACAGCATCGCAATGCGCTGATCCACACCGAACTGGGCAGCGGTTTGAGCTGAAGAAATCGCAATATCGGCCAACTGCTCTGCCGTGGGATCTGGGTTCACCGCGCAGTCGCCGTACACCAGCACGCGATCTTCTAAACACATGAGGAAAACCGAAGAAACGATCGATACTTCTTCAGTGGTTTTAATGATCTCAAAAGCCGGACGGATGGTGTGCGCGGTCGTGTGAGCCGCACCGGAAACCATGCCGTCCGCCAGACCCAACTGCACCATCATGGTGCCGAAGTAGGAGACGGAGCGCACCACTTCTTTCGCGCGCTCATAGGTCATACCGCGGTGAGCACGCATCTTGGTGTACTCCTCCGCGAAGTATTCAAGCAGCTCAGAATCTTCCGGATCAATAACGCGCGCGCTCGAAATATCCAGACCCAATTCGGTGGCCCGTGATCTGATCGGCCCCTCAGGGCCCAGCAGAGTTAAGTCAGCAACCTGACGCTGCAACAGGGTGCCCGCGGCCCGCAAAATTCGATCTTCAGCTCCTTCAGGGAGAACGATGTGTTTGCGATCCGATCGTGCCTGTTCCAGCAGTTGATACTCAAACATCAGGGGCGTGACCACGTCCGTTTTTGAAACCTGCAGCAGATCACGTAAACGCGGCACATCGACGTGTTGTTCAAACAGGGCCAGCGCAGTGTCGATCTTGCGCTGCGACTCCATCGACAGTTGGCCGCGCACTCGCGAAATCGCGGACGCCGCTTCGAAAGTATCCAGCCCCGTCTTGATGATGGGAAGCCGCTGACCAAGGCCCTCCATGAGGCGCATCACCTGCGGCGACGGCATCAAACCGCCGTTTAAAATCATGGCTGACAGTGACGGGAAACCATCAGCGGCGTGGGCCGTGAGCAAAGCCAGAGCCACCGCGTCGCGGTCTCCAGGGGTTAACACCGTCGCCCCGTCAGAAAGGTGGTCTAAAACGTGCTCCATCGACATGGCGCCCACGACCACGTCAAGCACCTCACGCGACAGCAGATCCTCGTCTCCCGACAGCAGTTCGCCGCTGCAGGCATCCATGAGTTGCCGGACCGTAGGCGCAGCGAGCAACGAGTTTTCGGGGATGGTCCACGCCGGAACTCGCCTCTTCTCCAGTTCACGTCGAACGTGATAGGCATCAGGTTCCGCAACCCGGTTACCAATCACGCCCACCACTTCGGCACGGGTTTGACGCAACTCCAACAGGGCAACATCAACGATCTGGCCGATCTCAGCTGGGGAACGGTCAGCGCCGCGCACCACCAGCAGCACCGGCGCGCCTAAGTTCACGGCAATCCGGGCGTTAAAGGCCAGTTCAGTGGGAGAAGCCACATCGGTGTAGTCAGAACCAACGATCACGACCGCGTCACACTGCGCAGCGATTGCACCGTAGCGCTGCACGATCTTTGTTAACGCCGCATCCGCATCAGCGTGGACCTCTTCATATGTGACCCCAATACAGTCCTCATACGTTAAATCGACGCCGTCATGCTCTAACAACATTTCCAACACGTAATCCGGCTGAGTCGTCGAACGCGCAATGGGCCGAAACACCCCCACCCGCTCGACACTGTGCGTCAGAAGATCAACAACTCCTAAAGCAACCGTAGATTTACCGGTCGCACCCTCGGCAGAGGTGACATAAATACTGTGGGCCACGACGAAAAGCCAACCTAACTGCAGACAAAAACGCGCGGGGTCTCCGCTCGATTAAAAACTGCTCACGATACGGCTCTAATCTTAACCCCGAAAGAAACCAGAACGCCTAGGCCAGACGGCCTAGATCATCGGTGTTACGCAGGCCTAGCATCGGCGTCCACAATCTCGGGTTTAGGTGAGCAACCACACAGAAATCCACGAGACAATGCGACTTGATTGTTCTAGGCTTTTCTGCTGTGTCGCACCGCATAAAATTTGGGCTTCCCGCTGTCGTGGAAGAGTTGGAAAAACCACCGGGAAACCCGCCACTTTCCTCACCCGTTAAGTACTTACTGTGGCTGGCCAATAAGCAACTCCCCACGCTGCTTTTCGGGGCGTTTTGGGGCATTATTTCCGTAACGTCACTGGCCATTTGGCCCTATGTACTGGGTATCGCGATTGACGAATCGCTCAACGGCGAACTCTCCGCCGGCACGATTGCTTTATGGTCCGGGATATTACTCGGAATCACGATCGTTCACTCCGGAGCAAACATCGTTCACCATCGGATGGAAGTCGCCAGTTGGCTCAGAGCATCGCTGCGATCATCGCGACTGATCGGCCACACCGCATCCCGCGCTGGAGGAGCTTTAAATAAGGCAGTCCCCACGGGTGAAGTCGTCACCGCAGTCGCGACAGACACCATGCGAATGGGCGACATGTTCAGCGGCCTCAATATGTTTATCGGATCCGCAATCGCCTACATCGTGGTGGCAATCATGCTGCTGCGCACATCCGTCACGCTGGGTATCGCAGTTCTTTTAGGGATGCCGATCGTTTTAGGTGTCTTGGCCCTCGTGGTGCGACCACTGCAGCGCCGCCAAGACGAACACCGCTCGGCAATGGGCGAGTTAACCACCCTGGGGTCAGACACCGTTGCCGGCCTGCGAATCTTGCGCGGAATCGGCGGTGAAGACGTCTTCCTATCCCGCTACCACCAACAGTCCCAAGAAGTCAGACGCCGCGGCGAAAAAGTAGCGGTACCCCAGTCACTGATGGACGGACTCGAAATACTTCTGCCCGGGCTTTTCCTGGCAGGAGTAATGCTCTACGCCTCGCTACTGACCCTGGACGGCGAGATATCCACAGGTGAACTCATCGCCGTCTACGGCATGTCAACGTTCTTGGCGATGCCGCTCCACGGCGCAAACCAATTCGCGCAAATCACGTCGCGTGCCCTGGTAGCGTCACGAAAAATTGTGGCGATACTCAAAGTCGAACCTGATGTGGGAGATGATGGATTACCGGCTGAGGGCGCCGCAGAGGAAAACCTCGATGCTGACACCTTCGATCCGATATCGGGCCTGAGGTTAACGACCGGGAAACTCACAGCCATCGTGTGCGCCGACCCGGATGTGTCGGCTGAAATTGCGAACCGGTTAGGGCGCTTTAACGACACTAATCCGCATGAAGCGCACATCGAATTTGCGGGACGAAACATCCGCCACTGGCCGATCAACTACGTGCGCCGCCGCATGGTGATCTCGGAGGCCATGCCGCACTTGTTTTCGGGGCCCATATTGGAGGCGCTTGACCCGTTCTATGCACGGTCACCACAACCCGATAATGGCGACCAAGAGAGTCACGAAGATCGAATGTCGCGGGTCACGATGGCTCTGTGGAACGCGGACGGAACTGAAATCGTGGAGCAGTTACCATCCCAGTTCGCAGACCGACTTACCGAACAAGGACGCTCCCTATCGGGAGGGCAGCGCCAGCGTCTCGCCCTCGCCCGCGCCCTCCTGACCGATGCCGACACACTGGTGTTAATAGAACCCACCTCAGCTGTTGACGCCCACAGCGAAGCACGCATCGCCGAACGTGTAAAACAGGCTCGGTTGGGCAAAACTACGGCCATCGTCACCGTCAGCCCACTGATTTTGGAGCACGCCGACACCGTGGTTCTTATCGATCCGAAGAATAAAAACGCGGTCGCAGAAGGTGGGCATCGCGAACTACTGGCTCATAATCCGGCTTACCGCGACGTCGTGGGTAGGGGACAGTAGTGGTTAAAGAAACTCAACTTCCAGTCGCATCCGGACGACAAACCGCGCGCTATGCGGGACGAGCGCTGCGCCGACATAAGAAAACGATCGCCCTCATGGTCAGCCTCCACGTCATCGCGGCACTGGGCGGACTCACCGGCCCCTGGCTGCTCGGACGCCTCATTGACTCCATGAGCGAAGGGACGGCGACTCGCACCACGGTCTTCACCCTCGCCGGGATCTTGGCAACCGCAGTGATAGTACAGGCAATCATGGTGCGATTCGCGCAAAAGACCTCGCTGATATTTGGGGAAAGAGTCTTCGCTGAACTGCGTGAAGAATTTCTCACCACCGTCATGGGGCTGCCGCTATCAACCATCGAAATTGCGGGTACCGGAGATCTTGTAGCGCGAACCACCAACGACATCGACCACGTTTCACACTCCGTACGATTCGGTTTGCCGCGCATCATGGTCACAGCCACCACCGCGCTACTCACACTGGTCGTAGCCATCTTCTCCGGGGCCTGGGCCGCGCTCGCGCTCCTGCTGACATTACCGCTGACAATCCCGTTTACTCGCTGGTATATGCGACGAGCCCCGGGCGGGTATCAGCGCATATTGGGGCAGTGGACCGTCATTAACGGTGGGATTAACGAAACTGCGGCTGGCGCGCACACGGTTGATGCGCTTTCACTGGGAGAAAGCCGACGCATACACGTTGACGGCACGATGCGCGAACTACTTAAACGTGAACGGTTTTCGCTGTGGCTGCGCAGTTGGTGGCTGCCATCAATCACCATGTCGCTGGGACTACCAGTGGTGGGTGCTGTGGCGTGGGGCGGGTTTCTACTCACGAACGACTGGGTCACATTGGGGCAGGTCACTGCCGTGGCGCTCTATGCGGCGCAACTGTCGCAACCAGTGGACGAACTGATGTTTTGGATCGATGAAATTCAGATCGGAGCCGCATCACTCTCGCGCCTAGCTGGAGTGTCATTAGTAGACGCCGATCGAGAGGTATCGGGCGAAGAGCCGCAGCACGACCGGTTCTCGGGCCGCGACATTCACTACGCCTACCGTGTCGGACACAACGTATTACACGGAATTGACGTCGATTTAAACCCCCAAGAACGCTTAGCAATCGTTGGACCATCCGGTGCAGGGAAATCAACGCTGGGCCGCATGCTCGCAGGGATCCATCCACCCAGTAGTGGAAAAGTAACAGTGGGCGACGTCCCGCTCGTTGACCTACCTCTTGACGAGCTGCGTCAACGCGTAGCGCTGGTAACCCAAGAACACCACGTCTTCGTCGGAAGCGTTGCCGACAACCTTCGACTGGGCCGCGCACAAGCAAACTCCGAGGAGTTGTGGCAAGCGCTAAATGCCGTGGAAAGCACCGGATGGGTGCAAGACCTACCCCGGGGCATCGAAACGCGCATCGGCTCAGGCGGGCACGACCTCTCCCCAGCCCAAGCACAGCAACTAGCGCTCGCCCGCCTGGTCCTACTGGACCCCGACGTCTTGGTACTAGACGAAGCAACTTCACTGCTAGACCCACGAGCAGCCCGCACCCTGGAACGCAGCCTGTCAGCAGTGCTGAGCAACCGCACAGTCGTCGCCATCGCCCACCGGCTACACACGGCCCACGACGCCGACCGCGTAGCCGTCGTCGAACGCGGCCGCATCAGCGAAATCGGGCCACACGATGAACTGGTAGCCGCCGAAGGTGACTATGCCCGACTCTGGCGTTCTTGGCAGACCTAGCCGACAGGTACGGTACAGGCGTGGCCCGAGTCTCGATCCGTGAATTCCTGCGCGCCGCCTTCACATGGCGGATGCTCGCTCTATTCGCTGGACTAGTAGTCGTCGCCTACGTATGTATCCGCCTTGGATCTTGGCAACTTGACCGCGCATCAGAACGCGCCGAACAGCACGCCGAAGCTGAAGCACAAGCAGAAGCCAACGCCGATCCTAAACCGCTCGGTGAAGTACTACAACCGGGAGAATCCTTCACCGGCCTTGTTGAAAACCAGCGCGTCACCGTAACGGGAACATACGACGAAGAACAGCAAGTCGTCGTCCCTAATCGGTACTACGAGGGTGAACCAGGCTACGGCGTCGTCACCCCATTGCACGTGGATAATGCGGTGCTGCCCGTACTGCGTGGATGGGTGAAAGACAAAGACGACGCTGATGCCCCACCCGAAGGTGACGTCACCATTACCGGAATGCTGCGGCCCTCAGAAGGCGCGGAACGCACCGACGTGGAAGAAGGCGAAATCTCACGGATCTCCACCGCAGAACTCGTCAACCAGTGGGGTGGCCCCATCTGGACCGGCTACGCCCTACTAGAAAAATCCGATCCGGCGCAAACCGCCGGGGATGACGGCGGCCTACAGATCCTGCCTCTGCCCTTACCCGAAGACGCCGGACTAAACTGGCAAAACCTAGCATACGCCATCGAATGGTGGGTGTTTGGCGGCTTTTTCACACTTTTGTGGCTCAGAGCAGTACGCGACCACGCTCGCCGCACCCGAGAAGTAGAGGAAAAATGACAAACGAAGCACTACAGCCCTCGTCCAAAGTGGCGGCAGGAACCCGCTCAGCCCTCACCCGCTACCGAGTCATGGCGTTCATTACCGGTGTGATGCTGCTGTTACTCACCGTCGAAATGATCCTCAAATACCTGGTGAAACTCAACGGCGATGATCCCGTCATCGGCAACTGGGTGGCCTTCGCACACGGATGGATCTACGTCGTTTACCTCTGGACCGTATACGACCTGTGGTCACGTGCCCGGTGGCAGTGGAAGCGCCTGTGGGCAATGGTATTCGCCGGAGTGGTCCCGGTGCTGTCGTTCGTCGTGGAGCACCGCACACATAAGTGGCTCCCAGATGAAGAAGCAACCGAGACGAAAAGCACTGACTAAACAGCGAAAGCGATAAGGTAAGCCCGTGACGTCTGCAACAGATTTTGAACACCCGCGACCAGTTTTAGTCATCGACGTGGGAGCCCACGACGTGCAACACGTTGCCCGGCAAGTACGGGGGGCACGCTTATATTCCGAAGTGATCGGCGGTGATCGAGAACCCGAAGAAATTCTTGCGAGATCACCCCAGGCAGCACTCGTTGTGGGACGCGGTACAGCGAAAACATCGGCGCTTTTCGACGCACTGAACAACGCCAGAATTCCCGCGGCGGTGGTGAGCGGCGACGCCGCCCAAACCTCTATTGGCGGAAGGCCCCACGGTGAGTCGGTGACCGCACCACAGGGTGTAGCGAGTGTAACCAGTGCGACGGGCGTAACCAGTTATTTACTGGACGACCTGGCTCTAAAACCGGAATGGACTACGGAACTGGTGATCGCAGACCAGGTACATCGCATCAAAGAACAGGTGGGTTCTGCTCGGCTGATATGTGGCCTCAGTGGTGGCGTCGATTCTGCTGTTGCCGCCGCGCTCGTCCAGCGTGCCGTGGGCGATCAATTGACGTGTGTGCTGGTGGACCACGGCCTGATGCGTGCGGATGAAATCGAGCAGGTGGAACAAGATTTCGTAGCCGCCACCGGTGCGAAGTTGATGGTAGTGGACGCGTCCGAACGCTTCCTCACCAAACTCGACGGTGTCAGTGACCCCGAGGCCAAGCGCAAGATCATCGGCAATGAATTCATTGAGGTTTTTGAAGCCGCTGCCCGCGATGTAGTGGTGGCGGGAGCACCGGGTGACGAACCGGTGAAGTTCTTAGTGCAGGGCACCGTGTATCCGGACGTGGTGGAATCCGGTGTCGGCGATGGCGCCAAAAATATTAAGAGCCACCACAACGTGGGTGGCTTACCCGAAGACTTACAGTTCGATCTCGTTGAACCGCTACGTGAGTTGTTTAAGAACGAGGTGCGCGAAGTGGGGTTAGCGCTGGGAGTGCCAGAAAGTATCGTCTGGCGTCAGCCATTCCCCGGCCCCGGTTTAGGTATCCGCATTGTCGGTGAAATTACCCGCGAACGTTTAAATACGTTACGCGATGCAGACGCGATAGTGCGCGAGGAACTCAGTGCTGCCGGGCTGGATCGACAGGTGTGGCAATGTCCCGTTGTTTTACTGGCTGATGTTCGGTCAGTTGGGGTGAGCAATGAGGAACGAACCTATGGACACCCGATCGTTTTACGGCCCGTGGTTTCCGAGGACGCCATGACCGCCAGCTGGTTCCGGTTGCCCTATGAATTGCTCGGCAAAATTTCAGAAAGAATTACGGCTGAAGTCCCCGATGTGAATCGCGTTGTGTTGGATGTCACCGGTAAGCCACCGGGCACAATTGAGTGGGAATAGAAAGATAACAGAAAGTGATTTAGCGTTAAATTACTTTCTTTAATTAGCGTTAATGTGAACAGTTGAGACGCGCGAACGTGCGGTTTAGTGCTTTCAGCTTACCGTGTTCATAAGTGGTAAATAAAAAACCCTCCCGGCGCTTTTAGAATAGATTGCCAAAAGTTTAGTCATTCCCGCAATAGCGATTAGTTGTTGTTAAAAACAAATCTGATAATCTTCCGCATGATCCGAAGACTCCCGGCATGTAGGAAGAACCATTAACGACGTAGCAATCGGAATTCTTGCTCCGCCAGACCCCCAGTGGCGTCAAACATTGACCCATTTTGGGCTGCACTTGGCGAACAAAGACGGAATTACCAATCCCGCCGACCTATCAGCCGTTGACGAGGCAAGTCCGAGTCATGTCATTCTGCTCGGCGAGGAACGTGAACACCTTCCCCTACGTCGCGCTGCAGCGATTCTCAACGACCGGGGCTTTCCCACCACATGGCGAGCATTCCCTCAGGGACGGCCCGCGCTGATCGCGATGGCAACCAACGCTCTTACGGCGCAGCTCAATCCAGGTGCGACAGTCGCTTATCTCGAAAACTTATGCGGCGTCACCTGGTCTGGTGTCTGGTCTCCGGGAGTTGGCAATCTCACCAAACCCGACCCGAGTCTCATGCAGCATCTGCTGTCCTGGTGGCCATGGGGACGCGGCTTTCTCGGTGAACTCACGCCGGAGCGTCGGGTGATTACTCTCCGGAAAGAATTCGCCAAGACTCAAATCTCAGAACCCGAAACCGTTGTGCCCCGTAACGACTTGCTCATAAAAACCGGTGAACTATCGGAAGAGGCAATGAAGGTGGCCTTAACGGCTGCCCAAGCGCAACGCATCGTTCCCTACTCGGAAATATTTGGTGACCCCGCGCCACGCTACGGCAATAAGAGGGCAGTAGAAATGTTCGCTCTGCCAGCGGATCTGTCACACTTCCTTCCCGGAGCAGCGGCTTTCACCTGCATCACGTGCAGCGCGGACGTCTTTACCACCACGTGCTATTTCTGCCGTGTGAGTGAACTTTCTCAAACCTCTAACACTTATCAAGGAGCGATGCAGTGAATCCCCGCCAGCGCCGCGGAATCCTCTTCATGTTGATCGCCGTACTACTTGCGGTGGCAGTGTTCTTTCTTGTTGCGCGCTACGTCTCGAACGTGAACACCAAGGTCGGCAACCTGGTGACTGTATACCGTGCTTCTGATGAGATCTCGCCGTACGAGACGTTTGAAGAAGACATGTTCGTCACCGAAGATGTGCCAGCTAGATGGCTTGGTAAAAGCACGATCACCGATCCAGAAGAATTCCTGGATCGTAAGTCTTCCCTCACCATCGAACCGGGCACAATGGTTACGCGCGACATGCTCCTGGATGAATCAACGCTGAGCCCAACTGAACGAGAAGTAGCGATCAACGTTGATGCCGTCACCGGTCTGGCCGGACGCGTACAAACGGGCGACTACGTAGATATTTACGCCGTTTTCAAAGAGGTCCCTGGAGTGAACGACCAAGTTCAGGTGTTAAACCGCACTGTCCGCGTTGTTTCCGTACGCGGTGTGCAGACGGTTCCAGATGAAGACAGCGTCACCGGTGAACAGGATGTCATCCCAGTCACGTTGGCCCTTGAACCCAATGACGCTCTCGCTGTGACGTATGCCAGCGCGTTCGCTGAAGAAGTTCGACTCGTTGGTCTGCCCACAACTGAAGCGGAAGATCGCTCGGGTGAAGAAGACTACTTCGACGCTGAAAAACTCAACGAACTTGAAGCCGGCGACGGGGCGGATTCAGAAGATGACGACAGCGACGAATCGGATGAATCAGAGGAGAGTGACTGAATATGGCAGCCACCATCGTGATCGGATGTGCTGATCAAACTCTTGCCTACGATTTACGCTCCCAGGTGTCCGAAGCGGCGGACGTCGAGATTCAGGGACTTGCCACCTCAACCACTGAACTCACCCGCATGGTTGTCGAAAACTCGCCGGCCGTCGTCCTAGTCCATGACGAATTGGGGCCGGAGCCTGTTGAACAGGTCATCCGTGACATTAGTCTGCGTAGACCCGGGACGGTGTCGCTCTACGTATCCAACTCAACGGATTCAGCGGCGCTCTCCGAAGCGATGAGCGCGGGTGCTCGGGGAGTTATTACCTACCCGTTAGACTTCGACGCTGTTCAACAGTCGGTAACGAACGCTATCGCGTGGGCCGAACACATGGAAGGGCTGTTAGAAAAATCCTCCGATGGGCCAGAGCGTTTTGCCGGACACGCAAGCGTGGTTGCTTTCAGCGGCTCTAAAGGTGGAGTAGGAACTTCGACGATCGCATCCCATTTGGCGTGGGACGTGAAGCGTAAAGCCGCGGGCCAACGCGTGCTGCTGATTGACTTGGATCTCGAAAAGGGTGACGTAGCAAGCATCATCAATGCCCGCTACCGCACATCTATTGCTGACTTAGCAAAAGTGGCAGACGACCTGGGTGTGCGCACCGTCATGGACGCAATTTTCGAACACGAATCAGGTTTGCACCTATTACTACCGCCTTTAGACGTTCGAGACGTCGATTGGGTCACCCCTGCGGCAATGCGTGAAATCCTTGCTCTCTTGCGGCAGCAGTACGACACCATCATTGTGGACGTTGGCTCCCACGTCACGCCTCTACAAACAGCAATCGTAGAGGTCGCTGACGAAGTCGTAATGGTCGTGAATCCAAATCTCGTTAGCATGCGCGGAGCTCGTCGCAACACGAACTGGTGGCAGGATCTCTCAGTTCGTAAAAATGACAGCGTGCACGTGCTGCTTAATAGGCAGCATCGTGATGACGAACTGCAACGGGAATCAATTGCGAAACTATCGCCAGGGCCGTTACTCGATTTCAACGTTGCTGACTTCGGGCGCAAGTTAGAATCCGCATCCAATTCACGAGACCCGGGCCTGGTCAGCGAAATAAAGTGGTGGCAGGCAGTGCGCCGAGTAGGCATCGCGCTCAACCTGTACCCGCTGCCCGCACAAGCAGCACCGACTGAAACTGATGAGAAGTCACCTTCTGCCCAGGTGCGTAAAGGATCGAAGCGGAAGCAGAAAACTAAAAACGTTCAACAACAGGCGGAACAGCCTGCTGCACCAATGCAGCAACCGGACGTAACTGCTCCCGTATCCCACGGTGAGTTGTCGCAAGGAGTGCCGGAGCAGCCTCACGCAGTAGGGCAATTCCCGGGGCAACAACCACAAAATCCTCTGCCGGCTCAACAACATTCTGGGCAAGGCCAACCCTTTTACCCCCCGCAACAAGAGGTACAAGGTTCGCCGGTGCAGTACGGCGTCGAGCCCGAATATGCCATGCCCGTACATCCGGCGGCGCATCCTGGTGTGCAACCAGGCAATGTTTTCCCGCCGGATCAGGTGATCGACCAGGAAACAAATGTGCAACCCCCTTCTGGGGGGCGACGCGCTCGCCGAGGGAACGATCAAGGTTCTGCGTCTGTGGAATTCATGGGGGTTTTACCGTGGGCCCTACTGATTGTCGCGGTGGTATGGCAACTCGTTCTCGTCGGTATGAGCTTCGTGTGGGGCGGTCAAGCAGCCTCCGCTGCCGCGCGTGCTACCTCAATCGGACAAGAGTTTCACGAGGTTCGTGACGCCGCTAAATCGGCCGTGCCTAGCGGTATGAAATCTGATGTGCAAGTGAGTAAGCCCAACGGAGCAGACTCGATTGATGTTTCCGTCAACGTCCCGGTTTTTGCTCCCGGGCTCCTCAGCTCACCGTGGAGCGTTGATGTTTCTCGAAACGTGGTGATGGAACCGTGAAACGCATTAGACAGTTTCCCAAATCTCGCGGAAGCGCCTCGCTGGAACTTCTGGGGATCCTCCCGGCGATGATCCTCGTGATTATGATTCTTATTCAAGCCGGCGCCTTCGTTTATGCCATGAATGGGGCTAATCAGGCTGTGCGCGACGGGGCTCGCGCCAAAAGTTTAGGTCAGTCGCCATCCACGGCCGTGCATTCGTCATTGCCTGGTGGCATAACGGCGAAGCGCATCTCGCACGTGGCGGGAGAAAACGCATTAGAACTGGAGGTCAGCGTGCCTACTTTTGTGCCGCGCGCCGACTTCACGATCACCAGAACGGCTGATATGCCATGAGATCATCAGGGTTTTCCAACTGGGGGGTGAATACAGAGGCCTCACTGGGAGACCTCGAAACCAATGACTCTCCACTGGCGTTAGACATTGATGAAGAACTTGTCGCGCGTTTCAAACACAAACTTCTTAATGAAGTTGATTTAAATGAACTAGGACGCCTCGACATAAGCCAGCGTCGCACCCGACTGCAACGCGTTGTTGCGCACCTGATTTCCACTGAAGGCGTTATTCTCACCACGCGTGAGCGCAACCTCTTGGTGCGCCGGGTGGTTGACGAATCAGTCGGGTTGGGTGTTTTAGAGCCGCTACTGGCCGATGACACGGTCAGCGAAATCATGATCAACGGTCACGACACTATTTACGTGGAGCGATTTGGCCGTGTGGAGCGCGTCAGTACTGCGTTTGCTGATGAAGAACAACTGCGACAAACCATCGATCGCATTGTGTCGACCGTTAACCGTCGTGTCGATGAATCCAGCCCTATGGTTGACGCTCGACTTCCGGCCGATGATCGAATGCCGCGCGGTGCGCGCGTTCACGTCGTGTTGCCACCGTTGGCTTTGAACGGACCGACGGTGACAATTCGTTTGTTCCCGAAAGCACTCGGTTTGGATGAGTTACTCAAGCGCGGCACCATCGATAGAGCCACATCTGCTTTACTGCAGACCTTCATTCGGGCTCGTTTGAACGTCATCGTTTCCGGGGGTACGGCATCAGGTAAAACCACGCTTTTGAATGCTCTTTCAGAATTCATTCAAGGTAAGCAGCGCATCATCACAATTGAAGACGCCGCGGAACTGTCTTTGACCCAAGAGCACGTGGTTCGGCTTGAAACCCGTCCCGAAAACGTGGAAGGCAAAGGGCGTGTGACGATCCGCGATTTGGTGCGTAACGCGCTGCGTATGCGCCCTGATCGCGTGATTGTCGGTGAGGTCCGTGGCGGCGAAGCTTTAGACATGCTCCAAGCCATGAATACCGGGCACGAAGGATCCTTGGCAACAGTGCACGCTAACTCCAGTGAAGACGCACTGGCTCGTCTGGAAACTTTGGCGTCTATGAGCGAAACCGAGATCCCCTTTACCGCGATTCGTGACCAGGTTAATAACGCCATTGATGTCGTCGTTCAACTCTCGCGCGGTGCCGATGGTGCGCGAAGGATCGTTGACGTTAGCGCTGTTGTCTCGCGGCGTTCGGAAGAATACAAGTTGGTATCGATCATGCGGTGGGACCCCGAAAAAGATACCGGACGCGGGATCGCTGGCGACTTCGAGCGGTTCGCTCTGCCAGATTCCATCCGACACAAGCTCCGCTACGCAGGTGAAGAGCTTCCCCAAGAGTGGTTGGACGCCATGACCTCAGGTAGCGAGCAGCAGGTAGCAGATGCGAGAACAGGGGTGTGAGAACTAGATGCTTCTAGCGGTACTCGGATTAGTCCTGCTCGCCTCTTTCTTTATTGTTGTAGGGATTAGCGATTTAGCGGCAGCCTCCGTGCAGCGCCGTGAAATGTTGATGGGAATCGACGCAACCGACCCCACCAATATCGAACGCCCATTACAACGTTGGGACCGTTGGTTTCGTTCTACCAAAATTGGCGGACGCATTCACGAGCAGTTAGTCCTTGCGGGTGAAGATGACAAGCCTGCCATTCTGGTAACGCTCATCGCTATTGCAGGGGGCGGTCTTGTTGCCTACGTCATGTGGGTCGGATTGGCTCCTGTCTTTTCGCTGTTAGGTGTGGGCGCGATTGTTTTAGGGCTACGCATCTACATTAGTCGTGCTAAAACCCGACGGCGTGAAGCGTTCATTGCGCAAATGCCTGAATTGGCGCGAGTTTTATCAAATGGCACGAACGCGGGATTAGCTATTGCTACTGCTGTTGCGATGGCTTCAGAAGAACTCGCTGAACCGGCGGGTAGTGAGATGGCCCGCGTAGCGCGGCAACTGAAATTTGGTGCCAGTCTTCAGGAATCGTTACAAGAAGTTGAACAGCGTTTGCCGTCGCGTGAAGTAGCAGTATTGGTTTCTACCCTGTTGGTAAGCGCGCGCAGCGGTGGTTCTCTGGTGGGTGCCTTACGGGACATCGCAGACACTCTCGAATCTCGCAAGGAAGTACGACGCGAAGTGAGAACGACGCTGGCGCAAGCTACGGCCACGGGGTATTTAGTGATCGTTATGGGGTTCGCGATCCTGTTCTTACTCAACATTATTCAGCCTGGAACCGTTGAAGAAATGACGACAACAACGCTGGGACAAGTGGCGTTAGTCGTCGGCGGAACTTTTTTCGTAGGTGGTTTCCTCATTATCCGTCGCATGACAAAGTTTGAGGGCTGACCCATGTTGATGTTTGGTGCTGCAGGAGTAGGGGCCTTGGCAATACTGCTCTTTCTTGGTGGATATCGCCAGATGCGTACCAGCGCAATGGACCGGCTCAATGTTGATGATTTGGTACTCCTCAAAGGTGAAGAACGTCGCAGAGCCGAAGGTGAGGGGCCTTTAACAAAACTTGCCGGAGCTTTAGTGCCGGCATTACGCAAATTACTCACAGAAAAACAATTGAAATCACTGCAGCGCCGAATTGATGAGGCAGGCAGACCAGATGGATTGACAGTAGATGGTTTTCTGCGTCGCACGGCAATGTGGAGCGTCATCATATCGCCAGCGGCGCTGCTATTCCTTGCACAGGCAGAATTTATGCTCGTCTTACTGTGCATTGTTGTGCCGGTTATTCTTCCGCTTAGTTGGTTGGCGGGCGCGCAAAGGAAACGTCGAGAAGCAATCGACCGCGATCTACCTGATTTCCTTGATGTTCTGGCTGTGACGGTGAGTGCGGGGGTTGGGTTCCGGCAGTCTCTGGCACAGGTATCTGAACGTTTTGAAGGCCCCTTAAGTGGCGAGGTAACACTCACTCTGCGGCAGATTGAGAACGGTGCTTCAACGCGCCAAGCCTTTACCGACCTGCGCCAGCGCTCCTCTTCGGAATCAGTGGGGCAGTTCGTCAGCGCTTTATTGCAATCTCAAGAACTAGGTTCGCCGTTGGCGGAGTCACTGACGCAAATCGCGGTGGACATGCGCAGAGAGAGTGGGCAGCGACAGCGACGTAAGGCCGCACAAGTTTCTCCGCGCGTGACACTTGTTACTTCTTTGATGTTGTTGCCGGGTGCGCTCATTCTTATCCTCGTAGGGCTCTATCTGGGCACGGACGTCGATTTTGGTGCTGTCTTTGAAAGTCCGGGCACGTGATGCCGTCACAACTCGAAGTGCCTCAAGGGTTCGCGCGTCAGGTCTTGGGTGCTGTATTGGTGGCGAAGTTGCTGGCTTTTGCCGTCGGAATGTTCGTCGCCAACTCTGAAAGCATTTCTGCGTTGGGTGTCTTGTGCCTCGCACTATCTGCGGTGGCTACGGGTGCGTGCTTGTGGTCGAACAGGGCGCTGGATTACGTTGTGAAGCACCCAGTTTTGGTATTGATAGACCTTCTCCTGGTCGTGGGGTTGATAGCCGGTGTTGGTATAGATAACCCCTTAGTCTTGGCTGCCTACCCGACCGCTTTTTTGATTGGATTGCTAACACGATTGCGGGTGGTCATCCCGCTAGCCGTTATTTTGATCACGGGTTATGTGTCCGCGTTGGGGAATACGGATCTTTCGCGTTTTTCTCCCGCGACGGTGGTCAGTATTCCGATGCTTTTCGTCTTCTTGATCGGGCTCGGAAGCGTCGTAAGAGTATTTCAACTGCGGTATATGCGAAGCAATTTTGCGCTCGTGAAGGCTCGCGAAGAGGCAGTTGCTGCGTCGGAACGAGCTCGACTTGCACGTGAAATGCATGATTCGCTCGCTAAAACGTTGTACGGGGTCGTGATGGCAGCGAAGAGTCTGGGCCCGACACTCGAACAAGATGAGCAACGAGCTCGTAGAACTGCTGACTTAGTTGCGGACGGCGCGGAACGAGCAGCGGATGAATCCCGACAGATTTTGGATCGCCTACGTGCCGATATTCCCGAGGGCGCATTATCAGAAGCCATTACCAGAGTCTGCGAACGTTGGCAGGAAACCAACGCCATACCCATACGAGTTGATCTGCACGATCTAAGTGAGGGTTTTCCTTTGGATCATCGATATGAGGTCCTTGCCATCATTGGTGAAGCGTTGGAGAACATCTCTCGTCATAGTAACGCCGAGCAGGCGGGATTGCGTGTCACCAATAGCGATACGCACACCACTATTGAGGTTTTTGACGACGGCGACGGGTTTAATCCTGAGGAAATATCAACAGCCCGCTACGGCCTGGTGGGTATGCGTGAGCGCGCCCAACTGATCGGTGCTGACTTAAGCATCAGTTCAGTGCTCAATGAAGGCACAACAATAGCGATGACTTTGACTCGAGATGGAGCGAAAAATGTCAGTTCTTGAGCCTGTAGTCACTGAACAAAAGGTGGCGGGCACTATTGAAGTCCTGATCGTTGATGACAACTCCGTCATCCGAATGGGACTGCGTAGTCTTTTGGACACGTCGGACGCGGTCAATGTCGTGGGCGAAGCTGCAGACGGTGTTGAAGCAATAGAGAAGATTGAGCAACTGAAACCAGATATTGCTCTTCTCGATGTGAGGATGCCCCGCCGCGACGGGTTAGAAGTCGTCAAAGAAGTCCATGAGCGCGTGAAAGTCATCATGCTGACGTATACCGACGGACCCGAGGTTATCCGGCAAGCGCTATCTACTGGTGCACGTGGTTATTTGGTTCACGGCAGTTTCTCTGCCGAGGAAATCGAGCGAGCAATTTTGACAGTGGCTGATGGAAATATGCTCCTGACATCGCAAGCTGCTGAAGCGATGGTGCAAACAACTGGGGCCGAGAGCGCCTCCGAGGCAAAAACTGGGGCTGTGCGCAGCCAAGCGGGACTGAGCCGACGGCAAGTAGAGATTATGGATTTGATTGCGGATGGTTTAACTAACGGTGAGATTGCCCGCGCCTGTTTCGTAGCGGAAAAGACGGTAAAGAACCACGTGAATCAAATCTTCGCCAAGTTGGGGGTTCGTACGCGAGCAGAGGCCGTGTCAGAGTGGCTAACCCGATGAAACCGCTGAAGTTTGGGCCCACGGGCCCAGAGAAAACTTGGGACCAAAACGGGCCCCTAGACCCGTGATGCCCGGGCTGCAAATCCCATAAGTTAGAGACGTCTGGAAGGCACGGCGGTTTGAGTAAGGATCTGATCGCCAAAGCGAAACGAAAAGGGAGAAACAAATGCTTCGCTTACGCAATAAGATGATCAATCGCGTGAACTCTGCGGGAGAAAAAGAAGCCGGTCAGGGTACCCTCGAATACTTGGGTATCGTGATTGTTGCCGCTATTCTCGTTGGCGCTGTGATTATGGCAATCAACAGCTTCGACTTGCAGGGCAAGGTGGAAACTGAACTTGAAAAGGTCGGAGAAGAAGGCTAATAGCCTCCGACCGGTCCGGTTGGGTGGAGTGGCAGGAGGGCCTTCTTCACCCAACCGGTATTTTCATGTAAAGGCTTTATCGGGAGAAAACAACGTCATCTAATGTATAGACGGAAATGCTTTAAAGATAATGAGCGCGGTGCGGCGACCACCGCGCTTTTACTCATTGGCATATTTGCTGCCGTCGGCATTCTTTTTATCGCGATTCTCCCGTTAGCTTCAGGTACGGAGAAAAGTGACCGCGCACAGACAGCCGCCGATGCAGCCGCACTTGCTGGTGCAAAGAAGATGCGTGACGAGATAATTGAATCTCTTGCTCATGCCAGTCCACCCGTCTCATTGGCACAGTTGGTTGATCCACAAAGCGGTCGAGGTAAAGCTCAAGAGTTGGCGATGAGCAATGATGCTGAAATCACTTCCTACCACGCTATGCCAATTGCAGGGTCGGTCAGTGTGAATGTGCGTCAGCTCGAAGAAATGCCGAAGACTCATAAGCACGCTAAAGCGAAGGCTACTGCCGAACTAGACCTGCCGCTGAATTCGTGCCAGTTCGGAGAGGACGAAGTCGAGCCCGAAGATGATGATGAGGCTTCCGAAGATGACGATGATGAGGATGACGACGAAGACTCGCCCCCTCCTGAACCGGAATACGAATATTCCTTTAGTTGTCCAGGGCTCCCGAACCTCAATGATTACGACGATTTAGACCAACTGGTCGCTGATGTCCAACAGTTGCTTGAGCAACGAGTAGACGCCACGCTTACCCACTGAACGTGAAAACCTACAGCGAGGATTTTCGAGAATGAGAAAAGCGATCCCTGCCCGACGCGACGTAGGCGGAATGCGGCGGACTCTTTCAGCGTGTGCGGTAGCTGCAGGTGTGAGTTTGTTACTCACGGGGTTTACCGGACTTGATGATGCTGCCGACCCGGAAACTCCCGATGGTGATATTCCGATAGCTGGGACTTTTGAGCACTTCAACTTCGGTAAACCCGGTGACGAAGTGGTCAAGGGCGCTGTGCTCAGTGCACGAAGGACGCCTGGCGCAACGGTGGTGTATTACGCAATTGGATACGACGAGGCGCAGGGAACTGATTACCGTTCCAGCCACTCTTTCCCGAGCCGCCCAGGGGAATATCAAGGAATAACCGGGAATGTACGCATGGTCAATGCTGATGAAGACGAGCTGTATTTTCCCTTGTTTTCTGACGAAGAGAAATTCGCATCCGATGCGCATGATCTAGAATCTTCGGCCGGGGACCTGCGCGTTGGTTTCGTGATGTTCCCGGAAGTCTCTGATGAAGTGGAAACTGTTGACGTCATTATGCCGTTCCGGGCCAAAGTAGCGGCGGTCCCCGTTGAAGATGGTTTGCTAGAGCCTATAGGTGATGATGCGGCGCCGCTGCTTGGTGACGGATGGCCGGAAGTTCCGGATGAGTCGGCTATTGAGACCGCTGATCCGGAAAAAGTTACATATAAAATGCGTCAGCGTTATGTAGATCTAGAAGGCACCGCTGAGGTAGAAGACGACGTTGATGAAGTAGCGGTCACTTTAGACGCCAACGTCCTGTTTGAAGTGGATAAAGCGGATCTTTCCAAGAAGGCTCAAAAACGCCTCGATGAAGTCGCTGAAGACATTACTGAGCGTGGAACCGGTGAAGTGGTGATTACCGGTCACACCGATAGTAATGGCGGTAAGGATCACAATCAGAAACTCTCTGAACGTCGCGCGAATTCTGTTTTGAAGGCTGTGAAACCTGCGGTCGATAATTCAGATGTGTCTTTCAAGACCGTCGGTAAGGGCGAAGAAGAGCCCGTTGAATCGAACTCAACAGATGAGGGCCGGGCGAAGAACCGCCGCGTAACAATCGAGTATCAGGTGGTGGATAACTAATGACACGCATGAAAATATTACCGTCCGCTGCCTTGCTTTCGGTTGGATTAATCCTGGCTGCCTGTAGTTCTGACTCGGATGAAGAAAACAATGCTTCACAAAATGGTGGAGGCTCTAACGGGAGTTCACAAGAAGAACAAGCTTTGACTCCTGAAGAAATTACCGAACTGATTTTTGCCGGCGAAACGCCCGAGACTGCAGACGTAGACGACCTCGAGAAGCCTAAGGGCGGTGAACTTAACGGTGTGGAGTCTGTTGCTGAAGGGGAAGGGAAAATCACGGACGGCGGAGACAAAATTCCTGTCACCGTCAACGTTGCTGAAGTCGTCGACCTAGGTAGTCGGTTGTTTGTACAGTACTCACTCCAGTCGTCTGACGGCGATGATCATCACAGCAGTGCACAGACTCACCTAGGTGATGAACAACCGTCCAGCGTGATGGACGGTGTAACCGTTGTCGATTCGAAGGACGGCATCCGGTATTGGCCTCTGACGGCTATTGATAGTGACGAAGAATCAGAGAAGTGCGCGTGCGCTCCGATTCCGAACAGTATTGGGCCAAATGAAGAGTGGTTCTTCGGCTTTTACCCACCTTTGGACTCGGACGCCGACAGTGTTGAGATTGAAGTCCCTGGTGTCGACCCGATTGAAGTTCCTATTCAGCGAGTCGACCAATGAGACGTCATTGGCGGCGAGTTGGCTCGCTGACCCAGCGTGAACGGGAAGCCGGCATCGGCTCTCTTGAACTGTTAGGAATCGTGATTACCGCCGCAATTCTGGTGTCCGGGATTATGGTGGTGCAATCCGCCTATCCGAAAAAAATTAATAACGCGTTCTGCGAATTTGGTCAGGCAATTGGAATCGCAGGGCCGTGTGAATCCGGTGATGAACCGGTTACCGCCGAGGACCCAAAAGATGACGGGTACTATCAGCCGCCGGTGTGTATGCTCCGTGAGGAAAGCGAGCAGTATTCCGCTGAAGCCAAAATCTGGTTCGTGAAGATCGGAAACAATTCTGGGTTTATCGTCCAAGAGTTTGCCGATGGAACTGTTCGCGCAACCGTCACAGACGGAGCCTCTATCGGCGGCGAGTGGAATATGGATACCAAAGCTTTCGACGTCGATAAATTAGGCACTGAGGATACTTTGGGGCTAGACGTCAAGTTAGGTGCGGACTTGTCGTTGGAATACGGCGATACGTGGGAGTTTGATAGCGCAGAAGAGTGGGAAGAAATGCGCGCGGACCTCGACGACTACCTCATTCAGCAAGAAATTCTGAAGCAAGAGGGCGGGGTATTTGCCATTAAGGGTATGGGCGGTTTCGTCGAACCGCCGAAGGAGACACAAGTTTCCTTTTCTAAACTTGAATTTAGCGGACACGGTAAAGGCGAATTTGGCATAAAAATGCCTAACGGTGTCGACGATAAGGGTAAGGACAAGTACTTCGATCCTAATCTTGGTGTGCGACTCGAAGCCGAAGCTGGAGCCGCGGTGATTTTAGAATCAAATCACGAAACCGGAGAGCAAAGTTGGACCTATGAAGTTTCTGCTGAAGGCAGTGCCGGGGCTGATGTTGTTCTAGGCCACGGCGAGGCTACGGGTGCTGTTGAAGGCGCAGTGACTGTCACGCGTGACAGTGAGGGGAACCTGACAGAAATTCAGTTCAAAACTATGCATGAAGGTGGTTTTGAAGGCGGCATCGGAAACGACAGTTTCGATGCGATTGAGGGTGGCCGAGACGTCAGTGAAACCTCATCTACTGTGACGTCAACGACTTTGGAGGTAACGCCAGAAAATCGTGACCTTGCCGAGGATTGGTTGGGGCACGCTGGTAGCGGAGAGTCCGGACTGCAGATCCCGCTGACAGCCATGATTCCTGATGAGCCCTCCGATGACCCGTTCCAGCAGTTGCTCTATGAAGAGGGCACCACCTCTGTTGTTGGGTACGAAAACATTAAAGACGAGTGGGCGTTTGAGGCGGCCATCAAAAAGGGCTGGCAATTGGGTTTCGCCATTTCAGGCGAGGAGGCGACAGCTGAAGCTGTGGATTCCCAATTCTTGGGAGCCCCCGATTCAGATGGAAAACGCAGCATGGTTCCGGACACTGAATGCGTGAGTGAATAAGGCCATGTTGAACTTCGCTCTTGACCTCAAAGACTTCATCCGGGCATGGCTATTGTCGCTGGCAGGTTTCTTGGTCGGCGAATACGGTGCGGGATTGTTGCTGAACTGGATCAAGAACAATTCGGGCATCGAAGCGATGCTGCAGATGGCTTGGATGCCATGGTTGTTAGCTCCGGTCCTGGGGACGATCGCCGCAATTTTGGGACTATTGCCTAAAGCGTGGGGACGCGCTCGGTGGCAGGATTGGGTGGCTTCAGTAGCCGTAGTGCCTATCGGAGCGTTGATCGTCACTGTGGTTGTCACTGCCATTGTGGGGGCCCACGGCAGCCGCATATGGATAGATGGAGCGACACAGGTGGCGATCGCAATCTTGTTAGGGCTCTTGTTGGGGGTCACGCTGAAGTCTCGTAGTGAACGCGAAGGGGACGGTGAGATGTTGTGAGACACCATGGGGATGCCCGCAAAAGCGAACGAATTGGTGCCGTAGTTGTGGCTTTTTCCCTCTCGCTGGCCTTAGCAGCGTGTGGCGGCGAATCCAGCAGCGCACCCGAGGACGCGCTCACCGCCACCGACGGCTCATTAACCGTAGCGGTGCCTGATGGATGGACCGAAGGAGGCGAAACATCCGAAACGTGGCCCACATCGTGGCAGGACTCTGAAACCGAAGAGGACTCCGACTACAAGCTAGTTTTAAACGGAAATTACGGAGACAAAGGCGCATTAGTGGCCCGCGGCACGATTCTTTCGGGGGCGCAAGTGGGGGGAATTCCCGGGTTTAAGAACAAAGAAACAACCACTGAGGAAGAGCGAGATGGCTTGTTCATCTCGAAAGTGGAGTTCGAATATGACGGGGAAAATGATCAGCGCTTCAACGGAGTGCTGTGGACAGCTGAAGAGATTGATTCTAAAGAGACTGTGGCCCTGCAAATAACGGCTAAACAGTTGGACGCTGATTTAGTGGACGACTTAGAGTCATCAATATCAATTTCAAGTGGTGAGACTGCATAATCATGCTTAAGACTATCCTAGATAAGCGTCATTCGGAACGTGGTATCGGAACTCTCGAAGTCCTCGGCATTGTAATGACCGCGGTACTGTTAGTATCGGGAATTCTCGTTGTTCAAAATAAATATCCCGATAAAATCAGCAACGCATTTTGTCAATTTGGTGCTGCTGTCGGTTACGGCGGTGATTGTGAAGATGGTTCTTCCGTCGCTGACGGTGGTGACGATGAAGAAATCGACCACAGTGTTCCTCCAAAATGCAAACTCTATGAAGAATCTGAAACGAACACCGTTGAAGGTAGTTTCTTGTGGTTTGACGTGGGAACTAGCTCTAGTTTCATCGTTCGAGAATATTCAGATGGAACGGTGAAGGCCACGATTGTTGATGGTATTTCTGCCGATGCCGGATACGAATTTGATCCCGTTAATCTTCCCGGCGAAAACAGTCCCGGTGTCGAGATTGATGTCGGCGGAGGAGCCGAATTCAGTTACGGCGATACTTGGGAATTTGAGAGTGTTGAAGAGTGGGAAGAAATGCAGACCCAACTCGAAGACTACCGAGATCAAGAAAAGTGGTACAAGAAAGCCGGTCGCGGAATGACGTTTTGGATTGACCGAGACCTGGTAGATGAGCCGCGTACAGCCGATATCTCGCTTCGAGAAACAGAACTCCATGTGAACGCGAGCGGTGAAGTCGACTTATTAGGTGGCGGCGATGGGACGTCCATGCCAGGAGGCAGTTCAGATAACGGGGGTATGGACGTCAACGCAAATGCCCACCTCTCAGCGGAATTAAGCGGTTCTGTACTAACCGAGACAGATCGTCGCACCGGAGAAACTGAGACTACTTACGAGTTCAGCGCATCTGGAGAAGCAGGGCAAGAACTTGGTGTCAGTCAAGATGTTCCCGTCGACGACGCAGGTAGTTTGAATGCGAATATCGAGTCAGAAATCTCTGGTGGCGTTGAAGGTGCGTTTAGCATCACTCGTGACGAAGATGGTGTAGTCACCGAAATCGAATTTGAAACTATGCATGAATATGGTGCAGACGTCTCCGTTAACGGCGGACATGAAGACGAGTGGACTGAAGATGGCGAGAAACACGAGACAGACGGCGGGGGTAGCGGAGATCACAAAAGGACTAACTCTCGCGTCACAAAAACAACTCTAGAAGTGAATGACGATAATCGTGAGACCGTTGAGAACTGGCTAGGTTCGGCAGGCGGGGCAGGCGAAGCGGCCAATATCCCAATTGGTGCAGTTATCCCCGATGAGCCATCGGACGACCCCTTTGAACAATTACTGTATGACGAGGCGTCAGTTAGCCAGGTGCACTATCAAAACATTGAAAACAAAGAAGAGTTTGAAGCCAAAATCAAGGCTGGGATGAGGCTCGGTTTCAGCGTCTCGCATGAGGAAAGTACCGCAGAAGCTGTGGATGCCTACTACTTGAGTAACAAGGGGCAGGACGGCGTGCGCCCGATGGAACACGATGCCGAGTGCCACTATTCCAATAGCCAAGTGCGATAGTGGCATTTATGGCAACACAGGGATCCATGGACGATGATGGGATTCGAAGTTCGCGCTATCTCATTGGTGGCGCGATCTCAGTAATCGTCTATTACGTGACATGGACGCTGAGTGGCTTGCCGTTACAGGCCACATCAGTCGATGACGTGACGATGATAATTCTATGGTTGCCGCTGGTTTTGCCGCCAATTGTCTCTTCGCTGATTGCTGTTAGCATTTTGGGGCCCAAAACCTGGGTGTTGGCGCGCGGCATTGACTGGGTGCTTTTGGCTGCTGCCGGTACAGCCGTCGGAATTCTTGACTACCTTATTTCAGGAATCGCTCTAGGGTTCTTGTACAGTGGCATGTTCGTCGAGATTTTGGCCATGGCTATTTTAGGGGCGGGCACCGCTATCGGGGCTGGTCAGGTGCTGAAGTTGCTGGCGAAACGGCAGCAGAAACCCACAACTGCATATGATGCACTGCTTAATTCATAACGACACTTGTGTATTTGAGGACTAATGCTTAATCGTTCTACTAAGACCGCCGCTCTCGTTAGCCTTTTTGTTGCAGGTTCTCTGGCTATGGCTGCGTGTGGTGACTCGTCTGGAACCGGTGGGGGAGAAAACAACGAGGAGAACAGCAACGTGACTGAAGACGGCTTGATTTCTTTCACCGTTCCTGACGGTTGGGTAGAGACCAGCGATATTCCAGACCGGTGGTCGTTGGGCTGGCGAGATTCTGACGATGAGGACTTTGACCAGGTGCTCTTTGCCAATGGGGAATACGATGACGACGGCGCTGCTTCAGCCACGTCGGATGTGTTAGCCGAAGCGCAGGTCGGCGGTATTGAGGGCTTCCGCTCATCCAGTTCAGAATGGATCGAGCGCGATGATGATGTCCGGATTCGCCGCACAGACTTCACTTACGGTCCTGACACGGATGACCATACGGGGGTGTTGTGGTTCATTGAGGACGCCGATTACCGCACCGGTGGCCTGCAACTGTCCGGTAAGGATCTTGATGAAACTTTGATCCAAGAAATCGAGGATTCCTTAACTTTTGAAGGCGGCGACGCCCCTGCCGCGTAACTGCGGCTCGCTGTCTATTGCGCCGATCCGAAGGACTGAAGAATTTCGGTGAGGACTTTTTGTCCGGGTTGGCGTTGATGCCCCACTTCGCGGAACCATTCATAACCCAGAACGTGTTTGAACATTATCCGCGGCATTTTGAGTAGCATCCCAAGGGTTCTATCGCCGTCATCGGCGCTGGCCTGCGAGGCGTGCGCGCGGAACGCCACCCGTTTAGGAATCACGTATTTCTTGACGTTAATGCGGTGAGTTATCTCTTCTCGGGCGGTGTATGCCCGCTCGAAATTGGTTCGGTCAAATTCGGGCGGGAACCGGTAGAACATGGCCGCCACGTCGATTCCCGTTAGCAAGAGGTTGCGGTCAACGGTGGCTTCTAAGACGGTTGGCGTTCCAGCGACGGCTGCCGCGCGTGCCCCCACATGGTGTACTTGCACATGATCGCGATGCCCATAACCGCCAGCGGGATCATACGTGGTTAGGACGTCGGCGCGTTCCTCGATCAAGATGTCTGCCAGTTGTGCAGCAGCTTGTTCAACATCCGCGTTCGCAAAGCGAACACCCGTGGCCGGGTTTGGTAGCTTTTCAGGGCCGTGGCCGGAGTCCAGGTATCCCAAGAACTCGACTCGGGACGTCCCCAGTGCTCGTGCTGAGCGCAATACTTCGGAGCGGCGATGATCGGCTAACTTTCCGCCGGCGGTGTATTGCGATGCTGCTTGTCCCAATTCACCATTGGTTGCTACGACCAGCACCACGCGATGCCCTTCAGCTGATGCTCGCGCCATCGTGCCGGAGGTCAGGAGCGCTTCATCATCTGGATGGGCGTGAAAAAAGACGAGGGTTGCCACGAGTGTTGCTCCTTTTGGGGCCTTTTCTATGTCTTTGGCATACGCTAGTGCAATGCGGATTGTTCACGTAACAGATGTCTATGCCCCACGAATTGGTGGTGTGGAATCCCAGGTGCGTAGCTTGGCTCAATTGCAGGCTGCGCGTGGGCACGATGTGCACGTGGTCACAGCCACTCAGGGGCGCAGCGACATGGATCAACCGCTGGGGAAGGGGGCGTGGGAGAACGATGATGGGGTAATCGTTCACCGATTGGCTTATCCGACAATCGCTGGGTTGCCTTTTCATCCGCGCGGGGTGCGCGAGCTCCCGCGAATGATGAAGGCTTTAGCGCCCGATGTAATTCACGCTCACGCGGGTGTGCTTTCCCCTTTCGCATTTGTTGCGATGAAAACGGCACAGCAAACAGGTACGCCAACCGTCACGACCTGGCATTCGATGCACACTGGTTGGCGTTGGGCGATGAAGATGCTGTCGTGGATTAATAAGTGGGATTCCACGCCCGTTGCTTGGACCGCTGTTGGGAATCCGGGCGCACGTCAGGTACGAAAGATGTTAACCACGCGCCGTTCGCCCAGTACGCGCGTTGACTTACTGCCCAACGGGGTGGATTTAGATCACTGGCTACCGGCGAATTATCCAACGGAGTCTGTAAAACTTGATGTCAGACTGTGGACTGCTCAGGAAGCAGTTAGCCCCGAGGTGGTCCACACCCCCAGACCGCTTCGAGTCGTGGCTACTCAGCGTCTGGAACCACGGAAACGAACCATCCCGCTACTGCGTGCCGCTGAGGAAGCGCGCAATGCTTTGCTTCCGGAACAAGATCTACAACTCCTCATTATCGGTGTTGGTAGCGAAGATGGGGAAGTCAAACGGTGGATTACTCGCCACGAGGCTGAAGGGTGGGCGATTCAAGCGGGGAAACTTGACCGCGATCACTTAAGAGAGATTTATCGCCGCGCCGACGTTTTCGTGGCCCCCGCGGTGCTTGAAGCCTTCGGTATCGCGGCGCTGGAGGCTCGCGCGGCTGGACTGCCGGTCATTGGATTCTCGCGATCTGGAGTTGCTGACTTCGTTGAAAATGACGTGGGTGGCTTGATGGTAAGAAATGATAAGGAACTCGTTGCCGCCCTGGTAAAAATGGCGGAAGAGCCTGAGCTCGTGCAGCGTCTAGGGGACTACAACGTGAGGGTGATTCCAGAGTTCGATTGGTCCAACGTCCTACAGGCAACTCACGAGCAGTATTTACGGGCGGTCGTGATCCAGAAAGAAGCGCAGAATCTTGGGAAAACTTACCAGTTTCCTGAGCCGAAAAATGGATGATCAAAAAGGGACCAATGGCCCAAAAATAAGCACGTAACTCTGGAAGAGTGTTCCTTGAAAGCAACCACCACAGGTTCGCTTACGGGGTCGAAGTTCGATCTCGCAGTTGTCTACATGACACCGTCGAAAGGAAGCAGTCATGTCCACCGTCGTAACCGAGCGAAACACGAAAACGCCACGGACCATTGGGCTCCTCGCGATTATTGCCGGGATCATCTTGATCTTAGGTGGCGGAGTGACATGGGGCATGGTGCAAAGCCAACTGAAGGCAGAGAGCATTACGATTCCTGATGACGCTGCCATGTTTGCCGGTAAAGAGGTCAAAGGCCCTCTGACAGC
>Ga0079226_10000243_pt1 | contig 36394 bp, 31 predicted proteins | sample Poulit2014_FD_76345 | JGI IMG/M metagenome (GOLD analysis project Ga0079226, IMG submission 76345) | Agricultural soil microbial communities from Georgia to study Nitrogen management - Poultry litter 2014 | ecosystem: Environmental > Terrestrial > Soil > Agricultural land | place: USA: Georgia...
GCAAAGAAACCCGGCGGGAGCACTGAGCTACAAATGGGAGGCGTTATTTACAACGATTCTGCCGATAAGGCGGCGAGATTTATAATGAATTGCAACCAACAATTGATTCCCCTGGTTTTCCTTCAAGATGTAACCGGCTTTATGGTAGGAAGTAGATCCGAGCAGCTTGGAATAATTAAAGATGGAGCCAAGTTAGTCAATGCCATGGCCAACTCTATAGTTCCAAAATTCACATTCATGATTGGAAATAGCTATGGAGCAGGAAATTACGCTTTATGTGGTCGGGCCTACGACCCTAGACTCATATTCAGCTGGCCAACGTCTAGAATTGGCGTGATGAGTGGTGCTTCAGCAGGAAAAACATTGTTACAAATTGAACAATCTAAGCTGGCCAAAACAGGTGAGCAGCTTGATCAAGAAGAAGAAAAGATTTTACTAGACAAAATTCAAGAGCAATACGACAAGCAATTGGACCCTTATTACGCTGCAGCGCGCCTTTGGACGGATGGAATTATAGACCCCATAGAGACCAGAACAGTTATAAGCATGGGCATCGAGGCCGCTAGCCATTCTTTAATTACTGCCTCTTATAAAGTAGGAGTTATCCAAACATAAGGCATAAGACATGTGTACCTTCTGCCGCGAATAATCGAGGCGTACTTATTTAAGGATTGTAAAAAGAATAACTTTGAATAAATAACTAGGCTATTTTTCTTATTTTAGCTGTGTGATTAAAAGGATAACAGCTATAATTTTGTCTTTCGCCTTACTTCTAAATACAGTGAGTCAAGCGTGGATACTGCTGTCTTTTGAAGTTAACCACAATTACATAGCTCAATATATCTGCGTTGAAAAAGAAGATGCTAACAACCATTGCCAAGGTGGATGTTTTTTAAAAGATAAACTAGAAAAAGATCAAAAAGAGAAGCAAGACCTCCGTGATATCCGTTGGGGCGAGTTTGTGCTCTACCACATACCTTATATACCAAATCAGCAAATAGAACCAGAATATGGATTAGAGTCCGAAACAGTCTTTGGTTTCTTACTTCCTAAAAATATACGGAATCCTCACTTAGAGCTACTCAGACCTCCTGCTGGGCTAACTACATAGCTTATTATGTTTTTTTGACTACCATTTTCAAAAAACGATTTGTTATTAGTTGATTCCATCACGTATTATTTTCCTACAAAATGCAAGTTTTGTTTACCAGTGAGTTAGACAATAAGATGTTCTATCCGGCCGACTTATCAATTTTTAAATCACAAACACCCGATTTTGCGATAACCCCTTTAAATGAGATTCATAACCAGACCATATTGAAAGGGAAGCTATACCGCCCGCGGTGGTATACTATCATTTTTATTAAAAGCGGTAAAATGAACATACAAGTCGATGAACATAATTTTACAATTGTAGATGGAGGGGTTATCTGTATACCACCAAACAGTGTTATTTCTCTTTCTATCCAAAAGGCTACTAAGGGATGTTTTATCGGTTTTAATGCCAGCTTTTTCTCATTGAGATTTCATAATCATGTGCTATCTAGCTTCAGCATATTTAGCAGATTAACAAGTTCTTTTGTATATTTAAAGGAGAATCAAATTGAAAAGTGGCACGCACTTATTGATTCCATTATCTATGAAGTGGAGAACCGAAAAAAAGGTTATGATGTAGTAGTTAGATCTTACTTGAATATACTTTTACACGATTTAGATCGGATTAATAAACCAGAGTTTTCAATTATGAGGATTAATAAAGCAGAAGAGAAGCTGGTTGCATTTGTACAATTAGTTAACGATAACTATTTAACGCAACGCTCTCCAAAGTGGTATGCAGATGAATTAAATATATCTGTCAATTATTTAGGCAGAATTTGTAAGAGGTATCTCTTGAGTACACCCGGAGAAGTCATCCGAGAGGAAGTGTGGAAAGAGGCTCAGCGGATGCTCTACTTAACCAATCAATCGGTAGCAGAGATAGCCTATAAGCTTGGTTTTGAAAGTGCATCTTACTTTTCCACGGCATTTAAGCGAGACCTAAAGTGCACACCTGAGGAATTTCGCGAAATTATGCCCAGATTCCACTAACTGCAGGATTTCCCTTTTAACCGATCTCTAGACGTAGAATGATTGGGTGTATCGCAGTTATAAGTACAATGCCTTTTGATCGATGTATTCCTTTACGGCTTGTGGCACCAAATAATCGATGCTCTTATCTTCGGTAATGGCTTTTCGAATAAATGTAGATGAAATTTCCATCAGTGGACTCTCCGTAATGGTGACCTTAGGATGTGTCCGTAAATCCGTTGCGCGATAGCCTGGTCGAGGATACACATGGATAGAATAATTGCTTAATAATACATCAGCATTCTTCCATTTTTTGAAATTTTCAAGATTGTCTTCTCCCATTATCAAGGAGAAAGAATAATTGGGGTGCCTTTCATGCAGGTAAGTCAACGTATCTATAGTATATGAGGGGATGGGAAGGTGGAATTCAATATCGGATGCTCTCAGCCTATCAACACCAGCAATGGCAAGCTCTACCATTTCTAGCCTATCGTAACTTGATGCCAGCGATGCTTTTTTCTTAAATGGACTCTGTGGGCTCACAACAAACCAAACTTCATCCAAATCGGTATAATTAGCCATGTAATTGCCTATTATAAGATGGCCTACATGAATGGGATTAAAAGAACCAAAAAACAATCCAATTCTCTTCATAAAATCATTACTCCTTTTTCAAAAAGTCTTCAATTAACTTTTCAGCTTGCTGACAAGCCTCGGGCAAATTATCATTTAACAAAATGGTATCGAAAAACTTTGCTTGATCGAGCTCATATTCTGCCTTTTCAATTCTCTCTTTAACCTTTTCTATAGAGTCTGTTCCCCTAGTTGAAAGTCTACGTTCCAACTCCTCTAATGAGGGTGGTTGCACAAATATGGCGAGCGCTTGATTTTGGAATATACCTTTTAAATTCCTCCCGCCCACTACATCAATATCAAAAACAACGCTTTTCCCATCGTCCCATATACGCTGGATCTCTGATTGCAAGGTGCCGTAATAAATCCCGTTATACACCTCTTCGTACTCCACAAATTCTTTGTTTTTGATTTTCTCTTGAAAAGCCTCCTTAGAAATAAAATAATAGTCCCTACCATCGACCTCCTGACCTCGTGGCGGCCTGGTGGTGGCTGAAATTGAAAACGACAACTCCTGATTGAACTTATTTAAAAGATGCTTTACAATGGTCGTTTTTCCTGCACCTGAGGGTGCAGAAAATATAAAAAGCTTACCTTTCTTCATTTAAACATGCTTATAATACATTCAACAGTTGCTCTTTAATTTTTTCGAGCTCTTCCTTCATTTGAACAACAACCTGCTGGATACCAACATGGTTCGCTTTCGAACCAATGGTATTAATCTCTCTGCCGATCTCTTGTGAGATAAAACCAAGTTTCTTTCCATTACCAGATTCTCCTTGGAGAACTTTTAAAAAATATTCACAGTGATTTTTTAAGCGAACTTTCTCTTCGGTTATATCCAGCTTATCTACATAATAGATCATCTCCTGCTCCAATCTATTTTGATCTGTATTTTCCCTTCCTACCCATTCTTCTAACAAATTTTCAATTCGCTCGCGGATCAATGGAATTCTCTCTACTTCCAGAGTGGCAACCATATTTAGATTTTCTTGAATGATAGATATTCGTTTATTCAAATCCAACTTTAAGGCATCTCCTTCCTGTCTTCTAAAGGCAGTAAACTGAAGGACAGCCTCTTCAATTACACGAAATATCAATTCTTTCTCATCCTTCTGAATTTCTTCAAGTTGCTCGTCTTGCGACATCACATCCGGTAATGAAAGGACAGCTTCAAATAAATTGTTTACTGGAGTTTCTAGCTCTTTGGATAACTCTAAAAGTTCATAATAGTACTTTTTAAATAATGAGCTATTAATGGTAGACCCTTGCTGCTGTGGATCTAGAAATTGTTCCGATAGGACTAAAGACACTTTCCCGCGGACCGTGTTTTTAGTTAGATAGCTTCGAATTTCAGACTCTAACGAAGAGAGTCTCTTTGGAAGCCTCAAATTGATTTCCAAAAACTTAGAATTAAGTGACTTTATTTCAGCAATATACTTAACTGAAGGTGTTTCGATATGGGCCAGGCCATATCCAGTCATAGAATTCAACATAAAGTAGCGTTTTAAAACTTAACAGAATTTTATCGTATTCTTGAGTTCCATGCAAATAGGCCTCAATCTACTATTGCGAAGACGACTTTTTCTTTAATCGCTCTTTTATCACCTCAATTATGGGAGGAAGAAGCGAAAGAAATATGATGATGAGAATTACTAAAGTAAAGTTTTTTTGAATCAAGGCATTACTACCAATAAAATACCCTAAGAACAAAAATAGTGTAACCCATAAAAATGCTCCAACAATATTAAAGGAAGCAAATTTAGGATAGCTCATCGATCCAACTCCTGCAACAAAAGGTGCAAAAGTCCTCACTATAGGGACAAAGCGAGCATAAATAATAGTTTTTCCACCGTATTTATCGTAGAAAGATTCGGTTTTATTTAAATACTCTTTCTTCAGAAACTTATACTTGCCGCTGAATGCTTTGGGCCCCAGGTATTGACCTACATGATAATTCACCCAGTCACCTAACACACCTGCGATAAAGAGAATCAGCCACATGACCCAAATATTTAAATCCGTCTCGGGCTTGGCAATTATGGCGCCAGCAGCAAAAAGCAAAGAGTCACCCGGTAGGAATGGGGTGACTACTAATCCAGTTTCTGCAAAAATTATAATAAACAATATCAAGTATGTCCAGGTGCTGTATTGATTTACAATCTCAACTAAATGTTGATCTACATGTAGGACAAAATCAATCAGTGCTTTAACGTATTCCAAACTAAGAATTTAATGGTATTAATACTTAACCTTGATTGTTTAACATGACAGGCATAACTAACATTAAAACTTCTTCTTCTTCGGAAGGTTCCGAAGGTTTCAAAAGACCTGCTTTATTGGAAGTGCTCATTTCTAATAAAACTTCATCACTCCCTAAATTGCCTAACATCTCCACTAGGAACTTAGCATTGAAACCAATTTCCATGTCTTCACCTTCATATTGACAGCTTAGACGTTCGTGCGCCTCGTTCGCAAAATCAATATCTTCGGCAGAAATATGCAATTCGCTTCCTGTAATTTTCAAACGGACCTGGTGTGTAGTTTTATTCGCAAAAATAACAACACGTTTTAAGGTGTTTAAAAACAGAAGCCTATCGACTATTAATTTATTCGGATTAACTTGAGGAATTACCGCAGCATAATCTGGATAGCGTTCATCAACTAACCTACAGATAAGATGAATATTTTCAAAAGAGAAAAATGCATTAGTAGAATTATATTCTATGGTTACATTGATATCCTCAGAAGGTAAGGAAGATTTTAATAGGGCTAATGCTTTTTTAGGCAAAATCAACGAATTCACCTCCTCAGCCCCTATGTCTTTTCTTCTATATTGTACAAGCTTATGAGCATCTGTTGCTACAAAAGTTATAGTGTGTTCTTCAATTTCAACTAGAACGCCACCCATTGCTGGTCTCAACTCATCATTACTAACAGCAAACATGGTTTTAGAAATAGCATCGGCCAGTGTAGAGGCAGGAATATTGATTGTAGAAGCACTTTCTACAACAGGAATTTTTGGGAAATCGTCAGCTCTTTCTCCACTCAGTTTATATTTACCATCTCCAGCACTAATCTCCACTGCTAAGGTTTCTGTATCCACAGAAAATGCAACTGGCTGATCTGGAAGTGTTTTTAAGGTCTCTATCAATATCTTAGACGGCATTGCAATCCGACCTTCTTCCTTTGCTTCAATGGGCAAAGAAGTAATCATGCTCGTTTGTAAATCCGTAGCGGAAATTGTTAATATATTATCCTCAATTTCAAATAAAAAATTTTCCAATATTGGTAACACTGTACTGGTGCTGGAAGCCCCGCTTATTGCTTGCAGCTGCTTTAACAATACCGAAGTGGAAACGATAAATCTCATAATTGATCTCAAATTTATTGTATATGCAATAATACAGAAAAGAAATCTATTTATGTACTGTTTGTTCCTTGTATTTTTTGTCTAACCAAAATTTTTTCTCCAGAAGTTTGTTACATTTGTGTTTATCTCATGCAATTTAAAAATATTATAGCTCAACAAAGCGCAAAAGATTTTTTAATAAAATCTATTGGTAATAAAAGGATTAGTCATGCGCAACTTTTCATAGGTCCAGCAGGTAACGGAGCAATGGCACTAGCAATTGCCTATGCTCAGATGATCCACTGTGAAAACCCCTCTGAAAATGACAGCTGTGGTGTCTGTAGTTCTTGTATAAAGGTCTCCAAGCTTATCCACCCAGATTTACACTTTTCGTTTCCTTTTTTTGCGACTAAAAGCTCTGCGGTGAGCTCAGAGTTTCTGCCGCAATGGCGGGAAGCAATGCTTTCACATCCCTATTTAGATTTCGAAACGTGGAAAGAATATTTAAATGGAGAGAATAAACAAGCTGGAATTAACATTGCTGAGGCACACGACATCATTAAAAAACTAGGGTTAAAGCCCTTCGAATCGGAATACAAGGTTTTAATACTGTGGCTGCCGGAATACCTGGATCAACGAGCCAATGCACTTCTAAAGTTAATAGAAGAACCTCCCTTAAAAACGGTTTTTTTATTTGTAACCGAAAACACAGATCTCATACTTCCAACCATTCTATCTAGGATGCAGATGGTAAAAATACCAGCTTACTCCACTGACACCATTGAAAAAGAACTTATTTCTAAAAAAGGAATAAGCGAAGATAAAGCTAAACAAATCGCTTTAATGGCTGATGGAAACCTGCATCAAGCTTTTCTCTTAACAAGTTCAACCGAGAGCAACTTTTACTCACTTTTAGTAAGCTGGTTAAGAACCATAGTAACAGATAGAGGCCTAGAGTTTATCAAGTTCTGTGAAGAAGATTTTTATAAATTAGGAAGAGAAAATCAAAAAAGTTTTATACTTTACGCTCTTAAAATAGTTCGTCAAGTACTTTTTGCCAAACACGGGCTAAATGAAAAAATAAGCCTCAATTCACAAGAAACAGATTTTGTTAACCGTTTCTCAGAGCTTTATAGTGACAGGCAATTGGAGTTAATGGCAGAACTTTTAGAAAAGACATATTACAATATAGAGAGAAATGCAAATGCAAAAATTCTATTTTTAGACTTATCTTTGCAATTAGTATTAATTTTTAAATTTCAAACGTTCCCGTTTGGGACTCAACATATATAAAAAGAAAAATTATGGGATGCGACGGATGCGCGTCCGGCGGAGGTTGCGGTACTGCCTCAAAAGGCGGATTACCAGCAGGATGCCAGAACAATGGTGCCTGCATGACCAGCGGATGTAACAAATTAGACGTTTATGACTGGCTTTCTGATATGGATTTGCCAGCTAACTATACACCTTTTAACATTATTGAAGTACGTTTTAAAGGCTCTAGGAAAGAGTTCTTTATTAACGATCAGAACTTATACCTAGATATGGGTGAGCTAGTTGTTGTAGAGCCAAAAACAGGCAGCTACGACATTGGGCATGTTTCCCTGACAGGTGAGCTGGTACGTTTACAACTTAAGAAAAACAAAATCGATTCCGACACAGTCAAAAAGAAAGTATATAGGAAAGGAAATGAAGCGGACTATAAAAACTGGGAGTCAGCGAAAGACTTGGAATGGGAAACCATGCATAAAGCTCGTAAAATGGCTTTAGAATTGGGTTTATCCATGAAAATTTCTGATGTAGACTTTCAAGGCGATAGATCCAAAGCAACCTTTTACTACACGGCAGATGGTCGGGTAGATTTCAGAGAGCTGATTAAAAGAATGGCAGAGGCGTTCCGGGTCCGTATAGAAATGCGACAAATTGGAATGCGTCAAGAAGCTAGCCGTTTAGGAGGCATAGGGTCTTGTGGGCGTGAGCTTTGCTGTTCTACTTGGTTAACAGACTTTAAAACGGTGTCTACTTCAGCTGCACGCTACCAGAATTTATCACTAAACACTTTAAAATTAGCCGGTCAATGTGGTAAATTAAAATGCTGTTTAAACTTTGAGTTAGATAGCTATATGGATGCGCTAAAAGATATGCCTACCAATGTAGAATCGATTGAGACTCAAGTTGGAAAGGCTTATTTACAAAAAACCGATATCTTTAAAAGAGTCATGTGGTTTGCCTATGCTAAGGCTGAAAACTGGATTCCTATCAGTGTTGAAAAGGTAAAAGAATATGCAGCTCTTAATGCCAAAGGTCGTAAACCGGAGGAGTTAGAGCGAATTGATGGCAATGATGAGCAGGTGGAACAAAACACTGCTTTAGATTATCAAAATGTGGTTGGCCAAGAAAGTTTAACTCGATTGGACGATAAAAAGCAAAAACCAAGACGCAAAAAACCTTCGAGAAACAGAAAGCAGAAATATAGCGTAGACAAAAAAGATAACACGGCGAGTCAAAAAAACACAAAGAATAAACGCAGGCCTAGTAATAGAGGTGGATCAAAAGCAGAAGGTGGCGGTAATAAAAACCCGAATGCTGCACAAAAACCTAGTAGGCGGCGAAATAGAAAGCCGAAATCATAGCAGCTTTTAAATGAAAGGAAATACTCTAGTATTTTTTCAGGTAATAATAGTATGCGTATTAAGTCTTTCGTTGGGCTGCAGTGATACGAGGCAGTACTCTAATCACCAAAGCATCCCAGGAAGGACTTGGCACAAAAATGACACAATATGGTTTGAGGTGCCCCATGACAGTACAATCGCTACTGGGACAAAAGGTACCGTTCAATTCTATTTACGGCACGGTGCCGAATACGCATTCGAAGATATACAGATTAAAGTACTGGAAGAAAAAAACGGGATACTAAAAGACGAAGTTAGAGCTTTTCGTATTCCCTTAGTAAACAAAGAAGGTCTTTGGCTTGGTAAAAGCAAAGGCCTCCTTTACGAAAACATCAATGTCCTATGGGAAGGTTTTGAGCAACTTGATTCTGGGAATTATAGAATAGGAGTGCTTCCTGATATGCCCAATCAGCAAATTCTTTCTCATATTTCCAATGTAGGAATAAAAATAACCAATAAATGAAAACCCTTCGTTTATTAATTCTATATCCTTTTAGTCTCCTACTTTCGATTATATTAATAATCCGTCACAAGCTTTACGATTGGGGTATTTTCAAGAGCTGTAGCTTTCAAATACCGACAATTGTTATTGGAAACCTCGCAATAGGAGGGGCAGGTAAAAGTCCCATGACGGAATTTCTCATTAGGTCTTTAGAAAATAACTTTAAAATTGCCGTACTAAGCCGAGGCTATGGTAGAAAAACCAAGGGCTTTAGGTATGTTCAAACCAGCGATTCAAGTGAGCTATGTGGCGATGAACCTCTTCAGTTTAAAAACAAATTTCCACACACTACGATAGCAGTTTCAGAAAACAGATGTCACGGGATTGAGCAAATTAAAGGTGAGCACGATTTAATTATTCTGGACGATGCCTATCAACACCGCGCCTTGCAACCTAAGATCAAGATTCTCTTATTTGAATACAGCTCCTTGTTGCAACCCATACGTCTATTTCCTACCGGTCGTTTTCGTGATTTATTTTCACAAACCAGCTGTGCCGATTTTATCATCGTCACTAAATCTCCCTCTATAAAAGACCCCATAGACAAAGAGAAGATTGAAAAGAAATTAAGAGGTGTTAATCAACAAGCACGAGTTTTTTATGCATCCATCAAATATCATCAGCTGCTCAACCCAAAAGGAATACCTTTCGATGCTGCACTTGAAAACTACCACGTACTCGCCATTTCAGGTATTGCAAACCCCAAGCCTTTTGTAGCTGACTTAAAATCAAAGGCAGCTAATTTGACTAGCATAACATTTCCAGACCATCATAATTTTACCATAAAAGACATTCAAAATATCCGAAAGACATACCACTCCATCCAAGAAGAGAACAAAATAATCGTCACAACGGAAAAAGATTTCCAGCGTCTACCCAAAGATATTATGGCAGAATTACCTGTGTATTTCCTCCCTATAAGTACAGACATCGAAGGATCGGATAATTTCTTGGCCCTTCTAAATAAAGCAATTAAAAAATAAGGAATTTGCTTTGCTATAACCTGCTGTTTAAGGACCTATTTTGCTAAAACAGAACTAAATCCTGTTTTACAGTTAAAAAACACGTTCAGAAATCATTACGCTTGGGTTTACTACCCTCTGGTTATCAACGAAATAGTTAATAAATGTTAAATTTGTAACATCAAAGTTACGTTAGTACAATTTTTAGCATGTTTTACTGTTATTATTATACAAGACAGGTAATTGAATGTTTATTAAAATATAGTATTATGAAAAATTTAGTGGTAATAGTATTGGCTTTAATAGCCACAACAGGAAGTTTATTTGCACAAGAACAAACAGCAGAGGAGAACGCCAGTAAAACATTAGAAATGTGGACTAAGGTGTTAACATTAGACGATACTCAACAGTCATCGATCCATGCCTTACTCATTGATTTCAATAAATCAGCCGAAGTTGTTCAAACCGATGAAAGTTTATCGGAAGAGGAAAAAGGTGAGAAAATAGAATCTTTAACAGCTGAATTAGACGGTAAGGTAATCGAAGTCCTGACCGAGGATCAAAAAGTAATTTATCAGGAACAGATTGTAGGGAAGCGCCAAAAAATGATAAAGCTTAAATAAAGCTTCTGGCGTGATTTAAAAGTAAAGGGCTAGAAATTTCTAGCCCTTTACTTTTTATATGAAAATTACAACTAAGCTATTAGTTCATTTTTAGTTTCTTTTGAATGTCTTGCACATAAGACTTAAACTTCTTATCTGTTTCAATCAAATCTTCTACCGTTTGACAAGCATAAATTACCGTTGAATGATCACGACCTCCGAAAAAGTTACCGATTGTCTTAAGCGATGACTTAGTCAAATTCTTTGCTAAATACATAGAAATTTGCCTTGCTTGAACAATTTCTCTTTTCCGAACTTTGGACTTAACCATCTCAACAGGAACTTCAAAATACTCACACACTAAGTTTTGAATATGCTCCATAGTAATTTCTTTATGGGTATTCTTAACGAAGTTCTTCAACATAGACTTTGCAAGAGCGAGGTCTATTTCCTTTTTGTTCAACGTAGATTGCGCTAACAAAGACACCATAGCTCCCTCTAGCTCACGAACACTATTGTCTATTTGTTTAGCAACATACTCAATAACATCCTCTGGCAGATCAATACCATCGGAATAGGCTTTCTTTTTTAAGATAGCCATTCTCGTTTCTAAGTCAGGTGCTTGAAGGTCCGCAGAAAGGCCCCATTTGAACCGGCTAAGCAAACGCTCTTCAAGACCAGACAAGTCTTTAGGTGCTTTATCTGAAGTTAGAACAATTTGTTTATTGTTTTGATGTAGGTGATTGAATACGTGAAAGAAAATGTCTTGTGTCTTCTCTTTTCCTGCAAAATTGTGAACATCATCCATGATAATCACATCCATTGCCTGATAAAAATTAACAAAATCATTAATCGTATTATTTTTTAAGGAATCTACAAATTGTTGACAAAACCGCTCGCAAGAAACGTAGATTACCAACTTATCAGGAAGGTTCTTTTTCACTTCATTTCCTATAGCTTGCGCAAGGTGAGTTTTACCTAAACCTACATTGCCATAAATCATCAACGGATTGAAGGAAGTTCCACCAGGCTTATTTGCTACAGCGTATCCTGCTGAACGTGCCAAGCGATTGCATTCTCCTTCTATAAAAGTATCAAAAGTATATTGTTGATTCAATTGGGGGTCTACTTGTAATTTTTTAAGACCTGGTATTACAAAAGGGTTCTTTATATCCTTATTTAGGGAAACGGGAATAGGTATGGATTGTCTTTTTCCTTCAGCACCATTTCCATTTGAAGGTAAATTGGTAGTATATGGTTTTTTTGAAGAGGATTTTTCAACAATTATATTGTATTCTAAACGACCTTGTTCTCCTAAAAATTTTTTTACAGTTTTTCTCAATATTCCAACATAGTGTTCTTCAAGCCACTCGTAAAAAAAGACACTCGGCACCTGAATTGTTAATACGTTATTTTCTAGCTTAACCGCTTTTACCGGTTCAAACCAAGTCTTATAACTTTGAGGTGGTATGTTATCTTTTATTACATCGAGGCACTTACTCCAAACACTTGTGCTAGTTTTCTCCATTCTAAAAATGTTAATAACTTGATATACAGTATATGTTAATATTTTAGTTCTCTAAAATTATCAACAACGAATATGATAATTTTTTTTCAGCTAAAAAACATTTTCCACAAATAAAATTTAATACACTGATTACTAAACACTTAAAGTGTAAAATTGATTCAAATTGAATGCATCGCATCGCTGTGGAAAGTTTTTAACAATTCGTCATTTGTAAGGGCGATTTAATGCTTTTATTCTAAAGTTTTGTCGTTAGCGTAATATTATGTGGAAAACTTACGTGTTTTTTGACTCTATTAAATTAACAATTTTTTCCGAATATTGTAGGCCTATTTTTAATCTTTAAATCAAAAAAAGCTTTCCCCCTGAACATCAGATAGAAAGCCTAAATTCAATAAAATAATTTCTCTATTTAAAACGGATTAGCTATCCAGCTAAATTATCCGATTTGGAAACTTCAGCAAACAAATCTTCGCAAACATGCTCTATAGCGGATGCATCGTATGAACAATATCCCCAAAGTTCTTGTTGTTCTCCATGTTCAATAAATTCGTCTGGAATTCCAAGTCGAACAACTTTTGCATGATAATCGTGATCTGCCATAAATTCCAATATAGCGGATCCCAGACCACCTTCAATAGCGCCGTCTTCTACAGTTACAACTTTATCAAACCTTTTAAAAACTTCATGTAACAATTTTTCATCTAACGGCTTAGCAAATCTCAAGTCGTAATGCGCCGGTAGTATTCCTTTTTTCGCCAACTCTGATCTAGCTTTACTCACTTCATTACCAATATGACCTAGACTTAAAATTGCAACTTCCTCCCCATCAGAAATCTTCCTTCCTTCACCTATTTCTATTTTCTGGAAGGGAGTGTGCCAATCTATCATAACACCATTCCCTCTTGGGTACCGAATTACAAAAGGGCCTTTAGGATCAATTTGAGCCGTGTACATCAAGTTTCTTAACTCTTGTTCATTCATTGGTGCCGAAACCACTAACTGGGGAACACAGCGCATATAAGCTATGTCATACGCCCCGTGGTGAGTAGGACCATCAGCGCCCACCAGCCCTGCTCGATCTAAACAAAATACAACGGGTAAGTTTTGCAAAGCAACATCGTGAATGACCTGATCGTATGCTCTTTGCATAAATGTGGAATATATATTACAAAAAGGAATCATCCCTTCGCAAGCTAAGCCTGCACTAAAGGTTACAGCATGTTGTTCGGCGATGCCTACATCAAAAGCTCGATCCGGCATAGCCTTCATCATGATGTTCATCGAAGAACCCGAAGGCATGGCGGGTGTTACCCCCATTATCTTATCATTCTCTTCAGCTAACTCGACCAAGGTATGACCAAAAACATCCTGATATTTTGGAGGTTTAGGCGTGCTATTACTCGACTTCCGAATTTCCCCTGTTATTTTATCAAACAAGCCCGGTGCGTGCCATTTTGTTTGATCCTTTTCTGCCAATGCATAACCTTTACCCTTCACAGTAACACAATGTAATAACTTACATCCTGGTATACTTTTAAGATCTTCTAGAACCTTAACGAGATTATTTATATCGTGGCCATCGACTGGACCAAAATATCTACAATTTAAAGCCTCAAAAAAATTGGCGTTTTTTAAAACAGATCCTTTTATAGCACGTTCTATCTTTTTGGCAATGCCAAATGCATCCGGCCCTAATTCAGAAATTCGTGTTAAAACCGAAGCAACGTCATCCCTAAACCGGTTGTAGGTTTTAGAAGTAGTTATCTGTGTTAAGTATTCTTTTAATGCACCCACATTCGGATCAATAGACATGCAGTTATCGTTTAAGATAACTATCATATTACTGTTCTGAGCACCTGCATGATTGAGAGCTTCGAATGCCATACCCCCCGTAAGTGCCCCATCACCAATTACAGCAATATGCTGTCTATCGCTCTCGCCCTTATACATAGACGCCACAGCCATGCCTAATGCAGCAGAAATAGAAGTAGAAGAGTGCCCTACACCGAATGCGTCAAATGGACTTTCTGTTCTTTTAGGAAATCCAGAAATCCCACCCCATAGCCTATTGGTATGGAATTGCTCTTTTCTACCGGTTAGAATTTTATGCCCGTAAGCTTGGTGGCCTACATCAAAAATTAACCGGTCATATGGCGTATTCATCGTATAATGTAATGCAACTGTTAATTCTACAACTCCTAGACTAGCTGCAAAGTGCCCTCCATGAGTAGACACCACATCAATGATATATTGACGTAACTCATCGCAGACCTGTGCCAACTCTTTTGAATCCAGTTTTCTAAGGTCAGACGGATAGTCAATTCTACTTAATAATGTTCCCGACTCCTCTTGCATAATTTATTTACAATGAATATCTTAATTTACCAATCTTTACTATACAAAGTAACAATTAATATTACACAAATAATAACTATAGGCTAGAATATAACATAGAACTGTTTGGCCTCGCATAGGAAGAAAGAGTGTGTTTTAAAGCAATTTGGCTTTAAAACAATTCTTCAAGCCCATTTATACCATAAGAAAGAATTTACTTAATTATGCTTTTCCTCTTATAAGACGCAGTCTGCTTTTATTTCTAACATGAAAGTGTAAAGTTAGGCTATCGCCGCTGAAGCTACCTCCATCTTTCTATCTACTTTTTTCACCAGTCCCTGAAGTACCTTTCCAGGACCTACTTCCGTGAAAGAAGTTGAACCATCAGCAATCATATTTTGAATTGTTTGAGTCCACCTAACCGCTCCTGTTAATTGTTTAATCAAATTTTCCTGAACTTGATCCGGGTTTCTTGTAGCCTTTGCATCGATATTTTGGTAAATAGGGCAGATAGGTTCCTTAAATGTAGTAGCTTGAATTGCATTTTTAAGTTCCTCTTGAGCTGGTTGCATTAAAGGAGAGTGGAAAGCTCCACCTACATTTAATTTTATAGCCCGTTTAGCACCTGCCTCAAGAAGTTTTTCACAGGCTTGATCCACCCCCTCAATACTTCCAGAAATAACAAGCTGCCCAGGACAGTTATAATTTGCAGGAACCACTACCTCATCTATGGCGCCACAAATATCCTCTACAACTTGATCTTCTAATCCTAAAATTGCAGCCATTGTTGATGGTTTAATTTCACAAGCTTTCTGCATTGCATTTGCACGTTGACTAACCAGTTTTAATCCATCTTCAAAACTTAATGATCCCGCTGCAACTAAAGCAGAAAATTCTCCCAATGAATGGCCTGCGACCATATCTGGTTTGAAATCTTCTGCCAAGGTTTTCGCTAAAATAACTGAATGTATGAAAATGGCTGGTTGGGTAACTTTAGTTTGTTTTAAATCTTCATCCGTTCCATTAAACATGATATCGGTAATAGAAAAACCTAAAACATCATTTGCTTTGTGAAATAGTTCTTGCGCTAATTCACTAGCGTCATATAGATCTTTACCCATACCAGAAAACTGGGCTCCTTGACCGGGGAATACATATGCTTTTTTCATGAAAACTTATTTAAGTGTCTTTTTAAAAACTATTAATATGTTCTGGAGTATATTGTAGGAACACTTGATTGTCCTCCACAAACAACTCATTAGCAACATTCAATAAGGATTGAGGTGTAACCTTATCTAATTTCTGAAATACTTCCTCTAATGTAATAATTCTTCCGTAATCTAGCACATTTTTACTCTCTGCGATAACCACTCCTAAGCGATTCTCTTCAGACAGAGCAATTTGTCCTTTAAATTTTTTACGTGCCTTTTCCAATTGGAAACTAGAAACAGGATGCGTTTTCAGTTTATTCAGTTCTTTTTCTACCAATTTAACTGCTTTGTTTAACTTAGAGGCATCCGTTCCCATATAAATAGAAAGTACGCCACTATCGGAATAAACGCTATAATTAGAGTCTATGGTATAAGCAATTCCGTGCTTTTCACGAATAGCCATGTTTAAAATCGAACTCATCCCCATTCCACCTAGCATATTATTCAAAAGAAGCAGGTCAATTTTATTGGGATTATTTTGTGAATAAGCATGCATGCCAATCATGAAATGCACCTGATGAATAGGTTTACTTTGAGTGCTTACAAACCCCAAGTTTGAAACTGTTGTTCTCTCCCTGTTTGATGAAGAGACGGAGGGAAATGCCTGGAAATGTTTTGTAAATTGCCTATTTACTTTAGCCAAAGTATAGTTGCCAGAAATTCCTATTACAATTTTATCAGTTGTATACTTTTCTTTAATAAATTGTAGGATGTCTTCCCGGCTAATATTATCCAGATCAGCTTCGCTTCCTAATATATTGTGTCCTAACTCTGTTTCAGAAAAAACTATATCCTCAAGTTCATCCATTATGGCTTCTTCAGGGGAATCTAGATAGGAAGCAATTTCATCCAATATCACTTCTTTTTCCTTCACTATTTCTACTTCTGGAAACACAGAGTTGAAAATAATATCTGCTAATAAGTCTAATGCTCTATCTAAGTATTCATTCAATATAGATGCATGAATACAGGTATATTCTTTAGTTGTGTAAGCATTCAGGTCTCCTCCAACAGATTCTAGTCGATTTAATATACGATGAGTACTTCTTTTCTTTGTTTTCTTAAAAAGCAAATGCTCAATTAAGTGTGCTAAACCAAACTTTCCTTCCTCTTCATCTCTAGAGCCTACACCAATTAATATACATACATGTGTTATTGGAGAACTGCTAGGGTGAAACACACATCGAATACCATTTTGTAGTTCTAAGATTTCAGTGTCCATAATATAATACCCGATTACATGGCCACAAAGGTAAACATATTTTACTAGATAATTCTCGGTTGAAATTATTCCAATCTATGTACCACTAAGACCTCATCTTGATTTATCTGCAAATAACCATAATCATAACAGAAGAAGTATTCATGGCCCTTATTGGTAATGTATAAATGGGTATGGTAATTGAAATCAAATCCCTCCAACAAAAGTTTCCCCTTTTTAACTTTTGCTTTCCCATACGGATTGTTATTTTTCAAAATACGTCTATTCTGAAAAAGGACGGCATTAATCCTTCTGACAGATGCTAGCTCACTAGCCCTTCTCTTATTATTATAACTACTCCTACAACCATCATCACAAAATTTCTTATCAGAACGACCAAGCATCATTGATTTACAGTTCACACAACGCCTCATTGGTGTATTATTCATAGGTTTAAAGAAAAAATTAGATCCTTCTATAATACACAAAATTTCCCAAATACGACGTTTCAGCTGGTATTTTTATTTTTCTAATTTGTCTTTAATTAACAGCAATCTCTTATTTGATTTATAAATTCTTACGGCTATTAAGAAATAAGACAGCAGTAAAGGACCATAAACCAGTCCCATCAATCCAAATAAGGGAATACCTATTATCACACCGATTACTGTAATAATCGGGTGAATATCACCCATCTTTTTAGCTATAATTAACCGTAAGACATTATCGATATTGATGACTAATATAAATCCATATAGCATCAAGCCAATTCCCTCCCAGGTAGCTCCCTGAGTATATAATATAACCGAGGCGGGCACAAAGATCAAGGGTGGTCCCAACAAAGGAACAAAAGAAAGAATTACACAAATAGTACCCCAAAAAAACGGATCCTTCACTCCGAAAATTATAAAACCCAAAGCTAACGTTGCCCCTTGTACAATGGCTATAAATGTTTGGCCAATGATATTTGAATACGTTATGTTTTTCAGCTCTATACCAAAAGTACGAGCACTATCAGCATCAAAAGGCAAATAGTGTGCTAATGATCGCTCAAAACCTCGGTAATGAACGAGCATAAAGTACAAAATGAAATACATGACAGTAATCTCTAAAAACAAGTTGGCAGCCCCTCCTAAAACTGAGGTCAAAAGCCCTCCAAAATATTGAGCACTGGACTCCAATTGTTCTTTAATGATATCAGGTTTTCCAAACATATCGCCTGCATATTCATTGATAGTATCTACTAGTTGCTTGATCCACTGGGGATCCTTCTGAATAGCAATTGCCTTATTATAGAGCATCGTTCCAATACCTAAAATGGGCAGAACAATAATAAAAATAGATAATATTATAATGAAAACTGCTGACAGCGAATTATTCCACTTCCACTTTTCTATTAGAAATACATTTAGATTCCTAAAAAGCGTATACATTAAAAATGTACCTAATATTGCTCCGAAAATCCCTCGTAAAGCGTACACTAGAACCGCCCCTAATAGCAGGACTATCATTAGAACAATAAAGTTCCGCTCTTTTTCAGAAAAAACCTCATTATTTTTCATAACAATTATAAATTACAGGTTGTTAAAGTCTGGCCTTCTTTTCTCTAAAAATGCACCTACCCCTTCCTTAAAATCTGATGTCTGGAAACAAGCTCCAAACCTTTTTATTTCTTCTTCCTGTCCCTTACTAGGATCAATCAAACCACGATTCACTGCTGCAATAGCATGACTCTGCGCTAATAGTGAGTTGTTACTAAAGCTCTCTGCCAGTTTTTGAGCTTTATCTAACAAATCTTCTTGATCGACCAGATGGTTTAATAATCCCCACTCATATGCCTGTTCTGCGGTTATGGGCTTTCCATTTAAAATCATTTCCAAAGCACGACCTCTACCAATTAGGGCGGGAAGTCTTTGCGTTCCACCATATCCAGGGATCAAACCTAAAGACACCTCAGGTAGCCCCAACAAAGCATTACTAGAGCCAATTCGAATATGACAGGCTAACGCCAACTCCAAACCTCCACCTAAACAATATCCATTTATCGCCGCTATTATTGGTTTTGGGTAATTATAAATAACGTCAAAAACGGTTTTATGCCCCTTTTCAGATAACTCCAACCCTTCATTTGAAGAATATTTCGCAAACTCTTTTATATCCGCGCCCGCCACAAAAGACTTCTTGCCTTCCCCGGTAATAATTAAACCTCTAACGTCCTTATCTTCTAAAAACTGACCTAAACACATTGAAAGCTCTTCCAAAGTTTGAGCATTCAATGCATTTAATTGTTTCTGCCTACTAATGTAAATAGTTCGGATAGATTTACTAGAACTTATGGATATGTTTTTAAAGTTCATCACACTAAAATTTAAAGTATAAAGATAGTCTAAGAGTTTCCTTTCTTGCATCTTTATGGTCTAGGTAATTAAACCGCCTTAAGTATTGGACTCGAAATATTTTAAAAATGTTATCTATACCCACAAAACCTTCGTAATAGATCTTAGATTTCATTGGATAGGTCATATAGTCACCTTCTTCGTCTTTTTGAAATTCAATCACTTGATTGCTGTATTCTGGTGTATTTCTATAGGTCAAGTTACCATAAAAAGCATTAATTCCAAAGCTTTCACGCCACCGCAACTTCTTAATTAATGGGATTTTATTCAATAGATAACCTTCTAAGCGGTGCTGCCATGAAAATTTGACAAATTCATCGGCTACAAATTCTAGATTATTTACTAAGTCGTAGGATACATTGTTGTCATCGTTTTCATCACGGAATGTTGGAATCTCCAAAAGAGGGTAGGGGAGTGTGCCCCATATTTTCCCAACGACTAAATTAACTTTAGAAAAACCTAGCTGCTGTAAAAAAAACCGTTTAGAGAAAGAAAAACGAAGAGCATCGTAATTATAGTCCCCATTTAAAATTCCTTTTAACCCTTTATTATACTGAATTCCAAAAACTGGGTGTTTATCTTCTATAGGCACTCGTGTGATATTCCTATAATAAAACTTCTCTTTTGGAGCCCAGCGGACATTAACTTCAAAGTCTGTCGTATTTATATCATCCCAAGTCTTCTGATCGTCGCCTGAATCTATAAACTTTAAATCACCTAATCCTCTTCTTTGCTGATGTGAGATCTTACTGAATATACTTATGTGGTTACTAAACTCTACAAAATGACCCAACTCATAAGCACGAGTGTCCATCCAATGCTTAGGCCTATTCTTCCTAAATGATTGAAAAAAACTATCTCCTTTTAAAAACGCCAGAGGCATACCAGGCACGAAAACATCTTTTTGTATATTACCCGTTAAATAATGCGCTGGGAACTTAGAAACAGACTTTCCATTCAAGGCATGGGCAACTTTTAAATTGTATTTAAACTGATCGTCTTCTGTCCCATAAGCCATATAGCCTTGGAAAAACATTTTTTCTGAGAGCTCTTGCGTAGAGCGTCCCCCGATTCTAAACCTATTTCCTTCAATATTATTTCTACTGTAAAGGTACTCAAGTGGTCCCAGTTCAAACTTACCCACATTATAATAACCTTGAGCTAATAAATAACCTGTTGCAGCCAGCAATTGAAAGCTTTTCATTTTATTCAATGAATCGACATTTTCATAAGTTTGCTGCTCAAATTTGTTCAATGTAACGGGCCGGTGAAAATCTTTATTATAAGATAATTGTTCTTCAATTTCTGGCCCCTGAAATACCGTATCTGAAATAGGTGAATTTAAATCATAATTTTCATTAACAGAAAGCCTCTCACCAAAAACGGCGTCTTTTTTTCCAGCTCCAAATACCACATACGAATTAATCCTATCGAGCAACATTTTTCCTGTTTCATGTATATTATACGTCAGGCTAATTTCAATCTTATTAACAAAGTTTATATTTGCTTCTTTATCGATTATCAGGTTAGCCGATTTTACAGCATAATTATTATCTACAGCGACACTTAGATTTCCTTTGAATAGTAAATCAGAGCTATTTCTAGGTTCAAACGTGAGTTGGATGTACTGCTGATCATCCACCTCTATCGTATCTGTAATATAATACCTGTAATACACCTTCCCTGCTTTGGCAATTGGGCTCAACAGCTGCTTATCTAGCATATATAAACTTTCATCGTAAATATCTATTTGCCTAAACACATGGTTTAAGAATAATTGAATGTTGGGATTGTTGATATACCTTTGATCAAACTCAGTTCGCTTTACATCTACAATATTCCTTTTATACCTCTCTGGTGATTTCTGCGAGAAAACGCGGGAATTACTTTCTTCTAAAAACAAGGTAAACAAAGACAAATCCTTACTTACCGTATCGACATTTTCAAAGAAAAATCTAAAATCACCCTTTGGAAGAACCTTACCCTTATTATTAGAAATCAGCCCTAATTTTACCTTCTCGTATTGATCGTACTGAATCCTAAGGTTGGAGTTTAATCTATTTTTAGATTTGTTGCTAATAACCCTGTCAATCAATTCCACTGCAGGGTTATTCCGGTTGGAGTATTTCTTGCGGCCTATGACTTGGACATTCTCAATTGCTTGATTTTGAGAAAACAAAGCAATGATGTTTGTACTATCAACATAAACTGAAACGGTGTCTCTAGCATATCCTAAAGCTCTAACTATCACCTCTTCTTTCCCTAAGGAATCTATATTTTTAAGCGATAGAGTAAACTCCCCATTGTTATTAGTAGAAGTACCAATGTCCCATTTTGGTAAATAAATAGTCGCTTGTGGAACTCCTATTTTACTCTCTCCATCAATGACCTTGCCCTTTATATTCTGAGAATAAATAGCATATGGTAAACAGCACAGTAAAATTATAACGGCTGTTGTAATGTAATTTATAATGGTCAATACTCCTTTCAACTTCATTTAATATCCATAAGCTATCCTATAATATACTTCCTATTTATTCAAGGTCAAATACATTAAAAGAATCTCGTAAATGATAATTTATAAATCTGTAAAAAAATTTTACATGGAACAAGGCATTTGATAAATTTATATTCATAAACTTAATGAAATAACCAAACAAGCTTAGATTCAAATGCTTCATCTAGCTTTTAAATTTATCAAAAAAGTAGGAGGTTTAAATTTTTTGGGACAGAATTGATAAGATAAAGCTCCACAAATTTATAGAGCGGTATGAGTTAAATTAAAAATCTCAACCTACAAGGTAACTCCCTGCTGGTTGAGATTGAAATCTTCGAGAGGGATATCCCTTCCCGATATATGTGCTTATTTTAATTTACCCGTACCGGATCAATCGGTTTTTTAATGGTTTTATAAGGATAAGTTTTCATCTCTTCCAATAAAATCTCTACCGTTTTCTCCAGCTGCGGGTCTTTTCCTTGTAGTATTTCTTTCGGCGTTTGCTCAATAAATATATCGGGAGCTACACCTTCATTTTCTATAATATAATTTCCATTCAAATCAAATACTCCAAAATTCGGTGAGGTGATCTGACCGCCATCTATCAGTGGTGGATAACCGGAAATACCTACCAAAATCCCCATAGTAGTCCTTCCCACGAGCTTTCCTAAGCCTTTGAAGCGGAACATATAAGGCATCATGTCTCCACCTGAACCTGCATCTTCATTGATTATCATTGCTTTTGGCCCATAAATACCATTTCCAGGAGTTGTAAAGGGTTTTCCATCTCGTATTCCCCAACCTGAAATCAGTTCTCTGGATAGTAAATCAATTACGTAATCAGCTACAGACCCTCCACCATTATTTCTTTCATCGATTAATAAAGCCTTTTTATCCATTTGAGAAAAGTAATAGCGATTAAAATAATCGTAGCCCTCTCTACCAGTATTTGGCATGTACACATAGGCAATCTGGCCGTCACTTAAGCGATCCACTTTCTTTCTATTCCCTTCAACCCAAGCCATAGTTCTTAGACCCATTTCCTTTCCAAAAGATATAGGTTTGACTGTAACTTCCCAGGAACCGCCAAACTCTGGTTTTGAATTCAAATGTAAGACAACTTGCTTATCAACCTTAAATTCTAATAATTGATAAATATTTTCGGTATGCTTTAAATCTTGACCATCTATTCCTACAATATAATTTCCTTCTTGAGCTTTCATGCCTGGCTGTGCTAGAGGCGCATATAAGCTAGGGTTCCAATTTTGCGTATCGTAAATTTTTGAAATTTTATAATATCCTTTGTCTTGAAGAAAATCTGCACCTAAAACCCCAGTACTTACTGAGGGAGAAGATGGTTCATCACCTGGATATATATAGTTATGACCTACAACCATTTCACCCATCATTTCATTCAGTAAATACCCAAGATCCGAACGGTGTGATACATAAGGTAAAAATTTACTGTACTTTTCCTTTATAGCATCCCAGTCTGCACCATGCATATTCTCTACGTAAAAGAACTCTTTCTGCATAGCCCACACTTCATTAAATATTTGATTCCACTCTGCAACAGGGTCTACTAATTGCCTGATGTTGGACAGATTAATCTTACCGTTATTGGGACTTACTTTCACTCCAGCAGGAACGATAAAGAAGTCTCTCCCTGAGGAATATAACATCCTTTTCCCATCAGCACTTATAGTGAAGGTCCTTATGTTATCAGCAAGCTTTTCATCTTTTTGATTTTTAATATTATACGCTCCTAAGGTACTTCCTCGTTGATAAACTAGTTTACCATCTACAGTACCGTCCAGCCTATAACTTCCTGAAGGTAAAGGCAGAGCAACGATTCTACGTTCCACCTGATCAAAATCAATCTTTATAGAAGGTTTATCAGATTTTTCCTTTTCAGATTTTTCACTTTTCTTTTTATCCGATTTCTTTTTCGTTGAATTGTCTTTCTCTTTTCCGTCTTTTTTATCCTGTTTTTGCTCTCCTTCATCTTTAGCTGTGGCATCTTCTTTTACCTTCTCCTCATCACTTTCGAAAGGAAATAAGCTTGGTGTATCTTTGGAAAGGATGAACGCGTAAACATTATAACTTGGATGCCTATCGTAAGCACTCATATGTAACCCAGAGTTTGTTAACCCTGTATTGGTACTTGCACTAAAAAATATAAACTTTCCGTCTCTACTGAAAACCGGCTGCGAAACGGCGCTCATGCCATCGGTAACCTGATGCGCTTTTGCAGATTTTAAATCATAAACGAATAGTGTTCGCACCCCATTATCTAAACTTTTAACATAGGTAATCCACTGAGAATCTGGCGACCAGGATGGTGTAAAATGATTACCCGTTCTTCCTGTGATTGAAGCTGCATCGTCTGTATCTACTAAAACAACATCCTTTGTTGTGATATCTATGTAGTAAAGATTTAAATGAGCGTCATTGAAAAATAATTTTTTACTATCAGGAGACCAGATAGGCTGAAAATTAAACAGTTGAATACCTAAAGAATAGTATTCAGGTTCTTTTTTAGCAAATTGATCTCTTAAAACAAGTTCGTATTTTCCGTTTTTATCTGACAAATAGGATATCCATTTCCCATCCGGAGACCAAGATGGAAATCTTTCGTGTGTCCCTGGTGAATTGGAAATATTTCTCGCATCGCCTTTTTCACGTGGAACAGTATAAATTTCACCTCTCGCTTCAAACACGGCTCTTTGTCCAGTTGGGGATATACTAAACGAACGGATTCCACGCGACATATCTACATACTTGGTTCTTTTATACAAGGCATCAGCTTGTATGTAGACAGGTATTTCTTTGACTTGATTGGTTTGTAAGTTTAATAGATGAATACCACCTTTATATTCAAAAACTAACTCACCTTCTCTTCCCTGAAGGGTTCTTACGTCGTAATCTTGGAAATTTGTTAGTTTTTCAACTTGCTTGGATTTTATATCGTAGCTATAAATGTTTACAACCTTCTCTCTATCTGAAAGAAAGTAGACTTTATCATTTATCCACAAAGGTTTAACGTCATTACAAGCTCCACCAGGAATGGTATCGACTTCGTGGGTCTTGGTATCAAAAATCCAAATGGAAGGCATACCACCACCTCTATAGCGCTTAAATGCTACACGATCACGCTCAGTAGGATCGGTGTTCTTAATGTAAGCCCAATACCTCCCGTCTTTTGATGGAGAACCTTGCGTGGCTTGAGGCATGGATAGGGGTTTGGAACTTTTATCATCAAAAGATTTTTGATACAATCTAGAGCCTAAAGAATACGTAAACTCACGTGTTGTAGTAAAGTATACGCTATTGTTATCGATCCATCCTCTGAGAATATCTGCAGTTGGGTGATTGGTAATTCTTTGAGGCTCACCTCCGTGAATCGATACAGTATACACATCGGTATTTCCATCATAATTACCCGTAAATGCAATTCTGGATCCATCAGGAGAAAATATAGGGTGACTCTCCACACCTGGATTTATCGTAACCCTTCTAGGGTTTTGTCCGTCTTTATCTGCAATCCAAATATCTCCACCATAGACAAATGCCACGGAGCTTTCACTTATTGTTGGCATTCGCAACAATAATGTTTTTTCACCCGTTGATTGTCCCTGTAGGTTAATACTAAATAAATTGAGTAATAATAAACACAGACTAAAGACTATAGGTTGTTTCATGTTATAAAATAATTGTATGGTTATTGGTCGCTATGGATGTATTATTTTTATTACACATAAAAAAAGCACCGCAAAATAGGGTGCTTTTTCATATGAACTACTTGTAAATCAATCTCATATATAATTTAATGACAATTGTGTCGTTCTTTTTGTTCATGACAGTTTAAAAACTAATTTTAATGAAATTTAGTTTTCTGTCATTTCCTCGTCGACAAGTATTCTACCACAATGCTCACAAACTATAATTTTCTTCCTTTGGCGAATTTCTAATTGAGTTTGAGGTGGTATTTTATTATGACAACCCGAGCAGCTTTCTCTTTCAATCGATACTACAGCTAGTCCGTTCCTATAGGAGTTTCTCAGCTTGTAATATGTTTTAAGAAGCCTACTATCGTTCTTCTTTTCTGCAGATTGAACTTTTTTCTGTAATGCTTCTTCGTCCTTTTGAGTTTCAGCTGTAATCGCTTTTAATTCTTTTTGTTTTTCCTCAAGCTCTTTTTTACTAAAATCTAAATCTTCTTGAGTTTTATCGTAGGAGTCAGTTTTATTTTTAATCTCAAATTCGTGCTCACGTATTCTCTTCTCACACAATTTGATTTCTAATCCTTGAATTTCAATTTCTTTACTAATCGCTTCGTATTCACGGTTATTTTTAACCTCGTTTAATTGGCTTTCGTATTTATTGATGGCTTCTTGCGAATCTTTAATCATATTTTTACGATTAACGATTGCATCTTCTAAACCATCTAGGTCATCTCTAATCTTACCTAAACGTGTTTCCAATCCAGCTATCTCATCTTCTAAATCCGCAACTTCAATTGGAAGTTCACCACGAACCTGAAGAATTTTATCAATTTTAGTATGAATGGACTGTAAAGCCCACAATGCTTCTAGTTTTTGTTCTACCGTTTTTTCCATCAAATAAAATATTTTATTGGATTTGTTTCTATCTCTGTTGATAGAACTGCAAAGTTAGGAAATTTTTCCCGTATTATTTCTATTAATAATTCTTGCGTAAATTGTTCACTTTCATAATGTCCAATATCCGCAATGACAATATTATCTTCCGCATCAAAAAATTCATGATATTTGAAATCTGCGGACACATACACATCCGCTCCGGAACGTATAGCGTCTTTCAAAAGAAAGCTACCAGATCCACCACAGACCGCTACTCTTTTGATACTTTTATTAAAAAGCTTCGTATGCCTAATGACCTTTACGTGCATGGATTCCTTAAGATGAAGTAAAAATTCTTCCTCAGTCATTTCCTCTGGGAGATTTCCAATAACCCCTGATCCAATATACCTATGGAGGTTATCCAAATTTAAAACATGATAGGCAACCTCTTCATATGGATGAGCCGCTAACATAGAAACTATAATACTACGTTCTTTATCTGCTGGAAATACAACCTCAATTTTTGTTTCCTCCACACGTTCCTGGCTACCAGAAGTTCCTATTGTAGGATCAGCTTGATCGCCTGGCCTGAAAGTACCGTAACCAGCAGAATTGAAGCTGCATTGATCGTAATTTCCAATAGCTCCCGCTCCCGCTTCAAACAACGCCTCCCTGACCTGCTCCACATGACTCCTAGGAACATATACCACCAGTTGCTTTAATATATTTCTTTTTTGACTCAATATTGCCGTCTCTGTTAACCCTAATTTTTCGCCTATTTTGGAACTTACACCACCGTAGACATTATCTAAATTAGTATGGATTGCGTATATCGCTACATTATTTTGTATTGCTTTAATTAAGGCACGTGATATATAGTTTTCTGGTGTTAGTTTTTTTAACCCTTTAAAAATTAAAGGGTGGTGCGCAATTATTAAATTACAACTATTAGCAATCGCTTCTTGTATTACCTCTTCCGTACAGTCCAAAGTAACCAATGCTTTATCTATGTTTTGATTGGGATCACCAACTAACAAACCAGAATTATCGTAGGACTCCTGATAGGCTAGGGGAGCCACTTGCTCCAAATACTCAACTATATTTTTAAGTTTCATTTATCCATTGATTTTCTAAATAACAACTCTAATTGACTCAATGGAGCTCTTTATCTTCATGATGTTCTTGAAGAAAATTATTATGCTCCATTATTAAAGTTTTATAACGACTTATTTCTACCCAATATTTTATAAAAAAGATGACATTGATAAAAAACAGAGTCATCATGAAGATTGGAAAAAGAGGAATATTCAATAAAAGAAAACTCCAAGCAAAAATCACCCCTGTTTTTCGAGTTGGGTTAGGTTCAATAGCTACCTTTCTATCGAAGAACTCATTATTAAGTGTATAGCTTAAATTTTTGGATACTAAAAAGTTCCAATATATATTTATAAGTGGAACAGCTAAAAACCAAACCTGAGCGGGCTTTAAAAGCCTATTTTCAGGGTTAATTAATAGCAAAGTTTTTCGAATTGTATTTGCAAAAATCAACCGAATTATAGTAATACAGACACCTACCACTATTAACATAATAGTATATTCCTGGCCCATTTCAGCTACAATATTTTCTATTTCATTCATATAACTATATTATATTGTTTATCGTTCTCTACTTAATTCTAAATGAAACTTAGGGTTTCCGCTCTTATTCACATCAAAAGAGTAAATAGCCTCACCCATAATATGACCATCGGAATACGAAGCCCATACCCACTTATCGCCAAGAATTTTCACTTGTTCAAATTGCATCTTACCTCCTAGGACTGCATCTAGTGTTATTAAATCTGTTTCCGCTCTCAAGGAAGAATCAATATATTCTATTGGATTCGCAACACCATGTTTATCCATTTTTGAAGTAAAACTTTGTGAGAACACACTCCACTCTTTTGCTTGGTGAGTTATCGCTAGTTCTTTATTTTGCTTTTCAAGTTCCTGCTTTAAACTATCAATTTTACGAGTAAGATTCTCTTGATTATCGTTCTGTTTATGACAAGACATTAGACTAGCACCACAAACTAGAAAAATGAAACAAGCAACCTTCTGTTGGGAAAAATTAAAAATTTGCATACAAACCTCCAATTACTACAACCCCTAAAATAGTAAAAATATAACAGGAATTTTATGCAAATCTATTTTAGTAGTACGCCAAGTAGCTATTGTTTGAGTGACAATTTGCTCATTTTCCAAAGTAAGATTCATGGCTACACTCAGCTGAGTTTGAGGTTTGCAAATACGTATTAACTCTGAAAGCAGTTGATTATTTCTAAATGGAGTTTCCATAAATATCTGTGTTTGCTTTTCTTTTAATACACGCAGTTCCATAGATTTGATTTTCCTCACCCTCTCCTCTTTACCAATAGGTAAATACCCTTCAAACGCAAAACCTTGCCCATTAAAACCCGAAGCCATCAAAGCTAATAATATGGACGAAGGGCCAACTAATGGTACTATTTTAATTCCATTTTTATGTACCTCTCTTACTATATTACTTCCTGGATCAGCTACCGCAGGGCAGCCAGCCTCAGACATTAGACCAATATCTACACCATTTTTCAATCGTTTAATTAAATTATTTATATCAAACTTGTCTCGAGCATGTTTTCCGTAATTGTATAAAATCAATTGCTCTTGAATAACCTTTGGGTCGGCCAACTTTATAAATTTTCTAGCTGTCTTTTCATTTTCGACAATAAATTCTTGTAGGTTTGAAATAATTTCAATAGTATGGGGGGTAAAGGAGGCATCGCGTACGCCTTCCCCTAATGGAACTGGAATTAAATAAAGTTTACCATAAGACATACGCAAACTTAAATAATTAAATCTTTTGATTTGCTATTTCGAAGATTTGATTTTAAAAAGGAAAACAATATATTGTCCTAAATTTCTGTCTAAAATGTCAACTTTAATCACCAATGGCGTAAAGATATCGGTTGAAAGTATTTTTCAACCCGAATATTCCAATACAGAGGAAGATTACTATATGTATTCTTACCGTATTACGATTGAAAATTTAACACAACAACCTATCAAGCTTTTGGAAAGATATTGGATGATTTTTGACAGTAAAGGGAAGCGTAGCCAGGTAAGTGGAAAAGGTGTCATTGGCGAACAGCCCGTCATCCAACCCAACCAAATTTACCAATATGTTTCGGGTTGCAACCTTCAAAGTGATTTGGGGAAAATGCAAGGTTTCTATACAATGGTAAATTTAGAGGACGACCCTTCCAACAAAGGAGAAACCTTTCAGGTAAATATCCCAGAATTTATATTAATGGCCACCTTTAGAAAAAACTGATCCCCTGAATTTATAATTTTATAAATACCCCAAAGCAAGGCCCGACAGCCTAAAAATATTTCCTAATTTGTTAACTCCTACTTTTACTCACACATAGCCAAAAAGGTAGACTATATTAAATACCTCCATCCAAGAATATTTAATTAATTTTGCACTAAATCATTCGTGTTTTATGTCGCAAAAGGGAATAACAGCATTAATAATTGGTTCAACTGGCTTAATTGGTCAAGAACTATGTGAAAAACTCGCATTATACAAAAAGTATAGTTCTATCTATGCAATCGTACGCAAGCAGGTTAACTTCCAATCACGTAAAATAACACAAATTATTTGCGACAATAATAATTATGCAGAGGTCATACCTGCAAACATTCAGGTAGATCAATATTTCGTATGTATTGGAAGTACAAAAAAGAAAACTCCAAATAAAGAGCAATACCGCCTAATAGATTTAGATTATCCTCTTGGAGTAGCGAAGCTATTAAAAAAGAATGGATGCTCAAGTTGCTATTTAATAAGTGCAATAGGAGCAAATTCAAATTCAAAAAACTTTTACCTTTCTTTAAAAGGAGAAATAGAAAATTGTTTTATAAAATTGGACTTTGAACAACTACACATCCTTAGACCCTCTTTACTTGTAGGAAAAAGAAATGAAAATAGAATTGGAGAAAAATTATCTGCTTTTCTTTTAAGACTATTGAACCCATTTTTATTGGGAAAATTTCGTAATTACCAAAGTATTCAATCTTCGCAGGTAGTTGAGGCGCTAATCGCTTTAGCATCAAAGAAGAATTCAGGCAATCACATATACAGCTCTGATCAAATAAAAAATATAAAATAAAATGCTTTCAGCAGAAAACATATCGTTTCATTACGATGAAAAAATATTATTCGACAACATAAATTTTCCAATCCAAAAAGGAGATAGAATCGTATTGGTGGGTAAAAATGGGACTGGTAAATCAACTTTATTAAAGATACTTGCTGGTGAAATCATTCCATTAACTGGAAAAACAGTAAAAAAGGATAATATAAGAGTTGCCAAATTACCTCAAACACCTGATTTTCAAGGGCATAAAACAATAAAAGATTATTTTTCAACCGACTCTAATAAAATTCATGAAATAAGTGTTGCTTATGAAGAAGCCTTAGTAGAACAACCAATAGATCAACAAAAGCTAGATAAATTAACGGCATTAATGGACCTACATAATGCATGGAATTACGAAATTGAATTAAAGAATATACTTGATCAATTTGGTATTAAAAATATCGATCTAAATTTAGAAACATTATCAGGAGGACAAAAAAAACGAGTCCTTTTTGCTAAATTACTATTAGAGAATGCTGATGTTTATTTACTGGATGAACCGACAAACCATTTAGATATAAAAACCATAGAATGGTTAGAAAAATACATCACTACAAACAATAAAACTGTAGTAACCATTTCCCACGATAGATATTTCATAGATGCTATAGCGACAGAGATTAGAGAATTAGACGCTGGTAAAATCTATAATTATAAAGGTAATTATACGCGTTTTGTAGAGCAAAAAATAGAAAGGGAAAAGCTGGAACACACGAAGGTTGAGAAAGCAAAAAATCTGTATAAAAAAGAACTAGAGTGGATGCGCCGACAACCTAAAGCAAGAGGTACGAAATCGAAATCTAGAATAGAGTCTGCTCAAGCATTAGGAAAAATAGCAAATAGCAATACCGCGAAAGATAAACTAGAATGGGGCGTATCTTTAAGTAGACAAGGTTCAAAGATTTTAGAGGTAGAGAATATTTCTAAAAGTTTTGGCGATAAAGTTATATTCAAAAACTTTAATTACATTTTTAAAAGAAAAGATAAAATAGGTTTAGTGGGCCCAAACGGAACAGGAAAAAGTACATTTCTAGAAGTATTGACCCAAATGATGCCGCCGACTGAAGGAACCGTAGAGAAAGGCTTGACCACTAAAATTGGATATTTTAAACAAGAAGTGGATTACTTTGATCCAGAAAAAACCTTGATAGAAAGTATTCAAGAAATTTCAAACAGTATAGAGTTGGAAGACGGAAAAGTTCTAACAGCAAGTCAACTCTTAAATCAATTTTTATTCTCACCTAAAAGGCAATACAATAAAATCGAATCCTTGAGTGGTGGGGAATTAAAAAGGTTACAACTTATTAAGGTATTAATTGGAAATCCTAACTTCTTAATTCTAGATGAGCCATCAAACGACCTAGATTTAGATACATTAAATGTTTTAGAAAACTTTCTTGAAAACTTTACAGGTGTTTTAATCCTTGTATCCCATGATCGCTATTTAATTGACAAATTATGCAATCAGCTGTTTATATTTTCAAGTAAAGAGAATATAAAAATAACAAATGGAAATTACACCGATTATATAAAATCCTTAGAATCCAGCCAACCAAAGAAGATAGAAAAGAAAGAAAACACACGAGTCAATTTAACAAAACAAATAAAACTATCTTACAAGGAACAAAAAGAGTTAGAGGATTTAAATAAAAGAATACCGAAATTAGAATTATTAATAGAAGAGAACACAAAGAAATTAAATAACCCTATTTTAGATTACACAGAAATCACTAGCATAGGAGAGAAGCTAGAGTCTTTGCAAAATGAACTAGATACGATCTCAGAAAGATGGCTAGAACTAGAAAGTATAAATGATGTTTCACGTGGAACAAATTAAAATGTTCCACGTGAAACAAAAATAAATAATGGCATGTTTGAAAAATACGATATAATTGTAGTTGGTGGTGGCCACGCAGGATGTGAAGCAGCAGCCGCTGCTTCAAACCTTGGATCAAAGGTTTTACTAATAACTATGAATATGGGAGTTATAGCACAAATGAGCTGCAACCCTGCAATAGGCGGAGTAGCTAAAGGACAAATTGTTAGAGAAATTGACGCTTTAGGTGGCTATACCGGAATCATAGCTGATAAATCAACTATACAATTTCGGATGCTAAACAAATCTAAAGGACCAGCTATGTGGTCGCCACGCTCCCAAAACGATAGAATGAGATTCGCGGAAGAATGGAGATTACAACTCGAAGCACTTACAAACTTAGACATGTGGCAAGACATGGTTAAAGAAATCATTGTTGAGAATAACACTGTAAAAGGAGTAGTAACATCTTTAGGTTTAAAAATATACAGTGAATCTGTAATCCTAACCAATGGAACTTTCCTAAATGGAATTATTCATATAGGGGAAAAGAAAATGGGAGGGGGAAGAGCTGGGGAAAGATCAGCTAAAGGTATTACTGAACAGTTAGTATCCCTAGGATTTGAATCGGGTAGAATGAAAACAGGAACTCCTCCAAGAGTAGATGGAAGAACTGTCGATTACCAAGAGATGGAAGAACAATGGGGGGATGAGAAAGAAGAACACTTTTCTTATACAAATATAGAAAAGACATTAAATAAAAGATGTTGCTGGATAACCTATACAAATACTAAAGTACATGATATATTAAGAACAGGTTTTGAACAATCACCTATGTTCACCGGTAGAATTCGAGGTCTAGGTCCAAGATATTGCCCATCCATTGAAGATAAAATAAATCGATTTGCAGAAAGAGATAGACATCAAATATTTGTAGAGCCTGAAGGAGAAAGAACCAATGAAATCTATGTCAATGGTTTTTCTACATCCCTACCCGAAGATGTACAATTAAAAGCTTTAAGAGGAATCCCTGGATTTAGAAATGCAAAAATATACAGACCCGGTTATGCAATAGAATATGATTTTTTTCCACCAGTGCAACTCGACTTAACACTGGAAACATTTAAAATAAAGAATTTGTTTTTCGCAGGACAAATAAATGGAACAACAGGTTACGAAGAAGCAGCAGCACAAGGAATGATTGCAGGAATAAATGCGCATCAAAAGATCAACGACGATAAAGAGTTTATCTTAAAAAGATCTGAATCCTATATTGGTGTTTTAATTGACGATCTAGTCACAAAAGGAACAGATGAACCCTATAGAATGTTTACCTCTCGAGCAGAACACAGACTGTTATTAAGACAAGACAATGCAGATATCAGGTTATCTCCACTTGCTTATAATTTAGGCTTGATAGATAAAGAAAGATATCAAAAAGTAGTTGAAAAGGAAAATCAGAGTGAAGAAATAGTAAAAGTATTACAAAAGAAAAGTGTAGATCCAAAAGAAGTGAACCCTTTATTGGAACAAGTAAACTCTTCACCTATAAATCAAAAAACTAAATATATTAATTTAGTTAGTAGACCTCAATTGGGCATACAAAGTTTAGAAGAGGCTATACCCGATTTAGAAAAAGAATTGTATGGATATCGAGCTGATAGTAAAGAGCAAGCTGAAATAAAAATAAAATATGAAAGCTATTTTCAAAAAGAAGAAGAGATAGTAAAGAAAATCAAAAGTATGGAAGATAAAAAAATAAACCCTGATTTTGACTATAGCACACTTCCTTCTCTTTCGGCAGAAGCAGTTGAAAAGCTCAAAAAAGTAAAACCTAGAACTTTAGGTCAGGCATCGAGAATTTCAGGAGTTACTCCATCAGATATTACAGTTTTAATGGTACATTTAAAGTAAAATATTGATAATCAACAAGTTAACTTTATCTCCACAACACTTTAAATAAAGCTCTACAAGCTACTTAAATTATTTTTATGATATATTTATCCAAAAAACACAAAAACGCCTTAAATAAGCTAAAAAACACCTTATTTGTAAAACTGGTGTTTCTTCTCATAATTATATCCTATACAACAAGTAATTTAGGTTGTGCTAATATGCAAAGACCAACAGGCGGACCAAAAGATACAATTCCTCCAAAAGTTTTAAATATAGAGCCAGAAAATTTTCAAACTAATTTTAAAGAAAAAGAAATCATTCTTGAATTTGATGAATTCATAAAACTAAATAATCAGTTTAGAGAATTTAGTATTTCACCCGATACAGATTTACCTCCAAATTATAAAGTGAAAAAGAAAAGACTACACATTACTTTACCAGATAGTCTAGAAGAGAATACAACCTATCAATTAAACTTTGGTAAAGGAATAGTAGATTACAACGAGGGAAATCCATTAGAAAATTTTGTATATGTTTTTTCAACAGGAGATATTTTAGACTCCCTATCAATTAGCGGAAGAGTGCAAGATGGTTTTTTAAAAGAATTCAATTACCAAAATGATAAAGAAGTAAGGGTCATCTTAATCCCTACCTCTCAAGATTCAATATTTGGTAAAAGAAAAGCAAATATCTTTGCAACAGTTGATTCAAGTGGTAACTTTAAAATCTCGCATCTAAAAGAAGACACCTATAGAATTTACGCCTTAAAAGAAGAAAATAATAATAGAATATACGATAGTCCAAGTGAATCTATAGGTTTTTTAAAAGATAGCATAACATTAAGTAAAGATACCTCGGGATTGTTACTCGAATACACAAAAGGGTTTCCAAAAGACTTTAGAGTAGTATCAAGAACTTTAGAGAAAGATGGACTAGTGAAAATAATTTTCAACAAAATTTTAGATAATCCTCAAGTAAAAATCCTAGAAGATGCCGAAAATATAACCTGGTTCAACCCAACAAATGATACCGCAACTGTATATTTAAGAGATTTAGAGTTTGATTCATTAAGATTCGAAATTAGTGATAACAACACTATTTTAGACACCACAATCCTTAAAAAAAGTAGAAATGCTAAAATAGAAAAAGAGCTGGGGCTTAATTTCAATACATCCAATAAAGTGGATAAAATTAATCATATAAAAATAACCACCTCCTTGCCCCTAGATACATTCAATAGAGGTAGTATAGAATTATTAGAAGATTCTATTTCTAAAACTAATCTCCAAATTGAAAAAATAGTAAGCAATCAAAAAACAGTATTGTCAATTAAAACCAATTGGAAACCTAAAAAAGATTATATACTAACTATCAAAGAAGGGGGCTTGAAAACAAAATTCGAGGATACAAATAAAGAGAAAACGATCAATTTCACTTTAGACGAAACAGAAAATTATGGTGATATAAATTTTGAATTCAAAGGGCTAGATGAAAAGGAACAATATATAATGGAAATAATTGATGAGCAAAAGGAAAAGATTTTCCAATCCAGCATAATGGATCCAAGTCATAAAGAAACCTTAAAGAATTTTCCTGGAGGAAAATATTCTATACGGATAATCTACGATTCCAATAAAAATGGAAGGTGGGACCCAGGTGATGTTTATACCAAAAAACAAGCTGAAAAGATATGGTATTTAAATAGAACATTCACCATCAGGCCAAATTGGGAGCAAAATGAAGTAATAGAAGTTAAATAGTTTAAAACCAGGAGCTGTATTTCACATAATTATGAGGTAGTTTTTTTAATAAATCCAATTGATCTGGAGTTAAAGGTTTAATTTTTTTGGCCGGTACACCAGCATATAAATAACCGGATTCACAAATGGTATTTTCAAGTA
>Ga0079226_10000244_pt1 | contig 36281 bp, 32 predicted proteins | sample Poulit2014_FD_76345 | JGI IMG/M metagenome (GOLD analysis project Ga0079226, IMG submission 76345) | Agricultural soil microbial communities from Georgia to study Nitrogen management - Poultry litter 2014 | ecosystem: Environmental > Terrestrial > Soil > Agricultural land | place: USA: Georgia...
GCCCTTGTACTTATTCTTTGCTTCACAAGCAATACCGTCAGCATCAAGAGCTTATTAATCAGCTGCGTGAGCATGTACTTAAAGAAATGAATTTGCGTGAAATGGTTGCTATTAATGTGAGCCAAGAAAATATTAAAAAAAGAGTTGAGCAGGTAGCCAAGAAGGCCTTGGAGAGCAAAAACTATGAATACTCTATGAGTTTATCCAGGCCTATGCTGCTTGATTTTGTATTGGCAGATATATGCGGCTTGGGTCCATTAGAGCCTCTGCTCGCTGACAGCGAAATCTCAGAAATTATGGTGAATGGCCTTGATGGTATTTTTATTGAGCGTGGTGGTGTTTGTGAACAAATACCTGTTTCGTTTAGCACGGATGCCCAATTACGTAATGTCATTGAAAGAATTGTGGCGCCTATAGGACGTCGAGTAGATGAAAGTATGCCTCTAGTAGATGCGCGTTTGGCAGATGGTTCACGCGTACATATTGTTTTAGCGCCTATTGCTTTAAATGGGCCAATCATCACTATTCGAAAATTCAGGACACAGTTGCACGGCTGGCAGCAATTGATTGCCAATGGGACTTTGACTGAGCAATGGGCTGAATTTTTGCAGCAATGTGTTGAAAATAAAAAAAACATGATTATTTCCGGAGGAACTGGCAGTGGGAAAACAACTTTGCTGAATGTTTTAGGCCTATCTATCCCAGCTGGTGAACGCATAATTACCATCGAAGACGCTGCTGAATTGCAGTTGCAGCATCAGAATATAGTTCGATTAGAGGCACGCCCTGCCAATGCAGAAGGAGTGGGCGACATTCCAATTCGCGAGCTGGTTCGTAATGCTTTGCGGATGCGTCCCGATAGAATCATTGTTGGTGAATGCCGTGGCCCTGAGGCTTTTGATATGTTGTCTGCTATGAATACGGGTCATGAAGGGTCTTTGACTACGATACATGCCAATAGTCCACGAGAGGCTATTCATCGTTTAGAAAGCTTGGTTTTAATGGCTTCGATGGGGCTCCCCTTTAAAGCGATACGAGACTACATCACTATGAGCATAAATTACGTAGTGCAAATAGAGCGCCAGCCCAATGGACAACGGAGGTTATCTGAAATTAGTGCGATTACAGGTAGTGAAGGGAACGTCATACAAATGGAGCCTATATTTACAGTTAATCAACCATAAAAATAAAAGCAACACGGTATCACTGTTATCAAGTCAAGCCAAGGAGGTCTTAGCATGTCTTATTTCTTATGGGCAATATTGAGTGGCATATTTTTTTCTTTGTTTTTAATAGGTGGGCTCTTCTTTTTTGGAGCAAGTTTAAAACATAGGATCTATGGACTGCTACATGCAAATTTTTATTTTTTGCGTGATTATCATATTGAGTATTGGGCACCGATAACTGGGGTAGCAGTATTTTTGAGTGGTTATATATTACTAAATTCCTTGGTTTATTCAGGGCTTGTTTTATTTTTGTTTTTATTATTCGTTTATGCACTTTTAAAGCAATTGAATTTTCACTTGCATCGTAAAATTATTTCTGAAATTCCTTTCTTTTTGCGCCTGCTCGGTGCTGCATTGCAATCAGGGTTGAGTGTACAAAGTGCCTTGCAGGAAACAATCAGTGACTGGCAAGGACCTTTGCGTAAAGAATTAAGTCTCTTATTGCGAGAGTTGCAGGTAGGTGTTTCTTTGCTAAATGCTTTGGAAAATTTCCGTGGTCGTATGCCTGTACCAGCAGTCAATATGATGACACTGGCATTAGAAGTATCTTTGCGGTCTGGCGGTACTGTGGCACCGTTGTTAGAAGAGATAGCAGAAAACATTCAACAGCGTATAGAGTTACAGAATAAAATTAGCGCATTAGCTCTTCAGGGAAAGTTGCAGGCACATGTCCTTACGATCGTTCCTTATTTATTATTAGCAGCACTGTATTGGTTGGATAAGTCATGGGTATTACCATTTAAAGAAAGTTTGATAGGGAATGTTGTATTAAGTTTATGCTTGCTTATGAGTGTAATAGGCTTTTTCGTTATTCAAAAAATGGTGGATATACGGATATGAGTAAAATAAATATTTTCATTCATTTACTCATGAGCGTGCTTTTATTAATTTGCGCATTATTACTGGTTTGGAAAGAGGATTTGATTAGAAAAACTTATATTAAAGAAAAAGCAAGTCAATTAAGTGCATATGATTGGGTAGGTCAAATAATCACCAAACTTACTCCTTACCTGCAGCATTTCGTTAGTTGGCGGTATATTAATTTGATAGAGCGCAAAGCCGCATTCAACGGAATTTCGCTGTCGGGTATCAAGCTTTATTTTAGCCAACTTGGGTTTTCATTTTTGGTGGCTGTTTTTGGCGTATACCAAAATTTTCATTTGATTGGGTGGATGCTTATTTGGGCAATTACCACCGCGTTATGTTTTCTTTTACCTTTATTTTATTTTAATCAGCTGGCTTCTAAGCGTAAGCAGGGATTTTTAGATGCTTTTAGTTTTTTACTGGATTTATTGGCGTTAAATTTAGGTGCTGGCATGAGTCTAAATCAAAGCCTTAAAATTGCAAATGCTCATTCAGAAAGTATTTTCTTGCAAGGAAATATACAACAGCTTATCCATGCGCTTGAGCAAGGGGTGGCGGTAGAGCGGGCTTGGCGTGATTTTGCACAACGCTGTGACCAAGAGGATGTAAATACTTTTGTGTTTGCTGTTTTACAAGCGCATCGGCAAGGTCTGGCTTTGCAACGAGTGCTTCGTCAGCAGGCGCGTCAAATAAAGGCGGTTATCTATACGACTGCCGAGAAAAAGGCATTGGCTTTACCAACTAAACTTATTTTTCCCATTATGTTTTTTATCTTTCCAATCACATTTATTGTGATCGCTTTTCCCCTTGCCTATGGGATGTTGGCACAGAGTTTTTGATAGGTTCTTTGAGGAGATACAGTGCTCAGCTTATGGCTTAAAAAGTTTTGCAGGCGTTTTGCCAGAAGAATTGGATTCTTTTCTACTGATCATTTGTTTTTTTTCAAGACCTCGCGTGGCAATGCCAGAATTCTTGTATTGAATTGTTTTTGGAGTCGGTTTTTAGGGATAAGACTTTTTTCTGTTTCTGAGCTGGTAACAAAGCAAACTCCGATTTTGTTCTTCCCACGGACTCGGGCAGTCCATCAACTATTTTCTAAATATACTTTAGTGGTGGTTTTTATTGATCGTCAAGGAAGGGTGCTGCGCCAGGATTGCTTGCAACCGGGTCGTATAATGATACAACAACGGGCTTGGGGAGTTTTAGAGTGTGTCTATGGTCAAGAATGGCTACTCGAAGAGTTACTAAGCAACGAAGGGGTTATGCAGCAGTTATTAAATTAATTATTGGGGTGCGGGATAAAAAAATACCCATTAGGGTGATTTCGTGTAATCAGTTCTTCTAATTTGACCGCAGTCAGCGGGCGCGTAAAGTAAAAGCCTTGGGCTGCATAGCAGTTGGCCTGCAATAGGTAGTGCAATTGTTCTTTAGTTTCAACCCCTTCAGCAATCGTTTTTAGGCCTAAATCATGGGCCATGTTAATGATTGCGTTTACGACCGCTTGATCGCCTTTGTTATGGCAAATTTCTTGTATAAAAGAGCGGTCAATCTTGATGCTGTCAATATGGAATTGTTTGAGCAACCCCAACGAGGAATAACCCGTGCCAAAGTCATCAATGGCAATTCTTATTTGTGCTTTCTTTAATTCAACCATCAAGCCGGCTGAATAATCAGGGTTTTTCATGGCAACGGCTTCGGTGAGTTCGATTTCCAACCGTTCGGCAGCATGTTTTTGGTCATTTAATAGTGTATTAATGGTGTGTACAAAGTTGTCCTGTTCAAATTGGGTTGCTGAAATATTAACTGAAACACGAGGGATAGGCACCTTACTTTGTGCCCAGTAATCTATTTTTTGCAAGGCTTCAATGAGCACCCATTTGCCAATATGCACTATGTCATCGGACTCTTCTGCGATGGGAATAAACTCAGTAGGAGGAATGTTGCCCCAAAAGGGGGAATGCCAACGCAAAAGTGCTTCAACACCAATTATTTTACCTGTGGCTAAATGTATTTGTGGCTGGTAGACCAAATACATTTCATTGTTATTCAAAGCTTCTTTAAGTGCCATGCTCAGTACTAATTTATGGGCAGTCTCTTCGCGCATGGCAGATTTAAAGAAACAATAATTACCACGTGCGTTTTGCTTCATGCGGTGCATCGCTGTTTCTGCTTGAGAAAGTAAAGATGCACCATCAGCGCTATCCCATGGATAAATAGCAATCCCCACGGTTGCGCCTAATACTATGGACCGGTTAGCGGAAAGCAAAGGGTGTGCGAAAGAATCCAGGACTGCCTGGGCTTGCGTAGCAGCCAAACTGTGTTGTGCCTCAGGTAGTAACATGACAAAGTTGTCACTGCTTGGGCGAGCCAGAATGTCCTGGGGGCGCAACAGGTTGGATAATCGATCTGCAATCTCTTTGAGTAACAAATCTCCGACATGATGCCCAAGCCCCTCATTGATATTTTTAAAATGATCCAGATTAATCCATAATATTGCTACATGGCGTGAGTGTTTTATTTCGTGGTTTAACAGTAATGTTAATCGTTCTGAATTAGGTAGACCGGTGAGACGATCAAAATTGGATACTCGCTGTAGTTGAGCGGCAATCTTTTTGCTTTCAGTGATATCATTTTCGATGACCAAGTAACTATAAATTTTTTTGTCATTGGTTAGAATTGGATAAAAAGAGGATTGCACTGTGTACTTTTCCCCAGATTTGGTGATGCGTTCAATTTCGCCTTGCCAAACATTTCCTGCCTGGATCTCTTCGCGGATATGGTTTTTTAAATCTGTGGGTGTATCTGGTGAAAATAGTTTGGTTGAGCGTTGATCTATAACTTCGTCAAAACCATATCCTGTTGCTTGTGTAAATGTATGATTAATAAAGCGGATATGAAGTTTTTCATTTAAAATAAAAATCACCGATGGGATTTGATCAACAGCTTGAGATAGGAATTTTAATTTTTCTGTCTCGGCAACGCGATCTGTAATGTCACTAGCAATCACAATATAACGCTCGGCGCATTGTGTTTTACCTGCTAAAAAAGATACTGAGAGTTCAAACCATCGCTTTCCCATATTCGGGGGCACGACCTTAATAGTATGATTTCGGGATACTCCGTGTTCTTTAGCTTGTTTTAGACTGGTCCAATAGGTTTTCACACTATCGGTTGCCAGCATTTCATCTAGGGTTTTATCCAGATAGTCATATTTATTAATAATTGGTTGATCAGAGCTATTGTTGTGTATTTCAATCTGACGACCGTAACCATCTAGCTCTAGAATCATGTCAGGCATTGCGTCTAAAGTAGCTGCGATACGCTGCTGCGAGTTTTTAAGCAAGGTATAAGGGCGAAGCACTATTTCATTAAATACAGCACGGTACAAGATATAAACGGCTGAGATTGCATAAACGTGACTGATTAAATGATGTAGCTGAGAGTCAGGCTGATGAGTGATGCTATAGGCGTGCGCTAGTGTGAGTAGACCGCTGGCGGTACAAAACCCAGTCACATCAAAGGGTTGATCGCTGTTTAGGCGTCCAAAAAGTAATAAAGTAGATGCCGCAAAAAACCCAAGCAAAATAAAATTAAAAAATGTGCTTAGGTGAATGCCTCCAACAGATAGCTGTAGTAGTTTAGGGAGGGCATCAGGAGGGAAGAAGATTAAGCCATGAATAAAGGCGATTATTAATATAAATGGAATCAAAACGCGCAAAAAATTGCGTGGATTAAAAACATGATTCCAAGGGCATAAGCTGATTATCAGCATGCCCGCGGCACTTAATAATCGGGCAAAAAACAATAAAAAGCTGGCGCGACTTGAATAATCAGTATCCAAAAGCCGTGGCATGCCTTGTTGAGTCAAAGTATGAGAAAAATCAAAAACGGCCACGCCCAAGAAAATAATCCCCAAGGCCACCAAAGGTGTAAATATTTCGTTTTTATAAGTGCTCAGGATGAGCGTAAAAATTTGGGTGGCCAAAATGATGCTCAGGCCCTGCAATACAGTATGCCAAAGCAAATAGTGGGGAACCTCTGTGCCGATACCTTCTGGTATGACAAGCCAGAAAGTTAAAAACACAAATGTGGCCGCAGCAAGTATTAGCAGCATGCCGCGTCCAGCCAGTGGCTGGTGAGAGGGGTGTATCAGCATTATGAAGAAACCCTTGGTGGCTGCTTTTTTTAATTTATGATTGGATTCGTTTAACAGTAAACGAATCTGGTTAAGTTTTGTTGTTTAGTTATTTTCTTACCAAAAGTTATACTAGCATAGCTTTGGCGACTGAGGTTGTTGGCAGGCGAAATGCTGATGATTTATAACAAGAGTTGACTCAACGCGCTGTCTGGATATGCAAGTATTATTTGAAAGATAATTCTATGCCATCTTCAATACTAAAAACTGTTTTATAGATGGGGTAAAAGCTCGCATACAGTACAGCAAAAACCAGCAGACTTAAAAAGGTCATAATGAAATAAGAAAACTCGGAGCCTAGACTACCCGCTAAAGTAACTGAAAACATATTGAAGAGATAATATATGCCCCCCCAAAAAAAACCATAAATAATCATGGGCAATTTATTACGCCAGCATGCGATCATTGAATAAAAAAGCGCTTGTTTAAGTGGGATTTGGTGCCAACCAACCAGAGCAGGAGCATGCCAAAATAAAATTGATATTAATAAATACAAGCCCAAAAAGATCATGACAGGTGTGCGTACCGCTTGCATCAAGGTGGCCGGATCAACGCTTTGGTCTACAGCAGGCAATGCCTCGCTAATGGAATCCAAAAAAGGGGTGGTGGCCACGACACTGGCAACAAATAGAAAAAAGAAATAAACGCCCCCCAGCTTTAATAAACGTGCAAATGCATTATCTTTTTTTAAGGGGCTCAGCCAGTCCCCCAATTGCATACGTTTATCTTTTAAAATTTGCCGTGAAGCATTAAGAACAATGAATGTAAGAGATGGGGTGAGCACCATGAGCGCAATTTGCCCGATGATAGGAATAAAATAACTAATATTGATGAGCAAATTGGTTATGAGTGCCCAGAATATCAGCGCCATGGGCTGTTTTTTAAAAGTCTCTATTCCAGCCAGTATCCAATACCAACCATATTGAAAAGGCAAAATCGATGCTTGCATAACGTGTATTTATTCCAGATAGCTGAACAGAGAGGGCTGATTCTCAGTGCTGCGCAAGTCAAGAATCATTTCAAAATGCCCGGGGTCGTGAGGTATTAGTGTTTCTGCTTCGCGCGGAAGATGATAATCATACAGGCGTGATACCCAAAACCTCAGTGCAGCGGCGCGTAGCATAACTGGCCATAGTTGGTTTTCAGTGTCAGTAAAAGGGCGTTTAGCATGATAGGCCTGTACCCATGCCCGTAACAAGGATTGGTCAAACTCACCATTGCTGTGGTCAATGCACCAATCATTAACAGTCACTGCTACGTCAAATAGCCAATGATCACAGCCAGCAAAATAAAAATCAATGACGCCGCCCATGGTAGGGTGCGAGTTCGTGCCAGAAAAAAGCACATTATCGCGGAATAAATCACAATGTGATGGACCACTGGGTAATTGCTGATACGCTGGCAGCTGGCTAGTTTTGATTTGCTCCTCGAGGGATTGTTCGATGAGCTGGCTTTGTTTGGTATCAAGGAAAGAGTGTACCTGCGGGATTGTGCGTTTCCACCAATCCAAACCCCGCAAATTAGGTTGATACTGTTTATAATTTAAACCACTTAGGTGGATACTGGCGAGTACTTGTGCACTGAGTACACAGTGGTTCGGCTGGACGCTTTCCACAGAGCGGCCTTGTAATCTGCTGACGATCACACATGGCTTGTTGTGCAACGTAGTGATTAATTGCTGGTTATTCAATCGCTGCGGAGAGGGCACCGGCAAGCCTTCGTTGGCCAAGTGATGCATTAACTCGATATAAAAAGGCAGCTGTTCGAGTGTCAGCACCTCAAAAAGTGTTAGGACATAATGTCCCTGGGTAGTGTCTAGAAAATAATTGGTGTTTTCTATGCCTGCGCTAATTCCTTCTAATCCAACTAATTCGCCTAGGTTATAACGCAATAGTAATTCCTGCGCATCTGCTTTACTGACAGGGGTAAATACAGCCATAAGTTTTATAAATTAATGCCGATGGTTAAATTCTTGTGTTAAGCTGGCAAACCAATAAATACACTGGATTACCACAATTGCTTTGGCGTAAAAGAGCATAGTATAGAGATTTTAACTATACTTTGCAGTTATCAATCGCAAACTAGCAGTATAAGGTTAGTGACGCCAAATAAGCCAGCCGTTAGATTTGCTTGTGTTCAAGGGTTTCATTATGACAAAAAATGACGCTCATTGGGCGCTTTGTGTTGCCCCCATGATCGATGTCACGGATCGTCATTGTCGTTTTTTCCATCGATTGTTGGCCCCAAATGCTCGACTATATACAGAGATGATCAGTACCGCAGCGATCGAGCATGGGGATCGCGCAAGATTACTGGATTTTGACGTTGCCGAGCACCCAGTTGCCTTGCAATTAGGGTGTAGTGATCCTAAACGGTTAGCTGCTGCAGCTCGTATCGCCGAACAGTGGGGTTACGATGAGGTTAACCTAAACTGTGGGTGTCCGTCCGCACGAGTCCTGGAAGGCCATTTTGGAGCTATCTTGATGCACCGTCCACAATTAGTGGCTGATTGCCTAAAGGCCATGCAAGACGCAGTCACTATCCCTGTGACCGTTAAACATCGATTGGGTTTGGACGAAAACGATAGTTATGGTTTTGTGCGTGATTTTGTAGGCACTTTGTATGATGAGGGGGTGCGTGTTTTTGTGGTGCATGCCCGTAACGCTGTTTTAGGGGGACTATCCCCAAAACAAAACCGTGAAATTCCCCCTTTGCGTTATGAGGCAGCGGCTGCGCTTATAAAAGACTTTCCTGAAGCGCAGTTTATTTTGAATGGTGGAATCCAAACAGCGGTCGAAGTTAGTGAGCATTTAAAAGAGTTTTCAGGGGCAATGATTGGGCGTGCGGCATGGCACACACCACGTGTTTTGAGCCAGATGCATGCTGTGCTATGGCCTGCTGTGCCCCTGCTGGATGATGAGCAGGTTTTTGACAATATACGTGCTTATTGTGTTGAGCAGCTAAAACAGGGGGTAGGGTTGCGCCGTTTGCTACAACCATTGTTAGGTTGGGCACATGGCATGCGCGGTGCACGCCAATGGCGCCGTTTTCTGACAGATCATCGCGTTGTTGCACGCGAAGAAATTGCTGTATTAGACGAGGCTTGGGAGCAATTGCACAGGCAAAAAGCATTGTCTTAGCAAAGCGGACAAGCTACTGATCAGACGAGATTAATGCTCTGAGATGTTTTCTTCGGGCCAGTCGCGGATGTAGGCTTTGAGCATACGATTTTCAAACTGCTGTGCATCCACAATTGCTTTGGCCATATCATAAAAAGAGATTACACCTTGGAGGACAGGTCCATCCATCACAGGCATATAGCGAGTATGCTTGTCCAGCATAAGACGTTGAACTTCGTCTGCACCTGTATTAGGGGTGACGCTGACCGGGGCATCATCCATTATGCTACGCACGGTGTAATTACCCGCCTTTTCCTTTTTCTCGTGCAAATGTCGGATCACCTCTCGGAATGTCAGCATGCCTACGAGCTCGCCATGCTCCATAATGACCAGTGAGCCAATGTTTTGCTCACTCATGACAGCGATAGCCTTGCTGACTAGGGTGTCAGGGGATGCGGTATAGAGAATGTCCCCTTTGACTTTTAGTATCTCGCTCACCTTTAACATGGCATTCTCCTTGATGGTTGGCATTTAGGTGTTTAAACTTTGCGCAACAGTATTATCGGTTGTTTCGGTTTGTTGGAACAGGGCGCCGAGCTTGAAACTACGTTGACTATCCAACGCTTTGTTTAGTTTATCAATGAGTGGCTGGGTAAGAGCATCATTCGCACACTGTCTGTCGAATAAAAATAGATCAACGACAGGCCCGATTGTTTCTTTTTCTGGGTTACAAGCCAGAACCCATTTCTCCTGACCTTCTAACTCTGTGTTTACTACAAAACCTATGCTTTTTAAAGCCCTGAGGATGGATTCTACCTTTTGAACGTCTAATTGTAATAATTGACTCAAGTTTTCAGGGCGATAACCTAGATAATGCTCATCTTGCGCGCGCCACAATTCTGCCAAGATCTGCAAAGCACATGAGAATTGGTAGCCCGTGTAATGATTTTGGTGCCAGTGTTTGTGACGGATGTTAGGCAAAATGGCAACTAATGTTGCGCCTGAAAGAACCACTATCCATGAAATATAGACCCACAAAAGGAAGATGGGAACAGTGGCGAAGGCGCCGTAAATAAGTGTATAGGTCGGAAATTTGGCGATATAAAAGGCAAAGCCTACGCGTAATAGCTCTAAGACGATCGATGTGACAAGCCCACCTATCAAAGCATCTCGCCACAAGATTTTTCTATTGGGTACATAGACGTAAAGGGCTGCAAATGCAAAAGCTGTTAGCAGTATTGGGACTATGGTCAGGATGAACGAGGCAAAAAATGGCAACCCTTCGACGTAGCCCAGTGAAGCGCGAGCCAGTACGCTACTGGCCCATAGGCTGGCACCAATGACTAAAGGCCCCAAGGTGATAATAGCCCAGTACACCAAAATACGATGTCCAAGTGGGCGTTGCTCGTCAACCAGCCAGATATCATTAAAAGCTTTGTCAATGGTAGACATTAGCATTACCGAAGTCACAAACAGGAAAACACTACCAATTGCAGTTAGGCTTGCTGCTTTGGAAGCAAATTGATTAAGGTAATCCATCACATTAGCAGATACCGCATCCGGCATGAGCTTGGAAGTAAGGAATTCTTCGAGTGATACCTGAAAGTCCTGAAAAATCGGAAATGCTGTGAAAATAGACAAGACCACAGTCAAGAGGGGCACCATGGCCAAAATGCTTGTAAAGGTCAAGCTAGAGGCTGTTTGGGTGAGGTTTCTTTGGGCTAAGTGCGTCAGCAGATGTTGAAAAAAATGAGTCGCACCCTGTTGGCTGGAGTTCGCTCTTTTCAGGTCGCCGTCAATCGGCCGCTCGGAGTGGTCTGCGGTGTTTTTGGGCGGCTGAGTTTGACGACGTGATTGCATATTTGAGTCCTGATCCTATTTTTGTTGCACAGATAAGCCTAAACTATAGGCCGTTATTGCCAGTTGGCAAAGAATCTTAATCAAAATTTTCAATCAATAGTATTCTAACAGCATGCATGTTCGCCTAAGTAAGTCATTGCACTACGGTGCCGTTTTGTGTTTGGTTGGTCTCATTATTCTTGGGTTAGGGTGGGAGCTGCGATGGGCGCCTATTCGCCCGGGGGGATCCTATTTGGCACTCAAAGTTGTGCCTTTATTATTCGCTGTACGTGGTGTTTTACGGGGGAGTCTATACACCATGCAATGGGCTTGCATGCTCGTACTACTTTATTTTATGGAAGGGGTAGTGCGCGTATGGTCAGATCCAGCCATGGCATCAGTATATTGCGCTTGGGTTGAAATAGTACTTTCGCTGGGCTTTTACCTGTGTGCCATTTTTTATGTATTTCCCGCTAAAAAAGCTGCGCGTGCAGCCAAGCGTGCGAAGAAACAAGAACAATTTAAACAGGCTACTGACCAAACAGCACCCCAGGACAAATAAAGAGGTATCCATCGCAAGGGCGGAGTTCGGGGTACCAGGCGGTCATTGATGGTTTTTTAATGTCTTTGGTGCTGTTTTTCACCTTGCGGTTTAAGCCAGTGTGCGGCTTTGTGTAGTAGCCCATAAAAAGTAATGACCCAACTCACTAAAGCAGCGTACATAAAAGTCTGCGCGAGTGAGTCGAGAAAATCAAATTGCATTGCTAGATTAAGTTGTCGCGTGGCTACGGAGTACATTCCCATGGGAAAGACCAGCCCCCAAAATAATGGGGTATAGCGCACGGGGTAGCGCTTAATAAAATGCCGCCAAAATCCTAATATTAAAAGCAATGGAATCCACCAGGTGGCTGATGCCCAAAAAAATACCGTAAAACCTTTGAGAAAAGGCATTAAAGATTGCAGGTATGGGGCATCTGGTGCATGTTGAATCAGCAATGAGCCTGCTAATGTTGAGATGGCCATCGCACCCATATTGATCCAGTAAGGCGGTGTGAGCTCGTCTGGTCCCATATGAACGAAATTATAGCGCCAGAAGATGAGGGTCATCATCCAGATGTATTGCATGCCACCCCATAACCACATGGAAATGGCAAAGAAACTTAGTTCGGTGTGATATTCGGCAGAGAAATACGGCAAAATAAAGGTGGTCAAAATAGCGATAGACTGTGTGGCAACAATGGCCAGTAGCCAAGCTCCATTTATGCCTTGGGCTAAATTGGGTTTTTTTTCTTTGATAGTAAGCAGAGAAAAAATCAGATAAGTGAGAATGACCCACCATATAATGCCTAACACCCATAAAATTGTTGCCACATAGTGATTTTGATAGAGCAGCACATACTGGACTGCCAGTACATTCGTGGCTGCAACCAAGGAGAGGAAACCCAATCCATTAGCATGACTGTCTAGATCTGCCCATAATTGGCGCGGATAAAAACAAAGCCTGAGGATAGTTAATAGCCAGACCAAGAGGTATAAGGCATTATTTAAAAAAAATAGACTTTTGGCGATGAAATTATAATGAGCGTTATAGGCGGCAATAGATACGATGCCGGTGGCCATGACAATAGCAAAATCAGCTGGTGAAAGGTGTTCTATTAGTTGGCGGTATCTCGGATGCATGATCGTATCTATAAAATAAGGGCAGGATACAGGGGCTTACATTGTAATGAGCTGCAGGGGATTACAATGAATGGTATTGGTAAAATTATAACTATTAAATCATCCTACATTTTTTAGGGGGCAGTGAGCATGCTTGAGCAGATATTTGCCCACACAACAATTGTTAATGACTTTGCCGAGCTGGGCGAGCAGTTTTCAACGGCAATTGCACCTCAGCCGCTGCAGCAACCCGAATGGGTACATCTTAACCAGGATTTAGCCCAGCGATTAGGGTTGGATTTGAGTACGCCCAAGGCGCGTGAGCTCTTGTTACAATTATGTGCAGGGCATGTAAGTCTACCTCAAGGAAAGACGGTTGCAGCCGTCTATAGTGGGCATCAGTTTGGTGTTTGGGCGGGGCAATTGGGTGATGGGCGGGCTCATTTATTAGGTCGAGTCATTGGACCCCAGGCTGATGCGGAGCTTCAGCTCAAGGGTTCAGGGCGCACGCCGTATTCACGCATGGGTGATGGCCGCGCTGTTTTGCGTTCTAGCATTCGTGAGTATCTGGCCAGTCACGCCATGTATGCATTAGGGGTGCCAACGACCGAGGCTTTGGCTTTGGTACGTTCAGAAGACCCTGTGTATCGTGAGCAAGTCGAGCGCGCTGCGATAGTATTGCGGACAGCGCCTACCTTTTTAAGGTTTGGCTCCTATGAACATTGGCAGCGAGACCCCAAAGCGCTCGCTCAACTCGTGCGCTATACGATTGCACATTTTTTTCCTGATTTATCGACAGTAGAGAATGCCGAAGATTATAACGAGCTCGAATTAACCTCGGGATTGATCGCTGCTTGGTTGCGCGAAATAATAGAGCGCACCGCACGCTTAATGGCGCATTGGCAAACCTTGGGCTTTTGCCATGGGGTCATGAATACTGACAATATGTCAGTGCTTGGATTGACGATTGACTATGGCCCTTATGCATTTATGGATGAGTTTCATTATGCTTTCACGCCTAACACTACGGATAGAGGGGGGCGTTATTCTTGGTATCAACAGCCTCCAGTTGCGTTTTGGAATTTGACTCGCTTGGCATCTGTCTTGCTTAGTTTGGACATGGGAAAACAAGACTTACAGCGCTGCCTCGAGCATTATGAACCTACTTTTTGGCATCATTATCACGAACTGATGCGTAGGAAAACAGGTTTAAGTACAGTGGATGACTCTGATACAGAATTTTTTGATCGTTGGTGGAAACTGTTAAATGATGGGCGGGCTGATGTCACGCTGAGCTTTCGTTATTTGGCGGATTACTTGCAATACCAGGATGATGATAGTGCTCAGGGCGAGACAGCGCGAGGGCGCTTTATGGATTTATTTGATGATACTGCTGCGTCAGCTTTATCGGCTTGGTTGCACGAATATGCTCGACGCTCCGAACGCGAGCCCTTATCTTTAGCAGATCGTGTAAATCTAATGCACGCGAATAATCCTTTATATGTAGTGCGTAACCATTTGGCACAGCGCTGCATTGTTGCGGCCCAAGAAGGTGACTATGGTGTTTTGGATGAGTTCTTTGCGGTGTTGACTAACCCCTTTACTGAACAATCAGGCATGGCGCATTGGGCAAGTCCACCGGGACCTGATGAGCAGGTGTCGATGTTGAGTTGTTCGTCTTGATTGTTGCTAACGCTATGAGCACTTTTGGCCCAGTTAGATGTCGCAAGTTGTAATAGTGGGTACAATGCACGCTATGATAAAAAACACATAAAATAAATTGAATGTTACGTAGTAGTAAAAGGACTCATTATGGCGGGTAATACCCTAGGTAAGCTCTTTGCTGTAACCAACTTTGGTGAATCACACGGGCCAGCAATAGGCGCGGTTGTAGATGGTTGCCCGGCTGGACTCGAGCTTACCACCGAAGACATCCAAAAAGAGCTTGATAGACGGCGTCCAGGCACTTCCAGGCATGTAACACAACGACGCGAGGCAGACCAAGTAGAGATTTTGTCTGGCCTATACGAGGGCAAGACTACAGGTACGCCCATTGCTTTGCTGATCCGCAACCAAGATGCGCGCAGCAAAGACTATGGCAATCTATTAGAAACTTTTAGGCCTGGGCATGCCGATTATAGTTACTGGCGTAAATACCAACACCGCGATCCTCGGGGTGGAGGGCGTTCGTCTGCACGACTGACGGCACCTACAGTAGCCGCTGGTGCGATTGCTAAAAAATGGCTGCAACATCGTTTTGATGTGCAAATCCAAGGTTACATGAGTCAGCTTGGTCCCATCAGGATTCCCTTTCAAAGCTGGGACGCCATCACCCAAAACCCATTCTTTGCCCCCAATAATGAAATTGTTCCCGAATTAGAATCCTTCATGGATGCGTTGCGCAAAGAGGGCGACTCAATTGGTGCGCGCATCGAGGTGGTGGCTCAAAATGTGCCTGCCGGACTCGGGGCGCCGATTTATGATCGGCTGGATGCTGATATTGCTCATGCAATGATGGGGCTTAATGCTGTCAAGGGCGTAGAGATAGGCGCTGGTTTTGAGGCTGTTGAGCAAAAAGGCTCCGAGCACGGAGATGCTATGTACCCTGAGGGTTATAAAACGAATCATGCTGGTGGTGTATTAGGTGGTATTTCTTCGGGCCAAGACGTCCGTGTCTCGGTGGCTATCAAGCCGACGTCCAGTATCCGGTTACCTCGTCCGAGCATTGATTTACAAGGTAATGCTGTTCAGGTGCAAACCTTTGGGCGCCATGATCCTTGTGTGGGTATTCGCGCGACTCCTATTGTTGAGGCTTTATTGGCAATTGTGTTGATGGATCATGTCTTGCAGCAGCAGGCACAACAAGGCAGTTGGCAGCCATAAAATAGGTTAGGATGATGTCTGGCTTAAAATATTTAAAGCATCGTTTAAAACGCTATGCAATATTGACCGCGTTTGGGATAGCGAGCGCGATAGTTGTGGGTTGCGCCACTGTAGATACCACCACAGGTGGTGCTGTTGGGGTACAAAGAAAGCAGTGGATGTCCAATATGGTATCCTCAGCCGAGGTTAACCAGGCCGCAGGCCAACAGTACACCCAAATTATAGGGCAGGCGCGTCAACAGAAGAAACTCGATACCCAAGCAGCTCAAACACAGCGCGTACAAAAAATTATGCAGCGTCTGGTGCAACAAGTGGGTGTTTTTCGCCCTGATGCGCGTGATTGGCCGTGGGAAATCCATGTTATTGATGATCAACAGGTCAATGCTTGGTGCATGCCTAACGGCAAGATGGCTGTTTATTCAGGGCTTATCCAAAAGCTTCAACTAAATGATGATGAGCTTGCCGCGGTCATCGGTCATGAGATAGCACATGCCTTGCGAGAGCATTCACGTGAGCAGCTATCACAGCAGGTGGCGACACAGATGGGCTTGTCAGTGCTGTCTGCTATTTTAGGCAGCCCAGCTGTTGGAGATTTGGGTAGTATGCTAAGTGATGTTGTGATTAATCTGCCCAATAGCCGCACCCAAGAGGCCGAGGCCGATCGTATGGGAGTCGAGTTGGCAGCGCGGGCAGGGTTTGACCCCCGCGCCGCTGTGAGTTTGTGGCAAAAAATGGCTCAACAGGGTGGGGCTGGCAGCCCTGAGTTTTTATCCACACACCCGTCGCCTACTTCACGTATTGCACAACTAGAGCAAGCGGCTCAGCAGGTAATGCCCTTATATGAGGCAAGTAGTAGTTAAAATAGTATCGGTAGCAAGTTTCTTGCACAAGGATGAAAAGATGGCAAAAACCTTATATGACAAATTATTTGATTCGCATGTCGTCGAAGAGGCTAGCGATGGCACCTGTCTACTGTATATAGACAGGCACTTGGTGCACGAGGTCACCAGTCCTCAGGCTTTCGAGGGGCTTGAGTTAGCTAATCGTGCGCCCTGGCGTGTGAGTTCTATTTTGGCCGTTGCTGATCATAATGTGCCAACCACTGATCGGGCGGCGGGTATTGCAGATCCTGTGTCACGATTGCAGGTGGATACGCTGGTTAAAAACTGTGAGGAATATGGCATTACCCTGTACAATATGGGTGATTTGCGTCAGGGGATTGTCCATATTATTGGCCCCGAACAAGGGGCTACATTGCCAGGGATGACGGTAGTGTGTGGTGATTCTCATACCAGTACGCATGGTGCTTTTGCAGCTTTGGCTTTTGGGATTGGTACTTCCGAAGTAGAGCACGTACTTGCTACCCAGACTTTGCACATGAAAAAAAGCAAAAACATGCTCATTCGTGTCGAAGGTGAGCTTCCTTTAGGCTGTACAGCAAAAGACCTGGTTTTACACATTATTGGTGAAATCGGGACAGCAGGTGGTACAGGATACGCTATTGAATTTGCAGGTTCAGCTATTCGTTCGCTCAGTATTGAGGGTCGGATGACGGTTTGTAATATGGCCATTGAGGCCGGGGCCCGTTCAGGCTTGGTTGCTGTAGATCAGAAAACAATTGATTACTTCCGCGGACGCCCCTATGCACCTGTTGGCGAGATGTGGAATCAAGCGGTCGAATATTGGCGCACGTTGCAAACAGACGAGGGGGCACATTTCGATAAGGTCGTTGAGATAAATGCCCGTGATATCAAACCGCAAGTAACATGGGGGACCTCACCCGAAATGGTGTTACCTGTGGATGCTACTGTTCCTGACCCTGAGCTCGAGCGTGATGAACTCAAGCGTCAAGGTATTGAGCGTGCTCTTGAGTATATGGGTCTCACTCCTAGACAGCCAATCACGGATATCAAACTGGATAAGGTCTTTATTGGCTCATGCACCAATGCACGTATCGAGGACTTGCGTGCAGCTGCTATCGTAGCGCGGGGTCGCAAAGTAGCATCCAATATAAAATTAGCAATGGTGGTTCCTGGTTCTGGCTTGGTCAAAGAGCAGGCCGAACAAGAAGGGCTTGACAAAATTTTCATTGAAGCCGGTTTTGAATGGCGTGAACCTGGGTGTTCGATGTGCTTAGCGATGAATGCCGATCGACTTGAGCCTGGCGAGCGGTGCGCATCTACCTCTAATCGTAACTTTGAAGGTCGACAAGGGCAGGGAGGGCGCACACATTTAGTCAGCCCAGCTATGGCTGCTGCTGCGGCCGTAGCAGGCCATTTTGTTGATATCCGGTCTATAAATTAAGAGGGCAAAAATGCAAGCATTTACCGTACACGAAGGGTTGGTCGCTCCTTTGGATCGAGAGAATGTCGACACAGATTTAATTATTCCTAAGCAATTTTTAAAATCTATCAAGCGCACGGGGTTTGGACCTAATTTATTTGACGAGTTGCGCTACTTGGATCATGGCGAACCCGGAATGGATAATAGCCGGCGCCCATTAAACCCCGATTTTGTGCTCAATCAAGAGCGCTATCAAGGGGCATCCGTTTTGCTAGCGCGACGCAACTTTGGTTGCGGGTCAAGTCGAGAACACGCTCCATGGGCTCTATTGCAATATGGTTTTCGTGCCATTATCGCGCCGTCCTATGCGGATATTTTTTATAACAATAGTTTTAAAAATGGCTTGTTACCCATTGTGCTGACTGAGCTCGAAGTCAATCGTCTGTTCGATGAGGTCAAAGCCTTTCCTGGGTATCGTTTGACTATTGATCTGGAAGCACAAAAGGTAGTCAGCCCCAATGGCGAAGAGTTCTTTTTCGATATCGATCCTAGCCGCAAGCAAGCCATGCTAAGCGGGCTGGATGAAATTGGTGCGACTTTGAAAAAGGCTGACAAAATACGGCAATTCGAAGCTGAGCGCTTGGCACGTTATCCTTGGTTAGTTGCCGAGGGTCTGGGACAATAAGATAGTCACAATATTTCATAAAAAGTGCAGCGCTAGCTGCACCTATGAGTTTAAGAACAAGGGATATTATGTCGACATTAATTGCCGTGATGGCAGGTGATGGCGTAGGCCAAGAGATTACTCGAGAGGCGGTGCGTGTTTTAGAGGCACTTGAGTTGGATTTAGAATTCAAAGAAGCCGATGTGGGCGGGGTTGCCTATGAGGCGCATGGACACCCGCTACCCAAAGAAACCATCGCTCTTGCCAAGCAAGCTCAGGCGATTTTGTTTGGTGCTGTCGGTGATTGGCAGTATGACGAATTGCCACGCCATTTGAGACCTGAACAAGCCATTTTGGGGCTGCGCAAGGAATTAGGGTTGTTTGCTAATTTACGCCCTGCAATGCTCTTTCCACCGCTTGCCCAGGCCTCGAGTCTCAAACCCGAGGTTGTGGCAGGTTTAGACATCATGATTGTCCGCGAGTTAACAGGTGATATTTATTTTGGACAACCCAGCGGAGTGCGCACAGTCCAAGAGGGGCCATTTAAAGGCGAGCTGCAGGGTTTTGATACTATGTTATATGCACAAAGCGAGATTCGTCGCATTGCACATTTGGCATTTCAAGCAGCGCAAAAACGACAGAAAAAACTCTGCAGCGTCGACAAGGCTAATGTTCTTGAAACCTCACAGTTATGGCGCGATACTGTTAATGAGGTCAGCAAAGATTATCCAGACGTTGAGTTGTCACATATGTACGTGGATAACGCTGCAATGCAATTGGTACGTGCCCCAAAAGAATTTGATGTGATTGTAACGGGTAATTTATTCGGCGATATTTTGTCTGATGAGGCTGCAATGCTCACGGGTTCCATCGGTATGCTGCCCTCAGCATCTTTGAATGACAGCCAACAAGGACTTTACGAGCCTATCCACGGATCTGCCCCCGATATTGCTGGCCAGAATCGTGCCAACCCATTGGCTACAATTTTATCGGCTGCGATGATGCTGCGTTATTCGCTCAATAACGGTGCAGCTGCCGATCGGATCGAGCGTGCAGTGCAACAGGTCCTGGAAGAAGGCTATCGCACTGCTGACATCGAACAGTCAGGCTGTACTCTTGTGGGTACTGCCGAGATGGGTCAAGCAGTCATACAGGCACTATAGTTTTTATACATTCCAAATCAGTAGGTGGTTTTTTCATGAAGCAATCAGTAGGTTTAATCGGATGGCGTGGCATGGTGGGCTCTGTGCTCATGCAGCGTATGCAAGAAGAAAATGACTTTGATTTATTTGAGCCCGTTTTCTTTTCTACCAGTAATGCGGGTGGTGCAGCACCTGAGTGGGCCGAGGGTGTCGGACCTTTGCAGGATGCTTACGATATAGACACATTGAAAAAACTGCCCATTATTGTGACTTGTCAGGGGGGAGACTACACAAGTGAGGTCTATTCTAAATTACGTGACAGCGGCTGGGACGGTATTTGGATCGATGCCGCGAGCACTTTGCGTATGGACGATGATTCTATTATTGCTTTGGATCCCATTAATCGCGAGTTGATTGATGCGGGTTTAAAAAATGGCGTTAAGCAATTCATTGGTGGCAATTGTACTGTTAGCTGCATGCTTATGGGCTTGGGCGGGTTATTCAAGCATGATTTGATCGAATGGATGACCAGTATGACCTACCAAGCTGCATCTGGGGGCGGTGCTCAGCACATGCGCGAGCTACTCACTCAGTTTGGTCAAATCAATCAAGCCGTCAAGTCGCTGCTTGATGATCCAGCCTCTGCTATTTTAGACATTGATAAGGGCGTTTTGCAGGCACAAAAGTCACCCACTCTGGATCATCGCCATTTTGGGGTTCCATTGGGGGGTAATCTTATCCCTTGGATTGATAGTGATTTGAATGATGGGATGTCCCGCGAGGAATGGAAGGGGGGCGTTGAGTCCAATAAATTATTGGGCCATGACCAAAGTAATTATGTGCCTATCGATGGGCTTTGTGTTCGGATAGGTGCCATGCGCTCCCATAGTCAGGCGTTGACTATCAAACTTAAGCGCGATGTGCCACTTGATGAGGTCTCTGAGATCATCCAAGAGACCTCACCATGGACTAAATATGTCCCTAACGAGCGCGAGCAAACCATGCAAGAGCTGACACCAATAGCAGTTACTGGGACGATGAATATTCCAGTAGGGCGGGTGCGTCACTTGGCCATGGGCAAACAATACATTACAGCATTTACTGTTGGTGACCAATTGTTATGGGGCGCCGCTGAGCCTTTGCGTAGAATGCTCAGAATTGTGTTAGGAGAGCTCTAAAAATGTTAGCCAAGCATCGCCACTCTCAACATATAAGCAGGCTATGGCTTGCTCGATTATGTCGTGCTGTGGCGGTGTTGGGGCTGTGTTTTTCTGCCACCTTGCATGCACTGACGATAGGTCATTCGCGAGTAGAGTCTGCTGCAGATGAAAACCTACAGCTCAGCGTTTTAATATCTGGAGTATCTAGCCAAGACCTCAATCAGCTAGATGTTCAAGTCGCCCCTCGGGCTTCGTGGTCAGAATTCGGCCTTGAGCCTTTGCCCGAGGTGCTGAATGCACAGGTCGAGTTAACTCCAGGGCCGCGCCCTGATTCAGTGCAGGTGCGCTTTTTAAGTGCAGCTCCTGTTGAGCAGTCTGTGATAGATTTGCTCTTTGATGTGCGTACAGCAGATGAAGAGCAGCGTCATCAGGTCAGTATGTTGCAACAGCCGCGCCCATCGATTCAGTTACCAGTCGAACAGGGCAAAACCTCAGCAACAGTTCAATCAAACACTCCTGCAGCTACAGCTCATGCAGAAAGCTTGGCTGTACGCCCGGGGGACTCTTTGCACCGCATCGCACAGCGCTTGGGTGTTCAGGATGGTTCTGAGTATCAATTGATGGCTGCTTTATATCAGCTAAACCCCCAAGCTTTTGGCCAAGACAACATGCATTTATTATTTGCTGGTGAACAGTTGCGTATGCCTACCGCCGAGCAAATACAATCAATGAGTGATCAGCAAGCACGTCATTTATATGTCGCGCATATGCATCGCTTTAATCAATACAAAGAAGCACTGGCTCGGGGGGTATCTGAACAAGAGGCTACAGCATTATTAAATGCTCCGATCCAGGCTCAAGAGCCAACGGCTGCTGACGCAGCTTCTACTACAAAATCTGACGTCAACGAGTCTGCTCATAGTGCAGAATACTTGGATGAGCATGCTGATCGCCTACGTTTGGATGAATCTGATACTTCACAAGAGGGTAATATCAGCGCCGATGAGCGCCAAGCACAGGAAAAAGCACTGGCTCATGTCCGCCAAGAAGTAGAAAAACTAGAAACTGAGATAGATGCTCTAAGTGATGTTCTCAAGCAAGATTCGGATCAGCATTCTGATGAGGGTTCTACTGCAGAAAGTCCTGCAATTGAGCAAGCAGATTCTGACTCAAATATCACTGCCAAAGATAGTACAGCCACGCTTAAAACTGAAGCGCGCACCCCAGTCACTACCAGTGCGCAGGGATCCGGCCAACATACTTCGGCGGAGTCTAATACGGAGTCTAGTGGGACCGAGATGTTAAATGGCGAAGAACCAGGAGAAAATGCTTTAGCAAGCACTCACGTTGCTGCACAGCAAAATACAGATATGGAAACAAGCTGGATACAAAAGCACTTTATTAAATTAATGCTGGCGCTATTGGCCTTTGTTGTGATTTTCACGGTTTGGATTCTACGCCGGGCTAATAAAACAACGGTTGAATTAGAATCACCAGACCGTGTCACTGATGAAATGATCCAGGCAAAGCTTCAGGACATCAATCTTGACCTTGAAGTTCCTCCGACAGACGAATCTGGCGACGTTGGCCGCTCTGATAAACCCTAGTTGGGGGGCATATGCAGCGTTGGAGTCTGGGTATTGCCTACAACGGAACGGATTGGCACGGGTGGCAAAAGCAACCACAGGTAGTGACTGTCCAATCGCAGCTAGAACAAGCAATCCATAGATTTTTAGGTCACGAGGTGCACACAGTATGTGCAGGCCGTACTGACACTGGGGTACACGCATTAGAGCAGGTGGTTCACCTAGAGACTGAGCTTGTGCGCCGCGAGGTTTCATGGATCCGCGGTGTAAACAGTTTTTTACCTAGTAGTATCCGTGTGCAATGGGCACGTCCAGTGGATGGGCAGTTTCATGCGCGATTTAGCGCGCAACGACGCCATTATGTATATTTATTGCATAATGCGCCGCACCCCAGTCCATTTACTCAGGCTCGGGCCGCTTGGATGTTTCAGCCGTTAAAATTACAGCTCATGCAACAAGCCGCACAAATCCTCATAGGTACACATGATTTTTCCTCCTTCCGGTCAGCGGATTGTCAATCACATAGCCCAGTTCGTGAGCTGCAAAAATTACGCATTACACAACAAGGGGAATATTTTGTTTTTTATTTCTCTGCAAATGGATTCTTGCATCATATGGTGCGAAACCTAATGGGTGTATTAGTATATATTGGCATGGGAAAACGGTCGGTACATTGGGCTCAGGAACTGCTCACAGCGCGGGACCGCAGTTTAGCAGCGCCGACATTTGCTGCTCAGGGCCTTTATTTAGCAAAGGTTGATTACCCTCCAAGTTGTGGTTTGCCTGACCATGGGCTTGCAGATCTGGTACACAGGCATCTGGGTGTCAAGCTGTGTTAAGGTTTAGTTCTTGTAGTTACGCTTGACACACTTGTTAACTGGCGTTGTTTTTGTTTTAAAAGAACAATATGCACTTTTTACTGACATGCAGCTCTCTAATTGATAAATTGAATCGCACAGTGGGCCGTTCGGTGGCATGGCTGACACTTATTGTTGTGCTGGTCAGTGCTATCAATGCGATCGTGCGCAAGACGTTCAATGTCAGCTCCAATGCCTGGCTGGAATTGCAGTGGTATTTATTTGGTGCGATCTTTTTATTAGCTTCCGGCTATACCTTTTTACGTAATGAACATGTGCGCGTTGATGTTATCTCTCAAAATTTCTCTCGACGTGTGCAGATTTATATAGAAGTTTTCGGGGTGCTTTTTTTCTTGCTGCCGGCATTTGGCTTAGTGTTCTGGCTATCCATCCCGTATTTTTATAAATCGTTTGTCACTTGGGAATTATCTTCAAATACCGGAGGCCTGATTCGTTGGCCAGTCAAGCTGCTTATCCCACTTGGCTTTGGCTTATTACTATTGTCTGGTATATCGCATTTGATTAAATGTATTGGTTTTTTGATGGGTGTCGCTCCAGATCCCATCGCTGAAGCAGAACAACGTCAACGCTCAGAGCTCGAGATTGCGGATGATATTGCACAGTATGCACAGGCAATCACCGAACAGACAGCCGAACAACAGAAAAAATAATCACCATAAGCCGATGGGCCATACATGTTTGATTTAATTGCATCTAATTTAGCCCCGATCATGTTTTTTAACTTGATCGTTTTTTTATTGTTGGGTTTTCCTGTTGCATTTACGCTTGCTGCAGTAGGGATTTTGTATGGCTTGGTGGCCATTGAATTTGGTTTTATGCAACCTGCCTTATTCCAAGCTTTACCCCAGCGTATATATGGCATTATCTCCAATGATACTTTGTTGGCCGTACCTTTCTTTACCTTGATGGGGTTGGTATTAGAGCGATCAGGTATGGCAGAAGATTTGCTGGATACCATCGGACAATTATTTGGACCTATTCGGGGTGGTTTGGCTATAGCTGTTGTCCTCGTAGGGGCCATGTTGGCTGCCACGACTGGGGTTATATCGGCTTCTGTGATATCTATGGGATTAATTTCATTGCCCATCATGCTGCGTTATGGATATGATCGGCGTCTTGCCAGTGGTGTGATTGCAGCGTCAGGAACGCTATCTCAAATTATCCCTCCATCGATTGTTTTGATTATTCTGGCTGATCAACTGGGTCGCTCTATTGGTGATATGTATCGCGGCGCAATGCTGCCTGGAATTCTTTTAACCCTGACCTATGTTCTTTATGTGGGACTTTTGGCCATTTTTAAGCCCAAAAGTGTCCCTGCGTTGCCTCCCGAAGCGCGCACCTATGTGGAAAAAGATGGTAGTCGCGGACTACGCTCTTTGTTCGTGCTTAGTTTGTTTTCAGCAGGGGTCTCTTATTTAGGTTCTAGTTATTATTTTAGTACTCATGAAAATGTGCCTGTTGATGAAAGCATTGTGATTGTGCTTTTGCAATGGGGCGTGGCTGCTTTTGTTATGGCGTCTGTCAACCGACTCTTGCGGTTGGGTTTGCTCTCTAAAATCGCAGAACGTGTGACATTTGTGATGATCCCCCCTCTGTTTTTAATCTTTTTGGTGTTGGGCACTATTTTCATCGGTGTAGCCACCCCCACCGAGGGTGGTGCCATGGGAGCAGTAGGCGCGATTATTATGGCAGCCTCGCGAGGGCGCCTTAACTTTAAGCTGCTGGGACAGGCAATGGCGAGCACTACACGCTTGTCATGTTTTGTAGTATTCATTTTAGTTGGCTCAACGATTTTTAGTCTGAGCTTCCGTGGTATTAATGGCGATCTTTGGGTGGAAAGTTTATTGATCGATCTGCCAGGCGGAGACTTGGGCTTTTTGGCAGTGGTGAGTTTGTTAACTTTCTTTTTGGCCTTTTTCCTGGATTTCTTTGAGCTAGCATTTATTATTGTGCCCTTACTTAGCCCAGTTGCTGAGGCAATGGGTATTGATTTGATTTGGTTTGGTGTGCTGTTGGCGGTTAACATGCAAACTTCATTTATGCATCCGCCCTTTGGTTTTGCGCTATTCTTTTTACGTTCTGTAGCGCCCCGAGAAGACTACGTGGACGGAGTCACTGGCAAAAAGATTCGTCGCGTCACCACCGGCGATATATATTGGGGTTCTGTGCCTTTTATTATTATTCAAATCATCATGGTCATTTTTGTCCTTTTTGTTCCAGGTATTGTGACCCACTATAAGCACGGAGAGATCCTATTGGATGATGCCGAGATTGAATTCGGAACAGGTGAATCTTATGGTTATGATGATTATGGATTTGGTGATGACGATGGTGGGGCATCGTTTTATTAATCAGGAGCAATAAAATGCAGCGTCATTCTGCGCGCATACGTTTTAAATTATGTGGCTTAACACGCGAACAAGATATACAGCCAATGGTGCGCAGCGGGGCTGATGCTATTGGGATAGTGTTCTATCCACAGAGCAAGCGTTATGTGCCTGCGCAACAGGCAGCTGATTTATGCGCTCGCATCCCTGCATTTGTGACAGTTACAGGCCTCTTTGTTAATCCTGATCCTCAGTTCGTTCATAATATTATCAAGCAAGGCCAAGTGGATTTATTGCAATTTCATGGGGATGAAACGCCAGAGTTTTGTCAACAATTTGATCGGCCCTATATCAAGGCTTTTCGTGTCGGCGCACCCGGACATCAGACCGCACAGCAGTTACTTGAGCAGTGCCGTCAGTACGCAGATGCCAAAGGTTGGTTATTTGATAGTTATACGCCTGAATACGGTGGTAGCGGGGTTTCATTTAACCAAGAGGTTTTGCTTGATTTTAAAAACATGTGTGTGGCTACAGACGCACCGATAATTTTAGCAGGTGGTCTAAATGCAGAAAATATTAAAGAAAAATCGCAGCCGCTACAGCCTTTCGCTGTTGACGTAAGCAGCGGTATTGAACTTGCCCCTGGAATCAAGTGTCCAACCAAGATAGCGGCTTTTGTACAAGCCCTAAATAACTGAGCCAGTTTTGAAGATATAACAATGGACTTTTGGTTTTAATTATGTCAGTGATTCAAATTGGCCCATTCACTTTGGATGGGCTTATTTTTTTAGCGGTCTTGGGGTTTGCAGCAGCAATGATTGCGGCTATTTGGTATGACAAAAAGCGGGGCAGCCAGATAGAGAAAAAATTGTGGTGGCTAACTTTAATTGCAGCATTGGTCGGTCGCCTTGTGTTTGTAATGCGCTTTTGGCCGTCTTATCAAGAGCAGCCTTTGGAAATTATTAATATACGGGATGGTGGATTTGTTTGGCAGGCTGCGCTTGTTGTTTATGGTTTAGCGCTGCTATGGCTGTTTTTCCGTCGTCGCGCATTATTTGCAGGAATAGCACAAGCATTAGCGATTGGTGCTTTGGTGATTAGTGGGGGATTAATTTGGATGCAGCCTTGGAAAGAAAGCCCCCTCAATTGGTACGAGATGTCGCATTTAAAACAACTTAAACCTTTGTCTTTTGCTGCAAACATTAAAGAAAAAACAGCACTTCCCACCGACCAATACCAAGGAAAACCCACTGTAATTAATTTGTGGGCCACTTGGTGTCCACCCTGTCGACGGGAAATGCCTGTTTTGCAGCAAGCCCAAGAAAAGTATAAAGATGTAAATTTCGTATTTATTAATCAAGGTGAGCGCCCCGAACAGATACAAGAATTTTTACAAGAACAAGATTTAAAATTACAAAATTTATGGCTAGATGAGCACGGCTTATCGGGGCAGGCCATAGATAGCAAGGGATTGCCTTCTACTTTATTCCTTGACGCACAAGGGCAGATTGTGAGTGCTCGTTTAGGAGAATTATCAGCAGCATCTTTGAAGTCACATTTAGAATCAATCAGGATCAAGTAGTAGTGAACTGTTTTTTCAACGCAAAAATTTACAGTTTTTGCGTAGAGGTTAGCAGTCAGGCCTTCAACTCATTGATATGATGGGCGGTAACGTTTTTTTTCTTTAACATTTATATCAATGGCTGAACCTACAAATACTAAACCAAAATTTCGCATAAGCGGACCGGTATTTTTTGGCTCCGGCTCCATTCTTTTATTTCTGGCGGTATTGGTTACTGTTCTTAGAGAGCCAATGCTAAGAATATTTACTGCCGTACAAACATGGATTATCGACGATGTCGGTTGGTTTTATATTCTGACCGTTGCAATTATATTGTTGGTGACTGTGTTCTGTATGCTCAGTCGCTATGGGGATCTCAGGCTTGGTCCTGATCACAGTACTCCAGAATACAGCACGATCACTTGGTTCTCGATGCTATTTTCTGCAGGGATGGGTATTGGTCTCATGTTTTTTGGTGTGGCCGAACCCTTGATGCATACTTTGCAGCCTCCTGTCGGAGAGGCTGGCACGGCAGAAGCTGCACGTGAGGCCATACGCATCACATTCTTCCACTGGGGACTACATGCTTGGGCCATTTACGGCATAGTTGCCCTGACTTTAGCATTTTTTGCTTATCGTCATGGATTGCCCCTGACATTACGTTCAGCACTCTATCCCATGATCGGGGATCGCATCTACGGTCCCATTGGTAATGCGGTAGATATTTTTGCTGTTGTCAGCACAGTATTAGGGGTAGCGACTTCGCTAGGGTTTGGCGTAGTTCAGATCAATAGCGGTTTAAACCAACTCTTTGGCTTGCCCATTAATGAACCTGTACAGGTTTTATTGATTATCGGTGCTACGGCATTGGCTTCGATTTCAGTAGGTCTGGGCTTGGATGCGGGTATTCGCAGACTGTCAGAATTAAATATTATTTTGGCGATTCTATTGGTACTGTTTGTACTGATACTTGGCCCGACTGTCTTTTTAATCAAAGCTTTTGTGCAGAATACGGGTAGCTACTTTTCTGAATTAGTAGAAAAGACATTTAATCTCTATGCATATGAGAAGACTGACTGGCTAGGTGGGTGGACTCTGTTTTACTGGGGTTGGTGGCTCTCATGGTCGCCTTTTGTGGGTATGTTTATCGCACGGGTATCTCGGGGTAGAAGCATTCGCGAATTTATCCTGGGTGTAACTTTGTTACCTACAGGCTTTACCTTCCTTTGGATGACGGTGTTTGGTGATACAGCCATTGATATGGTTCTCAACCAAGATAAGTGGTCTATCGCTGAAGCAACACTAGAGGATCCCTCTCTGGCTTTGTTTGCTTTCCTCGAGCAATTCCCCTTGTCCAGTGTGGTGAGCATTATTGCTGTAATGATGGTATTGGTGTTTTTTGTCACCTCTGCTGATTCTGGTGCTTTAGTCGTTGATATGTTGGCATCAGGTGGTGATGACAATACACCGGTGTGGCAGCGCCTGTTCTGGGCAATTAGCATGGGAGTTATGGCCATTGCATTGCTGTTAGCAGATGGGTTACAAGCATTGCAGACAGCAACTTTAGCAACTGCCTTGCCTTTCTCGTTTGTGCTGTTAGTAGTCATTTGGGGGTTACTCAAAGCTTTGCGACAGGACACTACCAAGAGAGAAACTCATACGCAATATCATGCTGCGCCACGCACGGGTGGGGATGCCGTTGATTGGCAACGTCGTATGCGCAACCTCATGACTTTCCCACGTCGTCGTCATATCGAGCGCTTTCTTGATGATGTTGTGTATCCAGCATGCGTCAAGGTCGGTGAAGAACTATCAAAGCTAGGCTCTGATGTGGTGCTGGACAGGAATGAAGAGCACGGGGTCATTTTGCGTGTGGGCCATGACGTGGAGCATGATTTTGTGTATGCAGTATATCCACAGGCTTATCTGTTGCCGGCTTTCGTTGAAGATGACGAAGAGGATAGCAGCGGCGGGCGCAAGTACTTCCGTGCAGAAGTGCATTTACTCGAGGGTGGCCAAGACTATAATATTATGGGTTGGTCAACTCAGGCAGTGATTGATGACATCATCGATCAATATGAGCGCCACATGCACTATCTGCACTTGATTAGAGACGAAGAATAATGCCTATTTAGCCGTGGTGGCACTACCGCTTTCAGCTTCAAATTGCAATGCGTAGCGGTTTGCCATCATGGCGCAGGCCATCAGTTGAATCTGATGAAAAATCATAATTGGTAATAAAGCCGGGCCAATGGCGCTGGCACTAAAAATTACCTGGGCCATGGGAACACCCGTGGCCAAACTTTTTTTAGACCCACAAAAAACGATAGCTATCTCATCCTCTCGACTAAAATTAAAACGACGGGATAAGAAAGTCGAGAGCGCCAGAACAATCACCAGTAAAACCGTGCAAACAATGGTGAGAACCAAAAGGGATAGCGGTGGGACAGCAGCCCAAAGACCGCCAATGACTGACTCACTAAAGGCGGTATAGACCACGAGCAAGATCGAGCTTTGATCCACCCAGCGTAACCAGCTGCTATTACGATTGATCCAATCCGCGGTCCAGGGGCGAGAGAAATGCCCAACCATAAAAGGCAGTAATAGCTGCACGCTGATTTGCACTACTGATTCTGCCATGCCAGTTGTCCCTGCGTCGGCATCCAATAGTAATTGCAAAATGAAAGGAGTTAATACAATCCCGATGAGGCTGGATGCCGAGGCGCTGCATACAGCTGCGGGCACATTACCGCGAGCAATAGACGTAAAGGCTATTGCAGATTGCACTGTGCCTGGCAGGGCGCATAGATAAAGCATGCCTATTAATAAAGGCATGCCAAGCAAGGGCAATAAAATAGGACTCATTGCCCACCCAATTAGGGGGAAGATTACAAACGTAAAGCAAAAAACTAATAAATGCAGCCGCCAGTGCATAGCACCAGCAATGATGGCTTCACGAGACAGCTTTGCCCCATGCATGAAAAATAGCAGCGCAATTGCAAAACGAGTTAACCATTCAAAGAAAATAGCCCCTGAACCATGAGCAGGCAGAGCACTGGCAAGTAAAACAACACCAATTAATATCAAGGTGAAGTTATCAAAAATAAGGCGTAGGCGTTGAATAACAGTAAGATTGTAGGTAGACATAAAACTCGTCTATCAGTTGTTTCGAGGTGGTAGTAATCGTTAGGTCCCCAAGATTACCCAATAAAAACAGCACTGACCAGATCCAAGCAATTTGTTTGTGCAGTACTTACTAAAATTAAATGGTCAGCATTTTATTTTGCTGCTTGGATTCGTTTGTTTTGTAAGCAAGCGCGGGTGTTACAATCAGCTTTGGGGCAGCTCCAGCGACTGATTCTTAGTTTTAAAAGGGCAACCGATGATTGATTTTGACGAAACTGCTTTGGAAAATATCCAAACAGCCAGAAAAATAGTATTTTTCAGTGGTGCAGGTATTTCTGCCGAAAGCGGGGTTCCTACTTTTAGAGATGATTTGAGTGGTTTGTGGGCTCAGTATGATCCCATGGAGCTCGCCACACCAGAAGCATTTGCGCGTCAGCCTGCTTTGGTCTGGGGGTGGTACTTATGGCGTCGACAACGGGTTCAGGAAGCGCAACCCAACGCAGCGCATATAGCCTTGGCTGAATGGCAGGCCGAGCAGGGTGATCGCCAGATCATTTGTTTGACGCAAAATGTAGACGATTTACACGAGCGTGCTGGCTGTAGTCACGTTTTGCATTTGCATGGTAATTTATTTACCTCGTTATGCGCAGAATGTACCCACACCGTTAGCGAGGATGCGCTTCCCGAAGAGCATCGCGCGGGTGCTCACGATGCAACTTTTCATCCTCAAGGCCAAGAGATAGAACCTCCAGTATGCCGAGATTGCGGCGGATATATTCGTCCTGGTGTTATTTGGTTTGGTGAGTCTCTGGATAGCAACGTTCTGGATCAATCATTTGAGCTCAGTGCAAATTGCGATGTACTTATAGCAATAGGGACATCAGGCGTTGTACAGCCAGCAGCTGCTCTGCCAGCTATTGCACGTGATTCTGGGGCTTACGTTATTCAAATCAACCCTCAGGAAACCCCCTTGGATAGCGTTGCGCACTGGAATATTAGAGCGTCTGCGGCTCAGGCATTACCCGAACTATATGCGCGTGTTCGCGAGGGGTAAAGATGGCATTAAATTTTGATTGTGCATTATTGAGTGCTACAGATATTCATGCTGCAGACGACCGTGCCGCACAATTAGGGATTGCTCCTGAGGCATTGATGCAGCGTGCCGGTGCTGCGTTGACCACCGCAATTTTGCAGCGCTACCCAATGGGACATGTGTTGGTTATTTGCGGGCCTGGAAACAATGGCGGAGACGGGTTTGTTATCGCACGGTTATTAGCTGAACGCGAGTGGCCAGTCACTGTTTGTACGCTGCAGGGTGATTTACCTACCCGAGCGCCTGCAGTCACGCATGCGCATCAGTATCCAAATAACTGTCAGCCGTTCAGTGCTATAAACGGGTCCTTCTTGCAGCAGGTTGATCTCATTATCGATGCGGGCTTTGGGGTGGGTTTATCACGCCCCTTAGACGCTCAGTGGCACGCCTTATTACAACGTGTACAGCACAGTCAAAAACCAGTTGTGGCCGTAGATATTCCTACAGGTGTTGGTGACTTTGGACAGTTATATACTCAATATCCAGCGCAGGCAGAATTAACACTCGCTTTATTTAAAAAGAAACCAGCTCATGTGCTCAATCCAGGACGCTTTTACTGTGGTGAGGTATTGGTTTGCGATATTGGATTAACTGAAGAGCACCTGCCTAATGGGCCCCGATTTTATGAAAATACTCCCGCCTTGTGGGCAGAGCAATGGCAGCAAACTCGGCCCCAAGCACAAAGCCATAAATATGATCGTGGCCATGTATTGGTTTTTGGTGGTCCGCAGCTAACCGGAGCACCTAGCCTAAGCGCGTTAGGCGCTGCCGTGAGTGGAGCTGGCTTAGTTACAATTCTGACACATGCCAGTAGCTGGGCTATCTATGCTGCACAAATGCGTGCAGTAATGGTGCGAGTTATTCAAGACGATAAAGACTTCCAAACCCAAATTAACGCCGATAAAGTCGGGGCTGTGGTGCTGGGTCCAGGCGCAGTGGGCTGTGCCGAGCTATCAGATTATCTCCATAGACTTTTAAAAAGTCAGCAGCCCTGCGTCTTGGATGCCGAGGCACTTAATGTGATGGCTGACGATCCGGCGCGTTACTTTCCACTATTACATCCTCGTTGTGTCTTGACGCCGCATGCAGGAGAGTTTGCACGACTTTTCTTTCATCATTCATTTTCTCTGAATGACGATCGTTTGCAGGCAGTGCAAATAGCCAGCCAACAGACGGGTGCAGTAATCGTATTAAAAGGGGCTGAAACTCTGATTGGTACACCGCAGGGACAGCTTATAATCAATAACAATGCGAGCCCGTATTTAGCAACAGCAGGCAGTGGTGACGTACTTGCTGGTGCCATTGGTGCTTTTTTAGCCCAAAAAGTTAGTGCTCATTTAGCAGCTGCAATGGCCGTTTGGCTACATGGGCGGGCTGGTTGTTTGGCTGGGGTAGGTTTGATTGCGGATGATTTACCTGATTGGTTAATTCGTGCACAAAAAGAGCTTACACAACTTGATAACGCTGAATAAAGGAATCCAGGTGCAACCCGTTACACGATTGCAACGTACACCCATTTATCAACAATATTTTTTCCAAAAAATTGAAAAAGATGAACAAGTAATGGAACTCGCGTTGCGTCTCGCCCAAATGGGTGCCTATTGGCAAGAGGTGCCGGTGGGTGCTGTACTGTTAGATGAGCAGCGTCGAGTGATCGGTATGGGTGTGAACCATACTTTGTATAGTCATGATCCCACCCAGCATGCTGAGATGATGGCGTTACGTGATGCGAGTACATTTATAGGTAATTATCGTTTGCCAGGCAGCCATTTATATGTCAGTTTAGAACCGTGCATGATGTGCATGGGGGCATTACTTCATGCGCGAGTTGAGCGTGTGCTCTACGGGGCATCAGACCCCAAGACCGGGGTATGTCACAGTGTGCTACATCATGATCAATATGCCCAATTAAACCACCATACAATTATTGAGGGTGGGCTTCTGCAAGAACGAAGTGCCGCTTTGCTGCGTGACTTTTTTAAAGCACGGCGGGGAAGGAACCGCTAAGTAGTAAGTAAAATAGATGCGATTTTTGGGTCACAATGACGATGATAAACGCTCTATTATTAAATCATTTTTATTGGCTATAAGTGTTAAAGGCGAGATTCTATGAATATAAAAACAAAAACAAATGATGGGATCTACATCATTTCTCCTTCTAGCGCGGTTGGCTCTCCTCAAGAACTTGTTCGTGCGCAACAAAGGTTAGAAGAATTAGGGTTTGAGCCCAGCGCTGATCCTGACGCCTGTGCAATCTACGAGCGTTTTGCTGGGACAGATGCACAGCGCCTTTCAGCGTTTGAACGTGCTTTGCAACAGCCTGCTCCATTTGTTCTGGCCAGTCGAGGAGGGTATGGCATGAGTCGTTTATTGCCGTTTATAAATTGGCAGGCTATTGCCCAAAGCGGCAAGCAATTTATTGGGCATAGTGATTTCACCGCTTTTAATTTGGCCTTATATGCTCAAACCCAAACTATTAGCTATGCTGGGCCATGTGCTGTTTTTGATTTTGGCCAAGAGGCGGTTAATCAGGAAATGTCAGATTGGTTTGTGGCCATGTTACGTGGGGAACAAACGCGCCTGAATTTCCAAGCGCAATCGATACGACCACAGCGCTCACCTTTGGATGTTGCTGGTGTATTTTGGGGGGGCAATTTAGCATTGCTTTGTTCTTTGGTAGGTACCCCTTATTTGCCAGATGTTGAGGGTGGCATTCTTTTCCTCGAAGATGTTTCTGAGCACCCTTACCGAATTGAGCGCATGCTCAGTCAGTTGCATTTAGCGGGGATTCTTAAAAAGCAAAGGGCAATTTTGTTGGGAGACTTTACTGATTATAGACTCGTACCTGCTGATCGCGGGTATCGGCTACAGTCAGTGTGGCAATGGCTGGCCCGTCATGTGCAGGTGCCTATTTATTTAGGCTTTCCTTACGGACATGTACCCCGCAAAGCGACACTGCCTATTGGTGCAGGCGTGCGTTTATTGGTTAAAGAGCAGCAGGCCACATTGTTTTTCTAAAGCGCACGACATACCAACTATCAAAAATGGAGTGAAAAAGACCCCATATGACATATGTGTTAGTGGGTGAGAATACCTACGAGGAAGAGATTAAAAAAAGCCGTTTTATTGCCATTGCGAGCCCGGTAGATACAGTAGAGCAGGCGATGGCGTTTATAGAAAAGCGCTCGGTACCTGATGCGCGACATAATTGTTGGGCGTACAAGATCGGCGATAACTATCGTTTCTCGGATGATGGCGAGCCAGGAGGAACGGCTGGACGACCTATTTTACAGGCTATAGAAGGGCAGGAATGTGATTTTGTAGCGGTGTTGGTAGTTCGCTGGTTTGGTGGTATCAAATTGGGCACGGGTGGATTAGTACGTGCTTATGGTGGCGCAACTGCAGAGTGCTTGCGCACCGCATCCAAAAAGAAATACGTACCCACTGTACCTATAAAGTGTTTTTGCCCCTATGCTGAAATTGATCGCTTTAAGGCACGCTTTGATGATTTTCAAGTACGAGTGGAGGCTGAGGAATACGGTGCTGAAGGGGTGCTTTGGGATTTGCAGCTACCAGAGGAGCAAATACAAGAGTTTGAAGAGTTACTGCAAAACATGAGCAGTGGACAGGGGTGGCTAAAAGGTTGATCTTTGCTACCAGTAGCAAGGTTAAAGCAGCGCGCAGCCATCCACGCGCCGCAAACACATAAGAATTAATTTAAAAACGCTTTAAGCTTGATCAGGTCCATCCTGTGATGCCTGCTCTTGCTGCTGGGCAATTTCAGCATGAACTTGCTCCATATCAACCTCGTGTAGTTGTCCAATGAGCTCATCAAGCTGCGAATCAGTTAATGCACCAGAATGCGAAAATAAAAGCACTTTTTCGCGGAAAATCATGATGGTTGGAATAGAACGTATGCGTAGCATAGCGGCGAGCTCTTGTTCTTCTTCGGTATTTACCTTGGCAAAGGTCACATCCTCGTGGCGCTCGGCCGCAGCCTCAAAGACGGGTGCAAATTGGCGGCAAGGGCCACACCAAGGCGCCCAAAAGTCGATGATTAGAGGTTTGTCGCCATCAATGGCTTCTTGGAAGGTTTCCTGGGTAAGATCCACGGTGCTCATAAATGCCATCCTAAAAAAAGAAACGGCTAATGTATCATTAGCCGTTATGAAAAAATGTTGTTCTGAGCCTAGTGTAACGCGTTTTAATCTGGATAAAAAGCGTATTTACTGACAAAGAGCACAGCCACAATAATGGTTGCTAAGTGCAAGTCTTTCCATTTGCCGGTAAAGAACTTTAGAACGACATAACTAATAAATCCGAAAGCTAAACCGTTAGCAATGGAATAAGTAAATGGCATGGCCAGGGCGGTCAATGCTGCAGGGGCAGCTTCGGTGACGTCTTGCCATTCGACTTCTACTACTTCACGGAGCATGATACCTGCGACATAAAGCAAAGCTGGGGCAGTAGCATAACCCGGAACCACACCTGCTAAAGGCGAAAAGAATAGAGCAAATAGAAACAACACTGCGACGGTGAGTGCGGTCAAGCCTGTGCGCCCACCAGCCTGTACACCAGAAGCACTCTCAACATATGCGGTCGTGCTGCTGGTACCGATAACCGAACCTGCTACGATTGCTGTACTGTCAGCAAACAAAGCGCGACCTAAACGGCCC
>Ga0079226_10000245_pt1 | contig 36258 bp, 43 predicted proteins | sample Poulit2014_FD_76345 | JGI IMG/M metagenome (GOLD analysis project Ga0079226, IMG submission 76345) | Agricultural soil microbial communities from Georgia to study Nitrogen management - Poultry litter 2014 | ecosystem: Environmental > Terrestrial > Soil > Agricultural land | place: USA: Georgia...
CTATATGCAAATAAGTACTGGTTTGTGATAAATCAGAGTGGAAAAGTACAGGAAGACGGAGTAGATTATTATATTTTAGAAGTTACACGCCTAAAAAAGGATTATACACTATATCGTGGGAGATGCAGAAATAAGTTTATTCAGGTGTGTGATGATGAAATAAATATTATGCAGGATACATCTGCACAGATCTACTGTGAAATCTATAATTCAAGAAAAACCTATTTAGGGTGAAGTTTGTTAGTATAATTTTGAAGGTGGGATGCGGCAAGTTGATGAGATTAAACCATCAACATAGAATCTTAAAGCTTAAAAAAATAGCATGATATTTAATAGTTCACTTTTAGATAAGAAAAAAGGCAAAACCAGCAGGTAATCCTTTCTGGTTTTTGCCTTTTTCTTATCACAGCATAAAGGAATTTGTTTTATGCACCATCTACCTAAAATATGCGTAACACACAAATTATTAAAATATATTATCTGATATGGAAGGAAAGAAATTTATCTTTTAATCCATTAGTTTTTTTAATCCCTTCTTTTTTCTTACAGAAACGGGGCAGGTTTCTCCATTGTTCATGTGGATGATAAGTTCTTTGAAATCCACATCAGTTATATTATCTATATTGATGATATATGATGTGTGACATCTGTAAAACCGATAATCTAGTTGTTTTTCAATATCCTTTAATTGTCCTGTAAATTCAATGACACGTTTTTTAGCATGAAGAATGATTTTGTGAATATTGCTCGATGTCTCGAAAAAAATGATGTCATTATAGTCGATTGCAATACGCTTATCGTTCTGGTTGATTGTAAATGTCCGTGTAATCTCATTGTTTACTGAAGTATACTTGCTGTTTACATCTAAAAGACATTCATGAATTTTAGATTTTATATGTTCTGCGGTATCCTTTACGATAAAATCAAGAGCTTCGGCTTTATATTGGAAGGTGAGGAAGCTCATCTCAGAATGAGAGGTAATAAAGACAATGAAACACCGAGGTTGGATTTGACGGATCCGCTGCGCTAGGGTCAGACCATTCATATCGGATTTTAAATCAATGTCGAGGAAGAACAGCCCAGTGTTTTCTGCAGTTAAAATCTCTTTGAGAAGCTGGTGCGGATCAGAGGTAGCCTGCACAATCTGCATATCAAATCCTTCCATAAGAATGAAATTGGATATATACTTTTTAAAGAGATTTAACTGCTTAGGGTTATCTTCACAGATGAAAATATCAATCATGTCCAGTATCACTCCTTACTTTTGTTATGTTGTGTTTATTATACAATAATCCATGCTATTATTGAAGAAAAAAAGTAAGTGTTCCTTTTTTTTGAATAACTGTTTAGGATTAAACACTTATTCTGTGAAAATGAACGTTTATTACAAAATTCTAACATAGCTATCTCATTCTGTTATTATTTGGATAGTAAAGGAGATAAGAAAAATGGAATCAATTGCAAATCGAATCGTAGATTATTTGGACACTGATAAAACCACTTGGAATGAAGTGGACCGTATGCGAATGAGCTTGGGACTGCAAGTTATTATTCATAACATTGTTATGATTGGAACGATTCTTTTAGTTTCAAAAATTGTGGGAATCTTTTTGGAAGCCATTGTCCTTTTAACAGCATATGGAGCGTTAAAAATGACTGCAGGAGGAGTACATTTTAAAAAGAGTCTGGCATGTCTTGTGGGAACCGGGATTTTTGTAGTGGCAGGCGTTCTGGTTTCCAGACAGCTAACTATGGAGTTATTCCATATAATTTTGATCTATCTTGCCTGTCTTATCATACTTGCCAAAATCGGCCCACAAGGTACCGAAAATAATCCAATCTCGGAAGATAATTATGAGAAATTAAGAAAGAGAACGGTTTTATTGGTTTTAGCGTATTTGACGATAACTGTTGTCATGGCAAAATGTATAGGAAATATTCCGTACTTGTTATTTGTTGCTGTAGTATTTGAAACCATTTCCCTTCTTCCTTCATATATAAAAAACAGGAGCATATGACGCTCCTGTTTTTTATATATGTGATTTAGAAATCTGAAGTCGCTGTACAAAGGACTTGTTTTTGATTTCAGTATCTAAGAAGACATGATTATATTTAGCGATAATTTCATGGGCATTATATAGTCCTATTCCACGATTTACTCCTTTTGTAGATACATTAGGCTTTGACAATGTAGCGTAAGGGATACCTTTTTCTAAAAAGGTGTTGGAAATAATAAAGATATATTCTGTATCAAGATTAATCAGTGCAAAGCGGATTGTAGGCTGATCTGTTTCCAGAGTAGCCTCAATTGCATTGTCAAGAAAAATCCCAATAACACGACATAAATCCAATGTATCCATAGGGATTGATGTGACTTCATCGGTTACTTCTATGCCGACATTGATATTCAGTTCGATTGCATACAATAATTTTGATGATATGATGCTTTTTAGTTCTGTAGTCTTGATATTAATCAGTTGGTTTATGTGGGCCGTATTTTTTGTGATATTTTTACTCAGCGGAAGAATCTCTTTGTCAAAGTAATCTCTTAAACCTTCCATATCGTTCGCTTCGATGTATCCTGACATGGAAAGCATAATATTAGAATAATCATGTTTGAAAGATCGAAGAGAAGAATACATATTTTCGATTTGGTTGGTATATTCCTGTAATCTGTTATAAGAGTCTTGCCGCATTTCAATGTCTACTTTTTCCATATGTGCTTTTATGATATTTACAATCAAAACTGTACTGATTATAAAGTAGCAGGCAAATAAAATACAGTTAAAAGTAATAATGTTACGACTGTAACCGACATATTCTCCAATTACTATGTTAAATAAAAAAATAAACAAACAGGTAGCTAGATTTGTAGCGATAAGTAATAGGAGCTGCTTGGAAAGTCCGGTATGTATTTTACGGATGACTAGATGAAGCAGCCTCCCTATAACTGGACAAATACAGGCTAAGAGAACAATGTATGAAATTATGTAAATAACATAGTATGTAAAGTGGGACTGCAAATTAGCAATAGGATAAATGAAAGTATCCCATACTAAAGAAAATAGATTGTCCCACAGTACGCAAAAAAGGTAGGTCGCAATAAATACACAGATATTCATTAGCCGATTGGGATTGAGTAAGGCGATATAGATACATGTGCTTATGATTAACAGGATGACTCCAATGTTACCAACGACAAACCCGATCAGCAACATATTGATAAGTAATATGACAAATAGAATTACTTTTTGCCTGAATTTTAACTTAAATGGTAGAAAGCAGCAAATTGGAAGCAAATAGGAAAAAACACTTAAAAAATACGGGAGTATTTGTATTGCTTGCATTTGATATAACTAAGCCCTTTCATATTATTTGTTCGGAATCACCTACATTATATTACTTAGATTTTTTGAAATCAACGATTATTACTGAATAAACGTTGATTTTCCTTAGGAATATTACGATTTTTCTATAGAAAAGGTAACTTTTTCAAAGTTTCGTTAAAACGGAGATGTATGGTTTATACTTGAATTACCAAATACGAAAGGGGAAACAAAAATGAAAAGAAATTTAAAAAAGAACCTCGGTAACTTTGCAATCAATATGGGAAAACACGCTGTTGGGAAATGTATGATTCCGGGAATGTTTGATCCTAAAATCCCAAATGCGCTTAAGGCAGAAACAAAGAAGGAGACGAAAAGAACGATGTGATTTCCTAAATAGTGTGTGATCAGCATGATTCAAAATATGAGCAATATAAAAAGGTATCATTCTATTAATGATATTTTGGATATATACCAGTAGATGTGACTGAGAAATATGAATATCCTGTAAGCCCTGTTCAGTTGTGGATGGGGCTTTATTATTTATATTTTCGCCTTTACTCTGAGGTATACCTCATGGACTGATGAAGCAATTTTAGGTAAAATTTTCCAGAAATTTGTCGAAAGCAGGGGGCAATGGATGAAGGGAAATTCCAAACAGTTGTTAATGAATTATCTTAGAAAAGAAATCCATGCATTCCGTGATCAAGAAGGATATTCGCAGGAAATGATGGCTGAAAAGCTTCACATAGCGCCACGTTCGTATTTTGATCAGGAACATGGGAAATATGGATTTTCTGCACTATCACTTATCTATTTTCTTCTGCTGCTTCCGGAGGATGAAGTGATTATATTTCTTAAAAATTTCAAGGAATTACTGCAAAGGAGTGGGGAGAATGCAGCTTGAGCCGATTCAATATGAAAAGGTATCGCAATGGCTGTTACGTAAACTGGGGATTACAGCAAATTATCGAGGTTTTCATTATATTTCTCATGCTATGTATTTAATATCTGAGGATCAAGAACGATTACTATATGTTTCTAAATTACTATATCCAGATATTGCAAAAGAATACAAGACAGACTGGCGTGCAGTTGAACATAGTATCCGAACTGTAATAAATATTTTATGGAAAGACAATTCGGACTTTTTATGCTTTATGGCAGAGTGTCAGCTGTCACGGAGGCCAGCAGCAGGAAAATTTTTAGCAATACTGTATGACTTTATCTCGAATCTTGATATTGAAGCATCACAGTTAAACTAAGAATATATCACAGAAATTGAAAGAAATTAAGCTTTTTTACAGAAAAGCCGTCTATTTCACGTTTATATAAAGTAGAAACTATTTTAAAACGAGGTGAGAAAGATGGCTTTTTTACATTTGATGAACATTATACATATCGTCAAAAATAGGACAATGTCTATTTGCCGATTTGTCAGAACAGCATTTATTGGACACAGAGAAACAGCTCTAAAAAAAATAGAGGGAGGGAAACCTACTTTGATTTTTGGCGATAGTGGATATCTGCAGAGCTCGGAAAAAATGATGGGAGATTACAGAGAACGATTATTCGACTATTGCCAGAAAAGAGGCTTTCAGGTGCTGGTGATACTTGAAGTGAATAGCTCTAATAAATCATGTCAGAATTTGGCTGCGAAGAAAGTATTGCAATTAGTGGAAAAGCAATATATAAATGCGATTGTAATTGTCGGCGGAATATCCCAGGGACAATGGACAGAGATTTTCAAGAGTATGCTAAAAAGAAAAGTAGAGCTTGAATACTACCCAATAATTGAGGCATTATACACAGATAGCATACATATGTGTGAATGAAAGGACATAGAATGCTTATTTAAGTAAAGATAAGAAATCGGATTCAAATCAAACATTTTTTAATACTAAGTACCACCTTACAAAGTCTGCTTTACATACTGCAAAATAAAATGATATGAGGTGTTTTATGGCAAAAGTGATTTTAACATTAGACGAGATAAATCTTCTTCGATACAGTGGAAAAACCTAAAAATATAAAACTATATGGGAAACTATATGAAACACTGAATAATCAGGAGAATACAAAAGCTGTTACACGAGGGCTGATACCGGAACTTATGAAGTAGGAGTTGCAACCCTGACGTATAATAAGAAATCTCTGATTAATACTTTAATTAAATAATGATATGCAGAGTGTGCAAAGAGGATCCAGATAAGAAAGTCCACTATGTTTTATGTGATACGCCGAATAAATATCTGTACTTTATCTGGAGTCGGCTACCGGACAGTTGTTTATATGTGTCATACTGTAATATATGTTGTTGAATATTTAAAAACAAGAATAAGACAATACTAAAGTTATTACATTTTTAGAAGAGAATGTTGTTATGATTCATGGCGTTAGGATTATATACCTTTGCTTATAAACTAGAAGTTTTAACTTTTCAAGATACTTTGAATTAGTAAGAGACTTGGTGGATCTGATATATGGAATGAACCAGTTATAAAAAAAATGATACCACATATTGAAAAAACATGGCTTTTTTATAAAATATGATATAAACTTGTTCATATAAAAATTTGCTTTGCAGTTTATTTCATAAGCAAGGCATCCGAATAGGATTCTTTTATAGTGTTCAAAATCGTTGATGACTAAGCACACTATTAATGATTGTTCTATGAGTGAGTTATGATTATAATGAATGTATATAATTTGCATAAAATAGAACTAAGCATTAGAATTGTTGTTTTAGAAAGGGCAGAAGGAGATGGGGCTTTGCAAATTAAAATTGAGATTGACAATGCTAAAACTGAAACAGAAATAGTAATAGTAACTGCTCGAAAAGATAAAACTATTATGGAATTAATTGATTTGTTACAGAATTTTGACAAGAAAATGCATGAAATAATTGCATATAAGGAAGAAAAGGCATACTTGATTGATATTAATAATATATTGCGAATATATGGAGGTAATCAAAAAGTTTATATTCAAACGGAAGATAATGAATATATCGTTAAATATAGACTTTATCAACTTGAGGAATTTCTTGATATTAGCAGTTTTATCCGAATATCAAATTCCGAAATAATAAATATTAGAAAAATTTCTGGGATTGATTTAGGCGTTACAGGGAAAATATGCATTTGTTTTCCTGGGGGGATAAAAACTTTTGTTTCTAGAAGGTATATACCTAAAATTAAAAAGAAACTAGGAATATGAGGTGATCATTATGAAAATGGAAAATATTAGGTGCATCATTAAAGGGATGGTTCTTGGAACTTTTATATATATTGTTTTTTCTATTTTGATATCTCTACGTATGAATACTGGAGAATTTTATCCGGTGCTTCCGGCAATTGCTAAAGAATATAAAAATGAACTAATAGCTACAATTATTCAAATTGGTATGTTTTGCTGGTTAAGTGTTTTTGCAGGATATGCAAATCGCATTGCGAGGAAACATGAACTGTCAAAAGGAAAACAGATTTTAGAATACGTAATATTGTTGTCAATCGCTCAAATTCCTATGGCAGTGATATATCACTGGGAAAATAATTTTTTTGTGGGTATATGCAATTATTTACTAGTTTGTTTATTAATTTCTCTTATTTTATACCTTGTAGAATTGGGGAAATTGAAAAAAGATATTAATGAAATAAGAAAGGCGATTAATTCGTTTGAGGAGGATGTTAAATGAATAAAAAGAGTTCACCACCAATAAAACAAATAATCATCAGATTATTTGCTTATTATTTTCTATTTATTCTGGCTTTTTTTACTCTTGGACTGTTTGATAATAAAATTATACTAATTATATATTTTTGTGTTGATGTAATACTTATTGTTTTATCATTACATTTAAATTGTGTTTTGTTTAGAAAAGAATATAAATTGCATTTTTTAGGAAAAATACTGTTGTTGTTCATTACATTATGCTTAATGGCATTTGTTATATTTGCGTTTTTATTGCCAGAAAATGGGCTTCCACCGGTATTGCTTTCCTGAGAAAAAGGACTGCTTATCTCAACTAAACTAATTTACTATTTAGTATATATGATTGTTATTTCCTAGAAGAAATCGAATTGAGAATTTCTTCTAGGTTTTTTTATGCAAAATAAACTGAACGATTAAGATGATGATGTATGTTTTAGTGGAGATTTTTTTATAAAGCAATTTAGAGCCCCTGTTTATGGTAAAAATTACATTATAACCCTTGTTTTTTGCACAAAATCTATGACTATAATTTTTTATGATAGGATAAACACAATATATGAAATATAAGGAGATAGTCATGAAAAAAGTAGTTAAAATTATACTAAAATTCACCCCAATTTTATTTGCCTTTGTAGGAATATTATGTTTTCCAGTATGCAATGGTTTTTTAGAATTATCGAATGGTAATATGACATATATGGCATGTCATTATATGATGAAAATGGGAATGCTTATGACAATAGTAATTTTGGTACTGACAATTGAAGAATTTATAATAAAAAGGAATTTAATGATATTGCATATAGTGACAGGACTTTTACTAATACTAATTACATTTAAGACGCAAGTATTTGACGGACCTTGTAATAACGCTGTAATGGCCTGCCATAAAACTGCTTGGGTTTTAAGGATTGCCGGGATTTTGTTCTTCATAACTGGGTTTATACCTTGTAATGAAAAATGTGACAAGGAGACAGGAAATTTATGATAAAGTTTGCTTTATGTAATATTTTTAGAAAAAGGAAAAATACCTTATTAACTATGAGTATTATTGGCGTAGCAGTTTTTACATTAGTATTAATTGGAGCTACATATTACAAAATTAGTGAAGGTGTAAGTTTAACTAATGATAGGTTAGGCGCAGATATTATTATATTACCTAGAACAAGTAATTTTGATTACGCTTCAGCGATTTACACGGCAGAGCCTTCAGAAGACTATATAGAAATGTCAGAATTGGATTTTTTAGATGACGATCCTAGAATTATAGAAAAGACATATCAATTCTTTACGCATACTATTGAAGCAGGATGTTGCACCATTACAGAAGAAGCAAGGGTTGTTGGTTTTGATCAAAAAACAGATTTCATTATAAAGCCTTGGCTAGAAATGCAGAATTTTGATACTTTGGATAATGATGAGATTATTATTGGTGGTGATATTACATCCGTAATTGGGCAACAAATGTCTATTTTGGGTAAGTCGTATAGAATTGTAGGGACACTATATTATACTGGAAGTGGCCTAGATCAAAGCATTTTTATGGATATTGAAGAAGCAAGGAGGATTACGGAAAATAATAATTTGCAAAAAAATGTCAACAATAAGATATCTTCCGTGCTACTCAGAATGGATAAAAATACAAATATCAGTGATTATGTTCAAAATTTTAATACTAATAATACTAAATTAGTAGCCGTTTCAAAATCTGAAGCGTTAACGTATGTAAAAAATCAACTATCAGGTTGGGGACAATTGGTTGCAATACTAATCTGCGCTATGAGCATTATTCTATTAATAGCATTATTTAATCGATTCTCAGCAGTTATTCAAGACAGAAAAAAGGAATTAGGTTATTTAATTTCAATTGGTGTAAGTTGGAAAGAAATTTGCGCCTCATTAGTAATTGAGAATCTTATTTTAGTTAGCTTATGCGGAGGCTCATTTGGTGTCCTAGCATTGATATGTGTAGGGCCATTAGTAAATCGGTTAGAAGAATTTTTTAGTTTTCCGATTAGTTTGTTAGGATGGAAAGGATGCCTTCTTTTTTTGAGTTTAGGGATTTTTTTCGCATTCATAATTAGTATTATAGCATGTGGACTTCCGATCTATAAAAATTTGAAGAAAGATCCACAAGTTTTATTTTCGTCATATGCGGATTAAAAGAATTTTGTGGAGTGAAATAAAATGAGAGAAATAGTATGTGAGTTAAAAAATGTTAGCAAAACATTTAAAAATAATCAATGTTGTCCTATAAAAGCCGTCGATTTAAAAATACAAAAGGGAGACTATATTTCCATTGAGGGGAGTTCGGGAATAGGGAAAAGCACATTGCTTTATATTATAGGCTGTCTTATAGAACCTACGTCAGGAGAAATATTCTATTATGGGAAAAAAATAGAAAATTATACAGAACATTTTTTGCTGCCAATTCGAAGAAGGTATATCAGTTATATATTTCAAGATTATAGATATATAGAATTGTTTACAGTAAAAGAAAATTTAATGTTTGCGGGAAGATATCGTAACATAAGCCAAGAAGAATTAAAACATGAAGTAAAATATTACTTGGAAAAACTAGACTTGCAAAATAAAGAAGATGCATATCCATATAATTTGAGTGGGGGACAAAAACGGCGACTCATGATAGCGTTAGCTTTGATAAAAGATGCGCAGATTATAATAGCGGATGAACCTACTAATGATTTAGATTTATCGATGGAAGAGACAATACTGGATCTTTTTGAGCAAAAGATAAGTGAGGGAAAGACCATCATTTTATCTACGCATAATTTAAGGGTATCACAAAGGGTGCACCTTCGATATCAAATAAAAAATTCAAAATTATCTGTTATAGGAGGTGAGGAAGATGGTAAGTAGTTGAGATGTAAGAAAATAAAATATAAAAAGAAAGAGAGGGAAAATAATGAAAAAAGCAATTAGAGGTATTTTGGCAACAGCATTAGCAGCAGGAACAATTTTAAGTAGCACAGTAGTGAGCTTTGCAGCTGAAGAAGATATGGCTAAAGGGAAAATTTATACACTGTCTACGACTTACTTTGACCTTACAAGTCTTCCAGATGAAGCGATAACGGCATATGAAGAGAGTGGTTGGATAATCAATAAGGACTACTCGTATCGTAAAACTAACTTAACAACAGGTGAACTGTGGGTAAATGGTAATGTAACTACAATTAATAGTGATGGCTCTTTTGAAGTGCCTCAGGATACGGATACTATTACAGTTAAGTATACTGAAGATGGAGAAGAACAGACCATTTCAAAAAATGCTGATGGTAATTTTGAAGTGGTTAACGCTGTAAACTTAGAGTCTTTAATGGATAGAATGGACACTGTGGCGTCAGAAACATCACCTATGGCTAGAAAAGGATATGGCGATAAGTATTATTATGGGGACTGGGTACATTGCAATAGATTTAATGGACCTCTGTCAGATAGTGTACATTATGCAAAGACAAATCCAAAAGCATACATTAATTTCATAAATAGTGATTGTGACATAGCATTGGCAAATTCTACTGTGTGCTGGGGGTGGAGTTACTGTAATCAGAGTGGTCCGGCAGCTGGATGCTCAATTGAAATAGGACATTACAATAAATTCCATCAGCACTAAATTCGAAATATTAATAGAGAGGCAGGCACTGTTAACAGTGCCTGCTATAAGGATGTAAGAATGAAGAAAAAGACTTGTATTTTAACTTGCATAGCTGCTGTGTTAATAATAATACTGGGGCTTCAAGTATTAAATGATAGTAATTCATATGATAGTTTTATCAAAAAAAATGTTTCTGAAGAGTTTCTGCAAGAAACTAGCGAGACTCAAAGATTAATACGTTCAAACGTTTTAGAAAGAGTATTCGCTATAGTTAATTTGGATAATCAGAATATTGAAAGCCTTCAAATATCCGACGAAATAGAAGAGGATATATTGATAAGAATTAATGATTTGGAGGATTACTTTGAGAGTATAACGGTTGAAGAGTTAAAGAAAAAAGAAGAAGTAGAGGGATTTAACAAATTTAGAGAAGATTCTTTAACAAACCTTAGAGAATTATATTCACTTATAGATAATTACAATGAAACCATTGTACAGGAAGAAAGTATAACGAGTAATTATTATTTTGATTTGCAAAAAAAATTAACAGAACCTATTGAAACTATAAACTCTTATATTATGTTAATTGATTCTGAGGAAAAATGAAGTGATTAAAAAATTTCATACAAAATTACAGCTTTTGATTCTTAATCAGAAGCTTTTTCTACATAAAGAGTAGATGAATTTTTGAATGCTAAAGTCAAAAATGATTCTAATATAATAGCTGTATATGTTACATACACATACTTTTATATTTGAGTGTAAAATTGCCTTATATAATTTCTTGTAAATAAGAAAAAAATCTATACGAAATAAAGTAGTAGAGAATCAATTGCATTGCATTTTAGTAAAACGTGAAAGCATTGAGCTTACGTAAAAGAGAAAATTAATATTCAAATATCGGAGAACAATTTAGCGTCAACCTTGCTAGTTTTGAGGTTGGCGCTTTTATTTCATACAGGTAACTCTAAGGACTATAATCTAAATTTATTAATTACTACTCAAAACATCTCATAAAAAATCCTCAAATCAAATGATAGCTTATCTTTACATATCCACAAAAAGAATCATGATAATACACACTTATGCGGTTGAATTTCACTTTTTTGAAAAATTTTAAAGAATTTTACAGAAAACGGCACTTTTTTTAGTTGGTATATATTAGTGCACCTTGATAATTGCATATAGCTAATATACCAAAAGTATCAATTTTCAGGTGAGAGCAACCATAAAAAGAAAGGAGCAAAAGATGAAGACAGTGTGTATTGGATTAGGTATTTTGGGAGGATTGGTATTGTTCACAGTATTGACCTGTATGTTCCTGTCAGTCGGAAAGCGGGCAGATGAAGAGATGCAACGTTATTTTGCAGAACAATTTCCCGAAAAAGAAAAAGCAGAGCAGAAAGAAGGCAGGTAGCGCGTGGGAAAATCAGGAGTAATTTCAAAAGAGGATAAAGGGGAGGATAACGAATACTATCATGACATCATTTCTCTGTTCAAAATTTACCGTTCGGTCAATTGGAAAATGCAGATTAAAATCAATCAGGTAAAACAAAGTTTTCATGCAGAATATGGAACTAATGTAGATGAATTTCTAGATAGTATTTATCAGGCAGGGATGGATATCAATCTTGATATGGAAAACATGAAAGAGAGGATTGAAGCCATTAATCAGGCAAATAAATACCTAAAACTGATTGATGAGGCGGTGGCGTTGATGAGAAAGTATCATCCGCAGGGAGAGCGATATTACTGGGTATTGTATTACACTTATATGTCCGCATATCGTGCGGAAAATGTTGACGAAATACTGGACAAATTGGAACCTCATTTTCCAAGAATACCGAGGATTCATCGTGCCACTTATTTCAGATGGAGAGAAAGAGCGTTTGAAGCAGTTGGGAATATTTTGTGGGGATATGAGCCACAGAATCAAAAGCTGCTGGCTCAAGTCAGAGATGCGTATGAATATGGAGAGTTAAAAGACTGAAACTGATAATGCGTGTGCAGCCTAAAGAGGGCGGAAAGGAGGACGAGTTGATCTTAGGGGTAGATACTGGTAACAAGATGATAAAGACAGATCATTTTATTTTCCATTCTGGGATCAAAGTGAAAGAACAAAGGATTCTGAACGGAGAAGAAGGGATCTGTTATAAAGGTGTTAATTACATAGAGAACAGTCAAAGAATAACATATTTGCAGGATAAAACAGCAGATGAAAGATATTATATACTGACTCTGCTTGGAATAGCAAAAGAACTGGAAAGAGAAGAAGGGAATGTAAGAACGAAAGGGATCATCCCAATTACTTTGCTTGTGGGGCTGCCGCCTGGAGATTATGGCAGGCAAAAACGGAGATTTCAGGAGTATTTTTACCGTCAAGGGAAAACAGTACATTTCCTTTACAAAAATAGACCTTATCAGATTACATATACAGACGTAAAAGTTTATATGCAGGCATATTCAGCCTATCTTCTTATTGCTAATCGATTGCGTCTTGTTGAGTACTCAAAGGTTTTGATCATCGATATCGGAGGATTTACAGTAGATTATCTGATGGTACGTTACGGTGTCGTGCAACCGACTCAGATTGATTCTATACCGGAAGGAATCATTACACTTTATAAGCGGATTAATGCAGGAATCCGACAGCATTTCAATCTCCTTCTGGATGAAACAGATATCGATAATATTTTATTTAAAAGGAATACACAGTATCCAGAGAAAGTGCTTCGCCGGACTTTTGAAATAGCAAAAGATTATTTAGTGGAGCTGTTAGGAACCTTTTTAGAACTGGGAATCGACATACGTACAACCGTAACAGTGTTTGTAGGTGGCGGGGCTATTCTTTTAACAGATCTGATCGAAGAGGTGTGGGTTAGATATAATAGCCAATATTTTATTGTTGATGATCCGCAAGCTAATGTAAAAGGGTTTAAGAAACAGTATCTGGCAGAACTTGCCGACTCTGCGGAAACATGATATGGGAAAGAGTAATCCATATCGATTTTCACTAGGATTTGATCCACAGGATCCGGATCACAGAAAAGTTGCTGACCTTTTAAATTCACTGGGACATAGAAAAACGAGATTCGTTGTAAAGGCAATTTTAGCATATTGCAGTGAAGACACGAATCAGAAAACAAATACTGATTATAAAAGTGATTTGTTTTATAAAGATGAGGAACCAGTGAAACAGGAGCGAGTGATTCGCTTTGATGAAGAAGTTCAGGTAGATGAAGAGGATCTGTCCATGATTCAAAAAAATAGAGATTTACTAAAGTATTTGGAAGGAGAAGAAAATGTTTAAAAAGCATCCAGTTCTTTGTTCAATTGCAGCTGCAGCTGTTGCGGTCATAATATTTCAGTTGTTTTGGGGAATTGCAGTTGTGAGTGGAAATTCTATGTCTCCATCTTATGAAGATGGTGATTTGGTTTTATTTAATAAACGGGAAAATCCAGAAAAAAATCAGGCCGTGGTAGCATACGTGGGAGATAAGTATGTGATTAAGAGAATTGTCGCAGTGCAGGGTGACGTGATTACGATTTGCGACAATATCCTGCTGATAAACGGAGAAGAGCAGGGGAGCGTTGATAACGATGGGGATGATAGGGAAGAAAGTATTACGCTTGTAGAGGACCAGTATTTTCTGATGGGAGATAATCGTGAAAATTCAAAAGACTCACGTATATATGGAGTCGTCTATCGGTGTCAAATTATTGGCGTTGTAGCGAAAAAATTATAGGAGGAGAGTGTATATGTTCAAAAAAGGAGAATACCTTTTCGCTTTTTTATCACTGGCTGAACTAATCTGCATCGGACTAGTGTGGATACATTATGACTGGATGCTGTATCTTCTGTCGGCATTAATTTTATTTCAAATGGCCTATTCAGTATTTGTTCAAATCAAGAACCGGGCAAAAACAAAAATCTGTCCGCTTTGCAGTATGCATATTGTGGTATGGTATAGAATCTGTCCCAATTGTGGATATATTTTTGAACCGGGCTGTAAAAAAGAAGAACTTACAGATATGATTGAGGATGCTCTTGAAAAAGAGGAAATTCATGATTTTGATGGAACTGAATACCCCGTAGACAGAGTAGAACAGATAGAGATGGAGGCTGTAGAAAACTATGTAAAAAGTCCATAATTGAAAATATATGATAAAAGTAAGTTTTCGGAAAGTTTTTTTTGCTATAATGTCGAAATGGTGACTTGGAACACATACAAAACCGGAAAATAAATCTCAGGTTTTGTGGCACTGCATGTAAGTCCCTTTTCTGGATTAAGTGCTGAGATTTAGAAAGGGTGATTCGCATGAGCAAAAGAGAAACTAAAGAAGAAAACAGAGGAATAAAAAGGCTGTTAGAAGACTCTCTAACGGTCTTTTTTTGTAAATGAGTTTTATTTACATAGACAGTCTGATTTAAGACTGGCTCAGAATCGGGCTCCGCCTGGAAATTCTTGCTGCACTCAGACAAAAATTTCAGGAGGAAACCAGATGAGAAAAGGTAAAAAAACTGTACAGGAGAACTTTAGTAATTATCTCTTACATGCAGTAGAAAATACGATTCGTACATATTGTAAAACAAAATATTTGATACTTGAAAATGAAGTATTATCTGAAAAGGACTTGGAAGAGTCATTGGAAGAACCGCAACAGCCTTTAGACGAAACAGAAGTAATGGGGTGTGAATTTAAGGGGATCATAGAAATGGAGAAACTCCTTCATCAGATTACAGATAACCATCTTCTAAAAGCATTCTGCAGTCTCTCCAAGATGGGAAGAGAGGTTATGTGCCTTCGGATTCTTTATGAGAAAAGCTTTAAAGAAATTGGAGAAATTGAAGGGATTACGAAAAAAAAAGCAGAAGACACCTATTATAATTCAATAAAAAAAGTACGTAAGATTGTGGGAGGAACCAAGATTGAAAAATAGTAAATTGAGCCAAAACTGGCAATAAGACACAAGAAAAAGGCTCACATAGTGAACCTATTTACGGTATTCCCACCTTTGGAAAGAGGCCACCTGCATATCAATACTTAACGGGTGGGTGCATCAGCCATTGATACCGGGATGCCTAATTATCAAATTTACTATAACACAAAATGCTCAGTATCGAAACCATTTTCATAACGTTTTGTGCCTGAGCGAAGCGAAAGGAATGGATATAAATATGAAAAGAGAAGATGAATTTGAGAGAATTTTGCGTAGAGCACAAATGGCAGATAAAAATGCGATGGTAAAGATTGTAGAAATGTATCGTCCGTTATTGGTAAGCCATGCTAAAATTAGAGGAAAATTTGAAGAAGACTTATATCAGGAACTGGTTTATACGACTTTAAAATGCATTTTTAAGTTTCCGTTGGAAAAGGCAAAGAGAGAATCCACGGTCGCTGCGCTATATTCTGTATAGACTTGCGTAAGACAGGGCTGAAAGATATAATGAGTAATGAAACAGAGAACAAATAGAAATGTTACCATAAAAAACAAGCGAGGGAAATGAAGATGGACGAGAAAAATTACAAAGCTATTGTTGAGTACTTGGAAAATTCTTATAGCGGAGCAAAGATGATGGATGACTTTGAGTGTATGTGTCGTTTGACACGTGCAATTGCTGCTTTTAAAGCAGATCCGGAACAGGAAATTTTTTCTGAAGAGTTCAAAGAACAGTATTACAGTGATCAAGTGAAACTGTGAAAAGAAGAAGTGTATTCTTAAACTGTCAGAAGATACCCTGTTGACAAAAAAGACCTCTTTTTTTATGATATAAGTGACACATTTTATAACTGCAGATTCACAGTGCCAGTTATTAGAATTTTATTCCAACGGAGCAGTTGGAAGTTAATTTTGGCAGAAATATTGCATTTTTTAAAAGCAGAAAGACATTGATTATTTTGGTAAAAGTAATCAGTGTCTTTTTTTGTTTAAGCAAAAATTGTGTCAAGTAAAAATATCGAAAAGGAGGAACAAGGATGAAAAAAATGAAATGCGAAAAAGCAGAGAAAATTAAACGTATGATTTTTACATACGGGTCAGTGTTATTCCCAATTGCTACAGGGCAGCCGGTAAGTTATTACAGAAAAGGAAGATGGCATAAAACAGAGAAAGTGCAGAGGATCATTCGTTCAGACGAGGAGCGTATTGTTGTGGAAACGAAAAGTTTCGTTTACAGTATTCAGTTCCAGCAGGAAGAAGCTGCCTCTGCAATAGCTGCAGCATAAGAGGAATTACTTTAATTAGGAAAATCGGCAGAAAGAGATAAGACTCTTTCTGTCGATTGAAAGGAGTTGAAAGTATGGGATGGATATCTTATCACGTGAATACTTATACAAAAAATGGAAAACAGGTCTTTGACAGAAAGAAGGAATGTGATGCGGAACTTACAAGAGGTATGGAAAAAGACAGTAAGATTTTAAAATCTGCTATGGTTGGAAGTACATATTATGCTGCGGTGCAGTCGATGAAACCAGATGGCTCTTGTCAGGTATGGGCTGCTATTTTTCGAACATGTTTCGACAGTAATTCGGAGGAAAACTTTTCATATAAGCCTATGGATGAGACGGTGGGGCCAGGAATACAATATTGTAAATGTCCCATATCTATATTGGAATTACTGACAGAAACATCAAATAAGTATGCACTTGATTGGAGAAACTCATGCAGGAAGTATCATGAAGCTTTAAAAACTAGAGCAAAGTTACGAAAATATCCGATAGGATCAAAGATAACATTCATAAATCAGCAAAAATTCATGGATGATATAGTGCGAGTAGGAGAAAGAGTATGTTTAGTTAAATGCCCGGGAATAAATGGCAGGCCCGCATACTGGAGCAATGGGGCATATCGATGGAGAGTGAGGTTTATCCCGGGAGATTACGAACTTATTGAAAAGAGGGGAGAAGATAAGTGAGCTGGATCTGTTTTCAAATAGAATTACCTCATAACAAAAATCAGTGGGGAAAGAAGATTAAAGAAGAGTGTGACCGGATGCTGACCCAACAGGTACATGAAGATAATGGTCATTTGCGTCCTGCTATGGAGATTGTCCAATCCTGCATTCATAAAGACATCTATTATGCTGCCGTAAGAACGATATCTTTGTCAGGAAAATGCCGCATTAAGGCGGCTGTTTTTAAGATCAAGATTCATGAGAATAGGGTTTACAATCTGCTTTGTGATGAAAAATATGAAGATGAACTTCCGCAGGAGCAGGAGTGCCCGCTATCGATTCTTCGGCTTTTAAGCGATACAAAATCTGAAAATGCATTAGAATGGCGAAAAAAATGTTATGCCTTTCATGGTATACTAAAAGAAGAGCAGGGTAGAAAAAAGGAGAACATATTCCCATTTCAAAAAAAGCCACAGTACGGCAAACGAGTCCACGGATTGAAAAAAGGAGATTCGAAAAACAATTTATATAAGCTAAGATCGAAGTATAAAATTGCCAAAGGCTGTCATGTAATCTGATTTTCATATTTTAGGCTTTCAAAGCCATTCATCAGAAGAGAAGCGGTGGAATTTGACAAGTATTCTCCGCTTCTTTTTCTTTATAATTTTCTCTGCGATAAAATTACTACAAAAATGCGATTAAATTGCGGCTGTAATGAAATTGACAGACGATTTCAATCAGTATAGAATGATATCGTAAAGTTTTGTGCATGCGGAACGTATGCATGGAGAGCCGCAAAACCTTATAATAAAGCAAAGCGAACAGTCCGAAAGGGCTGTTTTTTTGTGCTTTAAATAATGAAGGAAGGAGGCAGGTGCTTGTTTAAGCTGATACGACAACTTCATAAGGGAACGGGAAACCAATTGGGGAATCCATCTGCAGGTAAGATGACAGAATGGATTCCCCAGTTTATGTTTATTTGTTTTCTCGTAGCGGGACTTACAGCATTTATGATTCAGCCTGTATTTGCCGAAGATATTTTTACAATGGCAAAAGATGCAATGCAGAAAGTTTATAATGATGTAATCGGTATTGCGACAGTTGCTGCGGTGGTATGCTCTGCGGTCTGCCTGTTTTTAATGAATTTTTCTAAATCAGGCAGGACCGTGGACGAATCGCGGATCTGGCTAAAGAGGATCATTATCTGCTGGGCGGTTCTGATGGCTTTGGGTGCGATTGTAAATTACATGGAAGAATTGGTTCCAAAGCAGGAATTTACATCTTAATCATTATTAAAATCAGGAAAAAGCCGGCGCTCTCCCGGTCAGTGAAAGGAGGTATATGACGGCAGTTGAGCTGGCTGATAGAGCTATTAATTGAAGGAATCCGAGAAGTTTGTTCACAGTTTCTGGTTGACATGATGGATCTGTTGACCAATATGTTTACGGAATTGGTTTCTTGCGATTTAAGCCTGTTTGAAGATCTGTTTGGTGTGGTAAAAGATTTGTATGAAAATGCAATCCTGCCACTTGGCGTAGCAATCTTGCTATTAATCCTGGTATGGCAGTTATTTAAAACAATGTTTGGAAGAGGCGGTGTTACAGCAGAAGACCCTGTGGAATTGGTCTGCCGGAGCTGTATCTGCCTTTTTTTTGTAATCTTTGCCAGACCGCTTGCAAATTATATTTTGAGTGTTGCAGGGACCCCGTATCAGTGGGTAGCCGGAACAGAAATTGAAGTAGAGAGTTTCTCGGATTTTGTAAACGCTTTGGATGTTCTTTCTGCGGGGCTTGGAATTAACACATTGAGTATTACGATCTTAATGCTGATCATGCAGTTTGTAGTTGCATGGAACTATTTCAAAATGTTGTTCATTATAGCGGAGCGGTATGTACTTCTCGGTGTGTTCTCTTATACTTCCCCGCTTGCTTTTGCGACCGGCGGTTCCAAAGCGACAAATAACATTCTTGCATCATGGGCTAAGATGTTTGGCGGTCAGGTTGTTTTGATTATTATGAATGCATGGTGCATGAAGATGTTTTTAAGCGGCTACGGTAATCTGATGGCAACCGGTTTGGGATTTACACAGTTTTTCATTGCTACTTTGTGCCTGATCGGATTTTGTAAGATCGCATATAAGCTGGACTCCTATATGGCAGCACTCGGTGTCAATTTAGGAAGGCCTTCCAATGGAATTGGAGCAATGGGACTTATGATGGCAGCGAGTCGATTATTCTCCCATACTTCAGGTTCGTTTAGTGGAATGGGAAGTTCTTCTACAGAAAACGGAACTTCTTCAAATAACGGAGAAGGAGACGTCAATATGGCAGAAGGAAATGGCCCGATACCTATGAGTCCTGGCGGTGTGGAACCGGAAGAAATGAACCAGTCACCAGTGCAGGAAACAGAGGCAGAAAGTACGGAAGCCTTTACAGCAGATGCAGGATATGAAGAACCAGATAGCCAGGATGATGTTTTTGAAGAGATGGGGGCAGCTCCGGAAATGGATCGGGCTGAAGTAAATACTGCAGGAGCAGATGCATTCTTTGAAAATGGTGGAGATCAAACGATACAGTCTGATGAAGAAGGCAATCCTGTGCCAGGTGATGGGAAAGATACGATGTTTGCGGATGCCGGCATGATAGAAAACGATGAAGAAACAGCAGGGAACTTTGCAGGTACTGTGGAGGATGAGTCAGAAAAGGGAACCGCTTATGCAGAGAGTGTGGAAGACAATGAACCGATTCCTATGGGCGAAGGAAATGAAGAGTGGACAGGCCAGACGATGGAGAACGGAGAAGGAGTACCGGATTATCCGCGGGAAGATGAAGAAATGGAAATTCCTGGAATGGATCTCGATTCTGGAGGAATGACGGAAAAGGATATGGATCTCGAGGGTGTTACCAGCGGCAGTGCTGGCAGCGGACTTTCTGATGGAGAGTACATTTCCGGAAACAGCACTCAAGACCTTCATTCAAGTGGACCAGGCATCCTCAATGAGATCGGAGAAAGCACCGTATCTGAACCGGGCTTTTCTGAAACAACGAATCCGGATATGGAAGTATCTGGACGTATACAGGAGCATAGCGATAGTGATACGCTTTCTTCCCGTGAGGCAGGGAAGGGGGAAATTCATGGAAAGGATTTTCGCCGGGATGAGTTTTTAAGAGAAGGATCACCACTCACAGAGCAAGATTTCAAGGAAATGGGAGGTATCCCGTCATCTGAAAAATATCAGGAACATTTTACTGACGATTTCCATACTGTTCCGAGATCCAGAAGAGATATTCACCGTAGCAGAAAAGACGATACAGAGTATTGACGGGAGGTGAATCTGGATGCAGGAGGATAAACAGAATGGCTCTGTTGCAGATGGGGCAGCCAGAGCAGCTCATGGTGCACAGGCTGCATACTCTGTGATTTCAGCCGCAAAGGCTGGTGGTGCCGCCGCAGGAGCTGCAGTAGGAACAGCAACGGCAGGCCCTCTGGGAACAGTTGTGGGTTTCCTAGTGACAACGAAGACTTTTTGGAAGGTGTTAGGTAGTGTTTTTGCCGCAATCCTTTTATTCATCTTCATTATCGTCAATTTTATCGGAATCCTTTTATCCTACTTAGGTTTCATGGATGCAGATTCTTTTGCAAATCAGGCTCAGTCGGACGAGTTGAACAGCATGAGAAGCCGGATTGAATTAATCCTTGAAGAAGAGACATACCGCAATGAAATCCTTTCGATCATCTCTCAGGAAAGGGATAGAAAGCTACAGGAAATAGAGGCAGATTGGAGTACGAATTATGCGGATTATACACTGGAGATTGTGGATGAATACGAAACAAAACTTAAAGATAATCTTGCATATTATCTTGCTATCTTCCTTTTGGAGCAGTGGGATGAGAGTACCCAGAGATCGTTTTTGGGATATTCGGGAAGCTTAGATGCTAATCTGCAGACAGATCTGACAAGTCCGTATGATGCCTATTTTGAGGAGGCTGCAAATACATATAATGTCCCCGTGGCACTTTTACTTGCAATGGGACAAGTAGAATCTGGTTTTAATCCGAATGTGGTGTCTTCGGCCGGGGCGATTGGCATTATGCAGTTGATGCCGGGAACCGCAGCGTCGCTCGGAGTAGATGATCCTTATGATCCAAGGCAGAATATTATGGGCGGCGCAAAGTATGTTTCTCAATTGATCGATCAGTTTCAAGATTTTCCGAATGCATTGGAACTGGTAATCGCCGGCTATAATGCAGGTCCGCAGGCCGTTGTAAATGCAGGCTATCAGGTTCCTGCCTATAAAGAGACCCAGAATCACGTCCAGAAAGTGATGGGATATTTAACAGTATCAAATCTGGATACAGACGGAGATGGGCAGGATACGGAAAATCTGGATAACTCTTATGCTCTGCTAAAAACAGCGGTGCAGGAGAATGTAGGCAGTTTCTTTTCGTGGTCTAATACAGGGGTTGAGGAAACGACACAGAAGCAGACAGTATATTATCTAAATACAGAAAACGGAAGAGCAGAAATCTCAAAGGATACTTATGATGAATTAAAAGAGAGCGGTCAGAATGTTATTTCGGAAGAGAAGGACGTCGAAGTTAAGCGTGTGGAATATACATTGGCACTGTTGCTTAATTCGCAGCTATCGGGTACTGCGTCAGGGTATGAATACAAATATGTTCTTGATCAGCCCACTTTTGAACTCGTTCTCCGTGTCCTGCAGGTTATGCAGGATGGAGTAGACGCTCTGAGAGATGCGTTTTTCTCACTGTTTTCCTGGACTGATTTTGTGACAGGAGGAAATATTGAGGATTCCTATGTCGGGAATATTGACGTTACAGGTGATGTGATACATTACGATACGGTCGGGAATGGTGTAAAAGAGGTCGTGTATTTTAATCAATTGGAGGAACCGTGGGCAAGCCTTCCGTATGCAACCAGTACAATCGAAGACTCGGGATGCGGGCCTACATCCATGGCAATTGTGATCTCAACTCTTACTGGAAATAATGTGACCCCGGAAATGACGAAATCCTTTGCAGAGAATAACGGGGAATATGTACCGGGACAGGGAACCAGCCATTCATTTATCGGTAATGCTGCAGCCCACTGGGGATTAACTTGTGAACGTGTCGGAAAGGATCGGATGGACGATGTGGTACAGGCGTTAAAAGAGGGCAAAATGGTCGTGGAAATCTGTGAAGCCTATACAATCACTGGCGGGAGCAGCGGACACTTTATCGTTTTGACCGGAGTGACCCGTGATGGTTATATCACGATTGCTGATTGTGCCAGCAGAGAAAGGACCGGTAAGGTTTATAGTGTGGAAACAATCAAAAGCTATGGCCGGGATCTGTCTGCCGGCGCTTTCTGGATTATTGGAAAGTAGGTGAAAAATATAATAGTGAAAAAAATCACAGCGATACTCTTGCTTGTTTGCACCTTATTCGTTTTGACCGGTGCTTCTGTATTGGCGGAAGATGAACCCTCTGACCTGCCTGTAATTACCCAGTGGGATCAGGGAAAGGGCTATGATGCTTCGGGGAGTATGCTGAAGGATACGTGGGCCCTTGATTCTGTAAATGTAGACGGAAAATATGTTTTGTTTGGTGCAGATGGAGAAGTACTTCAGAAAGCAGATAAATGGCAGGAGAGAAACGAAACAGAGGAAAACTATTCGATTACGGACCAGAGTACAGGAATCATAGCGGTGCGGTGCAGTACTTTCCCGGATTTTACGGGGATTGTAGAAGGTGTCCTTGAAGAAGAAGCAGGAACCCGCTATTCTTTTGAACTTGATCAGGAGAATGGATATAGCAGGAATGTGTCGGTCAGTGCCGGGAGTTATCGGCTTTTGCTCACGGCGTATGATGATAAATTTTATTATCAAACTAATTTTCAGGAAGAAGCGGTTGAGATACAGGGAGAAGGGTTTGAGATTGTAAATCTTCAGGTGACTCAGGAAACTACGGGAACTGTGAGTGTCCAGGCAGAAAATGAACGTAAAAACAATGTCCTTTCCAATGAGGTGCAGAGCCAGAGGGTATCGGAAGATGAACTGGAAAAAATGGGTACATTTTTGCTAATCACCGTTCTTATTTGCATAGCGGGCTACGGAATTTATCGGAAAAGAAAGAAGACATATACTTGATTTTTGAAAGGGGGCATGAGATGTCAGACAAGGAGAGAGTGGATATCTATACGATACCACCAAATTTCGCAGAATCCGGGAAGTGGTTTTCCGGAAGAATTGATGCGGGAAATGCAGTAGAAGCGGCAATTTTGTCGCTTTTTTTAGTGAGGCTTCTTCTGGAGCTGCCGATAGATGGTGAAATGAAAATCTACGCAGGTGTTATTTTTATTCTTCCGGTCACCATTTTTGCTGTGATTGGAGTGCAAGGGGAGCGCCTAACCTTATTCTTGTTCCATGTTCTGTGTTTCCTAAAAAGACGCAGGGTGCTGACGAAGCCAAGCGGGAAGTATCAATTAGAGCGGAAACGCAGGATAGAAAGGCGAAATCGCAGGATGAAGAAGAGAATGCTGCGTAAGAAAGGAGGTAATGGAGATAAGCCAGGAAATCAAAGAACTGGAAGCAAGATTAAGAGAGGCGAGAAGAGAAGAAAGGCAAATGCAAAAGGAGGAAAGGCTTCACCGGCAGAGGCAGAAGAAAGTAGAGAGAGAGCAAAGCCGGGAGGAAAGCCGGACGCGGCGAGAGATTCAGATAGAAGAAGAAAAGCTGAGGCGTTGCTTAGCAAATCCTCAGCTTGAAAAATCGAAGCCTGATTCGAATCAGAAAAAGAAGCATAGTGTCAAATCAAAAGTAAAGGATGAAGAACAGGATCTGCTTCCAATGACTTGGGCAGCGACCTATCTTCCAATCCGAAAAATTAAGAACGGGATTATTTATACGAATGATGGAAGATATGTAAAAATCTTGGAAATTTTGCCGATTAACTTCCTGCTCCGTTCGCCTTCTGAACAGAGAAATATTGTTTTTTCTTTTTTGAGTTACCTGAAAATAGCCCCTGTCCGGATGCAGTTTAAGATTGTGTCCAAAAAAGCCGATATTGCGGAATATCTGGAAAAGATTCAGGAAGAGATTGAACATGAGGAAGATGAACAGTGCAGGATTCTTCAGGAGGATTATGCAAGACTGATTCGTTCAATCGGGACGAAGGAAGCTATTACCAGGCGGTTTTTCCTGATTTTTGAATACCATTCTTATGATGGAAACCGGAATCCAAAGGAAAAGGATGTATATCTGAATATCCGATCAGCAGTGCAGACAGCTAAAAAATATCTGGCAATGTGTGGAAACGTGGTCCTGGAACATGAAAATGAATCCCGTTTCTGCGTAGATGTACTGTACCAGATTTTAAATCGGAGAACAAGTGTTACAGTACCACTATCAGAGAGAATCCGGCAGGTTTCAGAATGGTATCGAAAAGAGAATGGAAAAGAAAGCCTTTCCCGTTTGCCGGTTACAGAATTATTTGCCCCGAATGCCATTGATTTTAGGCACCGGAACTATGTAGTATTTGACGGTGTGTACCATACTTATTTATATATCCCGTCGAATAAGTATAGAATCCGTGTTCCAGCAGGATGGTTGTCCCTGCTAATCAACGCAGGGGAAGGGATCGACGTGGATGTATTCTTTTTCAAGCAGGACAAAGCAAAGTGTGTGGAGCGGATTGGACGGAGAATACGGCTGAACCGGTCGAAGCTGAAAGAGACATATGATACAAATACGGATTATGATGATCTGTCAGAATCAATCCGGGCAGGATTCTATTTAAAAAACGGGCTGAGTGGAAGCGAAGAATTCTACTATATGGCGACACTCATTACCGTTACCGGACATTCGGAAAAAGAGGTGGAATGGCGTGCGAGGGAGATGGCCAAGCTCTTAAGTTCGCAGGACATTGGAACTGCTAGGTGTATCTTCTCAGAGGAAGCGGCATTTTTATCTACGCTACCGATTTTAAATCTGGATCAGAACCTTTACAGGAAATCAAGAAGAAATGTTTTGACTTCCGGCGTGGCAGCATGTTATCCATTTGTAAGCTATGAGATGTCAGACCGTGACGGTATCCTGATGGGGGTTAATAAGGCGAATAACTCGCTTGTGATTGTGGATATTTTTAATTCGGAGATTTATAAGAATGCCAATATTACAATCTTAGGAACCAGTGGAGCAGGAAAAACGTTCTGTCTTCAGTTGATGGCTCTGAGGATGCGGCGAAAAAATATTCAGGTATTTATTGTCGCACCGGAAAAAGGGCATGAACTGGCGAGAGCCTGCCAGAATATCGGTGGAGCTTATCTGAAAATTGCACCAGGATCGGATTATGGAATCAATATCATGGAGATCCGGCCCAGTGATCAAAGTGCCAGAGTCATTCTAGACGGGGAGGCTTCCCAGAGATCAGAACTTGCAATGAAGATTCAGAGCCTCCATATCTTCTTTACGATCCTGATACCGGATATTACTCATGAGGAGCGGCAGCTTTTGGATGAAGCCTTTATTCTTACATACAAAGAAAAGGGAATAACTCATGATAATGCAAGCCTTTGGGATGAAAACAACCCGGGGAAATATAAAGAAATGCCGGTATTGGGGGATCTGTATAGGATCCTCATGGAAAAAGAAGATACAAAACGGATGGCAAACATCTTGAACCGTCTGGTCAACGGTTCTTCGTCTAACTTTAACAGACGTACAAATATAGACCTGGATAATAAATATATTGTCTTAGATATCTCTGAGATGCAGAGTGATCTGGGGCTTGCAACATTTACAGCTTTGGATTTTGTGTGGTCGAAAGTGAAAGAAGACCGGACAAAAGAAAAAGCTTTTTTTATTGATGAGTGCTGGGCGCTGCTTGCCGACAATGAACTTACTGCAAACTATATCCTTGAAATATTTAAAACGATTCGTGGATATGGAGGAGCAGCGGTTTGTGCAAGCCAGGATCTGGAGGACTTCTTTTCACTGAAAAACGGAAAATATGGAAAAGGGGTATTGAATAATTCGAAGACGAAAATAATCCTGAACCTGGAGCACAAGGAAGCAGAGATTGTGAAAAATGAGATGGATCTTTCGGAGGCGGAGGCATTAGCAATAACCAGATTCGAAAGAGGAAATGCTCTTATCTCAACAAATAGTAATAATCTGTTGGTTGAATTTAAAGCCAGCCAGTTGGAAAAAGACCTGATTACCACAGACCGGAAAGACTTAAAGGAATTAAAAGAGCGGTTGGAGAAATATGGCGGTCAGGCATATGGAAGAAAGGGGGCATAGAAATGTAATTGGCAATGTGTAATTTATGCGTAAAGAATACGCATTCGCTATTTATAAGCAACAGGAATACGTAATCATTGCGTATATCCATGGGAAAGGAGAATGCATTGGAATACATAAATAATCAAAAACAAGTCGAGAAACAGATCCTTGAACTGGTGAAAAAATACAATGTTTTATATAAGAAACAGCTCTATGAGTTTTTTGCAGTAGACGGCCGGGATAAATTTGTGGGGAAAGCACTGCATTCTTTATTAAAGGATCGGTTTCTCTATCTCAATGATGTGACACAGATGGTGTACCAGCATGAGAAAGCCTATGAGTTTAGGGAGAAGGGAACACTCATGGCCTTTTGGGTATTGATATCCTTGATGAAACAAAAGAAAATAGAGAACCATTTCTTGTCCTCCAGAGAGGAATATCCGGTTCGGATTATTTTTGTGGGAGATGCGGAGATTTATGATATCTTGTATGTTTCTGAGGAAGAGATCCAACTGGTAAATAACCTTTTTTCAAGAAAGAGAATAGAGGGGTGCCAGCATGTAGTGATTGTAGAAGACAAAAAGTTGATTCCGCAGCTTCAAATTCCTGATGCAATTGGGTTTTGCACAGTTTCAGAAGATGATGGAGGAGTTGAGTATTATCGCAGAGACGAATGAAAAGGAGGTCTTACAAAAATTAAAAGCACAGCTTGACGCAGGACAAAAGGCGGCCGGCCATGTAGAGCAGATGCTGGCAGAATCCAGAAATCTACTGCTCGCATATTCGAGAAAAACTGTAAATATCCATTATGAGAATCTCAGTGATATGATCGTGGAAGCAGCGAAGAGCTCAGAAGTTTTGACAGAAAAAATGAGGCGGTTAGTCTTAGAAATGACATTGGATACAAGGAAATATGAGCGGTATAAATCTGATGTAGTACTGATACATGGGATTAAGCTGAAATATCAGGATGAGATCCTGTGTATTTCCCTTCCGGTTTTAATCCCTCATAGAAAGGCAGAGTACACAGACTATATTTACCGGCCGCTTTATACTGCGTTCCAGCACTGGTGTATGCAGCAGGCGGAGAATAATCAGGTGATTCCAGAATATAAGAATTGTACTGTCTGTTTCTTCCATCTTTATGATAAAAATCTGCCTCTGTATAGGGTACGTGATCATGACAATATGGAAGAAAAACACGTCCTTGATGTAATTGCAAATTTCTTCCTGACATCTGACAGTGGATACTACACAAGTACTTACCATGAGACACGGATGGAAGAGAAGGACAGGACGGTGATCTACTTGATTCCAGCGGAAGTTTTCCCATCCTGGCTGCAGGAAAAAAGGGAACAAACGATATCGAATTTTTTATAGACGGAGCTTCTGTTTTTTTCGATAACGGCAAAACATACGAAATGTTATGAAAATACGGGGATTGAAAAAAGGATTCCTTAGTGGAATCTACCCAAGTATGAAAAAGGTAGGGTACGCATATGAGCAGACATACTGCAGGGGAAAAGATGGAAACAAAAAGGGATACACTTTTAAAAATGATCGCAATATCGGGAGAACTACCGTCATATTTGACGGGTATAGTCGTTGGTTCGCCATCCTATGCCGCCAGCCTGGTTACTGCGTTGAAGAAGGACGGATATATACATATCAGGTCGAAAGATGGCGTCAGAGGATATATTTTAAGTAAGAAAGGGAAAACGTATCTGTTAAATCATTATGAGACGGACATGCGGGACTATTTGACAGGGGCGAGCGAGACAAACCATGTAAAATCGGAGAAAGAGAAAAGGCTCCGCCTTCATCGCATGAGTCTTGCATGGACGCATTTTTTTTTGCAGGGGTGCATTATCTTTTCATCTGAGAAACCAGAGATTTTTAGTGAAAGTTTTTTCAGGCAAAAGGAAACGGGAACCTATTATGGGAGCCAAGAGCTAAAAGGAGGAACAGATAAAATAAAAGGCTCCAGAGCTTGTGGACTTTTCATAAAAAAAGGAGAAGCTTTTGTGGTATACCAAACAATGGAAAATCTGCTGAAGTGGGCAAAAAAAACAGAGCATGCAATGCGTGCGTGGGTGGAAGGAAAAGCGCTCCGGCATAACCTGTCGTGGGGAAGTGATGCGATCTTTTTAGGAAATTCCATGGCGTTCCTACTCCAGATCCTTGAAAGCACTGGAGGGATAAAGAACCAATTGTTCCAGGTGGACGAAACTTATGAACATTACTATTATATTCCGTGTTTTTCAACGCCGTCTTTCATTCAGACGGACCTTATCGTAGATGGTAAAACTACCAAGCATTTTAAAAAGTTTTTATATACCATGCTAGATGAGGTGGAGGATCGGGAGTTTTCTGTCCATGCTGGGTATCAGAAACAGAGAAGTGTCTATTTCTGCTATGAAATGGAATTAAAACATCTGATTCAGGTGAAAATGGAACTGGAGAGGAAAGGGAATGGGGTTGTGGTCTGTCTGGATTATCAAGCGGAAACCTTAAAAGAATATTTTGGAGAGGAGGTGGAGATGATGGTTCTTGTTTGCGAAAAAGTAAAACAGTATCTGGACATGCAGAGATCGTAGATGCATATCCTTCGGGAACGCACTACAGGAGGTCGCATAAGACATGCAGAGCCAATTTCATACAGGAAGCTTGACAGTAGACCAGATGAGCAGGCTCCATATTTCTGGCAATGTCATTCCGGTAACCTGGTTTAAGACAATCAGGAAAGCGACGGGAAAACCAAATCTGAATGCAATCATTATTCTTGCGGACATCGTATATTGGTATCGGCCTGTGGAGATCCGTGACGAATTGACCGGAGAACTGATTGGGTTAAAGAAAAAATTCCATTCGGATATTCTGCAGCGAAGCTACCAACAGATTGCGGATCAGTTTGGGATTACGAAAAGAGATGCTACAAATGCAGTGGTAGAACTGGAAAAGCTCGGAGTGGTGAAACGGGTTTTCAGAACTTTGCGGCTAGGCGGACAACAGATTCCTAATGTGCTGTTCCTTGACCTGAATGTAAAAGTATTGGAACATCTTACTTATCCGGACGGAGAAAACCGAGGGTATCCCTCAAATCGGGGACACCCCTCACGCAAAATAGTGACAGGTACTACTGAAATCGGTCAGAGTGCTTCTCCGTTTTTGGAGGGAGGATACTCTGAAATTGGAGAGACAAATACAGAGAATACTAAGAGAGATTACTCAGAGAATACTCCTTCAGTTTCTTATGCTGAGACAGAGGAACAGGTCAAAAAGCAGATATCCTATGATGTGTTAAAGCGGGATTATCCATATGATAACAAAATCGATGAGATTTTAGGAATCTTGATGGATGTGATGACAAGTTCAGCGGCAACAATCCGTGTGAACCGAGAGGAGAAGCCGGCTGAAATCGTAAAGGCGCAATTTGAAAAACTAAATAAAGAGCATATCCAGTTCGTACTTAGCTGTATGGAGAAAAATACAACGAAGGTGACGAATATCCGGGCATTGTATATTACAGCTCTTTATAACTCAGTGAATACAATTTCCAGTTATTATAGCAGTCTTTATAACTATCATATAGCATCTGGGCTGCTGGGAAAAAGAAAGGAGGAAGAGAACGGGGAATATCTTTGATAACCGGGGGCTTTTAAAAAAGCTCCTATTTGGCGCCATGTTTGTGGCGCTTACTTTCTACTTTGGCGGTGTATTAGAACGACTGATCCATTCGAAAGTAGAAATCAATCCGTCCATCTGTATCCGGCAGGGTATCACAACCATACAGGGATTAAAGTGTTCTGTCTGTGCATTTTTGGTCATTCTGCTGATCGCAGCAGTGATTGTATGGCGAGGTAGAGGAAAAGAGGTTTTAGAGACGGATGAAGACAGAAACTTTGATTATTCGGTCAAAGGAACCTATGGTACCGCTGGTTATATGAAACGGGAGGAAGAAAAAGAGATCCTGAATATTGACAAAAAACTGGATGACGTAAAGGGAATCCTTTTCGGAAAAGATCTGGATACAGGAGAATATATAAGTCTTCCCGTAGATTCCAGGCTCAATAGAAATCTGGCCGTATGTGGCAGCCAGGGAAGTATGAAGTCCAGAGCATTTGCCAGAAATATGGCTCTTCAATGCGTGCGGCGAGGCGAATCGATGTTTATTTCAGATCCAAAAAGCGAACTTTATGAAGATCTGGCGGCATACTTTAAGGAGCAGGGCTATACTGTCAAGCAGTTTAATCTGATCGATCTTTCCCATAGTAATGCGTGGGATTGTCTTGCAGAAATCGATGATGGCAGCATGATTGATGTTTTCGTGGATGTTGTGATCCGAAATACAACAGATAAATTTGACCATTTTTACGATAATGTGGAAATGGACCTTCTGAAAGCTTTATGCCTGTATGTATATGAGGAATATCCGGAAGGAAAAAAGACATTCCCGGAAGCGTATAAGTTACTGCTTAATAAATCCGTAGAAATGCTGGACAGTATTTTTGAGAGACTTCCTACAAACCATCCGGCCAGAGGTCCGTATCAGTTATTCAGTAAAGCGGAAAAGGTGAAGGGAAATGCAGTTTTAGGACTTGGAACACGACTGCAGATCATGCAGAATAAACTGGTCCAGCAGATTACAAGTAATAAAGATATAGATCTGACACTTCCTGGAAAACAGAAGTGTGCTTATTTCTGTATTACTTCTGATCAGGATTCTACCTTTGATGTGCTGGCAACGCTGTTTACCTCTTTCCTTTGCATAAAACTGGTAAGGTTTGCAGACCGCACAGTAGAACGGAAACTCCCGGTAGGCATGAGTTTTATATTGGATGAATTTCCAAATATCGGTGTGATTCCTGACTTTAAGAAAAAGCTTGCGACAGCCAGAAGCAGGGGGATCGGGATGAGTATCATTTTTCAGAATATCCCCCAGATGATGAACCGCTATCCAGAAGGCCAGTGGGAGGAAATCATCGGAGGATGCGATATGTCTTTGTTTTTGGGCTGCAACGATATGACAACGGCTACATATTATAGTTCCCGTTCCGGGGAAGCAACCGTTGCGGTTGCATCCTGCAGGAAAAGTTATTATACTATACGGATGACGGATTATGTACCGGAGTATTCAGAAACCTCTTACGTAGGAAAACGAATGCTGCTTTTGCCGGATGAAGTTCTGCGGTTCCCTTTGGACGAAATGCTTTTGATCATCCGAGGGCAAAAAATCTTGAAGTTAAAGAAGATGGATTATACAGAACACCCGGATTCCAGATATCTCAAACTGGAAAAAACAGAAAATTTTATACCAGAGTGGTATCAAAAGATGCAAAAAGAGAAGATTTCTTTTGAAGAAGCAGATCCGGAGCAGGAGCGTTCCCTGCGTGTTCAGGCGGAGGAAGAGAAGCAGGAAGAAGAAATTCTGACTCTGCAGGAAGAACTTCCGAAAAAGAAACCGGGAAAGAAAGCCGGGGATGCAGCATCCGTATTCAAGGTGGAGGATCTGTTTGGATAATATACAGGAGGTTGTATACAATATGGATGTCAAGAAGAATACACTGACCAGACATACATTCCGGAAACTGCTCTTTCAGGAATTTGGCATAGAGATCGGAGAGAAAGAATCCGAAAAGATAGAATTAGCGGAATCCTGTATTGAGATTTATAACAGCATGGAAGAGTTTTATGAAAAGACCGGCTGGGATAAGGACAATCCGGAACACAGCAGCCAGGAATATCTGGAGCAAAACCATATCTGCCGAGACATTCAGGGCAAGATCTGGTATTTTTCGAGAATCCGCTGGGAGGAAGGATTAAAGAGACTTCTTGCGGAGAAAGGAACTCATGAGTAGGCAGCAGGTGGAACTGCTGCTTGGTTGAAGCTTACAATTTCATATGGAGCAAAGAAATACGGGCACAGGGAAACAGTCAAAAAGGCTGTTTTTTTGTGCCTTTTTTGAAAGGAGATTTTATGGCAGAAGTAATGAAAACCGAAGAAAAAGAAATGCCTAGGGCAGTTATGCCAGGGTCAGTTCTCACAATCGAAGTGGACTCAAGCATTGAGAGCAGTCAGGAAAAGGAAGAAGCCAGATGGCACCAGCTCTTAAATGCCCAGAGGACACGAAAAATTTTAACCGGACCGCTTAGCGGCATTGAAAAACTGGAAAGCGGCTGGACGGTGGCCGTGACTTATTTCAACGGATACCGGATCATTATCCCCATGTCCGAAATGATGATCAATTTAAAGGGCGATGGTCGGGAGAATGCTGATACCTTAAACCGTCAGGTCAGGATTGCCAATAATATGCTGGGCGCTGATATTGATTTTATCATCAAAGATCTGGATGAGGCGTCCAGAAGTGTGGTAGCTTCCCGCAAGGATGCAATGCTCAGGAAGCGTCATATTTTTTACTTTACTGATAATGAAGAAGAACAGCCCATGATCTATCCTGGAAGGATCGTAGAAGCAAGGGTCATTGCCGTTGCACCGAAAGCGGTTCGACTGGAAGTGTTCGGAGTAGAATGCTCAGTCCGGGCAAGGGACATGGCATGGGAGTGGATGCCAGATGCTACAGAAAAATTTCAGGTGGGGGATCTGGTACTGGTCTGCGTGAATAAAGTGGAGGCTCCGGATGTTGAGAATGTGACTGTCATGGCGGATGCAAAAGGTGCAACGGAGAACACCAATAAAGACAACCTGAAAAAATGCCATCGGCAGGGGAAATATTCCGGTATCATTACCGATGTTTATAAAGGAACTTACTTTATCCGTCTGGATCTTGGTGTCAATGCAATTGCCCACGAGTGCAACATGACAAATCTGCCGGGAAAATGGGACCGGATCGGATTTGTCGTTACCCGGATCAATGAGACATCAGAAGTGGCAGAGGGTATCATTACGAGGATGATCAAGCGCCATGAATAAAGTTTATAAAAATTTTAGAAAATTGCCTTGAAATACAATGCCCAGATTTTTTATCATGCACCATACATAAAGAAAGGGGGAATATCCGCATGAAGAAACGGAAGAAACAAACGGAAGTTTTCTGCCCTTATTGTGGGAGAAGAGCTGTCCTTCGACCAATCACTTATGTTGTTGGAGAAAACCGGAGAATCTTCGACCCTGACCAAAAGGTTTATGTATGCAGTGCATATCCGGCGTGCAATGCCTATGTGGCAGCCAGCAAAAAAAATTTGAAGCCGCTTGGGAGCCTGGCAGACGGAGAATTGAGAAACTTACGGATCCAGGCTCACCGGGCACTTCGGGGACTCTGGCAGAATGGTTATCTATCCGAAAAGGATGCGTACCACTGGTTAAGCGGAAAACTGGGGCTTCCTGAGAAGGATACCCATATCGCAAAATTCAGCCACTACTGGTGTGAGGAAACGATCCGTTGCTGTGAAGCATACATAGAAGAACGCAGGGAACTGGAGCAGAAGGGCAGGAAGATGACAAAGAGCAGAAAGGAAGGAAGCCATGATACTAAGGGCAACAGAACGTGACATGTATAAGCTGATGGATTACAAGGAAACATGCCTCATACGGGCGGGTATCTGCATGGGAGGGGCCTGCATCTGCACTGTGCTGATGGCCTGCATAGGAGTTTCCTGGGAACCTCTTTATCTTGTGGTCCTGCTTTCCGGTACAGCAATTTGCCTGTTCCGGGAAGCAATCGAAGCGAATGACCGGATCATGCAGACCAAGGATTGCTATATGGAACTGGAAAGCGACTGTCTTGTGGTCAGACAGCCTCAGAAAAAGGAGCATTATGAAGCCTGCAGAATCTTCTTTGACGAGATAGAAAAGGTCGTCGAAGGCAGCCAGGCTGGCGAAGCAGAATTTTATGTGGTGATCCGCAGGCTGAAGGACAGAGATCGGAAGAGTTTTATTCTTCTGGATGATACGGAAAAAGAGACACGGATCTTTCAGGTCCGTTCCTTTGGGTATAAGAAAGAGGATTTCCAAAAGCTTTACCGGAAACTCCGCTGGGAGGTTCCGGGCCGCGTCCGGATTTTCGGGACACGGAAGCAGACTGCCTGGTTCCGAAAGAAACCGGGAAAGGGCTGGAAACTGTTTTTGGCAGCAGTTTGTCTGTATGGGATTCCGAAAGCCTTTCTGCTTCTTATATGAAGGAGAAAGATATGGGAGAGTTTTATACAGCGATTGGAGTCAAGCGGGAATCCGGCCCTTTTTGTGTAATCAAGCAGGGGGAACGGGTATTCTTAGCCCGGACAGAACAGCTTCTTTGGACGACTTTGCAAGGGCAGTTTCTTGAAAAAGATGAAATCTATCCTGAAATGTGTTCCGAGAAAGCAGGAAGTTGTGCGAAAAAGGCAGGTGAAGAAGAGGTTTCCTACTGTCTGAGAAGATTAACAAACCGGAGGCTGGTTGTAAAAGTTATGGCAAATGGTGCAGAGGATGCACAGAAAATGCTCCTGAAGAGTTCCATAGTGGTTCCTGCAGCACCAGTTTTTGAGATAGCCGCTTCTGCTTTCTTTCGAAGGGCGTTTTGTGAGCCGGGAACCGTATCTTCCCATGACAAACTCTGGCGGAAACAGTGGGAGCAAAGAGAGCGGTCTGTATTAAAGATGCTGGGGATCTTTGGGGATGTATCAAAGTACCTGGAGGCCATAGAAGGTTCGCAGGAAGCGCTGCCAAAACGTCTTTTAAAATACTGGGATGTGCTTGAGATGTATGACAGAGAATCTTTCCTTCGGACGCTTTGCCGGCTGCATGAGCAGAAAATGATTGGGATTTTAACAGTACAGGAAAAAGAGGTGTAAGATGAAGAAATTAAGAAGATTACTGTTGAAGATAAAGGCAGACAGGCTATTAAAGGCTGCAGACCGTCTGGCTGCAAGCATGGAAGAGTTCCCATATGTTTTCAAGGACAGGATGCTGAAATTGTCGCTCCTGTCCTTTTTTCTTGGGGGTGTAGGGACTTATGCGGGGATCCTGATCGGGGAAAGAAATTTTATCCTGTTCTCATGGGTGCTTTGCGGGATCAATCTCTATCAGGCTGCCAGACTATACCGGATTGCAAAGCAGAAAAAATATGAAGTGATAGAAGGGCGTGTGTCTCAGATCAGAGGGAAACATGGGATTGGCAGGACCTGCAGAGTTTTTATCCAGACAGAAGAGGGAGAAACGAAAGAATTTGTATTGGAGAAGGGAAGCCCTTTACAAGCCGGGAAATGCTATCGGTTTTACTTTGACGAAAATCGCTGCCTCACTTCAGGGATCCGTTCTTTAGATGCCATGCTCAATGTGAATTCGTTTTACGGAGTGGAGGAAGTCAGCAGGGAAGAAGGCTAAGAAAGGTGTGGTTCAAATCCGCACCCTTCCCATCGTGTTGCCATACACGAAAATAAAATAGAAAAGGAGAGATGATTTTATGGCAGACAGTAACAAAA
>Ga0079226_10000246_pt1 | contig 36251 bp, 33 predicted proteins | sample Poulit2014_FD_76345 | JGI IMG/M metagenome (GOLD analysis project Ga0079226, IMG submission 76345) | Agricultural soil microbial communities from Georgia to study Nitrogen management - Poultry litter 2014 | ecosystem: Environmental > Terrestrial > Soil > Agricultural land | place: USA: Georgia...
AACTACGATTCTGTGGAAAACGGTGAAGCCATTGTGCAAACCGCCTTAGATGCCTTTGGCACTGTGGATATAGTGGTGAACAACGCGGGTATTCTGCGCGATGTGAGCTTCCACAATATGACCCAAGCCGATTGGGATATTATTTTGCAGGTGCACCTTACCGGTTCCATGAGTGTGACCCACGCTGCTTGGCCCATTATGCGTGAGAAGCAATATGGCCGTGTGATTATGACCACCTCTGCGGCAGGCTTATATGGCAACTTTGGCCAAGCGAACTACAGTGCGGCCAAGCTCGGCTTGTTAGGGCTTTCCAACACGCTGGCTGAAGAGGGCCGTAACCGTAATATTCACGTGAACACCATTGCCCCCATTGCGGCATCGCGTTTAACTGAAACCATTATGCCCGATGAGTTGTTGAAGCATTTGCAGCCCGAGGCAGTAAGCCCGCTAGTGGCGTGGTTGTGCCACGAAAATTGCGAAGAAACCAAAAGCGTATTTGAGGTGGGCGCTGGCTATGTGGGCAAGCTACGTTGGGAGCGCACCCAGGGCCATTGCTTCCCCATGGGGCGCGAATTTAGTGTTAATGACGTGGCTTCCCGTTGGCAAAAAATCACCGATTTTAATGAAGATTCAGAGCACCCCAGTAATGTAAACGAATCCTTTATGTATGCCGATTTTGGATAACATCAATAATCCAAGCTTAGGCGGCAACGAGTTCATCGATTTAGATGTGGCCAGCAAAGCCACCCTTGAGCTTGCCTCCTCCTACGATGAAAATGATTTAGCCCTTTATGCCTTAGGCGTGGGGGCCGCCCGTGATCCTTTGGATAAAGACGAACTCAAGTTTGTATATGAAATGAGCGGCGATTTCCAAGCGTTGCCCACCTATGGGGTGATGCCTGCTTTGGGCTCTATGCTGCAAGCGGCCAAGGATGGCTCCCTTGAGCTGCCAGGGATGAATTTTGGTTTAGACCGTTTGCTTCATGGCGAGCAATACACCGAATTGCGCGGCCCCATGCCTCGCAATGCCAAGCTCAAGCATATTTTTAAATTCAAAGAAGCCTTTGATAAAGACCCTAATGCCGTGGTGACCTTTGCCATCTCTTCTGTGGATGAAAATGACACCGAAGTGGCCTATAACGAAATGACCTCTTTTGTGCGAGATGCCGGTGGCTGGGGTGGTGAGCGTGGTTCAAGCGAGGACATTAACGTGCCCCCTGAGCGCGAACCCGATGCGGTGATCGAAGAAAAAACCGATGCTAACCAAACCCTGTTATACCGTTTAAGCGGTGATTGGAACCCGCTGCACGCCGACCCTGCCTTTGCCAAAGCCTTTGGTTTTGATAAGCCGATTTTGCATGGTTTGTGTACTTATGGTTATGCCGGCCGCCATGTGATTAAAGCTTTTGCGGGCAACGATGGCCGCTTAATGAAGAGCATTAAGGTGCGCTTTGCGGCCAGTGTGTTCCCTGGCGAAACCCTAGAAACCCGCATGTGGAAAGAATCTGATACGCGCATTGTGTTTGAAACCCGCGTGAAAGAGCGTGATGAAGTGGTGCTAAAAAATGCTGTCATTGAGCTGTACACAGAAGTGCCCAAGCCGGTGGAAGCTCCTAAAGCACAGGCCACTGAACCTGCCGCGGCAGAAGTGAGCACAGAGCCCACTCTTGAGGATGTGTTCAGCACCATCAATACCTATGCCGAGCAAAACCCCAACCTCGTGGGCGAAACTAACACCAGCTTCCAGTTCAACTTCTTAAACCCCGATCAAAGCTTCTACATTGATCTAAAAGACAAGGGCGAAGCAGCAGCGGGAACATTGGATAAAGCCGATGTGACCTTGGAGCTGGATTCCAAGCACTTGGAGACCCTATTTGGTGGTGATCTCGCTGCCGTGCAAAAACTGTACTTTGGTGGCGAGCTTAAAATCAGCGGCAACATTATGGCCTCTAATAAGCTGATAGTGTTGCAGGGCATGGATCCCAAATTAGTGGACGAAGCCCGCGATAAGCGCTTAGCCAGTGGTGCGCCAGCCGCAGCACCCAAAGCCGCGCCAAAAGCCAAAGCACGTGAGCCGCAAGCGGAGCAAGTACTTACCCGGCTCGCTGAAAAAGCCGCCAGTGCAAGCGCCGAGGGCACTCTTAATATTGTGGCCACGGATCCTGATAGCCAGTGGAATATTACCTTGGGTAAGGCCCAACTTAACACGGGCACCCATGATATCGCCGATGCCACTATCACCGCAGAGGATGCCAAGCTGGCCGAGTGGATCGAGGGCAAAAACACCTTGCAGCGCCTGTATCAGCACGGCGAATTACGTATTGATGGCAGCGTGAACCTAGTGCGCACCCTAGCCACCTTATTGGAGAAATAACATGACACGCAGAGTAAACGTTATTGGTGTGGGCATGACAAAGTTCACCAAGCCTGGTGAAAGCCCCGATTACCACGAAATGGCCCGTGAGGCGGGCCTTGCCGCCCTGAAAGATGCGGGCGTGGATTATAAAGACATAGAGCAAGCCTTTTGCGGTTACGTATACGGCGATTCCACCTGCGGCCAACGTGCCGTGTATGAGCTTGGGCTTACGGGCATCCCTGTGGTGAACGTGAACAACAACTGTTCCACGGGTTCATCGGCGTTGTTTTTAGCGCGCCAAGCCATCGAAGGCGGCTTGGCTGAATGCGTGATTGCTGTGGGCTTTGAAAAAATGGAACGCGGGGCTTTAGGGTCTAAGTTCAACGACCGCGAAAACCCCATGGGCCAACACGCCCAAGTGATGATTAATGAACAGGGCTTTACCCAAGCGCCGCCTGCCGCACAAATGTTTGGTGGTGCGGGCCGTGAGTACCGCTTTAAATACGGCACCAAGCGCGAAACCTTCGGCAAAATTTCGGAGAAAGCGCGCAAGCACGCTAACAACAACCCTTATGCGTTGTTTAACGATATTTTGTCCCTTGAAGAAATCATGGCCTCACCGGAAGTGTTTGACCCGCTCACCCGCTTCCAGTGCTGCCCACCCACTTGTGGTGCAGGTGCGGCCATTTTGTGTTCCGACGAGTTCGCCAAAAAGCACGGCATCAGCAACCCCGTGTACATTGCCGCCCAAGCCATGACCACGGATTTTGCCTCAAGCTTTGAGGATTCCATGATCAAAATGGTGGGCTATGACATGACAGTGGATGCCGCGCGCCAAGTGTACGAAGCCGCAGGCATTGGCCCCGAAGAGGTGGACGTGATCGAGCTTCACGACTGCTTCACCGCCAATGAGCTGATTACCTATGAAGGCTTAGGCTTGTGCCCCGAGGGCGAAGCCGAGAAGTTTATTTGGGATGGTGATAACACCTACGGTGGCAAATATGTCACCAACCCATCGGGTGGCTTGCTTTCCAAAGGCCACCCCTTAGGTGCTACGGGGTTGGCCCAGTGCACTGAGTTGGTGTGGCAGTTGCGCGGCCAAGCGGATAAACGCCAAGTGGAAGGGGCGCGCATTGCGCTGCAACATAACCTTGGCTTAGGGGGCGCTTGCGTTATTACGCTATACAAACGCGATTAAGCATGCGCACAACAGGCCCTACCCGGGCCTTGTTGTATTAAAAGCGCCGTGCCACCGACACAGAACCATAAACGGGCCTTTCTTTCTGCCCCACAAATTCTTGGCTTCTTTGGTAGCGGCTAAATGCCACCCGCCAAGGCCCTTTTTCCGCCGCCACGCCATAGGCAACATCAGCCACAAACGCCCGTTTTTCCACCCTGTGGCTCCGCTGAAAGGTGTTGCCATCCAAGGTGATATCACGCAGCACCCAACGCATATCTAGGGCAACAAACACATGCGCACGCCAAGCCGCATTCACTGCACCACTCAGCAAGTTATCCCCTGCTGGCCGCAACGCACTACTACCTAAATCATCTGGGAGGCGCATACCTATGCGCCATTCAACACCCGTATTCACATAGGTGGCGTAATTACCCAAGCTAACCCCTGCGTGGTAAATGGCATCCGTGCGCCAATGTTGGCCAAGGTGGCGCTGCCAAGGGCGTGTGCGCTGTTCGTGCACTAATTGCAACACCGGCTCGTTGCGCAACTGGTTGCGCCACCCCTGAAAGCGCTCCACACCAAATGCATCGTGCCAAGCGTGCTGAAACTGTTTGCTTTTAGTATCGGGGCCTACCATACCAAGGTTTAGCTGCGTAACGCGTAGGGTATTTTGCTGCCGCGTGGCGTATGCAGCACCAAACAACAAGGCGCCAACAAAAGGCCTATCATTTCGCACCACTTCTTGCGCTTGCCTATCCTCTGGCGTGAACAACATTTGCCGAGCACTAAAAACAAGGCGGTGGCTAGTAAACGCCTGTGGCTGCAACCACGCCAAATAGCGTTGCGCTTTGCTAGGAACATGAGGTTGGGCTAGCTCACCTGTGGCCCACTGCAACAAAAACCCATGGGAGTAACCCTGATCTTGCTCAAGGCCGCCAAGCAAATCGTTATCAAGCCGTAAATTGAATGTTGCTTGTGCAGGAGGGTTCGCTAAACCATAGTGCGGAAAGGTGAGTAAAGTTATTGCTGCTAACAAGGCTGCTGGAAAGGTAACGGCTTGCATGTTGTGCTCTATACGAATGGCCAATGACGACGTTCTGACCCAAAATGCGGCAAACCGTTCAGAAAAACATTTGGGCACTGCCCACACGCCGTAGGCAGTGCTTTACCACATAAGGAGGCGTTAGCCCCCTCTAACTAAACGAATTAATACACTGATAATCGCTATCACGAGCAAGATATGAATAAAACCACCCATGGTGTAAGAACTCACCACACCTAGCAACCACAGCACGATAAGCACAAGAGCAATTGTTGAAAGCATAAGCAACCCCTTTTGTTGTTGTAGCTTCACACTGCGCTGTTAAGCGTGCCCATGCAAGGGCACAAGCATAAAAAGGTGAAAAACACAGCAACAATAGGCATAAAAAAACCAAGCCTATTGCTTGGTTTTTTCGTTGAGAGCAATAAAATGGTGCCGACGACTGGACTTGAACCAGCACAGGCTTTCGCCCACTACCACCTCAAGGTAGCGTGTCTACCAATTCCACCACGTCGGCAGCTCTCTAGAACTTATTCTTCATCTGCTTCTTCAGCATCTGATGAGGTTGGCGATTCTACACCACTCTCAGGCAAAGCGGAAGTGTCTTCTGCCTGTTCTTCGATCACTGGCACATCGAGTGCTTCTTTTTCATCCTCTAGCACAGGAATTTCGAAGCTATCCGCATCCTCCTCTAGCACTGGCACGTCAGATTGCATTTCTAGCTGCTGCAAAAAGCTTGGTGTATCTGGGCCATTTACAGCTTGGCGTGCCTGCCAAGCCAAGCCAAGGCTGGTGATCATAAATACCGTGGCGAGGATGGCTGTCATGCGCGATAAAAAATTGCCCGAACCGCTAGCACCGAACATGCTTTGCGACGAAGCGCCACCACCAAAAGATGCGCCTGCGTCTGCACCGCGGCCCTGCTGAATCATAATTAAACCGATTAGCGCAATCGCTGCTAATACGTGAACAACATGTAATACAATATCCATAGATTATGCTTTCCGGCCTTTCAAGGCTTCACAAATAGCGGAAAAATGTTCTGCTTGAAGAGAGGCGCCGCCGATCAAGCCGCCGTCAATATCTTCTTCCGCGAATAAAGAAGCCGCATTATCCCTATTTACACTGCCGCCGTAAAGGATTGGTGTGTTTTTCGCCAGCTCAGGAGCCACCTTTGCTAATTCTGCACGAATAAAAGCATGCACGGCCTGCGCTTGCTCAGGGCTTGCCGTTAGGCCTGTGCCAATTGCCCACACGGGCTCATATGCCAAAATAGGCTTAATGTTTTCGGTTTGCATAACCGCAAGCAAGGGCGCCAGCTGTGCCGCAACCACTTTCTCAGTGTCACCCGCCTCTCGTTCGGCTTGGGTTTCGCCTAAGCAAACCACTGGTGTAATGCCCTGCGCCACCAGCTGGCGGCATTTTGCTAGCACTTGCTCATTGTTTTCGGCAAACAGTGCACGGCGCTCAGAGTGGCCAACCAAGGCAAGCGTTGCGCCCACATCAGCGAGCATGTTAGCAGCCACCTCACCGGTGAAAGCCCCTTCATTTGTAGCTGCCACGTTTTGTGCACCCACCTGCACACCTTGCTCTGCTAATAAAGTGCTTAGCACAGAAAGATAAGGGAAAGGAGGGCACACGCCCACGTTCACATCGGTAACCGCCTGCTCTTTAAACTCAGTTGCCCATTGCTCAGCAAAGGCGTTGCTACCATGCATTTTCCAGTTGCCAATCACCCAAGTGTTTCGCACCACATTCACCTTCTATCTTATTGAATTGCTTCTTCAACCACAGCAGCCAGCTCTTTGCATACGCTAGCCACCTGCCCCGTGTTTTCACCTTCCACCATCACGCGCACCAATGGTTCGGTGCCCGATGGGCGCAATAACACACGCCCTTTGCCTGCTAACTGCTGCTCTGCCGCCTGAATGGCTGCCTGCACCTGTGGGTGCTCTGCTACGCCGTCACGGTTTTCCCCACGCACGTTAATCATTTCTTGCGGCAATTTGTGCATGTCTGCCAAAGCATCACGCAGGCTTTGATCGCGGTGGGCAAGCGCTGCAAGCACTTGCAGCGCTGCAACAATACCATCACCAGTGGTGGCGCAATCCAAGCACAACAAGTGCCCTGAAGATTCGCCACCTATAATCCAATTGTTTTGGTCAAGCTTTTCTACCACGTAGCGGTCGCTCACATTAGCGCGTTCAAACTGGATACCTTGGCGCGCCAAGGCCTGCTCCAAGCCGAAATTGCTCATTAAGGTGCCCACAACGCCATCAATGCCCACGCGCTTTTTGCGGTCTACAGCAAGCAAATACAGCAGTTCATCACCATCTACTATGTTGCCTTGGTCATCCACCATAATCAGGCGATCGGCATCACCGTCTAAAGCAATACCTAAATCCGCACCGGTTTCTAACACTGTTTGCTGCAATAGCTCAGGGCTAGTGCTTCCACAGCCCTCATTAATATTTAAACCATTGGGCGACACACCAATGGGGATCACCACAGCACCAAGCTCTTCAAACACATCCGGCGCAATGTGGTACGCAGCACCGTTGGCGCAATCCACCACTATTTTCATGCCCTCAAGGTTTAAGCGCCCAAGCACTGTACTTTTGCAATACTCAATGTAGCGGCCACGAGCATCAATAATGCGGCGCACCTTGCCCAACTTGTTGGCTGCTGCCATGGGCAAATCGGCGTCGATGCGCGCCTCAATTTCTAGTTCAATTTCATCGGAAATTTTACGCCCATTATGGCCAAAAAATTTAATACCATTATCGGTGTAAGGGTTGTGCGAAGCTGAAATAACAATGCCCGCTTGGGCATTAAATGTGTGCGTCATATAAGCCACGGCAGGGGTAGGCATGGGCCCAAGCAGCAACACATCTACCCCAGCCGCCGAAATACCAGCCTGCAGGGCTGATTCAAACATATACCCTGAAATGCGGGTATCTTTACCAATGGTAATTTTACTGTGGCCACGTTCGGCGAATACAGAACCCGCAGCCCAACCTAGGCGCAGCACGAAATCTGGCGTTATAGGAAAAGTACCCACTGCACCGCGAACACCGTCGGTGCCAAAATATTTGCGCGTCATGTCACGCCTCCTTTAATGGCTTAGCACCGCGGCAGTCATGCGCAGTGCATCCACTGTGGGAGCCACGTCGTGCACACGGAAAATATGCGCACCTTGTGCCGCTGCTAGCACTGCTAAAGCTGTGCTTCCATGCAAGCGCCCGCCCACAGGTTTATTTAATACGTCCCCCACCATGCTTTTGCGCGACACGCCAATAAGCATAGCCGCAGGCAAGGCTAACAAATCGCGTAAGTGCGCCATTAGCGTTAGGTTATGAGTGAGGTTTTTGCCAAAACCAAAGCCAGGGTCGATGACTAAACGGTCGCGAGCCATACCAGCTTGTTCGCAGGCTTCTAGCTTGCGCGCTAGGTAACCCCTCACCTCTGCCACCACATCTTGGTAATAAGGCGCTTGCTGCATGGTCTGCGGCTCGCCTTGGCGGTGCATCAGGCATACAGCTAGGCCGCTGTCTGCAGCAGCCTGCATAGCACCCTCACGATCTAGGGCCCGCACATCGTTAATCATGCCTGCCCCAAGTGCCGCACCTGCACGCATTAACTCAGGGTTACTTGTATCTAAAGAGATCACTACGTCTAGCTCGCGATGGATTCTTTCCACCACCGGCAGCACGCGATCTAGCTCTTCTTGCGAACTCACTAACGCCGCACCTGGGCGAGTGGATTCACCTCCCACATCGATAAATGCTGCGCCTTCGGCTGCCATTTTGGCAGCTTGAGCAAACGCCGCATCGGTGTTGGTGTAACGCCCACCATCTGAAAAAGAATCGGGGGTAACATTTAAGATGCCCATAACAAGAGGCGCAGACAGTGATACTGTCCGCGCCCCGCATTGCAATGTACTACGTTTTGCCATAATTAACGCTTAGTGTATGTTGGCTGGCCCACCGATGGCATCATCGCTGTTGCCTTCGGCCTCTGCTGCAGTGTCTGCCTCCGTTTCTCCTGCATGCAAACCACCATCGTCGCCTGGCTCATCCCAATCTTTAGGGGGGCGTGGCGTGCGGCCGCTCATGATGTCATCAATCTGCTCCGCATCAATGGTTTCATATTTCATTAATGCTTGTGCCATGGCTTCAAGCTTATCGCGGTTTTCATGCAAAATGCGTTCGGCAGAATCGTAGCAACGGTCGATAATGGCACGTACTTCTTCATCAATCGCCATGGCCGTTTGCTCGGATACACCACTGCTCTTCGACACCGATTTGCCCAAAAACACTTCGCCTTCTTCCTCTTCGTACGACAAGGGCCCAAGCTTTTCAGACAAACCCCACTTGGTAACCATGTTGCGGGCCAACTTTGTGGCACGCTCAATATCGTTTGAAGCACCAGTGGTAACGCCATCAAAGCCATGAATCATTTCTTCGGCAATACGGCCACCAAACAAGGAGCTAATCATCCCTTCAAGAGCACGCTTTGATTGGCTATATTTATCTTCCTCGGGCAAATACATGGTTACACCAAGCGCACGGCCTCGTGGAATAATAGACACTTTGTAAACAGGGTCATGCTCAGGCATAAGGCGGCCAACAATGGCATGGCCAGCTTCGTGATACGCTGTGTTGAGCTTCTCTTTTTCGTTCATCACCATAGAACGGCGCTCAGAGCCCATCAGGATCTTATCTTTCGCTTGCTCAAATTCTTGCATGCTCACCAAGCGCTTATCGCTACGTGCAGCAAATAACGCCGCTTCGTTTACCAAGTTAGCAAGGTCGGCACCTGAAAAGCCTGGCGTTCCGCGTGCTAACAGTGATGGCTGCACATCGTCACCTAATGGCACCTGTTTCATGTGCACCTTCAAGATCTGCTCGCGGCCACGCACATCGGGCAAAGGCACCACCACTTGGCGGTCGAAACGGCCGGGGCGCAACAAGGCTGCATCAAGCACATCAGGGCGGTTAGTCGCAGCAATAACAATTACACCATCGTTTTGGCCAAAGCCATCCATCTCTACTAACAACTGGTTGAGGGTTTGTTCGCGTTCGTCGTGGCCACCGCCAAGGCCAGCGCCACGGCTGCGGCCAACCGCATCAATTTCGTCGATAAAGATAATGCAGGGCGCGTGTTTTTTCGCTTGCTCGAACATATCGCGCACCCGTGAAGCACCCACACCCACGAACATTTCCACAAAATCGGAACCCGAGATAGAAAAGAAAGGTACGCGTGCTTCACCTGCAATCGCTTTAGCGAGCAGCGTTTTACCGGTACCAGGAGAACCCACCATCAGCACACCACGGGGGATCTTACCGCCCAAGCGCTGGAATTTAGTAGGATCACGCAAAAACTCAACAAGCTCCGACACTTCTTCTTTCGCTTCATCTACACCAGCCACATCGGCAAAGGTGGTTTTAATTTGATCTTCAGATAGCAGCTTTGCTTTGCTCTTGCCGAAAGTCATTGGGCCACCGCCTCCACGGCCACCACCTTGCATTTGGCGCATGAAGAACATGAAAATCGCCACAATCAACAAAATAGGCAAGATAGAAAGGAACAGCTGTGTTAGGAAACCCTGGCGTTCAGGTTCACGCCCTTCTACGTTGACATTGTTTTGGATCAGCGTAGGCATGAGGTCGAGGTCTGTAATCATGGGTTTGATGGTTTCAAAGGTTTGCCCATCGCGGCCTTCCGCGCGAATACGATAATCGCGGATTTCTACTTCAGCCACATCACCGTTTTCCACGCGCTCTATGAAGCTCGAGTAACTCACTGTGTTAGGCGCTGCATGATCACCCAACCCTTGGGCCACCATGTATAAAACCCCAGCTACCACAAGCCAGAGCACTATGTTTTTCGACATATCGTTCAAGGGACACCTCTCCCCGTTAACCAAATGAAAGAAAAGCGACAGCTTCTCTTAGCAGTGCATTTTACTGTCAGCAAGACAGTATACCTTATCCACGCTTCAAACCCGACCCTAACAAATATACTTCAGGGGAACGAGCACGGCTTGCAGCTGGCTTACGCGTTACCATACGCTGAAAACTATCACGCATAGTGCGACGGTATTCCTCGATGCCTTCGCCTTGGAATACTTTCACTAAAAAGCGGCCATCAGGCTTTAGCACATGCATAGCAAGATCTAGCGCAAGTTCTGCTAAATACATGGAACGCGGTAAATCCACTGCCCTGTTACCACTCATATTGGGGGCCATATCCGACATTACAAGGTCTACTGGTTCATCACCCACGGCAGCCATGATGTCGTTGAACACATTATCTTCGCGAAAATCGCCTTGAATGAAAGTAACATCGGCGATGGGATCCATGGGCAAAATATCGCTAGCCACTATAGTGCCATGGCCTTGCAGCCTTTGCGCCGCCACTTGCGTCCAACTGCCGGGGGCTGCGCCTAGATCTATCACCCGCATGTTCTTTTTAAATAAACCGTCTTTTTCGTCGATTTCTAAAAGCTTATAACTAGCCCGAGAGCGGTAGCCCTCTGCTTGTGCTTTAGCCACCCACATGTCGCTAAAATGTTCATCTAGCCAACGACGGCTGCTTTTTGAGCGTGCCATGCTGTAGAATGCACTCCTTTACTAAAGGGAGACCAATCATGGCCAATAATAGTCCATTGAGCAAACCAGACATTCGCCGTTTTCGCGCTATCGGCCATCACCTTAAACCTGTCCTGATTATGGGTGACAGCGGCTTAAGCGAAGGCTTCCTCGAAGAACTTGAACAGCGCCTGGAAGACCACGAGTTAATTAAAGTGCGCATTAGCGCCGAAGATAGGGAAGACCGACAGCTACTAGGAACGGCCATGGCTGATGCTGTGAGCGCCACCATTGTGCAACGTATTGGTAGCATGCTGTTACTCTACCGCGCGGCAAAACGCCCAAACCCCAAACTATCGAACGTATTGCGCGACCAACAAGGTTGAGCTTAATGCTCAACCTTAAGGATTTCATATTCCACTAAGCCACCAGGGGTGTTGATTTGCACTTCATCACCCACTTCTTTCCCTACCAACCCTCGGGCAATCGGTGAGGTGACAGAGATTTTGCCTGCACGGATATTCGCTTCGTCTTCGCCCACAATTTGATAGCTGGCTTCTTTGTCGGTTTCAATATCCGCGATGGTAACGGTGGTGCCGAAGATCACTTTTCCGGTGTTCGCGATCGCCTTTACATCGATTATTTGCGCAGCACCAAGTTTACCTTCGATCTCATTAATACGGCCTTCACAGAAACTTTGCTCTTCGCGCGCGGCATGATATTCGGCGTTTTCTTTTAAGTCGCCATGTTCACGCGCCTCCGCAATCGCTTTCACGATGCGCGGGCGAACTTCTGTTTTGAGCCGCTGTAATTCTTCGCGTAAGGCTTCGGCGCCTTCCACTGTCATAGGAATTCTTTGCATTATTCTATCCCTCAGCACCCTACCTTAGGGTGCTAATGTTTGATGTAATTCTTGCAGGCTGCGCACTTCAGTATCATCACCCATCTTCAGCGCCTGGGTTGTGGCCCAAGCAGCTGCAATAGTGGTGTTATAAAACACTTTTCCTTGCAGTGCTGAACGGCGAATTGTGAACGAATCGCTCACAGCCTGTTTGCCTTCGGTGGTGTTAATGATCATGGCGATGTCGCCATTTTTGATCTTATCAACAATATGCGGGCGGCCTTCGAGCACCTTGTTCACACGCTGCACTGGCACACCACCCGCTTCAAGAGCTTCTGCAGTGCCGCGCGTAGCCACAAGGCTAAAACCTAGTTCATGTAGTTCTTCTGCCACCTCCACGGCAAGCGGCTTATCCACGTCACGCACCGAAATAAACACGGTGCCACCTGGCTCTGGCAAACGCTCGCCGGCACCTAAACATGCTTTACCAAATGCTTCTGCAAACGTGCTACCCACACCCATCACTTCGCCAGTGGATTTCATTTCTGGGCCTAGAATGGGATCTACGTTTGAGAACTTAGCAAAGGGGAACACCGCCTCTTTTACGCTAAAGTGCGCAGGCACGATTTCTTTTGTAAACCCCTGTTCGGCAAGGCTTGTGCCCGCCATGCAGCGTGCGGCAATTTTGGCCAAGGAGTGGCCAATGCATTTGGAAATAAACGGCACGGTGCGCGAGGCACGCGGGTTTACTTCAAGCACATAAACGTCATCGCCTTTCACCGCAAACTGAACGTTCATTAGGCCAACCACATCAAGCTCAAGCGCCATGTCACGGGTTTGCTCACGCATTACTTCAAGCACATTACCGGTTACCGAGTATGGCGGTAAGGAACAGGCAGAATCACCTGAATGCACGCCCGCTTGCTCAATGTGCTCCATCATGCCACCAATCACCACGTCGGTGCCGTCGCAAATTGCATCCACGTCGAATTCAATGGCGTCATCCAAAAAGCGATCGAGCAACACTGGAGATTCGTTAGATACCGATACGGCGTTTTTCATGTAGCTACGTAGTTCGCTTTCGTTAAACACGATCTCCATGGCACGGCCACCTAGCACATAGGAAGGGCGCACCACTAGTGGGTAGCCTATTTCCTCAGCTAGGCGCACACCTTCTTCGGTGCTGCGCGCTGTGCGGTTAGGCGGCTGTTTTAAGCCTAACTTATTTACCATTTGTTGGAAGCGCTCGCGGTCTTCGGCTTCGTCAATAGCATCAGGGTTAGTGCCAATAATAGGCACACCAGCAGCTTGCAAAGCCTGAGCAAGTTTCAATGGTGTTTGCCCACCATATTGCACAATCACACCTGCGGGCTGTTCGGTTTCCACCACTTCAAGCACGTCTTCCAAGGTTACGGGTTCAAAGTAGAGGCGATCGGATACATCGTAATCCGTAGAAACGGTTTCTGGGTTGCAGTTGATCATGATGGTTTCGTAGCCATCTTCGCGCATGGCAAGTACGGCGTGTACACAGCAGTAATCAAACTCAATGCCCTGGCCGATACGGTTAGGGCCACCGCCCAACACCATAATTTTTTTGTTACTGCTTGGCTTAGCTTCACATTCTTCATCGTAGGTGGAATACATATAAGCCATGGGGCTTGCAACGGCACCCGCTATGGTGTCCACACGCTTATACACGGGGCGCACACCTAGCTCATAGCGTTTCTCGCGTACGGCTGATTCTTGCACGCCAAGCAGCTGCGCTAAGCGCACATCAGAGAAACCTTTGCGCTTTAAACCATACAAGCTGGTTTTATCCAACAATTTAAAACCGTTATCCACCAAGCGCTGCTCTTCTTTTACTAAATCCTCAAGCTGCACGAGGTACCAAGGGTCTATTTTAGTAAGCTGAAACAGCTCATCCACTGTCATACCGGCACGGAAACCATCGGCCAAAACCCATAAGCGCTCTGGCGTTGGTGTGGCGAGTGCCTCCACCACTTGTTTGCGCAATTCTTCAGCATTGCCTTCAAACATGGGCTCTAAGCCGTATTTATCGATTTCTAGCGCACGCACGGCTTTCTGCAACGATTCTTGGAAGTTGCGGCCCATGGCCATCACTTCACCCACCGCCTTCATTTGTGTGGTGAGAGTTGGATCTGCTGCTGGGAATTTTTCAAAGTTAAAACGTGGGATTTTGGTAATCACGTAATCGATGGCTGCTTCAAATGCAGCGGGGAACTGCCCACCCACCATGGCATTGGGAAGCTCATCGAGGGTGTAGCCCACAGCAAGCTTGGCCGATACGTAAGCAATGGGAAAGCCTGTGGCCTTAGAGGCAAGCGCCGATGAACGCGATACACGCGGGTTCATTTCGATCACCACCAAACGGCCAGTATCTGGGCACTGCCCAAACTGTACGTTAGCACCACTCGCCTGCACACCAATTTCGCGCAAAATGGCGAACGAGGCGTCGCGCATGATTTGGTATTCTTTATCAGTAATGGTTTGCGCTGGGGCTACGGTAATGGCATCGCCTGTGTGTACGCCCATTGGGTCAAAGTTTTCAATGCAGCACACAATAATGCAATTATCGTTGTTATCGCGCACCACTTCCATTTCGTATTCTTTCCAGCCGAGCAGGGATTCATCAATCAACAGCTCGCGTGTGGGCGATAACTCGAGGCCGCGCTCACAAATTTCTTTAAATTCTTCGCGGTTATACGCAATACCACCACCACTGCCACCTAGGGTAAAGCTTGGGCGGATGATGCAAGGAAAGCCAATCTCCTCGAGCACGGCGTAAGCTTCATCCATGCTGTGGGCAATATCAGAACGTGGGCACGCGAGGCCAATATCTTTCATTGCCTTATCAAAACGGCTTCTGTCTTCTGCTTTATCAATGGCATCGGCATTGGCACCGAGCATTTCCACGCCATATTCCGCCAAAACACCGTGGCGCTCGAGCTCTAGCGCACAGTTCAGTGCCGTTTGGCCGCCCATGGTGGGGAGCAGCGCATCAGGGCGTTCTTTAGCAATAATTTTTGCCACAACTTCCCAGGTGATGGGCTCAATATAAGTGGCATCCGCCATAGTGGGGTCGGTCATAATAGTGGCTGGGTTAGAGTTCACTAAAATAACGCGGTAGCCTTCTTCCTTTAACGCTTTACAAGCTTGCGCACCGGAATAGTCGAACTCGCAGGCCTGGCCAATCACAATTGGGCCAGCCCCAATAATAAGAATACTCTGTATGTCTGTTCTCTTGGGCATAGTGTCCAAACCACCATTTTCGGATGAATCTAAGAGGGATTGCCGGCACAAGGGCCGGCGTTGTCTTTCCGCTTATGCAGTTAACGAGGCAACGAAGCTAGCTAATAAGGTGTCTACACCAGCAGACCCAACGCTACCCTTCGGCACCCCTTGAAAACCCTGCGCAGGCGCATTTTGCCACTGTACACCTTGCACAGATTGATCAAACAATGAGGTGTACGTTACTGCCACGTGTGCCGGCAAACTATCAGCACGCAATGCGGTGGCGCTGCGTTGGTCTGTGTGCTCCACCTTGCCTGTATCAACAGCGCGCACAGGGTGAGAACCACCAAAATGGCCAGGCACTAGGGCTTCTTCATTAGCCCCTTCCGCAACAGCCATCACACGCATACCTAGGCCCACACCAAACATAGGCTTTTGCGCAGCAAGCAAGGCTTTCACCGTGGCCAATACCTCAGCGTTAGCTTGTGCGGCACCCGGCCCATTTGATAGCACCACCGCATCGGCGTCGATATCTTCTGCATTCGTGTTTGCTGGTAGCACCGTTACTTGGGCACCCACTTCCACTAACACACGCAGCAACGTGCGTGTTGTGCCGAGGTCGAGCACCGCCACGCGCGGGCCACCCTGTTTAGCCTGGCTGTGGCCTTCGCCCCAATGCCAAATGCCCTCTTCCCATGCATACGGGTTAGCTGTGCTCTCCCAGCTATGGGCAGGTTCGGCGCTTTTGGCGGCGGCAATAGCTGCCGCTTCATCGATGTTGTCGCCACACTGAATGCAGCCACGCAAGCGGCCATGTTCGCGCAGCACACGGGTAAGGCGGCGCGTATCGATCTCTGCAATGCCCACCACACCGTGCTGCTGTAAATATTCTGGAAGGCTAATTTGTGCACGCCAGTTGCTCACCATTTGGGATAACTCACGCACCACTAAACCTGCTGCAGCCACACCATCGGCCTCTGCATCTTCAGCATTTAAGCCAGTGCTGCCAGCAATGGGATAAGTAAGGGTTAGGATTCGTCCTGCCAGCGCAGGGTCTGTTAATAGCTCCTGGTAGCCACTTGTGGCGGTGCTAAACACCACGTCAGCGCACACTTGCCCAGGGGTACCAATCGAGACGCCATGGAAAACACTACCATCTTCAAGCGCCAATAAGGCCGGAACTGTCACGCAACCTCCAGAATAATATTCCACCAGAAAAGGAGAGCCGAACTCTCAAACTGCCTGCTCGGTAGTGCTAGCACCACTGGAAAAACAGGCACCGCACATGCAAAAAAAGCGAGATGGTTGCCCCACCTCGCCTGGATTCAGCGCATTAATGACACAGTAAATGCTACAAACTTTGCCGTCCCTAGCAGGCAACAGCGCATTTTAAGGTTTATTGCGCTCTATGTCACCCGCCTTGCGGGAATTATTCATTTTAATCCTAAAACATCTTGCATATCGAACAAACCAGCCTCTTGTTTCACTAGCCAACCAGCAGCACGCACTGCACCGCGGGCGAAATTCATACGGCTGCTCGCTTTATGGGTAATCTCAATGCGTTCACCCTCACCAGCAAACATGACCGTGTGCTCACCCACAATATCGCCAGCACGAATTGTCTCAAAACCAATGGTTTTACGATCTCTTTCGCCAGTGCGTCCTTCGCGGCCATAAATGGCACATTCTTTCAAATCACGGCCAAGCTCGTTAGCGATCACTTCGCCCATCACCAAGGCAGTTCCTGATGGCGCATCAATTTTATGGCGGTGGTGGGCCTCTATAATTTCAATATCCACATCATCACCTAACACCTTTGCCGCTTGTGCCAACAAAGTGAGGGTGAGGTTTACGCCAACGGAATAGTTGGCAGCAAAACATACTGGCACTTTCGTGGCCACTTGCTGCAAATGCTGTTTTTGCTCGTCGGTTAAGCCAGTGGTGCCAATAACAATAGGCTTACCGTGCTGCTCGCACAGGCTGAGGTTTGCTGCCGTGCCTTCCGGCAACGTAAAATCAATAAATACGTCGGCTGCATTAATTACCTCGGCAAGGCTATCCACCAAAGGCACACCTAGCTTGCCCACACCTGCCATTTCACCTGCGTCCACGCCTACTAAGCTACTGCCAGGCACATCCACCGCAACCGCCAGGCTTAACCCTTCTGTGCTTTGCACTGCCTCGATTAATGTTTTGCCCATGCGCCCTGCGGCGCCAAGAATTCCCACTTTCAACATAACTTTGCCCTTATTGTGCCGCTATTTTATGCGGCTACCTGTTGGTATTTGCTTGGTTGGTTCGCCCGGGGTATCGGGCGCATCTTTATGCAACTGCCGCCTGTCGCGTTCGATAGCCGCGCGGTTGAGCATCATGGCGGTGATCGGGGCGCTCAACAGCACCGCGATGGTAATTAGCAATTCATGTAATACAAAACGGCCACCCGTTAGCGTAAAAAACAGCATGGATGCAATCAGAATAGCACCAATACCTAAAGTGCCCGGCAACGAAGGCCCATGGGTGCGCTGATAAAAATTAGATAAACGCAATAGGCCCACGCCCCCCGTTAAGGTGAGCAGCCCCCCTAACACGGTGAGCAGCACCAGGGGCACCATTAACCACCAAGGCAAATTTTCCGCCATCACTCGATCACCTCGCCACGCATTAAAAATTTAGCGGTAGCAATGGTGCTCACAAAGCCAATAAAAGTAATCAGCAACGCCACTTCAAAATACAAATCGTGGCCGAACATCATGCCTAGCACCAGCAAAGTAAGCACCACTGTTAGGTACAGCACATCAAGTGCTAACACCCTATCCTGTGCTGTGGGGCCAAGCAGCATACGCGCCATGGCGCACAGCATGGTAACGGCAAAACATAACAGGGCAAAATATTGCGCCGCTAATAGTATGTTCATGAACCAAAAATCTCCATTAACGGCTGCTCATAACGCTCTTTAATTACCTTCCGCCAAGCCGCTTCGTCGCGTAAATCCAGCACATGGATCATTAAATAACGCCTGTCATTACTAAGCTCAGCCCACACAGTGCCAGGCGTGGAATTAATAATGCATGCTAGCACAGCCAACCCATGGTGCGATGTCATGTCCATGGGGATAGTCATAAACCCAGAATGCTGCCGGCGCCAACGCGGGCCCCAAATCACCACACTCACATCCCATGCCGACACGCAAATATCCCACAACACCTTAACAAACAAAGCCAACATAACCATGGGTTTACGCACCTGTTGGGCACGAATGGGCTGCAAACCACGAAACCACCAAGGCAACCCCCACGCAGCAAATAAAGCAAACAGAACATGCGCAGGCGCTAAGGTTTGGTTAAGCAACAACCACATGCAAAATAAAAATGCCGATTGAATAGGAAACGGAAACCATCGCTTCATTGTGCCACCTCGCTACCCACAGGCAGGGTGCTTAACACTTCACGGGCAGTGGCATGAGAATCCTCCAGGCTTTCGGCCGTGCGCGTTAAATAGCCCATTACTGGCCCAGCACATACAGTTAGCACCACACATAACAGTAACAATACCGCCACCGGCCCTGCTTCAATTACCCGCAACCGCGGGGGCGCATGCGATTCAGGCACCCAAAATAAACGTATACCAAAACGCAAAAACGCCACTATACCAGTAAGGCCCGAAGCAATAATTAGCAGCATTAGCACCCAGTGCTCTAAGGCTGGTGCCCCCGCAGCGGGGTGCAGGATAGCCACCAATAAAGTAAATTTAGCCAAAAAGCTTGATAAAGGCGGCAAACCTGTGAGCAGAATACTGGCCACTACAAAACTTAAACCGAGAAAAGCCAAAGCCGCGGGTATCACCACACCAATTTCTTCTTGCTCAGGCAGCACCATGCCTTGCGCCTCAAATGCTTCCACGGTAACTGCCAGCATATCGGCACCGAATTGGCGAATGCGCTCAAGCAAATCAATCAACAAAAACAAGGCTCCCACTACCAAGGTGGAAACCAGTAAATAAAACAGCGTAGCAGCCCAAGCTTGTGTGGTGCCAAGGCTAAGGCCGGCCAATAAGATACCTGTGGAAGCAAAGATGCTCACCCCCGCCATGCGGCGTAAATCTTGCGCTGCTAACATGCCCAGCGAAGCAAAAAAGAGGGTTAGCATGGCCAAGCTCATCAGCCAACTTGCCTCTGTTTGCAACCCTGCCACCGCGCCTTCGGGCACCACGATATTCCATAGCCGCAGCAGTGAATAAAAGCCCACTTTCGTCATAATGGCAAACATGGCCGCCACCGGCGCCACGGCTACGCCATAGCTTGTGGGCAGCCAAAAATTTAGTGGCCACACGGCACTTTTCACTAAAAATGCCACCGCTAAAATAGCTGCGCCAGCTTGCAGCAAAGCGTAGTCCGAAGTTGGAATTTGCCCTGTTAGCAACGTAATTTCCGCCATGCTCAACGAACCGGTGGCGGCATAAATCAACCCCACGCCCACCAAAAAAATAGAGGATGACACTAGGTTTACCGCAATGTAACGCAACCCTGCGCGCACACGCATAATGCCTGAACCATGCAGCAGCAACCCATAAGAGGCCGCTAACATAATTTCAAAGAACACAAATAAGTTGAATAAATCATGGGTTAAGAAAGCGCCATTCACCCCCATGAGCAACAATTGAAACAGGCCATAAAAATGTATGCCCACGCGATCCCAGCGAGCTACCGCGAACACCAGTGAACACAGCGCCAACACCGCCGTAAGCACGAGCATAAGCGCCGCTAAGCGATCCACCATCAAAGCGATACCAAAAGGTGGCGCCCAGTTACCGAGCAAATACACCAGCGCGGTATTGGCATCTGTAGTGGCATCCACTTTCACCAACAAAACCACTGCCAACACCAATTGCAGTAGCACACTCAAGATGCTTACAGTCACTTTAAAGGTGCGTTTAAATTCACTCACCGACGCTAGCAGCGCCGCGCTAATTAACGGCACCAACACAGGCAAAATTGGTAAATGCTGGCTAACGCTCATTGCTCATCTTCCTCCACGCCATCCACATGGTCGGTGCCCGTTAAACCACGGCCAACTATCATTACCACCAAAAACAGCGCCAGCATGGCAAAACCAATCACAATCGCAGTTAACACAAGAGCTTGGGGCACAGGGTCGGCATATTGCGCTATCTCGCTACTATTGCCCACTAACACGGGTGCTTTATCCACTGCCAAGCGCCCCATGGCGAATAAAAATAAATTCACCCCATACGACAAAATAGACAGCCCCATCACCACCTGGAAGGTACGTGGGCGCAACAACAGCCATACGCCAGCTGCGCACAGCACGCCTACTGCAAGCGCTATAATTAACTCCATCGCATAGCTCCTTTACTGCGCACCAGCCGGTTTCTCTTTTTTGTGGGGGTAAAGCGACGGCTGCGCAAGGATTGATGTGCTAAGGCAATGAGCAACAAAGAGCTAGCCCCTACCACTAACAAAAACACACCTAAATCAAAAATAAACGCACTCGGCAGCGGAATAGCGCCTAACCATGGCACGTTAATTAAGCCGTTATAGCTGGTGAGGAAAGGGTACCCGAACAACCAAGCAGCCATGCCCGTGGCACCTGCAAGCAGCAGGCCAACGCTAAGCCACAAATGTGGGCGAATGCGTAATTTTGCTTCCACCCACAAAGTGCCACTTACCATGTACTGCAAAATAAGTGCCACCGTCATAATCAGCCCTGCCACAAAGCCACCCCCTGGCAGGTTGTGGCCGCGGTATAAAAAGTACAGCGCCAGCAAGGTAAGCACCGGCATTAAAGCACGGAAATAAATAGCAGGGATAACAAGGTAGCCACGGCGGGTTAGCTGCCAAGGAGCTACCTTTTGCACCGTGCTTAAACGTTGGGCACGCAACTCGATGCTATCGGGATCGGGCCTAAAGCGGCGTAAGAGCGCATAGATTGTTAGCGCCACAATGCCAAGCACGGTAATTTCACCGAAGGTATCAAAGCCACGAAAATCCACTAAAATCACATTAACCACATTGCTGCCGCCACCCTGGGGCAAGGCTTCGTTGAGGAAAAATTCGGAAATATGCGCTGAGCCTGAATGGGTTAGCACCAAATATGTTGTGGCAGCCATGCCAATACCAATAGCAAGCGCTAACACACCGTCACGTATGCGGCGGCGATAATCACGGCTAGTGGGCTTCACCCCTGTGACATCGGGGGTTAAACGGCGCGGCAACCAACGCAAACCTAATAAAATAAGTACCGTGGTCACCACTTCCACCGCCAACTGGGTGAGGGCTAAATCTGGTGCGGAGAACAGGGCAAATGTTAGGCTCACAATAATGCCCGTGGCGCTCATTAAAATGAGGGCCGCCAAACGGTGGTGTTTTGCTTGGTAGGCTGCGGCCAACGCACAAATGCCACCCACCACCCACATCACCGCAAACAGCGGCTGGAATGTTAAGGTATCGCGCAAAGCGCCACCGTTCACACGAGCTACAGCAAGCCCGCCAACTACGAAAGTAACTATTAATAGCCACAACAACTGCGGCTGTAAGCGCTCAGAAGTTAAACGCTCCTCCACGCGCACCGCAAAAGAAGTAACGCCAAGCAAAATTCGTTCAAATTCCCGTTGCCCATCAAAGCGGTGCAAAAAAGGCACTTTATCTAGGCGGCTAATGCCGTAACGGCGCTGCAACAAAAAGTACAACAACAAGCCACCCACAAAGGCAAGCAAGCTCATAAACAGCGGCAAGTTAAAACCATGCCAAATTTGCACGCTGTATTCAGGTGTGTAGCTACCTAGCATGACCTGCACTGCATGTTGCAACATCGGCGCCACTATTAAGCCAGGTAAGGTGCCCACCACAATGCATGCCACCACTAATAACTCGATGGGAAAGCGCATCCAGCGCGGAGGCTCTTGTGGTGTTTTGGGCAAATTCTCTGGTGTTGGGCCAAAAAACACTTCGGTAATAAACCGCAAGGAATACACCACGCTTAAAGTACTGGCCACAATGGCCGCTAGCGGCAGCCAAGTGTTGCGCGAACCAAAGCCTGCTGCTTCAGCAAAAAACATTTCCTTTGATAAGAAGCCATTTAATAAAGGCACCCCTGCCATGGCCGCTGCGGCCACCATGGCTAACGTGGCTGTTACCGGCATCAGCTTACGCAGCCCCGTAAGTTGCCGTAAATCGCGTGTCCCGCTTTCGTGGTCGATAATTCCTGCGGCCATAAATAAAGATGCCTTGAAGGTGGCATGGTTAAGCGTGTGGAACAATGCTGCTACTGCTGCTAGCGGTGTGCCCATGCCAAGCAATAGTGTAATTAAACCCAAGTGGCTAATAGTGGAGTATGCCAACAAACCTTTGAGATCCTGCTGGAAAATGGCCACAAACGCACCCATCACCAATGTAATCAAACCTGCCACGCCAATTAGGTAAGACCATTCTTGCGTGCCTGCTAGCACAGGCCAAAAACGCATAAGCAGAAACACACCCGCTTTCACCATAGTGGCCGAGTGCAAATAAGCAGATACCGGTGTGGGCGCAGCCATGGCGCGTGGCAGCCAAAAATGGAAAGGGAATTGTGCGCTTTTGGTTAAGGCACCCAACGCCACCAGCACTAAAATGGCTAGGTACCATTGGTGTTCGCGCAGGGTATCGCCAGAAAGTAAGATATCCTCCAGCTCATAACTGCCCACCGCCTGGCCCATGAGTAGCAAGCCAGCGAGCAAGCAAAGCCCTCCCGTGGCCGTTACAATCAACGACATACGCGCACCGCGGCGCGCATCCGCACGGTGATACCAGTAGCCAATAAGCATGAAGGAAACGAGGCTTGTTAGCTCCCAAAACAACGCCAACTGGATAATATTGCCCGACAACACAATACCAAGCATGGCGCCCATAAAAGCAAGCAGGAAAGCAAAAAAGCGCGGCGCAGGATCTTCTTTCGACAAGTAATAACGCGCATACATCACCACTAGCACGCCCACGCTACTTACCAGCAAGCTAAACAGCCAAGCGAAGCTGTCCATGCGTAAGGAAAAGTTCAGCCCGTAATCTGGCAACCATGCGGCCTTAAACACCACCCAATCGCCAGCGGCAATGGCTGAATACTGTAACAAGGTAAGGAGGGAACATAGCGCTGCCACCCCGCCCGCTATCCATGCTTCAATATTTCTATTATTAGCAGGCAACAACGCGGCACAAAAACTACCAAAAAACGGCAAAAATATAATTAGCGCTAACAACATACAATTATGGCTCGGCTGGTTAAGTGGTCCTAATCGCCGGCAGCAAATACTACCGCCCTATTGATTACTCAATACTCAGGCTTACGCCACTGCTTTCAACAGTTTGTGCTTTGCTGAAGCGTGGCCAACAATACGTATTGCAACGAAAAAGATGGCTCCGAATGTGGAGCCATCTTGCATCAGATGGGCATTAACTTTAGCGTAAAGTCGCTTTTAGCTCAAAGAAAATATTTTTTATTATGCTTTTTTGGCAAATTATTTAGCCCCCTTCAAAAAACCGCTTTACGCCTTCAAAAAAGCTGCTTTTTTTTGGGTTATGGCGCTTGCCGCCTTTTAGCACCGATGCCTGAAACTGGCGCAGTAATTCTTTTTGCTCTTTCGTTAGCGACACAGGGGTTTCGACCACCACGCGGCAAAGCAAATCGCCTGTACCGCCACCGCGCACGCCCGCCACGCCTTTACCACGCAAACGGAACATACGGCCCGTTTGTGTTTCAGCAGGCACCTTAAGGCTTACCTTACCGCCCAACGTGGGTACCTCTAGCTCTCCACCAAGCGCAGCATCAACAAAATCAAGCGGCACTTCGCAGTACAAATCGTTGCCATCACGGGTAAAAATATCGTGCGGCTTCACTTGCACCTGAATATATAAATCACCTGGTGGGCCACCATTCGCACCTGGCTCACCGCGGCCTGTTACGCGGATTCTATCGCCATCATCCACCCCAGCAGGGATTTTAATGGTTTCTTCGCGAGTGGTTTGCACGCGGCCTTCACCTTGGCAATTATCACAAGGGTTTTTCACCTCTTGGCCTGAGCCATGGCACGTGGGGCACGTTTGCTGCACGCTAAAGAAGCCTTGCTGCATGCGCACTTGGCCATAACCATTACAGGTGGAACAGGTTGCCGGCTGCGAGCCATCTTTAGAGCCCGAACCATCACACACAGTGCATTCGTCCCAATTTGGTACGCGAATTTTTTCTGTGGTACCACGCACGGCTTCTTCTAGAGTGATGGCTAAGCCATAGCGCAAATCTGCACCTCGGCTAGGCCCACCACGGCGTCCACCGCCGGCACCACCAAAAATATCGCCGAAAATGTCGCCAAAAATATCACCAAAACCTGCGCTGCCTGGGCCACCTTGGCCTCCAAAACCGCCTTGCCCGCCCATGCCTGCATGGCCAAAACGATCGTATGCGGCGCGTTTATCAGCGTCGGAAAGCACTTCATATGCCTCTTTTGCTTCTTTAAATTTAGCTTCGGCACTTTCGTCGTCGGGGTTTCTGTCTGGGTGGTAACGCATGGCCATACGGCGGTAAGCACGCCGTATATCCTGCTCGCTGGCGTCTTTTTCTAGACCCAGCACTTCATAATAATCACGTTTAGACATAACTTAGCCTGTTCATAATACTTGTCTGAAAGCATCACGCCGGGCTTGGGCCCGGCGTGATGGTAACGATGCTAGGCACCGTGGCACACACTGAATAGCGAATTACGCTTTATTTTCTTCGTCATTCACTTCTTCAAACTCAGCATCCACCACATCGTCACTGGCGTCAGCTGCTTCGGCACCTTCAGCAGCACCAGCCTCTTGCTGTGCAACTTCGGCGTACAAGCGCTGAGCCAGCTCGGCAGAAGCATCGCCTAGGGCTTTCGTTTTCTCTTCAATATCAGCTTTATCGTTGCCTTTTAGTGCTTCTTCCAGTGCTTCGATGGCAGCAGTAATAGCTGTTTTTTCATCCTCTGTGGCTTTATCGCCTGCTTCTTCTAACGTTTTGCGCGTAGCGTGCACAAGCTGATCACCTTGGTTGCGCGCCTGCACCAGCTCTTCAAACTTGCGATCTTCCTCGGCATGCGCCTCTGCATCACGCACCATTTGCTCCACTTCTTCATCGCTTAAACCTGAGGAAGCTTTAATTTGAATGGTTTGTTCTTTGCCGGTGGCCTTGTCTTTCGCGCTAACGTTTAACACACCGTTAGCATCGATATCAAAGGTAACTTCAATTTGTGGCATACCACGCGGGGCTGCTGGGATCCCCTCTAAGTTGAACTGGCCAAGCGACTTGTTCTGCGCCGCTTGCTTACGCTCACCTTGCAACACATGCACGGTTACAGCCGATTGGTTGTCATCAGCGGTGGAGAACACTTGCGATGCCTTGGTTGGGATTGTGGTGTTTTTCTCAATAATCGGCGTCATTACACCACCCATGGTTTCGATACCAAGGGTAAGCGGGGTAACGTCGAGCAACAGCACGTCGGTCACATCACCGCCAAGCACCGCACCCTGAACAGCAGCACCCATGGCCACAGCTTCGTCTGGGTTCACATCACGGCGTACTTCTTTGCCGAAGAACTCAGCCACTTTCTTTTGCACCATCGGCATACGGGTTTGCCCACCCACAAGGATCACATCGGATACTTCGTTAGCACTTAAACCAGCATCGGCTAGGGCTACTTTACATGGCTCTAGCGAGCGCTCTACTAACGCCTCCACCAAGGACTCTAAACGAGCACGAGTAACACGCACCACCAAGTGCTTGGGGCCTGATTGGTCGGCAGTGATATAGGGCAAGTTAACTTCTGTTTGTTCCGCAGAAGAAAGCTCGATTTTGGCTTTTTCTGCCGCCTCTTTTAAGCGCTGCATAGCAAGCGGATCGCCTGATAAATCAAGGCCGCTATCCTTCTTAAACTCATCGGCTAGGAAGTTGATCAGCGCCATGTCGAAATCTTCACCACCAAGGAAGGTATCACCGTTAGTGGCCAGCACTTCAAAGGCTTGTTCGCCGTCTACTTCAGCAATTTCAATAATGGATACGTCGAACGTACCACCACCGAGGTCGTAAACTGCTACGGTGCTATCGCTACCTTTCTTATCCATGCCGTAAGCAAGGGCTGCTGCAGTGGGCTCGTTAATAATACGCTTAACCTCTAAGCCTGCAATGCGGCCTGCATCAATTGTGGCCTGGCGCTGGGCATCGTTAAAGTAAGCCGGCACGGTTACCACAGCCTCAGTTACTTTCTCGCCAAGGTAGTCCTCTGCTGTTTGCTTCATTTTCAGCAACACTTGTGCTGAAACTTGGGGGGGCGCCATTTTTTCGCCTTTCACTTCAACCCAAGCATCACCGTTATCGGCGCCAATGACTTTATACGGCACCATTTTGATATCTTTCTGCACCACTTCTTCGTCAAAGCGGCGGCCAATTAAACGCTTAATGGCAAATAAAGTGTTTTCTGGGTTAGTAACCGCTTGGCGCTTTGCTGCCTGGCCCACCAGGGTTTCATCGTCGGTGTACGCCACAATAGAAGGCGTTGTGCGTTGGCCTTCCGCGTTTTCGATCACTTTTACTTGGTCGCCTTCTAACACGGCTACACAAGAGTTAGTTGTACCTAAATCAATACCAATAATTTTCGACATGTAGTCTTTCTCCTCACACTGCGCATAAGCCCCTATAAGGCAACTTATGCAGCTGAATCACTCTGGTTTTGTATATGGCGCCTCTTGCAACACTTTCAAGTGCGCCGTTAAAAATTAACCTTGGGCAACCACAACACGCGCTGGGCGTAGTAAGCGGTCGTTCAACACATAACCTTTTTCCATTACCTCGATAATAGAATTCGGTTCTTTATCGGGCATCGGCACCATGGCCATAGCTTCATGAAATTCAGGATTAAAGGCGTCGCCCACTGGATCGATGCGCTGAATATTGTGACGGGCAAAAACGTCGAGCAACATCTTTAACGTAAGCTCCATGCCTTCACGCGCAGCGTCATCATCGGATAATGCCGCCAAACCACGCTCCAAGGTGTCTGCCACTGAAATGATGTCTGTGGAAAATTTTTCAAGGGCAAACTTGCGCGCATTAGCCACATCGCGATCCACACGGCGGCGCATGTTTTGGATCTCGGCCTGGGCACGCAAATCGGCTTCCGCTAACGCTTTCTCGACTTCCGCCAGGCGCTGCTGGAGTGCTTCAAACTCCTCTTGGGTGGGCGCATTTACCACCTCGCCCGCCACAGCACCACCCTCTTGTTCTTCCACCACCTCATCGGCGTTGTTGTTTCCATGCTCACTCATTGCTTAACTCCACGAAATAACAGGCAAGCCGCCTGAAGAAACGAGAAAAGATGGCAAAGATATGGGAACAACCACACAAGTTTCAAGGGTAAAGGCAGGATTTATTTTTATAGCTTGCCTAATACAGCAGACAACAGCTTAGCGGTGAGATCTACCGTGGGGATAACTTTTTCGTAATTCATGCGTGTGGGGCCCACCACAGCAAGCACGCCAACGGCGCCATCATCAGTAGTGTAGGGCGAGGATACAAGAGAATAATCTTCAAACACCTGGATGCCCGCCTCGCGGCCAATAAAAATTTGTACGCCATCTGCTTTCACGCTGCGCTCAAGCAAATGGAGAATATCGTACTTACGTGAAAATGCCTGAAATAATTCACGCATTTGCGCCATATTGTCGCTTTCAGCCATACCCAATAAATTAGTTTCGCCAGACACCACATAATCACCTGTTTCGGCGTCGTCTTGCACCAGCGCTTTTTCGGCAACATTAATGCTCGTTTGCAACAATTGCGACATATGCACACGCTCGGTGCGCAGGGCCTGCAGCATATGTGTACGAATATCACTCAAACGGCAGCCCGCATAGTGATGGTTAATGTAATTTGCTGCCTCGCGCAGCTCGTGTTCAGCGTAATCACGTTCTAAATGGATGATACGATTCTGCACTTCGGCACGATTAACCACCAACACCACCAATACGCGCCCCTCCGATAGGGGCAAAAACTCCACCTGGCGCAAGGTAGTTACTTCTCGTTTTGGAATCGCTACCACCCCCGCCATGTGCGTTAATTCCGCCAACGCGTGTGAGGCACGATTAAACAACTCCTGCGGCGACTGGTTGGGCTGCAAAAGTTCGTGGAGATCCTGTTTGAGCGGTTTGCTATCGGCATCCCAAGCAGATGTTTTCAACAGAGCATCCACGTATAAACGGTAACCAAGCTCGGTGGGCACACGGCCTGCCGAGGTGTGCGGGCTAGTAAGCACCCCCATACCTTCAAGTTCTGCCATGATGTTACGAATAGTGGCCGAGCTCACCTGCAATGCACCAGATTCAGCAATAGCTTTAGAACCCACAGGCAGGCCATCGCGAATATGGCGGTTTACTAATGCCATTAACAGGGTTTGTTTGCGTTCGTTTAAATCAGGTATCGACATCTTTGCCTCAACTACTGCGTTACGCTTACACGATACGAAATTACCATAAACAATAAAAGGTATTGCACTACTGTCCTTTTGAACAGTAAACTACAGGCATACGTTCTATATCACGGAGGCGTCTCGTGCTGACATCACTCAAACTACGACACTTTGCCACGATCGAACAGCTTGTGCTCACCCCTCGCTGCGGCCTTACTGTGCTTACCGGTGAAACAGGTGCAGGCAAATCAATCATCATCGATGCGTTAAGCCTGGCGCTTGGCGCCCGTGCCGATAGCACACTGGTGCGCACTGGCCATCAACGTGCCGAAGTGGAAGCCAGCTTCTGCATAGAACACAATCTAGCGGCCCAACAATGGCTAGCCAAACACGAACTCGACGAAGGTAACGAGTGCATCCTCCGCCGCACCATTCGCGCTGAAGGGCCTTCGCGTGCTTACGTTAATGGCCGCGCCATCCCCCTACAAGATTGCCGCGAGCTTGGTGCTATGCTCGTCAACATCCATAGCCAACACGAACAACAAGCGTTATTGCAACAACATAACCAACAACGTTTGTTTGATAACTACGCCCAAACCAGCGCGCTAAGCCAAACCGTACACCATGCATGGCAGCAGTGGCAGCGGGCACGCCGCGAGCTAGACAACGCCCGGGCGGCGGCAAACGAACAAATCGAGCGTGAAGCCCTACTAAACTTCCAACTTGAAGAACTCGACACCCTTGCTTTAACAGAAGGCGAGCTTGAGGCCTTAGAACAGCAACACAGGCGCCTAAGCAACAATGACGCCTTAATGCAGTATTGCCAGCAAAGCATTGCCACCCTTTATGAAGGCGGCGAACAAGTGGCTATTATCGATCAACTCGGCCAGGTGCAACATTGGCTACAACAAGCTTGCGAGCAAGATGACACCCTAGCAAACACACTGCAGGCCCTAGAATCAGCACAGTTTCAGGTGGAAGCCGCCTACGACGACTTACGCCACTACCTGAGCAAACTCGAAGAAGATCCCGAAGAATTGCAGCGCATTGATAATAAATTAAGCAGCGTTTACCAATTAGCACGCCGCCATCGTGTGCGCCCAGAGGAATTACCTAGCCTGCATCAAGAGCTACGCGAGCAAGCCAATAGGCTTGCCAATTACGACGAACACTTAAACGAACTCGCTGCTACCGAAGCAACTGCCGAAGCAAACTACTTCAAGCAAGCAAAAAAGCTTTCCAAAGCCCGCCGCCAACAAGTAGCACCACTTGCACAAGGTACCACCGCCATTCTACACAGCCTTGGCCTAGAAAATGCGCAATTTAATGTTGCTTTAACAGCACAAAAACCTGCTGCCAACGGGTTAGAAAATGTTGAATTTGTTTTCACAGCCAACCCAGGCCAAACACTGCGCCCACTCGCCAAGGTGGCGTCGGGGGGCGAGCTATCACGCACCAGCCTTGCCATCCAAGTAATGTGCGCCCAGGCACGCACCGTTCCCTGTTTAATATTCGACGAAGTAGATGTAGGTATAGGTGGTGGTGTGGCAGAAATCGTAGGCCGCCTACTACAGCAACTAAGCCAGCATGCACAGGTGCTCTGCATCACTCACCAGCCACAGGTCGCATCACAGGGCGAACAACATTGGCATGTGCGCAAAAAGCAAAAAGGCAATGCTACGCTCAGTTACGTTACGCCACTCGAAGGTGAGTTAAGGGTAACTGAAATTGCACGCATGCTTGGTGGGCTCGAACTCACCGCCTCTACCATGGCACACGCGCAAGAGATGCTAGCACTCAGCCAAAAGCCAAACTTGCAAGTGCCAGCATAAGAAAATCACTGATCTTTTTTTGGGCGAACGTAGAGCACTAAGGAGTGCTCTACCAACTCGTAACCATGCTCTTCAGCCACAATTTTTTGCCGCTGTTCAATTTTTGGATCAACGAATTCAATAACAGCACCGGTATCGAGGCACACCATGTGGTCGTGATGGCCTTCATCAACCACCTCAAATACAGCTGAACCCGGCTCAAAATTATGGCGCACCACGATACCCGCTTGTTCAAATTGAGCAAGCACACGATAAACTGTTGCCAACCCCACATCCTCACCTGCTTCCATTAGCGCCTTATAAATGTCTTCGGCACTCATGTGGCGCTCGTCTTCCTCCGCAGTGGTTAGAAGTTGTAGAATACGCACTCGAGGTAACGTGACTTTTAAACCTGCTTTACGCAACTCATGATTATCCAACGTAAAAACTCCTTGCTTGGACGGTGGAACCTTGTGCCCCAGTTTCAAGTCTGTATTATCGCCTCTACACAATGGAAATCAAAAAGCGATGCGAAAAAATACTTCTTTAACACTTATATTACTAACAACTGTACTGGTGGCGGGCTGTAGCTCTTTGCGCTTCCCTGGAGTTTATCGAATTGATATACCTCAAGGAAACTACGTTACACACGACATGCTACAACAACTCAAGCCAGGAATGACACCAGACCAAGTGAAATATGTATTGGGCGAACCCATTCTCATTGATTTGTTTACTGCCAATGAATGGTACTACCCAATGATTTACCAGCCTGGCCGTGGCGAAACCACCGAGCAGCGCATTGTGGTGCACTTCAAACATGGCGCTTATAGCCACCACGAAGGCAGTGCCGCAAAAGACCTCAGCGAAACAGTTATTGCTGAGCAAGACAAAGAGCTCGAACGCCGCTTACAGGAACAAAAACGTGAGCGTAATGCAGGCCGCAGCAGCTCACCAATCAGCGGTGATGGCGGCGCGCGCACTGGCGGCGTACCAGCGCGCTAATTGCTCCGCTTTTGCTTGGCGCGCTCACGGCGCGCCTGCTTTGGATCGATCATTAAGGGGCGATACACTTCAATGCGATCGCCCTGTTTCAGCGTATACTCCTCGTGCCGCTTTAAGCGCTGGCCAAACACCCCAAGCACTAACGGCTCTGCACGCAAGCTAGGCACCTTTTCATACAAACCAGAGGCTTCAATCGCTTCAAGCACCGTAGCCCCCACTGGCATGCACACCTGCAACAGCCATTGTTTCTCAGCTGTGCCATAAGCCACTTCAAGCGCCAACGTTTTACTCATTGCACACCTCTTTGCACAACGCAACGCAAGCCGAAACCCACGCTGCGCACTTGCTTAGGAAAACAACTCATTCCAGAAGATGATAATCATCATTAGCGGCACAAAAATGCGCAATACCACCCGCCAACCAAGGTATAAACGGAAGTTTTTCATATCCAGTTCTTTACGAATATGAGTTTCCCTCATAACCCAACCGGCAAAAATGGCGATCAGCAACCCACCTAGCGGCAGCATAATATTGCTGGTTACGTAATCCATGCTTTCAAAGAAATTAAGCCCTGGCAGTATGTTTACGCTAGACATAACGTTGAATGATAACAAGCTACCAACACCTAGCACCCAGGTGAGGGCACCAATGATAGTGGCCGCCTTCACGCGGCTATTACCTTTCTCAACCAACCAAGCCACCGCAGGCTCACCAATTGAAATAGATGATGTTAGGCCAGCAAACAACACAAGCAGGAAGAACATGGCGCCAATAAGAGCACCCATTGGCATGTTAGCCAATGCGTAAGGCAAGGTAACAAACAACAAGCCTGCCCCTTCGGTGGGGTCTAGTTCGTTAGAAAACACTACTGGGAAAATAGCCACGCCTGATAAAAGTGACGTAACCACATCGAGCGCCGCCACAATTAACACGGTGGAAGCGATAGAAATAGGCACCAACTTGCCAGTGCGCTTATCCTGAATGTTTTTCGGCACATAAGCGCCATAGGCCATAATGGCACCCATGCCAAGGCTTAAGCTAAAAAAGGCTTGGCCCATGGCGGCTAATAAAGATTGCCCGTTAAATTTACTCCAATCGAACACGAACAAAAACTGCATTGCTTCGCTAAAACCAGGCCGCGTAACACCGTAAACAGCCAATATCACCAACAGCAAAAATAGCGCAGGCATCATAACCCGCACACCCGCCTCTAGCCCTTTATTCACCCCACGGGCAATAAACGCCATAGTGGCTACTAAAAAGATGCTATGGCACAGCAACATCAAACCTGGGTTAGCTTGCAGGCTTTCAAATGTAGCCCTAACCGCTTCATCGCCAGCGCTGGCAAGGCTACCACTTGCCATCACCCAAATGTAATACAGCGCCCAACCGCCCACTACCGAATAAAAGGACAGAATTAAAAAACCGGTCAGTGCACCTAAATAACCCACCCCACTCCAACGCTGAGACACCCCAGCTTGGCGCGCCAACTTGCGCATGGTGTTTGCCGGGCTCATACCACCACGGCGCCCGATAGCCACCTCAGCCATCATAATAGGGATACCAATGAGCAATACGCAGACTAGATATACCAACACAAAAGCGCCGCCACCATTTTCGCCGGCGATATAAGGAAAGCGCCAAATATTTCCTAAACCCACTGCCGAGCCCGTGGCGGCTAAAATAAATGCCCAGCGACTTGTCCAAGCACCGTGTGGCGCAGTATCCTTGCTCATTCTGTACCCTCTATTCATTGAAGCTTGGCATTCTCCTAACTTTATTAGGGATGCTCAAGCCCTAAATTTCGCATATCATTACCGGCACATGACAAAATCAAAACGTAATCAAAAACCTAGCACCATCGCGCGCAACCGAAAAGCACGGTACGAATATCATCTTGATGAGCGTTTCGAAGCGGGCCTTGCCTTGCAAGGCTGGGAAGTAAAATCCCTTCGCGCCGGTCGGTGCAACTTATCCGAATCTTACATAATGCTCAAGGACGGAGAGGCGTGGCTGTTTGGCTGCCATATCGAGCCTTTGCCCACCGTCAGCACGCATATCACACCCGACCCGCTGCGTTTACGCAAACTCTTATTGCATAAACGTGAGCTTGCGCAACTTTTCCGTGGCGTACAACGTGAAGGGTATACCTGTGTACCGCTTGATCTCTACTGGAGCAAAGGCTATGCCAAACTCAGCATTGCTTTAGCAAAAGGTAAGCAACAACATGACAAACGCGCCACGCAGAAAGATAGGGACTGGCAGCGCCAAAAGCAACGCATTCTCAAACAAAACAATTAGGCATAAAAAAACCCCGTTCTTTTTCCGAACGGGGTTTGGCAGAACAACATGCTATTACAGCACGTTATTGTTGAGCGAGCTTACACGTTATAGCGGCTGTTTCTCGCCATCGATGTATTCTCGCAAAAGCCCTGCTTTCACTTCCCAGTAAACAAGCAACCAAGTGCGTAGCACTGCGGGAAGGAAAAAAATCGCGAAAGCCACTAAGGGCCAGCGAGTATCCATTGCACTATCAATTAGCATCAACCCAACAGCATAAGCTGCTAGCGCTAACACAAAACCCATTACATATTTTGCTAGGGGTTTTTGGCGTAAGTACGCATTGATCTTGCCGAATACATTTACGTTCATTTGCTGGTTCATTTTACTCTCCTCCATTTAATGGAGCTTATGTGCGCAGCATTACCTAAACACTTCTGATGTTTTGGTGGCTACACGGTTAAACAACATACCATTTTGGTGAAATGGTCATATCGCTTCATAACAACATCTCGGCGTGTTACGTAAGGTATCATCTACGAAATATCAACCCCTTTGCCCTTAAATTGTAGAACATTCCCCACAACCAATGCTTGAACGCCTACTTTTTAACCATTCAACTAGCCTTTCACCCATACATCAAATAAAGCTGTATTACTTTTCGTTTTATGCTAGGCTTCTTCCTCCCCAAGGGGCCGACTAGGTTTCGACGCCGGTATTGAACCTTGTGGTGCATGTCGAGAAAGGTCACGCTTCTCGTAAATCCAAAGTGGCATTTTAAAGTAATCGCAAACGACGATTCTTACGCACTAGCAGCTTAATCCTGCTAACCATCAAACGACCCAGCCTGTGGGGAAGTGCGATGGGCATCATTACACAGGCTCGCAGTGAAGTTCGTCCCGCGCGGATCTGCTAAAACTTTAGGGAATCGGCATTAACATCCTGCCTTTCGGGCCGTTAATGCTTAAACTAATAGAAAAGGCTAAGCATGTAGATCTACAAGCGGATAGCTGACGGACGCGGGTTCGATTCCCGCCGGCTCCACCAAAGGGGCACCTCACTTAACCCCATTCGACAATGCATTAAGTGAATTTTGAAAAGACTCTTTTTCAATGCGGTAGGCGGCTTATCACTCTTCTTAGGGTTTCTTGGCGTCTTTTTACCGTTATTGCCCACCACACCTTTTTTACTGTTAGCCTCCGCTTGCTTTATGCGCGGCTCTCCTCGTTTTAACGACTGGTTACTCGCCAACCCCATGTTCGGCGAATATATTCGCGATTTCCAAGAAAACCGCGGCATTCCTAAGAAAATAAAAGTGCGGGCGATTATCGCACTGTGGATATCCCTCGCTATTTCTGCCCATGTTATGCCCATTCCTTGGGCACGTTGGTTGCTTTTAGTGCCAGGCATTAGCGTGACCATTTATTTAGTTCGTTACAAAACGCGCCCCGACACCCCACCACAAGAAAAGAGCGAAACGTAAACTCTTTACTGCCGTTTATCGCCCAGCCAACATAATCCTGTTACCCTATGCCAACTTATTTTCCGTAGCTTTTGTTTAGGGACCAAAGTGCGCGACATTATTCTTATTCAGGTTTCCGGTAACGACCGCCCAGGCCTAACCGCTGCATTTGCAGCTGTGTTGGCACAATACCAACTTAACATTCTCGATATGGGCCAAGCGGTGATCCACGACACCCTGTCCCTTGGTATCTTGGTGGAAGTGCCGCCCACGGCAGAATCCGCCCCCTTATTGAAAGATATTCTATTCACTGCCCATAAACTTGCAGTGAACGTTCAATTTGAACCCATTGATGTGGATCGCTACGAAGACTGGGTGGAAAACCAAGGCAAAGATCGTTACATCATCACCATGTTAGCGCGCAAAATAACAAGCCAACACCTAGCTGATGTCACCGCAACTGTGGCCAATAACAATCTTAATATTGAAAGCATCAACCGCCTTTCTGGCCGTGTGCGCCTCACTGATGAAGAGCCCACCAAAGATTCTCGTGCTTGCATTGAAATCTCGGTGCGCGGCGAACCAAAGAACACAGCCGACTTACGCGCGTTCTTTCTTGACATTGCCCGCCGCCGGGATATTGATATCGCCTTCCAAAAAGACAGCGCTTTCCGCCGCCACCGCCAGTTAGTGGTGTTTGATATGGATTCCACGTTAATTCAATCAGAAGTGATTGATGAGCTGGCCAAAGAAGCCGGTGTAGGCGAGCAGGTATCCGCCATTACAGAAAGTGCTATGCGGGGTGATATCGATTTTGATGAGAGCTTCCGCCAACGAGTTGCCCTATTAAAAGGCCTTGACGAAGCCGCCCTTGAGCGCGTGCTCGAACGCCTCGAGCTAAGCGAAGGGGCCGAGCGTTTAATTAATACATTAAAAGCCCTAGGCTACCGCACCGCCATTTTAAG
>Ga0079226_10000247_pt1 | contig 35977 bp, 35 predicted proteins | sample Poulit2014_FD_76345 | JGI IMG/M metagenome (GOLD analysis project Ga0079226, IMG submission 76345) | Agricultural soil microbial communities from Georgia to study Nitrogen management - Poultry litter 2014 | ecosystem: Environmental > Terrestrial > Soil > Agricultural land | place: USA: Georgia...
GTTTTTGGTTACACATTCAATAGACAATTTCAAATCCATTTTTCTATTCAAGTGAACGAGTGATTGGGTTCTATTTTGGTTGAATTCAGTTATGTTTCAGATTTTCATGAATAATTCAGGTTACTTGATTGAGTATTTAACATATTTTCTTGGGTTTTTTTTATGATTGCATCTGTATTTACAAGAAAAATAAAGTTCTGATAGTTAAACTCTTTATATAGATACAGTATAAGACTTGCCATCAGCATTGTTTTACCTGAGCCTGTTGCCATATTAAAAAGTAAATGTTTTCGCTGAAAACCTGCATTACTAATACCTGTGAGCAGATTATCATCTTGCATAAATTGAAATCTTCTAAAAGCTTCTTCCTGATAATGACGGAGTTCATCTTTAAGATTATATTTGACATAATCAGGAACTTCATGGGTATTATTACTTGTATAAAACATATTAGACATTTGACTGTCTAACCAATCATATAACCGTTCTTTTGCCATAACTATTCCCCCTCATTACTGTAAAAGCTATGATTAAAGACCTTGTCATTCTCAGAAATGATAACATTGGCATCATCAATTTCAGAATACGGTACATATAATTGGTTCTTATCTAATGCTTTTTTGAAGATTTCTTTCTGTTCATCAAAAGTTAGGTCGTTAAAAGTAATTGAATCACTTTCATCATAATCTTTTAAAAGTTCTTTAGTTAATCTATCCTTATCTAATTGGAAGTTTAAATCCGCATTATTATCTAATTCCTCCCATAAATCAGCTAATTGTTCCTTAGTAGATGCCTGGTCAATTCTATTCATATAGAATTGATTTAATTCCATCAATTCAGCATAAATAAATGAACCTCCACCTTGCCAATCGATATCTTTAGAAATTCCACCATGTTCTCCATTAATCACTTTTTGAAGCCTTGGAACAGATACAGTATTTATATAATCCATCTGTTCAATACCAATAAACCGTCTATTCATTTTCATAGCAACAGCTTGAGTAGTTGCGGAACCCATGAAGAAATCCAAAACAATATCTTTTTCATTAGACGCCATAAGCAATATACGATTGAGTAGTTTTTCTGGTTTCGGTGTATTGAACGGTGCTGTTCCGAATAAGCTAACTAGCTCTCTTTTCGCTTCTTGGTTATGTGCAACTTCTGAATATTTCCAAATTGTTCCTGCAATAGCATTTTGAGCTACTTCATTTAGAAATCTTTTCAATCTCGGAACCCCAAGTCCATCTGAACCAAACCAAATTCTATTATCCTTAAGTAATTCTTTGTATTTTTCTTTAGAAACTCTCCAACTAGTTCCTGGTGGAGGAGAAACTTTTCTGTTTGCTGGTGTTATAATTTCATACATACCAGATTTTTGCTCGTCTTTTCTCAATAAATTATCCGATTGCCAAACTCCTCTTGAATCATTATCTGGATTTTTATATCTTGCATCCATTTTAGAAGTTCTTGGCAGTCCATTAACCTGTAGATTATTAACATCTTTGGCATACATAAGTATGTGGTCATGCATGTCTGAAACATACTTTGATGAGTTTTGAGGAGCATATTTTTTCTCCCAAATAAAATTGGCAACAAAATTATCTCTTCCGAATATCTCATCACTAAGAACTTTTAAGTAATGGCTCTCATCGTCATCTATATTAATCCAAATACTTCCATCGTTAGATAATAATTCTCTAGCAATTTCTAGTCGGTTCTTTATAAACGATAACCATGTAGAATGATTAAATCTGTCATTATATTTAAATGAATCTCCACCTGTATTGTAAGGAGGGTCAATATAAATACATTTTACTTTTCCTGCAAATCTTTCTTTTAATGAATACAACGCTAATAAATTGTTGCCTTTAATCATTAGATTATCATCATCACTGAAAAAATCAATCTCATGTTCACCTTCAGAATTAAATTTTTTCACATTCACAAACGCTTTTGGTGCTAAAAGCGTATCTATTTCATCTTTTGCAATGACTTCATTATAGAAAACTTCTTTTTTTCCAGTGTCTTCTTTCGTCATGCCAGCTTCTAAAATACAGTCTTTATAAGGGAAATCTAACACTACATCAGTATTATATTGTAAATACTTTCCTTCACTAGATAGTCCAATTGTATTGGAATATTTTGTGTAGCTGTCTGTCCAGTAATCTTTATACCTTAAAAGATCAACAAATTCCTGAATTTTGAAAATGACTACATTCCCTGCCTTTACAGTATAATTTTCCCTTATTTTTTGATTTTTTAACAAGGCTGAGATTAAAAGAGCATCATATCTCTTTAAATCTTCTATAACTATTGTTCTTTGTAATTCTTCATTATCCCAATATTGAGGAAACTCCTGTAATATTTTCTTTATTTGTTGCATTAATCGAGTATCCACATTTACAACTCCTATTTTTTGACATAATCTTCTATATTATATCAATCTAAAAGTCAATAGCCAATAATAAAAAGTAAAACAATAAAAAAGTTGAAGTGCTGCATAATTCCTTGTTTAAGAATTATGCAGCACTTCAACTCAATTCTTTTTTAATAAATACTTAGAAAAAACTTGTTAAACACCACTAACTGCTATCTGATACCAAGCGCGATCCGTGCATAACGACTCATCTTATCGGTCGTCCATGCAGGATACCAGACTAATTTGACATCAACTTTACCGACTTCGGGAACTTCATTTAAGGCATCTTGAATTTGTTCAGTTAAGACATCAGCTAATGGGCAGCCCATTGTTGTCAGTGTCATCTTGATCTCTGTATCTCCACTTGGATCATCAAATTCAACACCATAAATCAAGCCTAAATTTACAATATCTATTCCTAATTCTGGGTCAATAACAGTTTCCAGAGCCATTAAAATGCTATCTTTGATTTCATTGATTTCTTGTTCACTTCTTGGTTCGCTCATTATTTCTCCTCCTTGTTCTAGCTACTAGTGTCATAATACCTTGTTTTTTTAGTTTTGTAAACTTGTCTGTACGAAAATTAACAATCTTTTTCTTTTTTATTACAAAAACTTTTAGCTTCATCTGACCAAAATTTATCTAAAGCTTTTTTTAGTTGTTGAGGCTGATAACAAACTTGAGCATTTTGCCAGTGAGGTGGAAATAATTGTTGATAACGCGGCGAGCTAAATCGCTGATCTAACAATAAAACAACTCCTTGGTCTGCCATATCTCTGATCACTCTGCCCGCCGCTTGTAAAACTTTATTCATGCCTGGCAGCTGATAAGCATAGGAGAAGCCTTCTCCTTTCTTATCGTTAAAATACTCTTTGATCAAGTCCTGTTCCTGATTTATTTGAGGCAACCCGACTCCAACGATAATACTACCGATTAGACGACTTGCTTTTAAATCGATCCCCTCTGAAAAAATCCCGCCTAAAACACAAAAACCCACTAGAGTCTGTTGTGGCTCTGCAACAAAATTAGCTAAAAATTTCTCCCGTTCAGCTTCATTCATATGACTGTCTTGATTGATCGTTTTTATTTTTGGAAACTGCTGATTAAAAACATCATAACAATCATCTAGATATTTATAAGAGGGGAAAAATACTAGATAATTTCCTTTTTTAGCATTAACAGCAAGAGCGATCGTTTCAGCAATCAGCTGATAGCTGGAACTCCTTTTCTTATAAGTCGTTTGAATGTAATTTGTCAGTAAGACTAATTGATTTTTATCAGGAAATGGACTTGGTAAACGATAGCGTAAAGCATCTTTGTTTCCGCCTAACAATTCTTGATAATAAGCAAGAGGGCTTAAACTCGCTGAAAAAAGCAGACTGGCCTTTCCCTTATTTAACATATTGGCTAAAAAAGGAGCAGGTGCCATACAAAATTGTTTTATTTTTAAATCATACTTAGAGAGTTCAATGGTCGTCTCATAGTGATCATCATAAAACTCACTGATTTTAAGAAAATGTGATACAGCAAAATATAGCTCTAAAATTTTCTCCTGTCCTGGATTTTCGGGATTTTCAGCCAGCCATTCTTTCGTTAATTCACTAAAAGAAAACAGATATTTGGTAAGTGTGTCTGCCGATGAGCTCTGATGATGGTAAGTCCATTTTTCAGCTTGGGCCACTTGACGAATGTTATCAAATTCATTTTCGATTTTTCGAATCACTTTTAAAATTTTTTTATTTGAATTAAAATTCCCTTTTACTTTTTTAAATAAACTTTCAGAGATATCAGCTGAATACATTTGACGGGAACGATCGACTAAATTGTGCGCTTCATCGATCAGAAAATAATATTCTTCTTCTGATTCTTCAAAAAATCTTCTCAGATAAACTGTTGGATCAAATAAATAGTTATAATCTCCAATGATCACATCGCAAAACAGACTCACATCCAAAGATAATTCAAAAGGACACAACTGATGTTTGTGTGCATATTTTTCAATCACCGTACGCGTTATTTGACTTTCATGATGCAATAGATCCCACAAGCCTTCATTAATTCGATCATAGTAACCATTGGCATAAATGCAGTCATCCGGATTACAAGCTGTCTGATCCAAAAAGCATATCTTATCTTTAGCTGTGATCGTTACACTTTTAGCCTGCGCTCCCGTATCTGCTAAAGCTATCAGTGCATCTTGAGCAACTTGGCGGGTAATGGTTTTGGCAGTCAAATAAAAAATGCGATCTGCTCGATCTTCTCCCAAAGCTTTAAATGCAGGAAATAAAGTCGAAATCGTCTTACCGATCCCTGTAGGTGCCTCGACAAATAATTGCTGGCTGGTGCGTAAAGTTTTATAGGCAGCGACTGCCAGTTCTCTTTGGCCTTTACGATAATTTTCATAAGGAAATTTTAATTGAACTAAACTATTGTTGCGGACTTTACGCCAATCTTCCTGAAAAACTAACCATTTATGATACTCATCCATCAAGTCATTTAAAAAACTTTTTAAAAACTCCCAATCATAAGTTCTGATTTCACGGCTGATTTTTTTCTCACTGGTCTGATAATAGCTGAGTTGTACTTGAATTTTTTCTAAGTGGTTCTGATGACTGTAAATATAAGCATAAACCATTGCCTGATAGAAAAAAAGTTCTATTTGTCTTGGGTCTAATTGTTCAAAGGCTACTTCTGAAGTCTTGATTTCATCGATCACCCATAGGTCTTCTTGTTTAAAGATCCCATCCGCACGACCTTCCACAATAATCTTATCTTCATGAAGCTCTATCTCTTCTTTTAAGAAAACTTCCTTCTGATAATCTTCTCCAGCAGCTTTTTGCAGTCTGCGGTGAATACGTGCACCTTCTTGAGCAGTATGATTGCTTGTCTTACGGTTATCAATACTTCCCTTGCGTAAAACAAACTCGACTAATTTTCTAACTGATACTTTTCCCCGATGCATGGATTCTCCTTCTTTCAAACACTTATTATAAGCGATACTGGCTTTTTTTAACAGCTGAAAATATTTTTTCTTTCTCCTATGCTTTGTTTGCCTGGCATTTTAAGCTATACTAAATATATGAAGTTAAGAGGAGGCGTTATTATGCATGTCATTGGTTTGGTCACGGGTAGTCTGGCAGAGAACTGTTATTTAATATGGAACAACCAAACTTTACTGATTATTGATCCAGGTGATGATCCTGCTTTGATCAAAGAAAAAATTACGACAACCCAGGCGAAACCTGCAGCTATTTTACTTACCCATACACATTGCGATCATATTGGAGCAGTAGATGAATTACGTGACTACTACCATATTCCACTTTATGTCAGCCCACTGGAAGCCGGCTGGCTGCAAGATCCTGTCCTCAATCTATCTTTACAATTTTTAGGCAGACCCTTGACTGTTAAAGATGCTGAGTATGAATTTACTTTAGACAACTATACTTTTGATGATTTATCGTTTAAAGTCGTCCCTACCCCAGGACACTCAAGCGGTAGTCTTAGTTTTGTCTTTGAAAATTTTGTCATCGCAGGAGATTCTTTATTTAACGGCAGCATTGGCCGCACAGATCTTGTAACTGGAAACTTTGAACAATTGATCCATAGTATTCAAACACAATTATTTACTTTAGGTGACGACTTTATTGTCTATCCTGGTCATGGTGACCAGACAACCATCGGTAAAGAGAAAAAGACAAATCCATTTTTTAATTAGGAGGAAAAGAAATGACAGCCACAGAACTTTACGTAATTCGCCACGGAAAAACTATGTTTAACGCCTTAAAAAGAGTACAAGGCTGGTGTGATACCCCATTAACGAAACCAGGTGTAGAAAATATTCATTATTTGGGACTAGGCTTGCGAGACATAAAATTTGATGCTGCTTATTCAAGTGACAGCGGTCGGGCTATTGAAACAGCACGAATTATCTTAAGTGAAAACCCGTCAGGTCGTGATATTCCTTATCGCGTTGATAAGAGAATTCGCGAATGGAATTTTGGCTCCCTTGAAGGAGGTTTTGATGCTGAAATGTGGGGCGTTGTTCCCAGAATTTTAGATTTTAAAAACTATGATGATATGATCGATCATGAAACGACTTTTAAAGAAATCTGTAACGCACTTTATGATGCAGATACTGCCAATTGGGCTGAAACTTATGATACCTTGAGTAAACGTGTAATGTCAGGCTTTGAAGATATTGCTTACCGTTTGGAAAAAACAGGAGGCACTCGAGCATTTGTTGTTTCTCACGGTTTTACGATCGCCTTTTTAATGAATCTGATCGACAGCAAGAACCCCGTCCGAGTCGATCTCGATAATGGCTGTGTCACTAGATTACGCTATGATAAAGGAAAATTTACAATTGAAGAAATTGGTACAATGAAATATATTGAAAAAGGTAAAACAATCGCTCAGACTTTCTAGATTGAAAATTAAGCAAGTGTTAAAACTTGCTTTTTTTATTTATTTGGAAGATGAATTTTGTTATACTTGTTTTTGTTATAAATTTTAGGTCAGAGAGGAAATGGAAAATGTTTTTTGCAAATGTAATTAAGGCAGTGATTTTAGGGGTGATCGAAGGAATTACCGAGTGGCTGCCGATCAGCAGTACAGGGCATCTGATCTTAGCCGATCAGTTTATTCAACTAGAGGCTAGTGAAGCCTTTATGTCCATGTTTAATGTGGTAATTCAATTAGGGGCGATATTAGCGGTTGTCGTGCTATATTTCAATAAACTTAACCCCTTTGCCGGCAATAAGTCAAAGCTGGAAAAAAGTCATACTTGGCAACTATGGTTCAAAGTAATTGTAGCTATTATTCCCTCAGGCATCGTAGGAATTCTGCTGGATGATTGGCTAGATGCCCATTTTCATAAATTTTTACCGGTTGCGATCATGCTGATCGTTTATGGGATCGCCTTTATCTGGGTAGAAAAGCGCAACAAAAGCAAGACACCACAAGTCAATAATCTGACAGACATTACTTATCGTTTTGCTTTGATTGTTGGTTTATTTCAAGTTTTATCACTTATTCCAGGCACTTCACGCTCGGGAGCTACAATTTTAGGAGCTATCTTAATTGGCGGTTCGCGCTTTGTTTCTACTGAATTTTCTTTTTTTCTTGGGATCCCTACTATGTTTGGAGCCAGTTTTATTAAGATCTTAAAATTTATGGGCCAAGGGAACAGTTTTGATTTCGCCGGTACGGTCATCTTAATCGTTGGTACAGTCATCTCATTTATCGTATCGATTATTGCTATTAAATTTTTAATGAATTATATCAAGAAAAATGATTTTACTGCATTTGGCTGGTATCGAATTATCTTAGGCGTGATTTTGATTGCTTATTGGCTGGTAATAAAATAAAAGTAATGAAAAAAGATGAAGTTGAGAACGAAAATTCTCTTCTTCATCTTTTTTTGCAAAATAAAAAGGAATCTTTTTAAGATTCCTCGATTGATCTGATCAAGTGTTTTTAATAATCAGGCCGTCAATAATATCAACAGCATCTTCACTGAAGTTTAGAATCATTTCAAAACGATTATAAATCTCGGTCCATTTGACGATTTCTAAGACATCTTTTTCATTGGTATAAAGACTTTTCTTTAATCTGCTAAATAATAAATCACCTTCTGATTCAATATCGTTTACATCGTCAATAAATTCTTTCATATGTTTTGAATTTTTAAACTTAGGAAACTCGTGCATTGCTTTATGAACACCTTTACCAGCTACGGTCACCATTTGCGCTAATTTTTCTGTCTCTGGTCTCATTTTTGTGATCACCAGATTATCAAACATATAAGTCATCGCATTGATCCCATCTAAAATATCATCCAAACGTTCTGAGATGACTAAAATATCTTCTCGATCGATGGGTGTAATAAAGGCATCATAGAGTTCATTCGTCAATTCTTCCACTAAATTATCACTATTTTTTTCAATTTGATGAATTTTTTTTGACTTTGTTGCAAGATTTTCAATCGAATAATCTTTCACGATTTCTTCAAGAATCTCAGCTGCCTGATGTACATTGGCTGCTAATTCTTCCATTTTTTTAAAGTAATCATAGTGTTTCTTTTTAGCCACAGTAATCTCTCCTTAAAAAATTGACACAAAAAGTTTAGCCATCACATAAGCAATCGCACCGCATCCTGGAAAAGTCAATACCCATGCCATGACCATATCTTTAACAATTGACCAATCCACGCTGGATACTCTTTTAGCAGCACCGACTCCCATAATCGCCGTTGTTTTTGTGTGTGTTGTTGAGACTGGAATACCAAACATTGAAGCGCCGAATAGACAGATCGCAGCACTTAAATCTGCACAAAAGCCCTGATAGGTTTCTAATTTAACCATATCCATTCCCACAGATTTGATGATCCGCATCCCACCGATCGAAGTTCCAATTCCCATCGTAATAGAACATAAAGCCATGACCCAGATCGGGATCGTAAAACCATTCCCTGTTTTTTCAGCTAAGTTATTATAATATAAACCTAGCATGAAGACCCCCATAAATTTTTGTCCATCTTGGGCACCATGTAAAAATGCATTGGCAGCAGCCGAAATTGCCTGTCCCCAAGTAAAAACTTTATTTGCTTTCATCCGAGAGACACCTCGAAACAAAAATGCAATGATTTTCGTAATTAGATATCCACCGCCAAAACCTAAGACAGTCGATAATACTAAACCAACCAAAACCTTGATCCATTCTTGGCCATTGACCGCACTTAAGCCACCCATAGCCATCGCTGAACCGGTAAGTCCTGCGATCAATGCATGAGACTCACTCGTGGGAATACCAAAATACCAGGCTGCTACAGCCCACACTACAATCGAAAACAAAGAAGCAGCTAAAGCTACTTGTGAAGCTCCCAGATTTCCCTGAGACTCAAATGAAACAATATTACTAATTGTTTCAGCTACCTGTGCATTAAAAAAAGTCATAACGAGTGCTCCAGCGAAATTCATCACAACTGCAATACCGATTGCAACGTTAGGCTTTAATACGCGCGTTGATACAGCTGTTGCGATTGCATTGGGAGCATCGGTCCAACCATTTACAAAAATAACACCCATGACAAGCACAATGGTAACTACTAATGCAACACTCAAAATTTACACCACCATTCATTGTTCCATGTAATCATAGCATAAAACCCTCACACTATGGAAGTTTCTTTTTTGTTATTTAGCTAAAAAAGCGTATTCATTTTCTTTGAATTAAAAAAACCTCGTTAAGTAAAATTTCTTTACAACTTATTATTGCATTAGACTTAAGCTTTAGGTATAATGACTATTGTTGAATTATGCGATAAATCGTATAATATTTTGAATCGGAGGTGAAATAAATGCCAATCATTGAATCTGCATATAAAAGAGTTCGTACGAATAAAAAAGCTAATGTTAGAAATTCATCTCAATTGAGCGCAATGCGTACTTCAGTTAAAAAGGCTGAGAAAGCTGCAGCAGAAAATGCTGATAATAAAGATGCTTTATACAAAGATGCGATCCAAGCAATCGACAAAGCTAAATCTAAAGGTCTGATCCATAAAAATAAAGCTGCCCGTGATAAATCACGTTTGAGTAAAGTCGTTGCTAAATAAAAAGAAGGGATTTCAAGTCCCTTCTTTTTTTATGCTCTTTTTAGTAAAAAAAGTTCAAATAAAAACTCTTTATCCATCTGTCCGGTCTTGATTTTATAATCATTTTCAATTAATTCATCATATAAATCGATCAAAGTCGTTAATTCTATGTGACGAACTTCCTGCATGGCTAGTTTCACTCGATAAGGATGGACCTTTAATATTTGTACAATTTTTCCTTGCTGATAGCCTTCTTTTACCAGCAGTGCTGTTTGTAAATACAAGCGGATCTGGCTGAGCAAAATGGCATTGATCTTGATTGTCTCTTCACCTTGAATCAGCAAATCCTGATATAACTGAAGAGCTTGAGAAGTCTTTTTGTTTAAAACATTGTTGGTTAAATCAAATATATTATCCTCCAGTGTTTTTGGCAGTAAATTTTCTATATCAGTAACAGAAATGTGCTTGCTCTGACTTGCAAACAAGATTAATTTGTCTAGCTCTTTCATCGCTTTAGATAAATTGGCTTTAGTCAGACGGATAAATAACTCGAAAGCTTTGCGATCCATCCGAATTTCAGCATTAGTCAGGGTCTGCTGTAAAAAACGGCGAACCTGAGCTTCATTTAGCGGCTGAGTATCGATTGTTTCACCATATTTTTTCAAATACTTACTTACTTTTTTACGTTGATCCAATTTATCATAGTCGGCAAAAAAAACGAGGATCGTTGTTGCTGCGGGATCTTTTAGATAGTTTGCCATACGATCCAGATTATGTTCAGGAGTATGACTTTTTTTCTCTGCCGTTAAAAAGGCAGGATGATCTGCAAAAACCAAACGGTAATCACCGAAAAACGGCATTGATTCAGCTTCATCTAATAAATCATCGACTGACTCTTCTTCCAGATCAAATTGGGCAAAGTTTAAATCATCTTTTGCTAGTTGGAGACTCTCTGTAAATGCCGTTCTTATTTGATCTTGTAAGTATTCTTCAGTGCCTAACACTAGATAAACTGCTTGAAAATTCTGCTTGTGGATTTCCTGGATAGCCCTTTGAACATCCATTGACTAACCTTCCTTACTATTATTTTATCTTTTAAAAATACTTTAGCATGAAAAAAAATTGAATGCTAGTCTTCTTTTTCAAAAGTAAGTCTCGTATCAGAATCAAAAAAATGCCAGGAATAGCGAATCATACCTTGCTGATCGGTCCTCAATACTTGCACCTGATTCTTATTTAAAGTATCCATGACTTCTTTATGCGGATGACCAAAACGATTATCTTTGCCACAAGAAACGATTGCATGTTTGGGTTTAAGGGTCTGGATAAAAACTTCGTCACTGGAAGTTCGGCTACCATGATGTCCTAGCTTTAATACATCACATTTTAACTGGGGATCATTTTTTAAAAGCTTTCTCTCTCCTGCCTGATCTAAATCACCCGTTAATAAAAAATTGATCTCATGAATCTTAGCAGCAACCACCACTGAATCTTCATTTTCCCCCTTCCCTTCTTCTTGAGGGGCCAATATATTCAGCTGGATTTTTTCTCCAATCTGATTTCCTTGAGACACTTCAATGATTTCTGTCTTTTTTGGAATGTCTTTTAAAAGTCTTTTCATATTATTATGCTTGAGGCTGCCTTTTCCTACGTAAAGTCGTTTTATCTCAAAGATTTTAAAAAGTTCTTTGGCATCTCCCATATGATCTGTATCCCCATGGGTCAGTAAAAGCCCATCAATTTTGCGAATTCCTTCTCCTTTAAGATAAGGAATCAATGTATATTCGGCATTAGGTCCAGCTTGATAATTTTGCCACTCTTCCTGGTGAAAAGTCATTTTCCCGCCTGTATCGATCACATATACTTCTTTAGCTATGCCTTTTTGGATCACGATACTATCCCCTTGACCCACATCAACAAAAGCTAATGAACTTTCGGCAGCTATATTTTGCCAGAAAATTAAACAGATTAATGGAATAAATAAAATAGGTTTCTTGCCGTAATGATAAATAAAAGTATTGATTATCAGCACTAAAACTACTAATAGCAAGGCGGGTTGTCCAGTAATAAGGACGGTTCGATCAAAAAAGTTTAAAAGGTTTTCTAATAATAGAATGATCTGGTCAAACAGACCAATTTCTAAATGGGAGAAAGAGGCGACAAAACTAACTAGCGCTAGAGGCAAAAATACTTTTTTAAAAAATGGTAACATTAAAAAGGTAAATAAGCCGCCTAATAAAGGAATCTCAAAAAAGAAATACATTAAAATAGGCGCGACTAGTAAATTCAGATAGTGAGAGTGTAATAACTGTTGTCTGATATTTTTTTCTTTTTTAACAGTCATTAACATCGTCCAAGTCATCCAAAGTGACAAAATGCCGGAAAACTGTAACAGCAGTTTGGGATCATGCACAATTAGCGCAAAAACAACTATAGCAAAACGGTCTAAATGTGAAATATGCAAATGGAGTGCTTTTATAAAAAAAGTTAAAAGATAGGTCAAAGCTGCGCGCCAGACACTAACGGTACTGCCAAAAAGAGGAATCGTAAAAAAAATAAAGGGCAGTAACAAGGCTCCCACACCTGCAACAGTAAGACGCAATCTACGCAATAAATAAGAAAAGCAGCCATAATATAAATAAGCGTGCAGTCCTGAAATAGTAAAAAGATGTAAAAGTCCTATTCCACTATAAATTGCTTTAATTTCCTGAAAATTATGATCACGATAACCGAATATCAGGGCAGTCAGATAGCTTGCAGTTTTTTCTTTAAAACTTTTTCTGATATGATCGATCCCTTGAGCTCTTGATTCATGTAGAAAATATTTAACGCTTAAGGGGCTACTTGCTTTTATCTGATCAATTTGAAAAGTTCCCAGTTTATGGTGGGTAAAAGCTGTCCATTGCGGATCAAAGGCATGTTGATTACGCCTTTTTTCTTTTTTTAAAAACATTCCCGTGACTTTTAATTGTCTATGCCAGTTACTAAATTTTTGCCAGTCTTTCTTTTCAGACTGACTTTCTACTTTGTAAGTAAAATCTGTTTTATAGCCATTCATTTGACCTTCAAAAGAAACATAAGCACCGTTTACTCTGATCGTATCGCAGAAAACAAGCGCGCTTGTGGTGAGTTGCTCTTTTTCCGGTACTGCCGGTAAAGCTAAATACTGGATCCTGAAAAATACAAGAACACTGGCTATTGCAGCCAATAATATTAATAGAAACTGTTTTTTTAGCATCAAAAACAATAGAAAGTACAATCCCAAGAGCAAAATTAATGGTTTTTCTAAGAAATAAGCAACTGTCCAGCTTCCTACGACAATTACGGGATAGATGAGTTGATTTTTCCAAGTAAAATCAATCTTTGCTGTCATTCAAATGACCGAAGGATAGTTCTTCAAAATAGCGTGGATCAAGTGTCACCTGGTGAACACTAGCTCCTACCCTTTTGATCAAATCTAAGGCATACGGATCATTATGATAGTTATTCAAGTAATGGATTTTTTTAACTCCTGCCTGTAATAAAGCCTTGGTGCAATGCAAGCAAGGAAAGTGAGTCACATAAATTTCTGATTGATCAGTTGAGATACCTAATTTTGCACATTGTAATAAGGCGTTCATTTCTGCATGAATGGTACGGATACAATGACCATCTACTACATAGCAGCCATGATCGATACAATGCGTATCACCGGAAACAGAACCATTATAGCCTCCTGCGATAATGCGGCGATCTTTAACTAAAGTCGCACCAACTTCTAAGCGTGTGCAAGTACTACGTAAAGATAAGAGTAAGGCTTGGGCCATAAAATATTGGTCCCAAGGAATTCGTTTATCTGTCATCTTTCTCCTCCTTTGTACATTTATTTATATTTTAATCGACTCACGCAATTTTTCAACTGTCTTTTCTCCAAAACCTGAAACTTCTTTCAACTCATCTACCGACTTAAAGGGCCCATTTTCATCACGATACTCGATGATCGCCTGAGCTTTAGCAGGACCGATCCCTGATAGTTCTTGTAATTGTTCACTATCAGCTGTATTGATATCAATTAAATCGTTTTGTGCCTGGCCACTCTGTTTTGTTTCAGCCACCTCCATTTCTTTAGCTTCTTTTTTATTTGGCACATAGACCATCTGCTGATCTGTTAATTTTTCAGCCAGATTTAATTGTCTTTCTTCTGCATTTTTTGTGAGTCCTCCAGCTAGCATAACTAATTCTTTCATCCGTGCATCGCCTGTCAATTCATAAACACCGGGTTTATTCACCTCACCTTTAATATCAACTAGAATCTTTTGCTCACTATCAGCAACTTGACTTTGGCTAAATGACGCTACTGTACTTGTATTAGTAGTCGCTGCAGTCCACTTTACCTCATCTTTTTTATTTGCCGATAAATAATAGGTGATAACAACGAACACGACAAACAGAATTATTCCTGCCACCAGCAACCATTTCTTTTCTATTTTAAATTCCAGCAAAAATTCACCCCCCACTATATATATACGCAAAAAAAGACAAAATCCTCTTTTTCTAATCGAATTTTTTTCGAAAATTAAAAAGAATTCTGTCTTTTAAATAAAGTCTTCAATTTGTTTGAGCGTAGTCACATGATAGTCAGCAGGTATATTTTTTAACAGTCCTTCATTATCAAAGAAAACAGTTGCAGTGCCGGCATTTTTCCCGGCTTTTACATCTAGCAGGCGGTCTCCGATCATCACTGTATCTTCCGGAGTCAACTGATACTTTTTTAACAAATAATTGAGTGAACTAGGATCAGGTTTACGCGGGAAGTTGTTTTCAGGGCCTACAATTTCTGTAAAATAGTTGTCTAACTGTTCTTTTTCAAGTAATTTCCTGGTTGATAAAAAAGAACGATGAGTCAAGATCATATTACATTTTCCCTGTGTTACTATTTTTTGTAATACTTCCTTTACAGCTGGAAAGCTTTTAGGAAGAAAATTATCGGCTTGTTCATAATAATGAAATGCCTGCGTAAATTCAGTAAAATTCAAATGATATTTTTTTGCCACAGCAGCAGAAGATTTTTCTTTTAGCAAGCGGTAGATTTCTTTTTTATCAGCCGAGATCCCAAAACTTTTTAGGGCAGCTAGATACGCAGGTGTTATCATCGGATAAGTGTCAAACAAAGTACCGTCAAAATCCCAAATAAAGTTATCAAACAACAAATATCCTCTCCTATTCTATTATCATCATACCAGAGAAAGGGCATTAGCGATACTATAAAGGGGATAATGCTTAAAAATCATTGTCAAAAAGCCAGCTGTAAATAACAGCTGGCCGCAGCTTAAAATTTCATTGTTTCGATTCGATCGAAAGCTTCTTTAAGTACCGTCATATCTTGAGTTGCTGCTAAACGAACATGCTGATCTCCCGTTGTAATGCCAAAAGCCTTTCCTGGAATGACCAATACTTGTTTTTCATCCAAAAGCTTTTTAGAAAAATCCACTGAATTCAGCCCCGTTTTACTCACATTAATAAAAGCATACATGCTGCCTTTTACATCGGTTAATTCAAGAAAGTCGATTGTCTCTACCCGTTTTTTGACGTATGTTAAACGTTCCTTGAAAACATCTACTACTTGACTCACTAATTCATCCGCATGGTTTAAAGCATAGATCCCTGCTCTTTGTGAAAGCGTCGGTGCAGAATAGGCAATATTCTCATTGATCAGTTTCATTGCCTGTGTCACATAAACCGGAGCGATAATATAGCCGATCCGCCAGCCCGTCATAGCAAAAGCTTTAGAAAAACCACTGATCGTGATCGTATTGTCAAAAGCCCATTTAGCCATCGGAGTAAATTCACCTTGATAGACGAATTCCTCGTAAATTTCATCAGATAAGACAAATAAATTATTTTCTTTTGCAATCTCAGCAATTTTTTGTACAGTTTTTTTAGAAAAAACTGCTCCCGTAGGATTATTAGGTGAATTAATAATGATGGCCTTTGTCTTTTTAGTGATAGCCTTTTGCAAAATTTCAGGATCTAATTGAAAACCATCTTTTTCATAAGTGGGTACAATTACCGCCTTGCCTCCGGCTAGTTCGACTTGCTCTTTATAAGGCGAGAAGAAAGGTTCGTGAATAATGACTTCATCTTGCGGATCAAGGATAGCCATTAAAGCCAGATAAGTTCCGTGTAAAGCTCCGACTGAAGCAAATACTTGATCTGTTTTAAAATTCAGGTCGTATTTTTTTTTGTAGTGATCGACAACTGCTTGTAAAAACTCATCGCTGCCATTTGATGCTGTATAACGAGTATGACCTTTTTTAGCATCTTCAGCCGCCTGATCAATGATTCTTGCATTGGTCACAAGATCCGGGTCACCAATAGAAAGATCTAGCAATCCTGTTTTCGTTTTAGCTAAAGTGCCAATTTCCATTAAAAGGTTCTCTGCTGGCTCTTGGAATTTTTTTGCCAATTTATTTTTATCCAAAATGTTATTCCCTTCTTATAGTACTTTTTGTAAGAAACTTTGTGTTCGCGGATTTTGAGGATGATCAAAAATTTCTTCGGGATTGCCTTGTTCTTGAATGATCCCATCATCCATAAAGATCACACGATCCGCTACTTCTTTAGCAAAACCCATTTCATGAGTGACCACGATCATGGTCATTCCATTTTCGGCTAAAGTCTTCATTACTGATAATACTTCACCAACCATTTCCGGGTCAAGTGCTGAAGTTGGTTCATCAAATAACATTACATCTGGATCCATAGCCAAAGCCCGTGCAATAGCTACCCTCTGTTCTTGCCCGCCAGAAAGACTGGCGGGATAAGCAGCTGCTTTTTCATCCAGTCCGACTAATTTTAATAAGTCATGAGCTTTTTTCTCAGCATCGGCCTGACTCAAGCCTTTGACTTTGATTGGACTGATCGTAATATTTTCCAATACTGTTTTATGTGGAAATAAATTGAATGCCTGGAAGACCATACCCATTTTTTGTCTTAATTGGTCAATATTGGTTGCTTTAGCTAGCAGATCCGTTCCTTCAAATGAGATTTTTCCATCAGTCGGCTGTTCCAATAAATTCAGACAACGTAAAAGTGTACTCTTCCCGCTACCTGAAGGGCCGATCACCACTACCACTTCTCCTTTATCAACATTCAGATCAATTCCTTTTAAAACATGATTATCGTCAAAACTTTTATATAACTTTTCAATATTAATCACTCGTACTCATTCTCCTTTCAGCAAAGCTCAATAGACGTGATAATGTGAAGGTCAGGATGAAATAAATGACTGAAACAATCAAGTAAGGCAAGAAGGGTTTAAAGCTGGCTCCTTGAACATTGCCTGCCTGGAAAATCAGTTCAGATACTCCGATCACTGAAATTACTGACGATTCCTTGATAACTGTCACTAGCTCATTTCCTAAAGCAGGTAGAATATTTTTAATTGCCTGCGGAAAAATAATGTATTGCATTGCTTGTTTATGATTCATTCCCAAAGAACGTGCTGCTTCCATCTGCCCTTTATTAACTGCTGAAATACCCGCTCGAATAATCTCGGCAACATAGGCAGCACTATTTAATGACAGTGCAATCACCCCTGCCAAGAAACGTGATAAATCAAGTCCCATTACGCCCGTTCCAAAATAAACAATGAAAATTTGTACCAGTAAAGGTGTGCCTCGCACATATTCAATATAAATAGAAGCAATTATTTTCAAAATTTTACTGTTGGATAATTTCATTAAGGCAAACAAAGTCCCTAAAACAACACCGAAGAAGACCCCGATAACTGCTAAGATGACTGTCATCCCAGTTCCTTGTAAATAATAAGGATAATACTTTTGGAAGAAACTTTCATCTTCTTTAAACATCAATTCATTAGCCTGTTTCTGATAACCTTTCAGCAAACCACTATTAGTAATATTTTCAATAGATTTATTGATACTTGCTTTTAACTTAGGAGCATTTTTCGGTAAGGCCACCGCCGTTTGTTTGCTGCCATTTTCAAATTCCAAATCAGAAAAGACAATATCGTCATTGTGATCAACGTATGCCTGGGCAACAGGACCTTCTAAAATAATTCCGTCAACCTTTTTATTTTTTAAGTTCATCACAACATCAGGGACCTTTTGTAAAGAGACTACCTTTGAACCCGCCAACTCTGTTTTAGCTAATTCCTCTTGGGTAGTTTGTTTTTGTGCTGCAACCGGTACTCCCTCGAATTGATCCGTACTGGTAAATTTATTTTTATCTGCTTTACGGACCAAAAGTCTTTGCTTAACATTCATATACGGATCAGAAAAGTCAACCTCTTTTAAACGTTCTGCAGTGGGTGACATACCTGAGATGATCAGATCAATTTTTCCCGTCTTTAACGCTCCTAACAAAGCGTCAAAACCCAACTCTTCTATCTTAAGCTTGACTCCCATATCATCGGCAATTTTTTCTGCGATTGAAATATCAAAACCTACGATCTTATCTTTACCATCCACTGTCGCATGAAATTCATAAGGTGCGTAATCTGCAGATAGTCCCACTGTCAGTTCACCTTTTTCTTGTATCGCTTCATAAATTTCATCATTTTGCTCTTCTTCTGCCGCCACACTGATAGTAGGTATTACAACTGATAAAATCAGTAATAATGGCAGTAGAAAAGCTATTATTTTTTTCCCCTTTTTCATTTCTTATCCACCTTTCCAACGAATAATTGCATAAAAATACATTTGTTGATAGGTCATATCATAGCATAAGTTGCATAAAATGAAAAGAAGTTTTTTATATTTTTTATTTTTATTCATTGAGGTACTCTTGTTTTTATAATACACTTGATTTATTCAGATTTTTAATTATAATATAAGATGGATTTCAACAAACAACTGAATAAAGATACATATAAGAGAGGTTTTAAATTATGCAACAGTTAATTGTACGCGGAGCTCCGCAAATTTATCAATGTTCTGAAGGCTCCTGGCAAAAATTACCTGATTATTTGAAAGAATGGAAATTAGATAAGATACTGCTTTTACACGGTAGCAAATCTTGGCAGGCTGCCCAAAAATATCTCCCCGATTTAAAAGATTTCTGTGTCAGAAAAGCCTATTATGGCAAAGAGGTAACAGATGACAAAAAAGAGGAATTGAGCCAGTTGATCCAAACTGAACAGCTACAAGGAGTTGTAGCCGTCGGAGGTGGAAAAGTAAGTGATCTAGCTAAAGCAGTATGCCATGAGCTGCACATACCGGTTTTTATTTTACCCACACTGGCAGCTACTTGTGCAGCTTACAGTACCTTAAGTGTCATGTATAATCCTGATGGATCAATGAACCGTTATGATGTCTTTGAAACAGCCAGCGCTTTAGTATTGATTGAACCAGCTGTCATTTTGCATTCACCTAAAGAATTAATGATAGCAGGTATTGGTGATACCTTAGCCAAGTGGTATGAAGCTGCTCCACTAATTGAACAAATGAAATATCAGCCGATGGAAATCAAGGTGGCAAGTTTTGCTGCCAGAAAATGTCGTGATGTCCTGCTTTCTGACAGCCTGGCAGCTCTTCAGGCAATGGACGAGCAGACTTTAAATCAGGCTTTTTTAAATATAGTTGAGACTAATATTTTATTAGCCGGCTTAGTGGGTGGTTTCGGTGATGATTACGGCCGCACATCCGGAGCTCATTCAATTCATGACGCTCTTACAACCTTAGCAGACAGTCACAAGGTTTTGCATGGAAAAAAAGTTGCCTATGGTATTTTAGTTCAGTTAATGATTGAAGGAAAAGTGGATGAAATAAAACGTTTGAAAGATTTTTATCAACTACTCGCACTGCCTGGTACACTTAAAGAGATGGACTTAGAATTAAGTGAAAGTGACTATCAGAAAGTAGGGCAGCGGGCAGCTTTACCTAATGAACAAATACATTTTTTACCGCAAAAAATTACCGCAGATATTGTGATCCAGGCAATGAAAAAATTAGAAAAATTAGCATAAAATAAAAAGACTCATTTTTCTTGAGTCTTTTTATATTTAAATGAACAGTCTTCTAAGTGATCATTGATCATCCCGATCGCCTGCATGTATGAATAAATTATCGTAGGGCCAACAAATTTGAAACCTTCCTTTTTTAAAGCCTGACTGACTCTTTCAGAAAGTGCTGTTTTAGCAGGTACTTCTGCTATTTTCTGCCAATGATTGATCAGCGGTCCCTCAGGTAAAAACGACCAGATAAAATGATCAAAGCTGTCATATTTATTTTCAATCTTTAAAAAACACTGAGCATTATTTACAGTTGCTTCGATCTTTAAGCGATGACGGATGATGGCTGGATTTTCTAATAAGTGTTCGATTTTGTTTTTATCATACTGAGCGATCTTATGGTAATCAAAATTATCAAAAGCTGCCTGAAAAGCCTGGCGTTTTTTTAAGATCGTCAGCCAACTCAGACCAGCCTGCATCCCTTCTAAAATCAACAGTTCAAAAAGTTTTCTTTCATCATGACAGACTGTTCCCCATTCCCGGTCATGATAATCTTGTTCAATGGGGGTCTTTGCCCAATCACAACGTTTAATCAGCTTGATCCACTCCTACTTTTTTACTGCGTCTTTCCATTAAAACTGTGTCACGCCAATGGCCATGCCGATCTCGTCCTAACCTTTCTCTTTTACCAACCAGGCGAAAACCACATTTTTCATGTAAGTGTTGGCTTGCTTGGTTTTCTAAGAGAATATCGGCTTCTAATGTCCAAAAGCCTATTTTTTCCGAATAATCGACCAGATGATTTAAAAGTGTCGTCCCTACCCCCTGGCCCTGATAGGCTTGATCTAAATAAATACTCACTTCAGCAACCCCATAGTATTCTGGAATTTCAGAAGCTTTTTTTAAAGAAGTCCAGCCTACGATTTTTTGCTGATCCAAGATAACAAATCGACCTTGTTTAAGCCGTTGATGATCAAACTCTTCATAGTTCAGCTCTTCAACTGTGAAAGTAGCCAGATCAGACTCCATCCCCTGGCGGTAAATCAGATAGACATCAGACCAATCTTCTTTTAACATGTTACGAATCGTAAAATCCACCCGATACCTCCTAGATATTTTTAATGGCTGCTGTAATTTTTGTTGAACCATTGATCACATCAAAAGATTTGTTGATCGTTTGCTTCTGATCAACTAAGGCGACGATCAAGTCTGCTACGTCGCAACGACTGATTGGTGCAGGCTGATCAAGCGTTGCTGCTATTTCAACTTTTCCAGTCGGAGCGTCATTAGTCAATGCTCCCGGACGAACGATCGTATAATCTAAGCCGCTTTGCTGCAACCACTCATCAGCATAAAATTTGGCTGCATAATAAGGCGCTAGCTGATCTAACCAACTAGGGTGGGGTTCTAACCATTGCTGAGTCCCAATCGCACTTACGATAACAAAACGCTTGACACCAGCTTTTTTTGCAGCTTCCATGGCTTTTACAGCACCGTTTAGATCAATTAAAATTGTTTTATCAGCAGCTGTTTTACCGCCAGAGCCAGCAGCAAAGACAATCGCATCCACTCCTTTTACTGCTTTCGCAAGTTCTTCGATCGAATCCTCTAAATCAGCTACAACCGTAGAGATCCCCTGGGTCAAGAAACGTTCTTCCTGTTCCTTTTTACGGACCATCGCCAGTGCTTCATGTGCATCTGAAGCCTGTAATTTTTCTACTAGCTGACTGCCAATTTGACCATTTGCTCCAATTACCAGAATTTTCATTTCTGATCATCCTTTCTCTTTTTTTCTAAAAATTTTTCCCATGTTACTACAATTTCAGCCAATTCATCGGTGAGATAATTAAATACCTGTCTTTTTAATAAAGGTGGAATACCAAAAAAACTTTCAGCAATGGAACCGGCAATTGCCGCTAGTGTATCGCTGTCACCGCCAATAGAAACTGCATTACGCAGCGTATCCGTAAAAGAATCAGCTGCCAGAAAAGCTACGATGGCTTGTGGGACGCTTTCCTGACAGCTGTCATTAAAAACAGTGTCCGCCCGAATTTCAGCCAAAGTAAAGTCAAGATCGTAGTAGGTCACTAAGTGATTTCTCAGCTGCTTTTGACAAGAAGCATTTCTAGCCAGAAAAATGGCTAAAGCAGTCCCTTGAGCTCCTTTGAGCCCTTCTGGATGATCATGAGTGATTGCCGTTACGGCCAAGGATAACTTTTTTAATTCAGCTTCTGAATCGGCAAAGTCCCCGACCGGACTGACACGCATCGCACTACCATTACCAAAACTATGATAGGGTCTAGGAAAATCACTTTTTAGCCACTGCTTAAAACAGGAGCCATATCCTCGATCAGGATACTTATTGCCTAAAGACTGCATTGCTTTTATGGTTTCTTCTGATAAAATCTGGTAAGACTTTTCATCATGGGACAGATGTCTTTTTTCTGTTGTCATAATTGCTTGAGCTACTGCGCATGTCATGACTGTATCGTCAGTAAAAAAACAATCTTTGCTAAATAAGTTAAAGTCTTTTTTACGATAGTTATCAAATTCAAAACGTGAACCAACAATATCGCCTAAAATCGCACCTAACAAGTGATCACCCCAATTTCCAACTATTTTTCTTTTTCAGTATAACATAAAGAAAAAATCTAGCTAAAAAATTTAACTGTCAAAAAATCAAAAAGTATAAAGCTAAACATAAAAAACAAGCAGAGTCATTTTCTCTGCTTGTTCAACTTTTTTCCTATATTATACTAACAAAGTATATAAGGAATTATTTTCTTTTAAGTCAATATAACGCGGGTCAAAAGCAGCTAATCGATCGATCATTGGAGGTACATCAGTTTTTTCTTGTGATAAAATACCAATAACTACTGGACCGGTACCGCGATTGATTTTTTTGGTATACTCAAAGCGGGTAATATCATCCGTTGGTCCCAAAACATCACTGACAAATTCTTTTAAAGCACCCGGTCTTTGTGGAAAATGAACTACATAATAATTCATCAAACCACGATAACGCAAGGAACGCTCTTCAATCTCAGCCATCCGTGAAATATCGTTGTTACCGCCACTGATAACACAGACAACCGTTTTTCCTTTAATATCTTCTTTTAGATTTTCCAGAGCGGATACGCTTAAAGCACCCGCTGGTTCAGCAACGATCGCCTGTTTGCTATATAACTCTAAAATTGTCGTACAAACTTGTCCTTCGTCTACAGCTAACAAAGTATCCACATATTTATGCGCATTTTGATAAGTAAGCTGCCCTACCTCTTTAACAGCTGCACCATCGACAAATTTATCAACTGTCTCTAAACAAACAGGTGCTCCTTTGTCAAAAGCTGCCTGCATTGATTTAGCGCCGCCAGGCTCAATTCCGACAACTTTCGTTTTTTCATCTGTGTTTTTTACATAAGCACTGACTCCGCTAATTAAACCGCCACCGCCAATTGCCGTAAGTACATAATCAATTTCAAAACCTTGTTCAGCTGCCTGCTGCATAGTCTCTAGTCCAACAGTACCCTGACCGGCAATTACATTGCGATCATCAAATGGATCGATAAATACCATCTGATGGTCGTGGGCGAAAGTTCTTGCTGCATCAGCAGAGGCATCAAAAGTATCACCTGTCAGCTGAATGCTGACTTCTTTACCGCCAAAAAATTCAACTTGTGAAATTTTCTGACTAGGAGTTGTTGTCGGCATAAAAATAACAGCTTTAATACCCATTTCGTGACAAGTATAAGCAACTCCTTGGGCATGATTGCCGGCACTGGCGCAGACGACCCCATAAGATAAAGCTTCAGCTGATTGCTGGCTAATTGCATAATAAGCTCCACGTAATTTAAAAGATCGTACTTTCTGCAAGTCTTCTCTTTTTAGAAAAACTTTGGCATCATATTTTTCTGACAAATAACGATCATACTGCAAAGGAGTTTTTACTGCTACTGATGATAATACTTCATAGGCTTTTTCTACTTCTGTTTTAGTTACTAACAAAAAATCACTCCAATTAATCGTTATTTTGAGTAAAAGGCATCATTTCGCGTAATTGTGCTCCTACGGTTTCAATTTGATGATTGGCATTTTTTTCGCGCATTTCTTTAAATTTCGCAAAACCATTTTCATTATCTGCAACAAAACCTTTGGCAAAATTACCATTTTGGATATCATCAAGCACAGCTCTCATATTCTTTTTTACATCTGGAGTAATTACTCGCGGACCAGAAACATAATCCCCATATTCAGCTGTATTGGAGATCGAATTGCGCATTTTACCAAAGCCTCCTTCATAGATCAGATCTACGATCAACTTCATTTCGTGGCAAACTTCAAAATAAGCCAGCTCCGGCTGATAACCCGCTTCAACTAAAGTTTCAAAACCGGCCATGATCATGCTGGTCAAACCACCACACAGAACGGCTTGTTCACCAAACAGATCCGTTTCGGTTTCTTCTTTAAAAGTTGTTTCTAACACGCCGACACGGGTAGACCCGATGCCTTTTGCATATGATAATGCCAGTTCAGTAGCATGGCCTGTGGCATCTTGATCAACTCCAAATAATGATGGAACTGCAAAACCTTCTACAAAAGTCCGGCGAACTAAATGTCCCGGCCCTTTAGGAGCAACTAAAAATACATCAACATCTTCAGGCGGATTGATCACGCCAAAATGAATATTAAAACCATGGGCAAAAGCTAAAGCATTGCCAGCTTCCAGATTTGGTTTTATTTCATTATTGTAGAGGTCTCCCTGAATTTCATCGGGTGCTAAAACCATGATCACATCCGCTTGTTTAGTCGCTTGTGCAACTGGATAAACTTCAAAACCATCTTCTCTTGCTTTTTCAGCAGATTTTCCTTCACGTAGCCCGATGATCACATCATTACCATTATCTCTTAAATTTTGTGAATGAGCATGGCCTTGGGAACCATATCCCACAACCGCAATCTTTTTACCTTCCAATACATTCTCAACTACTGAATCATCGTAATAAACTTTAACCATAATTATAATTCCTCCAATTTTTATAATATATATTTGCTACAAAAAACTACTTTTTAGCTTCTTGTTAAGCTCGTTATTCCAGTTCTTGATAATTGTTTGATACCATAAGCTTTTAAAACATCGATACAAGCATTAACTTTTTCATGAGCACCAGATACTTGGATCACAATATTTTTTTGTCCTACATCTACTACGTCTGCCCGAAACGGTGAAATCATCGCTTGAATCTCATGTCGCATAGCAGCTGGTGCATAAACTTTGATCAAGGCTAATTCGCGTTCGATATGTGGGATTTCAGTAATATCTGAAACTTTGATCACTTCCACTTGTTTGTTCAGTTGCTTGATCACCTGTTCGACCTCATCTAAAGTATCAGCTTTGACCACAAAAGTCATTCGTGATCTTTCACTGTCGATTTCTCCCACTGCAATACTTTCGATATTGACTTGTCGACGATTCAAAACGCTGGTTATACGACTTAATACTCCGGACTTATTAAAAACAACTGCTACTACTGTTCTTCTCATCTAGTCCACCCCAATCATCAAGTGATTTGCCTGTCCTGCAGGTACCATTGGCAATACATGTTCTGTCGGAGAAACCAAGACATCAATCAAAAGCGGACCTGCTGTAGTAAAAGCCTTTTCGAGCTGTTCATCAAAAGTTTTTGCATCTGAAATTTTGACACCCTTAATTCCATATGCTGCTGCCAGTTTAATAAAATCAGGCTGTTCATTAAAAACAGAAGCGCTGTGCCGTCCACCATGAAAAGTTTCCTGCCATTGTCGTACCATTCCTAATGATTTGTTATTCATCAAGATAAACTTTACATTTAACTGGTATTGATTCAAAATAGCAAACTCTTGATTGGTCATCTGAAAACCGCCATCACCGACAAAAACCACGACTTGCTGATCTGGCTTGGCAAATTGAGCGCCGATTCCAGCTGGAATCCCATAGCCCATAGTTCCCAGACCACCGCTGGTAATAAACTGATGGGCAAATTTCACTGGATAAAATTGCGCTGCCCACATTTGGTGCTGGCCTACATCTGTAATGACATAAGCCTCGCCACGGGTGATCTCGCCTACTTTTTCAATCACTCTTTGGGGCTTGATTTCTGTATCTGTTTTCTCGTAAGTAAAAGGATGGGCCTGCTTTCTATTGTTACAAAGTGCCAGCCAAGCCTGATCAGAAATTTCAAAAGAATCAAACTGTAATAAAGCTGCTAAGGCTCTTTTAGCATCTGCTACGATCGGAATCTCGGTTGGAATAATTTTCCCGATTTCAGCTGGATCAATATCAATGTGAGCAACCACTGCATTGCTGGCAAAGCTTGCCGGACAAGTTGCCAGACGGTCGTCAAAACGACTGCCGATATTTAATAGAAAATCACATTCTTCCAAGGCCATATTTGCTGCATAGGAACCATGCATGCCTCCCATGCCCATAAAAGCAGGATGAGTACTAGGCAAGACCCCTAAACCTAATAAGGTAGATACAACAGGTAAATGATAACGTTCAATAAATTCTCTAAATTCATCCGTTGCTTCAGCTGCAATAACTCCTGCACCAGCTAGAACAAGTGGCTTTTGGGCTTGCTGTAATTGCTGCATGACTTTCTTTAGTTGTAAGGAAGAAGGTTTTACATTAGGCTGATAACTAATTAAATTAATTGCTTTATTACGGTCCTCCCAGACCGCTTTACTATTTGAAATATCCTTGGGCATATCGATCACAACCGGCCCTTTACGTCCTGTTGTGGCAATATGGAAAGCTTCATCCATGACTTTTTCAATATCTTTCACATCACGCACTTGATAATTATGCTTAGTGATGGGTAAAGTGATCCCTAGAATATCAGCTTCCTGAAAAGCATCTTTACCGATACCAGGAACCCCTACCTGACCGGTAATTACGATCAGAGGGACTGAATCACTCATGGCATCAGCAATCCCAGTAACGGCATTTGTAGCTCCTGGACCACTAGTTACGATCACCACTCCAGCCTTTCCTGACGCTTTAGCATAGCCTTCAGCTGCGTGAACGGCTCCTTGCTCATGACGCGTTAAAATATTAGGAATACTGGCATCAAATAAAGTATCATAAATTGGCAGAACAGCTCCGCCGGGATAGCCAAAAATGAGTTCGACATTATGTTTCTCCAGACTTTTCAGCAAAATTTCAGACCCTGTCATTTCACATTTTTCCATCTGCTCTCCTCCTTTATTCTTCAGGAACACGCATGACTGCACCGGTATTTGCTGAAGTTACAAGTACTGTATAGCGAGCCAGCCAGCCTGATTTTACTTTAAACTTGAATTTTTCTTGTTTAGCTTTTCTTTCTTTTAGTTCTTCTTCACTTAGCTGCAAGGATAGATTCCGGGTAATTAAATCAATGGTGATCTCATCCCCGTCTTCAACCAAGGACAGTGGACCGCCAGCAGCAGCTTCAGGTGAAATGTGACCAACAGCGATTCCGCGAGTGGCTCCAGAAAAACGACCATCAGTTACTAGAGCAACATCTTTTCCCAAGCCGCGACCCACGATACTTGAAGTCGGAGCCAACATTTCCGGCATTCCCGGTCCGCCTTTAGGTCCTTCATAGCGAATCACAACGACATGCCCTTTTTTGACCGTCCCGTCATCAATTCCGGCAACTGCTTCATCATGAGAATTAAAACAAATCGCCTTACCGGTAAAGACTTTGACACTTGGATCCACACCGCCGACTTTAATGACACTGCCATCAGGAGCCAGGTTACCGTAAAGGATCGAAAGCCCTCCAACTGGACTGTAAGGATTTTCTTTGGGATGGATGACCTCTTCATTTTTAATTTTTGCATCGGCGACATTCTCTCTTAGAGTTTTGCCGCTGACTGTGATGCGATCTGGATGAAGCGCACCCTCGATGGTAGTTAATTCATGGATGATGGCTGACACGCCGCCGGCTTCATGGACATCATGCATGGAATAAGCCGATGAAGGAGCGATTTTTGATAAATAAGGAACTTTTTTAGCAATTTCATTAATATCTTCTTGTTTGTACTTAATTTCCGCCTCATTGGCAATAGCCAGAGTATGCAAGACGGTGTTGGTCGAGCCTCCCATTGCCATATCTAAAGCAAAAGCATCATCGATGGCTTCTTTAGTCACAATATCTCGCGGCTTCACGTTTGCTTTAACTAGTTCCATTAATTTAAAAGCTGATTGACGAACCAATTCGCGGCGTTCATCAGAAACAGCTAAGATCGTACCATTACCAGGTAAGGCCAGTCCTAAAACTTCTAATAAACAGTTCATTGAATTAGCGGTAAACATTCCAGCGCAAGAACCGCAAGTCGGACAGGCATTTTGTTCCATAAAGGTAAAATCTTCTTGTGACAAATTACCTGCTTTTCTAGCTCCGACTGCTTCAAACATAGTTGATAAGGTCATTGTATGTCCACGCGGATCTACTCCTGCTTTCATTGGACCACCCGAACAAAAGATTGCCGGAACATTCGTACGCATAGCAGCTAAGATCATACCAGGTGTGATCTTGTCACAATTGGGAATATAGAAAACACCATCAAGCCAATGTGCATTAATGACTGTTTCAGCTGAATCACAAATCAATTCACGACTTGGCAAGGAATAGCGCATGCCGATATGTCCCATAGCGATCCCGTCATCGACTCCAATTGTATTAAATTCAAAAGGGATTCCTCCTGCTTCGCGAATAGCTTCTTTAGCTACATCTGCTAGTTCTCTTAAGTGAACATGGCCAGGAACAATATCAATATAAGAATTACAAATACCTATAAAAGGTTTGTCCATGTCTTTCATATTTTTTACTTGTCCCGTTGCATACAATAAACTTCTGGCTGGTGCGGCGTCAATTCCTTTTTTGATCTGATCACTTCTCATAGTTACTGCCTCTTTTCACTAAAATTTCACGCTAAAGTTTGGAATAAAAAAAGTATCCCGTAAATCTAACGGGATACTTTTGTAAGAATCCCATCTGACGCAAATAGGACTCAAACAAGCGGTTTAAAAATCTACCGTGTTCTAAGTCCTGTACTTAATAATGACTAATAATAAGTTTGCGTTCAACATGGGAATCGTCTCCTAAAAGTTAAAATGTAACTTGCTTGTTTCATACTATAACGACTATTACGATCATTGTCAACAACTTTCTGAAAATTTTTTATCTTCACAAAAAAAGCTAAATTTTACTTTCTTATTTAGTTTAAATTTGATAGACTAATAATTAGATTGAATTTTCAGTTTATTCAGCAATAAAATGAAAAACTGTTTGAAAGAAGGACGAGAGATCATGACAGAAAATAAACACGTAAAATGGCAGGGAGAGGTCGTTAAAGAAGCAGTGACCTTACTTAAGGGTCAGGGTAACTTTGTCGTTTCCCCTACAAAAGTAGGCTATATCGTAGCTGTTAGCGATAGAGCTGGTTTGGAACGCAAATTTTCGGCAAAAAATCGCAAAAGAAATAAACCAGGAGTTGTTTTATGCGGCTCTTTAGAACAATTAGTGGAATTAGCAGACTTAAATGACGAAATGCTTTCAATTTATAAAACCTGCTGGGAAAATGATGTATTATTCGGGGCGATCCTTCCCTGGAAAAAAGCAGCTAAAAAATACATTCCAGCTGATGGTTCTGATGAGTTAATGACGGATACACGAGGCACCAGCTGCTTTGTCTTAAAGTTTGGACTTCCAGGAGAGCAGTTAGCTCAAAAATTATGGGCGGATGAACATAAATTATTATTTGCCAGTTCAGCTAATCCTTCCGGCAAGGGTAACCGAGGTCTAGTTGCCGGCATTGGCGAAAAAATTGAAAATGAAGCGGATCTGATCATTGATGGAGATGAGTATGTTGCTTCCATTCAACCTGACAAAACCATCGATACGCGTTATGAACAAGGTGTCATGGTCTCATTTGTCGATGAAAAGGGCCAGCTGGTTCCCCAACAAGAAGATCAGCGACTGGTAAGTCCTTGTCCGGTTTTAATTCGTAAAGGCTTAGATGTAGATAAGATCATGGGCTATCTGGCTAGTGAGTTTAACTCTTGGGATTATCGTCAAGGACAATATTATTGATCGTACTTTTAACTAAGACTGGTAAATTTCCAGTCTTAGTTTTTCCTTTTTAAAAAAGTGCTCAAACTTGCTTTCTATTTATAAATCGACTAATCTATAGATAAGAGTCAGCTAAAAAGGAAGTGAAAATATGGGCGCAAACTTAAGCATTTATGAAATTTGTCTGCGCATTTTATTAGCAGCTGTCTTTTCAGGTTTTATTGGTTTTGACCGCGAATTTAAAAATCGTCCTGCCGGGATCAGAACACATATTCTAGTTTGTATTGGAGCTGCTCTGATTGCTATGGTACAAAAAGAAATAACTTTTAATGCTTTAGAGATCGCCAAAGAAAATCCAGATTTTGCTGGCGTTATCCGGGCCGATGAAGCGCGCTTGATCGCCCAAGTAGTCAGTGGTATCGGTTTTCTTGGTGCCGGTACGATCGTTGTTACCAAGCAAGCCGTCAGAGGTCTTACTACAGCAGCATCTCTTTGGACAGTTGCCGGCCTTGGCTTAGCAGTAGGTATGGGCAATTATCGGATCGCAATTGTTGGATTTATTGTGATCATGTTAGTATTGACTGTATTAAAGCGAATCATTACTATTCCGACTTTAAAAAGGATCGAGATCAGCTTTATCCACAAAGAAACCACCAAAGAATTTATCAATAATTACTTTTCTGATAAAAACATCGAAGTACGCGATGTAGAGTTTGAAGTCCAGCGCAAAGACAAACATAAAATTTACAGTTATATCTACACCGTAGAGTTGCCTAAAACTCTAGCCACACAGAAAATGGTCGAAGATTTAGCTACTCATGATAATATGGTGCGCGTTCACTTGATTACGTTATAAGAATAGCGGATAAAATCAATTTTTGATTTTATCCGCTACTTTTTATTTCAGATCCGTAATCGTAATATCTTTGCCAAAAATACTCTCCCAATCACTGGTAAAATCAATTACTGCTTTTTCAATCGAAGGCATGGAAAAAGCCGATTCTAAAATATCACAACTCATGGTTGCGGCCTGAGCACCAGCTTCTAAAGCGGTATTTACCTGACCCACATTTTTAAAGCTGGCAGCCAAAATCTTAGTTTGGCCTTGCGTCCTTTTGATTTCATTGGCCATTTCAGTTAAAGCATTTTCAGGATCAATATTCAGGTTTTCCATCCGATTAAAATAAGGTGCAATATAGTCAGCCTTAGCTGCAATTGCCAGATAAGCCTGAAACTTCGTATAGATGGCAGTTGCCGTCACATTGACGCCTTCTTTTTTCAATGCCTTGATAACCTTCAAGCCTTCCTGACTGGTGGGAACCTTGATATAGACCTGCTCGTCCACCTGATCTAAGATTGTATGCGCATCTTTGATCATGCCTTCATAATCTGTAGCAACTACTTGAATGTGTAAAGAACGTTCTTTACCAATGATCGAACGAATTTCTTTCATATGCTTGAAAAAGTCGATTTTTCCTTCTTTTTTGACAATAGAAGGATTGGAAGTAACTCCTGCTAGCGGGATAATTTTTTCATATTTGGCAATATCTGCTAAATTGGCAGTATCTAATAAAAACTCCATTCTATCTGCTCCTTTAAATTTTTAAATGGCATGTTCGGTCCGTTCAATAATATCATCTTGGGTCGCTTTGGATAAAACGTTAAAGAATGCCGAATATCCAGCAACTCGGACAATCAGATCACGATGTTTTTCTGGATGTTTCTGAGCATCGATCAAGGTTTCCTTAGCTACTACATTATACTGAATATGATAGCCTTTCAAGCGATTGAAGAAGGTTTTTAGTAAGAAGATCAATTTTTGTTTGTCTTCTTCTTTGGCTAAAGTTTGCGGATTGACCTTCTGATTAAGCAGCACACCGCCTAGAATATCTTCTGTCGGTAATTTCGAAACAGATTTTAAAACAGCCGTCGGACCATGCTGATCCATACTGTGAGAAGGCGAACAACCTTCTGCTAAAGGTGCCCATGCTTTTCTGCCATCCGGCGTTGCCATGGTGGCACGACCTTGTCCTACATTAGCTGAAATCGATGAAGTTCCTGAATAACGGATCCCTCCAATGGGTCCTCTACCATAACGCGTATTAGGATACTTTTTGATCTCATCAATATAGCTAGCGTAAGCTTTGATTCCTAGTTGGTCTACATCATCTTCATCATTGCCATATTTAGGGGCTTCCTCAATGATCATCGTCTGAATTTCCTGACTGCGTGGACTTTCCCAATCAGTCATCAAAGCTTCCCAAAGTTCCGCTTGCGTAAATTTGCTTTCTTCAAAAACTAATTTTTTAATCGCAGCTAAAGAATCAGACAGATTAGCGATACCGACTTGTAATCCCGAGATAAAGTCATAGACTGCCCCACCTTCTTTAATGGTCTTGCCTCTGCCGATACAATCATCGGTCAAGGCCGAACACAGAATATCAGGGACTTCTTTTTCACCAGCTAAATCAATCGCATTTTCTACGATCACACTCATGCGTGTCAATTCACGAACCGTCTTATCCCAGGCCTTTTCCAATTCTTCATAAGAGTTCATCTCCGTAAAATGACCATAACCCTTGGTAAAACGTTTGCCCGAAACCGGATCGATACCATTATTCATGGCGATCATCAGGATCTTAGGAAAGTTCATATAGCTCATGCCGGTACAGCGATAACCCCATTTGCCCGGGACCGCCGTTTCTACACAGCCGATCGCACTGTAATCATAGGCGTCTTCTTCAGAGACTCCAAACCGAATGAAAGAAGGAATAATGATTTCATCATTGTTAAAAGCCGGCATACCAAAACCTAATTTCATTACTTCAATAGCTTCATTCATAAAAGCTGGATCAAGGTTGGCATGATAACGCACTGTCAAATTCGGCTGCGGCAGTTTTGTCTGCGCCACACTACGCAATACTAGGAAAGAAAGCAAATTGACTGCATCTTTTTTGTCTCTGGTCTGGCCACCAATCGTGACATTCTGATATAAGGGACTCCCTGCACTGCTGAAGGTGTGAGCCTGGCTGCGAGCTTTGTTGATGGTCAGCGTTTTGATCCACAGATTGGTCAAAAGTTCAACCGCCTGATCTTCAGTTATCTGATGATCCTCCAGGTCGTTCTTCAAGTATGGATACATATACTGGTCGAAACGGCCATAAGATAAAGAATGACCATTGGATTCAATCTGTAAAATCAACTGAATAAACCAGACGGACTGAATCGCTTCTCTGAAATTCTGCGCAGGTCGATAGGGAACTTTACTACAAATTTCACTAATTGCCAATAATTCGGCTTTTCGTTTAGGAAGAGCTGTTTCTGCCTGATCTTTTGCAAGTTTTGAAAAACGCTGCGCAAAATTCTGGACTGCATCAATCACGATCAAAACTGCCCGATAAAAATGATATTTATTAATATTATCCACTACAGTCAAATCTAAGTCTGCTTTTAATTTTTGTGTGCGTTCTGCTAAGCCTTTTAAGCCATATTGAAGTACTTTCTGATAATTAACGGCTAAATGGGCATCGCCGGAATTCATCTTTCCTTCCATCCCGAAAAAACCAGTCTCCATATAGACTTTTACTTCTTCCGGCAACATGGCATCTGCCTTGGCTCTCAGATTATTATTTTCCCAGAAAGGTGCGATTGAACGCAACTGACCTTTGGTTTCTTCAGTGATATAAAAAACATCGCCATCACGCTTTTCAAAAGTATCTAATTCATCCATCACAAACTCTAAAGTATATTCGGGAAAAATCGGCGCCCCCCGATTTGATTCGGCCTGATTTCCTACGATCAAAGTTTCGTCTTCAATGTAAATAGACATGTTTTTCAAGATATTTTGTAGCATTAATGCTCTTTTTAATACCATCGATTCATTTTGATATTTTTGATAAGTTTCAGTGGCAAGTAAAGCACGTTCTGCGCAGATATAAGGTTTTTGTTCTAATACAGCTTCACGATAATCATTCATTCGTTCCGTTAGTTTACCAAAATGAGCAGTTTTTTCTTTTACTTGGCTATTCATTCTTTTTCTTCCTTTCTATCAACCATTCTTTTGTCAAGTCAAATATAGCATCCTTGTTAATAATTTGTCAAATGAAATATAAAATAGTTTCGAAAGAAGATAATAATTTAAAAAAGCCAACTAAGTCGTAACAACTTTAATCTTTTTATTTATTAAAAATTGTCGCATTTTAGCTTTTATTCCTTCGTCTGTATAGACAGCGGTGATATCATCAAAAGTAAATTCAGAGATGATACCCGTTTGGGAAAATTTACTCGAATCTGTCAAAACAATTGTATGGGCAGCTGCCTCCATCATTGTATTAGCAGTATCACAACGTGTAATATCACTGCCAGTAAAACCTTTGCGTTGATTAAACCCATCAATACCCACAAAAAGTTTATCGATAAAAAATTCATCAATTATTTTTTTTACTAGCGGTCCCACATTAACCTGAGAATCTTTTTGATATTCTCCGCCTAATAAAATCACTTTGACAGACTCGGCTTTACGAATATAGGAAGCGATAAAACATGAATTTGTGACGATTGTCACATCATTTTTGTGATAAGCAAGCTGCTCAGCTAAAAGAGTACACGTCGAACCAGATTCGATCATAACTGTCTCTCCATCTTTGACTATTTCAGCAGCTTTTTTAGCAATCTTGACTTTTAAGTCATAATTATAAGCTAACCGATAGTTAATATCATTCTGACTATTTAAAACAGCAAAACCATGTTCACGGTGCAGGAGACCTCTACTTTCTAGCTTATCTAAATCTTTACGAATAGTAACTCGGGATACTTGCAATAATTCGGCAAGCTCGTTCACTTCAATCTTTTTATTCTCACTTACAATAGAAATAATATTTTCTTCACGTGACATAAACATCCCCCATTTTTAATGTCTTAAGAATACCATATATCCAAACTTCCAACAATTGAATTTAGCTTATCGATTTCTTTCATTCGTAAATGTTATATTTACGTTAGATAGTCAATGTGATAAAATACATGTGAAAAGGAGTTGGTTTTAATGGTCACAAACTCGGCTTTGAAAGCTTGTATCTTTAATATTCAAAAATTTAGTATCCATGACGGCCCCGGCATCCGTACAGTTGTCTTTTTCAAAGGCTGTCCTTTACGCTGTGTCTGGTGTTCAAATCCCGAATCGCAAAATCCCAGACCAGAAAAGATGTGGGACAGTCAAGGGAAGAAAAATTCAATTGTTGGCGAGTATAAAACGATCGATGAAATCGTCACAGAAGTCATGAAAGATCTGCCTTTTTATGAAGAATCAGGAGGTGGAGTAACTCTTTCTGGTGGTGAAGTTTTATATCAGGCAGAATTTGCCACAGAGTTATTAAAGGTTCTAAAAGAAAAAGAAATCCATACCGCAGCAGAAACAACCGGCTTTGCCGAAAATAAAGTTTTTAGTGCTTTTATTGCACAAGTGGACTCACTTTATTTTGATGTAAAACACTATGACGATAATAAGCATCGCCAGGGAATTGGTGTCAGTAATCAGTTGATATTAACGAATCTAGCTTATGCTTTATCTCATCATAGCGATCTAACAGTGCGCATTCCGGTTATCCCGGATTACAATGACTCTTGTGAAGACGCTCAGCAGTTTGCCAAATTATTCAATCAAATGGGAGTTGATAAAATTGAACTGTTGCCTTTCCATCAGTTTGGACAAAAGAAATATGAAGAATTAAATCGTTCGTACAAAATGCAAGATCAAGAACAGCTTCATACAGAAGACCTTGAATATTTTAAAAATGTGATGGATGCACACGGAATTAATTGTCTGGTACGTTAATAAAACGGTGAATCTACTCATACTTTCTCTGACTTGGAGTAGATTACTGCCTGATCTACTTATACTCCTTCTGACTTGGAGTAGA